>Ga0114942_1000417_pt1 | contig 12217 bp, 9 predicted proteins | sample LowerColdCreek_FD_88674 | JGI IMG/M metagenome (GOLD analysis project Ga0114942, IMG submission 88674) | Groundwater microbial communities from Cold Creek, Nevada to study Microbial Dark Matter (Phase II) - Lower Cold Creek | ecosystem: Environmental > Aquatic > Deep subsurface > Groundwater ... | reverse complement strand
TTATTTCTTTCATCAAGAAGCCTTCTAACCTTATTCGTACCGAAAATAATATCAACCAAAATATAATGGAGGTTGCTATTTACTACGGCATCATTACGGTAGTTATTGGAGCATCATTAGGTTTGTTTCGTTATTTCTTAGAAGAATTTGGCATTATTGAATCAGTAGAACTTAGCAAATCCGTCAAAGATATGATGAGTAATATTCCGCTGATGTTTTTGCTAACGATTATTGTTGCTCCGATTCTGGAAGAATCTATTTTTAGGGGTTTCCTTGGCTCATTTGTTCATAAAAATTATTTCAAATGGCTTTATTATCTCTCCGCCCTACTCTTTGGATTAGTTCACACTTCAAATTATGAACTTACCGAAAGCCAAAGTTTGCTTATTCCTCTGATAATTCTACCTCAACTGTTTTTGGGTTTTATACTGGGCTTTGTTAGGGTCAAATACGGATTTTTTTATTGTGTACTTCTTCACGCCGTTTATAATGGTTGTTTAGTTAGTATATATGCTACTGGTGAAATGTTTTCTTAAATTCATAAACTATTGCTCTAATGACACTAATTAGATTATCTGTTTTTCTATTGTTGATAACGATTAAGAATAGCCAAGCTCAACAAATGACTTACGTTAAAAATGGGGAGGTCTCATTGAACAAAGAGATAATTAAACGTCCTCGAGAATTAAAAAAGATTCTTGACAAACAAAATTCTCAAGAACTCATGAAAGTTTACAAAAAGTACGTTTGGAGAAAGCGTTCTGCTCAATTTTTCACAGCCGTTGCGGGCTTAGGACTTGTATCAGCCGTTGAAAATGAATTTGGACCAAACCCAAAAATCAACTGGGCATCGGTGGGTATTGCCGTTGGAGCTGCAATCACTGCCGAATTTTTCCATCGCCCTGCCAATCGAGCCTTGAAAGAAATCGTTGATATTTATAACGAAGAGATTTACTTTCAGCCAATTAGGAAAAAGTAATATTCATAAATTATTCCTCACAGTCATAAAATAAGCATTATTTGCTTGCTTTTTGGATACTTTCTTGCAGTATCTTGCCAAAAAAGTATCTGTTTAGATTTATGTCTATCAAAATAAAACAACACGACTTACGAGATTGTGGTGCGGCTTGTTTGGCTTCGGTGGCAGCTCATTTCAGCCTGCGTCTGCCCATTGCTCGCATACGCCAATATGCCAGCACCGACAAAAAAGGCACAAACGTACTCGGCCTGATTGAAGCCGCCCAAAAACTTGGTTTTCAAGCAAAAGGAGTAAAAGGCACACTCGAAAGCCTTGAAAAAATACCCAAACCTGCTATTGCTCATGTTCAAATCACTACTCCTTCAGGCGGTGGGCTTCTGCATTACGTAGTAATCTACAAAGTTTCTAAGACCCACATCACCATAATGGACCCTGGCGATGGAAAAATGCACAAAAAATCCATCGAAGAATTTGCCAAACAATGGACGGGTGTCTTGGTTTTGTTATTACCCAATGAAGATTTTGAAGTTCGCAACGAAAAAACATCTGTCATTCGCCGATTCTGGACATTGTTACGTCCACACTCTACCGTTATGCTTCAAGCCTTAGTTGGGGCTGCTGTTTATACCATTTTGGGGCTTTCTACCTCTATTTATATTCAAAAAATTACAGACAATGTAATCATTGAAGGCAATAAAAACCTGCTCAATTTGCTGAGTATTGGTATGATTATTATTTTAGTTTTGCAGACTATCATCGGTACGGTTAAAAGTATTTTCGCCCTCAAAACTGGCCAGCAGATAGATGCACAACTGATTTTAGGGTATTACAAACACCTGCTAAAACTACCACAACAGTTTTTTGATACGATGCGAGTGGGCGAAATCATTTCAAGGGTAAACGATGCCGTCAAGATTCGGGTTTTTATCAATGATGTCATTATTGGTTTGGCGGTCAATATTTTTATCGTGCTGTTTTCGTTTGGTCTGATGTTTACCTATGATTGGAAACTGGCGGCAATGCTATTGGCAATTATTCCGTTTTATGTTATTATTTACTTTATCAGCAACTATATCAACCGCAAACAAGGGCGTAAATTGATGGAAAATTCGGCAGAATTAGAGGCTCAATTAGTCGAATCTCTGAATGCTGCTACCACAATCAAGCGTTTTGGCATTGAGCCTTATGCCAACCTCAAAACCGAAACCAATTTCGTTCGGCTACTCGAAACCGTTTTTAAGTCAGGTAAAACCAGTATTTTTATTGGTAACATCACCGATTTTATTTCCAGACTTTTTACAATCCTACTACTTTGGTTTGGTACAACATTTGTCATTGACCAACAACTCACCCCAGGCGAATTACTTTCTTTTTACTCTTTGATTGGCTATTTTACAAGCCCTGCCATGAGCTTGATTGGCTCAAATCGGACTATTCAAGATGCCCTCATTGCGGCCGACCGCTTATTTGAAATCATGGATTTGGAGCGAGAAGCCACCGAAAATAAAGTTGAACTTACGCCCGAAATGGTAGGTGATATTCAGTTTAAAAATGTATCATTTCGCTACGGAACGAGAGTGCAAGTGTTTGATAATCTGACGATTACGCTTCCAAAAGGACAAATTACGGCTGTAATTGGAGAAAGTGGTTCGGGCAAATCTACGTTGATGTCGTTGCTACAAAACTTATATCCGCTGAGTGGTGGAAATATTCTAATTGGCGATTATGACATCAAGCACATTCATAATGAAAACCTTCGTAGTATTGTGAGTGTTGTACCACAACAAATTGATTTATTTGGGGCATCGGTCATTGAAAACATTGCACTCGGAGATTTTGAACCAGATATGCAACGCATTTTATTCATTTGCAGTCAACTCGGAATTAGTGAATTCGTAGAAAAACTACCCAATGGCTTTAATACCCACATTGGCGAAAATGGAGCAAGTCTTTCGGGCGGACAACGCCAGCGTTTAGCCATTGCACGAGCTTTATACCGTAATCCCGAAATACTGATTTTAGACGAAGCCACCTCTGCTCTTGATACAATTTCGGAGAAATATGTTCAGCAAACCATTCAAACGTTACGAAGTTTAAATAAAACAATCATTATCATCGCTCACCGATTGAGTACTATCAAAAATGCTGATAAAATATTAGTTCTTGCCAACGGTAAATTAGTGCAAGAAGGCACACATGAAAACCTACTTTATCAAGAAGGAGTTTATAATCGCTTGTGGATGGAGCAGTTTGAAGGGGTTTTATAACAATAAATTTGAATAAGTGCCACTTTCTCATCTTACAATGGCACTTATTCAAAAAAATTACTTCACTATAAAAGTCTTTTTATCAACTCCAACACCTTTCAAAGTCAATGATTTCCAGTGTTTTGGGAGTTTTGTTTTTAGTTGGATGATTCCTGCATCAGTAAAATCAAGTCCACCCCAACCGTTGATGAGCGTTTGTAAATATCCACCTGCTCCTGTCGAAAAATATGGATTTGTTCCGCCAGCAGTTTCGGCTAAAACTCCAAATGGTGGCACTTCGTTAGGTTTGTAGCTATCCATATATTGTTTGTACGCAGTTTCAGTGTCTCCCAAACGAGCATTTAAGATAGAAAATACGCCATGTGCCATTGCTGGGCTTTGTCCTTTTCTTCCTGGAAGATTATCGGCCAAAACTTTCCAATAGAAATCTAAATCTTTCTTGATAGTAGCTGGGTCAGTGATTTGTTTCATTGGGTAAGAAAGTAAATTTACATCGCCTTGCTTGATTGGCTCACCGTTATAAGTAGCGTGTTCACGAGTTGTGCCATCAGGAAACTTCAAAATTACAAGTCCGTCTTGTACTTCTTTCCATTTTAGGTTTTCGGGAAGGCCAAGTTCTTTGGCAGCTTGATTGGCGTAGCCTAAAACTTCTTTCGCCATACCATTTGTGTAAGCATTATCATCCACATTTTCGGCCCATTCGTCAGCACATACAACATTGATAATATGGTACTTGCCATCGTTGCCTTTTTCTACACGACTTACCCAAAAATCGGCAACTTCTTTCAGCATTGGGTAAGCACGGTCTTTCAACCAATTTTTATCTTTCGTGACTTGATAATATTTCCAGAAGGCAAAACCAACGTCACCCGTGATGTGGTGCTGAAATGGCCCCGTTAAAGCCCATACAGGCGTTGATTCTTGTCCCGAATCATCAGACTCCCACGGAAACATCGCTCCTTGATAACCATGTGCTTTGGCGTTGTATTTGGCAGCTTGCAAACGCTCAAAACGATATTCAAGTAGTGATTTCGCCAATTCTGGTTTCATAGCCAATAGCGGAGGGAACATCCAAATTTCAGTATCCCAAAATACGTGACCATTATAGCCCAAACCCGATAAACCCATTGGCGAAAGGCTATAAGCTTGTCCTTCACGGCAAAACGAATAAAGATTATACAATGAAAAACGTGCTGCACGTTGATCCTCATCGTCGCCTTCAATGATAATATCCGACTCCCAAAGTTTTGCCCATGCTTCTTTGTGTTTTTTGAGCAAACGCTTACGTTTTTCGAGTGCAGCAAAAATTGTCAAACGCTCGGCTTCGTTGTGTGGGTCGGTTACGTGGGCGGTCGAAATAACCGAACCAACTACCGAAAATTTGTAGGTTTCACCCGCTTTTAGCTTTTTAGTAAACTTCATACGGTGCATACCGTTATCCCATTCTTCGTGAATCAATTGTGGTTCTTTTCCTCGTTCTTCTTCAAATAAAAATGAATTTGAAGCCGCAATCGTGTGTTTTCCAGTAGGTGTTTTTGCCACCGAAGTCATTAACGGAATGAGTGAATGCGGTCGGTCGATGGTATGGAAAAAATTCTGAACATCACGCAGCATATCGGGCGTTTGCATGATACTGATGGGCGTAAACTCAATATCCTGTTTGGCCGTAATTTCCATTTCAATCAAGGCCGAATGTGGTAAATGGCGGAGTGCCAATACATTCGATTTGACGGTTGCCTTATTTCCCATATCGAAAGTTGTTGTAAAAATGGCATTTTGCATATCAATCGTTTGTACGAAATTGCTGATATTGCTTCGGTTAATCATCTGATTATCAATGATTAATTCCATATTAGCAAATTCAAAAGCTTTCATAATATTGGCAACACGTCCACGTCCGTAAGTATCGAAAGTGCCATTTAATACGATTTCTTTAACTTTGAGAGGGTCAGGCGAAGACGTAATTCCAACCATGCCATTGGCCACAGTAACGCCATAATAATTGTTCGGGTCGAAGTTTTTAGCTGAGATTTGCCATTGAGCAAGCGTTGGTGTGGATACACAAATACAGAATAGCAGTGTGTAGATGTGCTGCCACAAATTTGTTTTTTTCATAGGTCAAGTTTTGTTTAATTGAGTATAAATATAGTGTTTTTTAGGTGTCCGACGAAAAACTCATTATTTAAACAAAGATTTTGGCTACTTTTATAGTGAAATCCATAGCCCCAAAAATATTTATTTATGAAAAAAGTTGTTGTATTTGCTTTATTATCAGCCTTGTATGTTTCTTGTGATAGTTCGCAAAAAAACTCAAAAAAAGATTCTTTACAAGTAGCCAAATTGGCTATCGAAGAAGTTCCAGCCAGTGATTCATTAACTATTGATTTATTAGATTTAAGAGAAAAGGGCTTACTAAAAAACACACAAATAGTTATGGTTAAGCCTGACCCAGTTTATCATAAAAACAAGCGTTTCAATGCTCTGCCTTTGAAAGATATTTTAGAAAAATATTCTTCAATGAAAAGAATGAATGCAGCTGATTTGAAAGTAGTTTTTGAGTGCGAAGATGGCTACAAACCCGAAATGCCTTTAGAAAAACTACTTTCAGCAAAAGCATATTTGGCTGTAAGCGATGCAGATGCTCCGAAGGGTCGTGCGTGGGAATTTCTCTCGAAAAATGGCCAAGAAACAAAAATGGAGCCTTTTTATGTAGTTTATGAAGGTGTTTCGGCAGAAGATGTCAGTTATAAATGGCCATACAACTTAGTAAAGATTCACCTCGCTCCGCTTCACGAAAACGATGCTGCTCTCAAACCAAAAGATGAATCGGCTTTGGCGGGCTATGAAATATTCAAAAGTCGTTGTCAAACTTGCCATGCTATCAATAAAATTGGCGGAAAAATGGGGCCAGAACTAAACTACCCGAAAAGCGTAACGGAGTATTGGAAAACCGACGATTTGAAGGCTTTTATTCAGAATCCTGCGAGTTATAGAAACGAAGTGAAAATGCCGAATTTGGGCATAAAACCCGAAGAAGCGACCGAAATTGTGAAGTATTTAAGCTACATGAGCGAACATAAATTGTAGAAACTTAAAAGATTAGCGAATAATGATTATAGATTGTTGATTGAAGATATTACCTCAAAAATCTATAATCGTTAATCCTCAATCAAATCTTTGGTTTTAAAAACGATAATTCAAACCGTAATTTAACCCAAACATTTTCAGACGCATCTGCAAAGCAGTTGAATTATTAATACCCGAAAACAACGAGTGTTGATAAGAACTTCCTAAATTTAACTGCCAATGCTTGCTGACAAGGTAACTTGCTCTTGCACCCCCTAAACCGCTCAAATTCAAAGGCTTGTAAATATTACTTGAAGTATTGATAGTGCTTTTTTCTTGTACTATACTATTATCATTGATGATGGTATTTTGCAAGAAAATATCAGTCGAAACACCCGCTAAAATATTTAGAGCAACCTTTTTCGATAAGCCAATTTCATAACCAACTTGCATCGGAATCATCAAGTATTCATAGCGATTGCCGAATTGAGAAGCATCAGCTACTACTGTATTAACTTGACTATTGGCAAATTGCATATCTTGATTAGCTGAGTTTTGTAATAAATAATCAGCCAAAAAAGTATTTACATAGCCATTTTGCTGGAAAGCATAAGTATTGCTATTTAACGTCGAATTTCCTCGTAAATATCTAATTCCACTCTCAAAATTCCACTTTTTTGTAATTTTATAGCCCATCGCAACGCCTGCATTAATGCCGATACCCGAACTAATGGCATTTTGTGGCTGCGAAACCATGACATTTCCTCCTTTATCTCCAACTGATGGTGAAGCACCAACCGAAACTGTATTAGAGTTTTTAGCAAAAGCATCAGCTTGTGCCATTGCAACAGTATTTAGCCCTCCGAGCTTCATATTAGGGTCAAAAGGCGAAACGCCTGATTGAACACCCAACCAAAATTTAGAATCGTTTGAAGCCACAACTGGTGCTTCGCTTGCTTCGCCTTCAAATATCAATTTATTTCGCTTCAAAGTATATCTGCTTCCCAAATATTGGTATTCATGGTATTTCAATAAAGCTAAATCTACAATTGCTTTATTGTCATTTTGAGCGACTAAAATACTTTTATCAGTTTGATTATCAATCGTTTGTGTATTATAACTACCCAATGGTTGATTCTTGCTCGCAGGTGCATCTGCAACCATTTCGCCAGCGTTAGGGTTGGCAAAACTTGCCGCAGTTAAGGCTGGTAATTGGCTATTTTGTGTTGATTTCTTATGTTTAGTAACAGGTTTATTTATATCTGTTTCGGCCAAAGCGGGTGTTTGCTTTGCGTCATTATTTTCGGATGGAAGATTTAGTTCGGTAGAACTTGGTGCTGCCGAAGTAGGATTATTGGTGTTAGAATCAACTGTATTTGGCTGATTATTGGTACTTTGAGATTTTGATAAAACTTTTGGAGTATTTCCACTTACGCTTGCCAATGGCGTTTTTGAATCTTGTTGATTGAAAAATAAGAATCCTCCCAAAGCCAAAACTAAGGTTGCAGCCACACCAGCAAGCATTGCCGATGGACGAAGGAAAAATAAGAATGGACGGCGTTTTTTTCGCTCTAAATCTTGCTCAATTCGCTCCCACATATCGCTCGGGGGAGCAAAAGAAGCATCATTAAATGCCTTTTGCCATTCTTCTTCAAAATTATTTGGCTTCTGTGAGTCCATTTGTTTCTACGAAAAACAGTTTCGTATCTTTTTACTTAAATGATTTATTTCATGGCTTTGGGGCTAATACCCATCGCTTTTAATTTTACTTGTAATAGTGTCCTCGCCCTCGAATACTGAGATTTTGAAGTACCTTCGGTAACGCCCAGCATGCCCGCAATTTCGTTGTGTTGATAGCCTTCAATGGCGTATAAGTTAAAAATTGTTCGACAGCCATCGGGCAAACTTTGTACGATTTCCATTAATTGCTCAAACTCAAAACCCGAAAGTGTAAATTCATCTTGCTCAACTTCGTCAGAAATCAACTGGCTATCAGTATGTTCCATATAATTTGGTTGACTTTGCAATTGCTTCAAGGCCGTATTAACTACTATTTTTCTGAGCCATGCTTCGAGCGGACAATCAAATCGGAAACTATCTATTTTCTGGTAAATCTTGATAAACGAATCTTGTAAAACATCTTCGGCATCGCTTCTATTTTTCATGTAACGCATAGCCGTAGCGAACAACTTACTCGCAAAACGCTCGTAAATTTGCCGTTGGGCTGGTCGTTCTTGGCGAATACAAGCCTGTATTAATTCTTGTTCGCTATACATGAAAAGGGTATAAGTTATGCTCCAACCGAATAGTTTTTTGAGGGTTGCTATCAGTAAGACCTCGTTTATTTTGAAATGGTTGGAAGTTGGTTGAAAATATTTAAAAAAGGTACTTAGGCACAGAGCCTCAAAGGAACAAAGTAAGTCTTTATTTTACATTTTGTTTCTAAAATAAGCAAAAAAAAGCCCCTCAAAAAAATGAGAGGCTAAATCTTTATAAATTTTCTTATCGAGTAAGAAAAGCGGGGGCAATCGTATCATTAAAAATTACCGATGTGGTTACTTTCAAATTTCGTTTATCGATACTGCTTAAATACGTCGATTCAGTTGGGAATTTTACTCCGTAAGCAGTATCGCCATATTTAGTGTAATCTTCCGTAATAACTTCTCCTGTGCTTAGTGTAAGTTTTTTTCTTGCCAAAAGCCCCGTTGTTTCATCAAAATACAAGTTATATTTTACGACTTTTCCACTTAATTCTACGTGAGTTGTTTTTGCTCCATTGAGGGTTTCACTTCCAACAACAGTTGCGATATAGCCCTTTCCTTCATAGGAAAGAAAAGGCAAAACATTTTCTTTCAATTCTCTACGCATATTTTCTTGCTCTTTTTCGCTCAAGCTATTAGTTTCATATTGAGTTGCTTTGTCGGAGCTGCCGAGCGGTACTTTTCTCCAACCTTCTGCACCTTTTATACCAAAAATAAATGTACGTTTCAAGATAGTTTTTCCTTTATAAAGAGCGGCTTCGCCAAACGAGCCTTTTAATTCGATGTCATAATCAGCGGCCGAATTTCCACGATAAGCTTGTTTGATTGAATAGGTAGAGACACCCTCCCAAAGAGCCTTTCCGCCCGTTGCTTCTATGTGTTTACTGAAAATATCATCGGCAGTTTGGGCAAATGTGCTTAAACTAATGAATATAAAAGCGAAGATTTTTATTGCTATGTTTTTCATCGTAAGGATTTTTATTTGTTGTGACTAATAACGTTTTTTTTAAAAAATATGTATAATTATAGCCGAAAATATCTTTTATAAAACGCAAAACCTGCAAGGTCATTAGTTAGACTTTGCAGGTTTTAGATATACAGAAAAACTATTTGCCCGCTTCTTTTGCCCATGTATCTTTCAAACCAACGGTTTTGTTGAAAACCAGTTTATCGGCTGTTGAGTCGGCATCCAAACAGAAATACCCTTTACGCAAGAACTGGTACGGTGTATCGAGCGTTGCATTTTTGAGTGCAGGCTCAACTTTTGCCGTAATCACTTGCAAGGAATCCGAATTTAGATAATCTTTGAAATCGCCATCTTCACGGCTTGGGTCTTCTACTTTAAAGAGACGGTCGTAAAGTCTAACTTCGGCATCAACAGCTTGTGCCTCAGAAACCCAGTGAATTGTTCCTTTTACATTGATTCCCGAAGTATCGTTTCCGCTTCGTGAGTTTTCGATGTATGAACAATGAAGTTCAACGATTTCGCCATTTTCATCTTTCACTGCATCATCACATTTGATAATATAAGCATTTTTCAATCGTACCATCAAACCTGGCCCCAAACGGAAATATTTTTTCGTTGGGTTTTCCATGAAATCATCTTTTTCAATCAAAATCTCACGGCTAAATGGCATAATTCTCGAATCACTTTCTGGGTCTTCGGGGTTATTTTCGGCCTTTAATTCCTCAACTCGTCCTTCTGGATAATTCGTAATTACCACTTTGATTGGGTCAAGCACGGCCATCACACGAGTAGCGATTTTATTGAGGTGTTCACGCACGCAAAACTCCAATAAACTTACATCAATCAGGTTATCACGTTTGGCAATACCGATACGGTCGCAAAACTCACGAATCGCTTGGGCAGTATAACCACGACGACGCATCCCCGAAATAGTAGGCATACGTGGGTCGTCCCAACCTGTCACGAAGTTATCGGTAACTAATTTTAATAACTTTCTTTTACTCGTAATGGCATAAGAAAGGTTCAGACGGGCAAATTCGTATTGTTTTGAAGGGAAAATCTCCAAACTTTCGATGCACCAATCGTAAAGTTCACGGTGAGGAACAAACTCCAATGTACAGATTGAATGTGTAATTTGCTCTATCGAATCAGATTGACCGTGAGCAAAATCATACATCGGATAAATGCACCATTTATCGCCAGTGCGGTGATGGGTAGCAATTTTTATACGATAAATGATAGGGTCACGCATGAGCATATTAGTAGAAGCCATATTGATTTTGGCTCTCAAAACTCTCGTTCCTTCGGCAAACTCGCCGTTTTTCATGCGAACAAACAAATCAAGGTTTTCTTCGATTGTTCGTTCACGATATGGGCTATTGATACCCGCAACGGTTGGCGTACCTTTCATGGCTGCCATTTCTTCCGATGTGCTATCATCTACGTAAGCTAAGCCTTTTTTGATAAGATTTAAGGCAAATTCGTAGAGTTGGTCGAAATAATCAGACGCATAAAGCTCTTCGGCCCACTCGAAACCGAGCCACTTTACATCGGCCTTGATAGACTCAACGTATTCGGTTTCTTCGGTTACTGGGTTTGTATCATCAAATCGAAGGTTAGTTTTTCCACCGTATCGCTGGGCAACTCCAAAATTCAAACAGATAGATTTGGCATGACCAATATGTAAGTAGCCGTTTGGCTCCGGAGGGAAACGGGTCAAAACTCGACCGTCGTTTTTACCTGCTGCGAGGTCATCTTCGATAATTTGTTCAATAAAATTTAATGGTTTTTCAGTCGCTTCTGCCATGATTCTGTAAGTGGTGATGTTGCTATGTTGCGAATTTAACTATTTTTTAAGTTTAAAGTTGGGAAGTAGCCATTTAACGCAAGATTTTATTGAATTAATGAAATAAAAAATTAAAAATGTTATGTTTTTATGTAGGACAAGTTTCTAACTTGTCAAAATCAGTGAATGAGCAAAAAACTATTTCTACGCATTAACTGGTTGCAAACCTATTCTACTTTTCTGATATTTACGACCTAAATCATCAACAAAACAATACTCTCCATGATTCTGATTGCAGATAGCGGCTCAACCAAGACCGATTGGCGGATTTTAGACCAAAACGAAGTAATTGCCCAAACGCAGACCATCGGGTTTAATCCATATTACCAAGATGCCGATTCTATTGCCAATGAGCTAAAAGTCAATCTTTTACCTCTTTGCACGAAAGAAATAAAGCAAGTTTTTTATTACGGAACTGGTGTAACTAATGAAGAAAAAGCCAGTATAATTAAAGATGCAATCTTGCAAGTTTTTCCAACTTGCAAGCAAATCGAAACTCAAAGCGATGTAGTAGGTGCGGCTCGTGCAGCTTGCGGAAAAACAGCTGGAATTGCTTGTATTTTGGGAACTGGTTCAAACTCAATCTATTTTGATGGAGAAAAAACAGGTTTTCAAGTTCCACCATTGGGTTTTTGGTTGGGCGACGAAGGCAGTGGCGGACATTTGGGTAAAAGCCTGTTATTGAGTTATTTACACAAAGAGATTCCGCTCAAAATCAGAACAAAATTTGAAGAAAAATATGGCGTAATGGATAGATTGACCGTTCTTGAAAATGCTTATCACAAACCTTTCCCGAACCGTTATTTTGCGTTGTTTTCAAGGTTTCTGTTC
>Ga0114942_1000416_pt1 | contig 12222 bp, 13 predicted proteins | sample LowerColdCreek_FD_88674 | JGI IMG/M metagenome (GOLD analysis project Ga0114942, IMG submission 88674) | Groundwater microbial communities from Cold Creek, Nevada to study Microbial Dark Matter (Phase II) - Lower Cold Creek | ecosystem: Environmental > Aquatic > Deep subsurface > Groundwater ... | reverse complement strand
TGACCAATGTGTTTCGCGGCCAACATGAGCTCACTGTAGGGGTCATTGATGCATCCGGAAACACGGTTGCACTGTCTGATCCGGTGACTGTTTTCGTGCACCGACCCTCGACCAACTTCAAGAACAGGCAACCAACTGCCAAACCTCGGCCGCCAAGGCCCCAGCCCAGATAGGCGTTTATCTGGACAACTGCAAAGCAATGTTGCACCATCATGGTGCAGTCCAATGACGAAAAGCTCTTTAACCGGTACGCCTGGAGCAACCTGACGCACTGACCTGTTGATGCGCAGCGTGTGGGTTAGCGCTTACTCTCTCTGTTTGCACAAGATTCAGGCATTCACCGCTTTTTCACGCCCCACCTCGTCGATCTGGCGTTATTTTTGCTAAGGCTAGATGAGGAGGCCAGTTGCGGGCTTCAACCCATCACCCGAACTTTGCGACCCAATTGAGACATGAGACAGGGATGAAGCACGACCAAGGCATTCTGGACAACATCAGTACGGGTATTGTGGCGCTGGATGGCAAGTTAAAAGTCACCGCGCTCAACGCTGCCGGCCAGGCGCTGCTGGAAACCTCAGAAACGCGTTGCATCGGGCAGCATGCGAGCAAGTTGGTATTGCAGTCCGGGGAATGGCTGGAAGCCCTGGAACAAGTGGTGGCCAGCCGAGACCCCCATGCCAGTCGTGGCGTATCCCTGACGCTGCATTCGGGGCAGGAGATTCACGTTGACGTAATCATTACCCCTGTCGTTGAAAGCGGTGAGGAGTTCAGTCTGCTGGTGGAACTGATGGCAGTTGACCGACTACTAAAAATTAGCCGCGAAGAAAGCCTGCTGCACGCCCAGGAAACCAGCCGCGCAGTCATCCGTGGCCTGGCCCATGAAATCAAGAACCCCCTGGGCGGGGTCCGGGGAGCGGCGCAGTTGCTGGCCAGGGAACTGCCCAACGAGGAACTGGCGGAATATACACGCATCATCATCCGCGAGGCGGACCGGTTGCGCGATCTTGTCGACCGATTACTGGGGCCTAACCGTCAACTCGATCGGCAAACCCTGAGCATCCATGAAATCCTGGAACACGTGCGCAACCTGATTATTGCGGAGTCCGACAACAGAGTCGCGATCATCCGCGACTATGACCCAAGCCTGCCAGAGTTTCCCTACGACCGAGCACAGTTGATCCAAGCGGTATTGAATATCATGCGCAACGCCCTGCAGGCCGCGACAAATCCTGGCAAATGTCAGATTCTCCTGCGCAGTCGCTCGCAACGGCAGTTTATCATCGGCGCGCAACTGCACCGCCTGGTCTGCCGTGTTGATATTATCGATAACGGACCCGGAGTTCCCCAAAACTTGCTACCTGCGGTTTTCACTCCCATGGTCACCGGGCGCGCCGACGGCACTGGACTCGGCCTATCGATTGCACAGTCCATCATTCACCTTCACGGGGGCGTTCTCGAGTGCGAGAGCCGGCCCGGAGAAACCCGATTCACTTTCTACTTACCAATGGAAATCAATCATGCATAGGCACGCTAAAGTCTGGGTTGCGGACGACGACAGCTCAATACGCTGGGTTCTGGAACGCGCCCTGTCCCAGGCCGGCATCACGAACGAAAGCTTTGCGGATGCGGATGAGCTGTTGGGACAAATCGCGGCGGGGCGGCCGGATGTGATTATCAGCGATATTCGTATGCCCGGGACCAACGGCCTGGAATTGCTGGCGCGTATCAGCGAGAACTACCCCGATCTACCCGTAATCATTACCACCGCACACTCCGATCTGGACAGCGCTGTCGCCTCCTACCAGAAAGGCGCATTCGAGTACCTGCCCAAACCCTTCGATCTGGATGAAATGATTGCTGTTACCGAGCGCGCACTTGCCCACGCACGCGAGAAGCGCGGCAGTGGTGCGCCACCCGCCGAGGAGCTTCCACAGACCGAGATCGTCGGCGAGGCACCCGCCATGCAGGAGGTTTTTCGCGCCATCGGGCGTCTGGCGCAGAGCAATATCACGGTATTGATCAACGGCGAGTCCGGTACCGGCAAAGAGCTCGTGGCGCGCGCACTGCATCGGCACAGCCCCCGCTCCAATGCGCCTTTTATTGCGCTCAACATGGCTGCAATCCCCAAAGACCTGATGGAATCTGAATTGTTTGGCCACGAAAAAGGTGCCTTTACCGGCGCCAACAGTAAGCGCGAAGGCCGCTTTGAACAAGCCGACGGCGGCACTCTATTCCTTGATGAGATTGGCGATATGCCCGCCGAAACCCAAACCCGCCTGCTGCGAGTACTCGCCGACGGCGAATTCTATCGGGTGGGGGGGCACGTACCGGTCAAAGTCGATGTCCGTATTATCGCGGCCACTCACCAGAACCTGGAGAGCCTGGTACAGCGCGGCGCCTTCCGTGAGGACCTGTTCCACCGCCTCAACGTAATTCGTATCCATATTCCCAAGCTCGCCGAACGGCGCGAGGATATCCCCACACTGATGAAATATTTCTTCCAGCAGGCCGCCAAGGAACTCGGCGGCGAAACAAAAATCCTGCTGCCGGAAGCGGAAGCATTTTTGGTCAGCCTCGACTGGCCCGGCAACGTCCGGCAGTTGGAGAACTGCTGTCGCTGGATTACGGTGATGGCGTCCGGCCGGGAAGTGCACCTGAGCGATCTACCGCCCGAGCTCGGCACCAGCTCCACGCAGCCGGTCAGCACTGAACAGTTGGATTGGCCGGATCTGCTGTTTCGCTGGGCGCGCAATGAACTGGTGCAGGGCAAACAGCAAATCCTGCAGGAAGCTGTGCCGGCTTTTGAAAAGGTCATGATCCAGGTGGCGCTGCAGCATTCCCAGGGACGCAAGCGGGACGCCGCCGAATTACTGGGCTGGGGACGCAACACCCTCACTCGCAAAATGAAGGATCTGGAACTCTGACCGCCGGACACTGCGGGACGAGTCCATTCGGGCCATGCTAAAAATCGTGCTGTTCGAGCCCGAGATTCCTCCCAATACGGGAAACATTATCCGACTGTGTGCCAATACCGGATGCACATTGCACCTGATTGAACCGCTGGGCTTTGATCTGGAAGAAAAGAAGTTGCGCCGTGCCGGGCTTGATTACCATGAATTCGCCGACCTCAAACTATATCCCGACATCGACACTTTTCTGCGGGAACAGGGCGATAGGCGAACCTTCGCCGCCAGTACCAAGGGTGGCACACCCTATCACCGGGTCAGCTACCAGGCGGGGGACGCCATCCTGTTGGGGCCGGAAACCCGCGGCCTGCCGCAGCAGTTACTGGAACGCCTGGGATCTGCACAAACTCTTCGCATCCCGATGAAACCGCACAGCCGCAGCCTCAACCTGAGCAACGCCGCCGCCCTGGTCGTCTACGAAGCACTGCGCCAGCTGGACTTTCCAGGATTACTATAAGCGAATACTTACATACGCTTTTAGCTTTTAAAAAAGGGGCCAAAACCCCTTTTAATGTCGCATGGGTATGCTCAGTGGGTGGCTGTCACGCCGCCTTGCGCTGCGCTCTGCGCCAGGGCCTGCTGGTAGACCGCATCGAAATTCACCGGCGCCAGCATGATCGCGGGAAATGCGCCTTTCACACAGAGCGTATCGATGGTCTCGCGCGCATAGGGGAACAGGACGTTGGGGGCTGCCGTGCCGAGAATCCGCCGTGTCTCTTCCGCATCGAAGCCCTTGATGTAGAAAATGCCAGCCTGCTGCACCTCAATCAGGAAAGCGGTGGCGTCGTCCAACAGGGCAGTAATGGTGATTGACAGTACAACCTCGAAATTACCGTCCTGATCGATGGCTTCGCTTTTGGTGTTCAGTTCTACATTGACTTTGGGTTGCCACTGCTTCTTGAATATTTCCGGTGTCGCGGGGGATTCAAACGATAAATCCTTGGTGTAGATGCGCTGCATCGTAAACTGTTGCGGTACCTTAGCTGCTTGTTGCTCGGCCATTAAGCCATCCTCCAATTCCAATCAAAAATATCAGGGTGCGGCGCCCGCTCCCTGCAGTAACTCATCCAGTCGCCCTTGCCGTTCCAGCAGATACATGTCGTCGAAGCCGCCAATGTGGCGCTGACCGATCCAGATCTGCGGCACGGTATCACGGCCGCTGCGAATCATCATTTCGCGTCGCAACTGGGGATCGTTATCGACTGCGATGTCCCGGTAGGCGACACCTTTGCTGTGCAACAGATTCCGGGCCCGATTGCAGTAGGGGCAGTATTGGGTAGTGTACAGAGTGACGTCGGCGCTCATCAGGGGTAACGCGAATCAGGCGACCGTGGGCAGCTGCAGGTTGCCCCACTCCATCATGCCGCCCGTCATCTTGTAGACCTCACCGTAATGCGCTTCCTTGAGCTGCTTGCCCGCCGCGCTCGATTGCTGGCCCATTTTACACACCAGTACGATTGGCTTGTCTTTGTATTTTTCCAGTTCAACCATGCGTTCCGACAATTTAGCTGCAGGTATATTCATGGCGCTGACAATATGTCCCTTCCGGAAGTCGGCGGCATCGCGCAGGTCGACAAACACACCGTCGTTGGCATTGACCACATTTATCGCCTGCTGCGGCGACAGGGACGGGCCTGACTTGCGGGCCTCGTGCATGATCAACAGCGCAATTGCTGCCAGTAACGCGGCCGCCATCATCCACTGCTGTGCGAGAAACTCAAAAAATAGTGCCATGCGATTGCGAGCGGATATCCGTAGAAGAGGCCATGGCTGTCGCACGAGGGCTGCGCGCTTTCTTTGCGCTTGTCAGACATGCACCGCCGAATTAAAGGAGGGCAAGTATACAAGGTCTGCCGTGGAGCAACCAGCCCTGCGCCGCGCGCACGTGAACCTCGTCACCTGCCTGCCACACAGGCAATGCGCCGCTATGCCAGACAGGTTAAAATGCCCCGCTTTGACACCCTGCCAGAGTGGCAAAATTCATGAGCGAAAGTAACAAGAAACCCACTGTGCTGATCGTGTTGGATGGATGGGGCTATCGTGAGGAAACTCAGGACAACGCCATCGCCTGTGCCAACACGCCGGTATGGGACCGGCTGTGGGCCAATGCTCCCCACACCCTTATCTCTGCCTCCGGGGTGGACGTCGGCCTGCCCGGCGGGCAGATGGGCAACTCCGAGGTAGGCCACATGAGCCTGGGCGCAGGAAGGGTGATTTACCAAAACATTTCGCGCATAGACCACGCGATCGGCGATGGCAGCTTTGACCGCAATCCCATCCTGACCGGCGCCATCGACAAGGCCACTCAGGCAGGCGGGGCGGTGCACATCTTCGGCCTGCTCTCACCCGGTGGCGTACACAGCCACGAGGAGCACATTTTTGCTGCCATTCGCGTGGCCGCCGCACGCGGGGCAAGGCGGGTCTACCTGCACGCATTCCTGGACGGGCGCGACACGCTGCCGCGCAGCGCCGGCCCGTCCCTGGAGAAGGCCGATGCCGTATTCGCACAGCTCGGCTGCGGCCGCACAGCGACAATTTGTGGCCGCTACTACGCCATGGACAGGGACAACCGCTGGGAGCGCATCGAACGCGCCTACCGGCTGCTCACTGAAGGTGTTGCGGAGCACCGCGCAGCCGATACGGCCGCAGCGCTGCGCGCCGCTTACCAAAGGGACGAAAGCGACGAATTCGTATTGCCGACAGCCATCTGCGACGACCAGCAGGAAGTGGTCATCGTCGGCGATAACGATACTGTGTTGTTCATGAATTTCCGCTCTGATCGCGCGCGGCAACTAACCCGTGCCTTTGTGGATCAGGCTTTCAATCAGTTCTCGCGCAAGATCGTGCCGCGCCTGTCAGCGTTCGTGACATTGACAGAATATGCAGAAGATATCGAAGCCAGCTGCGCCTTCGGGCCGGAGAAGTTGGCGAATGTGCTGGGTGAACACCTGGCCAAACGCCACATGACCCAGCTGCGTATCGCGGAAACGGAAAAATACGCCCATGTGACATTCTTTTTCAGCGGTGGCCGCGAGGAACTGTTCCCTGGCGAAGACCGCATGCTCATCGCTTCGCCAAACGTTGCAACCTACGACCTGCAACCGGAAATGAGCGCGCCGGAGCTGACTGACAAACTGGTCGAGGCTATAACCTCCGGCAAGTACGACCTGATCGTGTGCAATTACGCCAATGGCGACATGGTGGGCCATACCGGCGTCTTCGCCGCTGCGGTAAAGGCGGTGGAGACACTCGACGAATGCCTGGGCAGAGTGGAAAGGGCGCTGCAACAAGTCGGTGGCCAGGCGCTGATTACCGCCGATCACGGCAACTGTGAACAGATGCTCGATTACGAATCCGGCCAGCGCCATACGCAGCACACCACGGACTTGGTGCCTTTACTCTATATCGGGCCAAAACAACTGGCGCTGCAAAGCACGGGTGGCATTCTGGCGGATATCGCACCGACCCTGCTGGCCCTGATGAATGTGCCACAACCGGTCGAAATGACCGGTCACAACCTGTCTACCGTGTGACGCGCCAGGACCCACACCGCCCGAAGAATGGCAATGTCTGACAACCGTGACACTTCACCGGCGCAACCCTCCGCCCGGCGTGTGCTTCTGGCGGCGCTGCTCTCGGGGCTATTGGTGGCGGCCCCATGCCGGCAGGGTATGGCGCAATCCGACGAGGAAGAAGCGCGCGAGCAATTGCAACAACTGGACGCTGAGATAACGGGCATTACATCGGAACTGTCCGATGCCAACAAGCGCCACAACGAGATGCAAGAGCAGCTGCGACAGGCGGAAGTCGAGTTGGGCAAATTGCAGCGCGACATCATCGACAATGAACGGGAGTTGGCCGCCAGCGGCAAAGAGCTGGAAGCACTGAAGCAGCGGCGCACAGAGCAGGAACAGGCGCGCGACCTGCAAAAGGCGCATATATCCACGGAGTTGAAGACCGCCTGGCAGATGGGACGCCAGGGGGAGCTCAAGGTCCTGTTGAATCAGGAAGATCCGCACACGGTGGCGAGAACGATGGCTTACTACCGCTATTTTTTCCAGGCCCGCAATAAACTGGTGGAGCAATACCGGACAACACTCAGGGAACTGCAGGGCACGCAGCAACAAATCGATACCACCGTGGCGGAACTGGATAGCCGCGGGCTGACCTTACAGCAACAACAGACCGATCTCACTTCAGCCCAGGCCAGCCGGCAACTGGCCCTGGCGGAACTGAACGACAGCATCAGCAGCAAAAATGCACAGCTCAAGCAAAAAGAAGAGGATCGCAAACAGCTGGAAGAGCTGCTGCGCGCCATCGAGAAGGCGATAATTGATCTGCAGGTACCGGCCAACTACGCGACATTCACGAGCGCCAGGGGGCAGATGCCGTGGCCGGTGGCGGGCAAACCCAGCAACCAGTTCGACCATCCGCGCAACGAGGGCAAAATGCGCTGGCAGGGTATCACCATACCGGCCAAGGAAGGCACCACCGTCACGGCCATCCATCATGGCCGCGTGGTCTACGCCGACTGGCTGCGCGGCTCCGGCCTGCTGCTGATCATAGACCATGGCGACGGCTACATGAGCCTGTACGCCCACAATGAAAGCCTGCTGCGCGAGGTGGGTGAGTGGGTCACCGCAGACACTCCCATCAGCACGGTCGGGAACACGGGCGGGGAAGACCAGACTGCCCTGTATTTCGAAATTCGCCACAACGGCAAACCCACCAATCCGGCGAAATGGTGTAAAGGATGAGGCCGCACGCGAACGCGCTTGGCACTCCGGGCGCAGAATAGGGTAAACTGTAATCCTTCAGGTTACCGGTCTTCCAACACTGCTCATGCGCCCCCTCCTCACGCTCCGCAATATGCTGGCGAGCTTTGCCGCCGCACTCGCCCTGACTATCTGTCCCTCCCTGGGGGCTTTGGAGGAACAGGGCAAGCTGCCCCTGGACGAACTGCGCACCTTCGCCGATGTGTACAACCAGATCCGCCTGGGTTACGTCGAGGACATCGACGACAGCACCCTATTGGAGTACGCGATACAGGGGATGCTGAGCAGTCTCGACCCCCACTCAACCTACCTGACCAAGGACGCCTTCCAGAATCTGCAGGACTCCACCACCGGCGAGTTTACCGGTCTCGGCCTGGAAGTGGGCATGGAGGACGGTTACGTCAAAATTATCTCACCCATCGATGGCTCCCCCGCAGCTGAAGCCGGCCTGCAAAGTGGCGATATCATCCTCAAACTGGGCAATGTTCCGGTAAAGGGTATGACGCTGAACGAGGCCATCGATATCATGCGCGGTCCCAAAGGCAGCAAGATTCAGCTATCCATTGGCCGGCCCGGGCAAAGTCAACCATTCGACGTCACACTCGTGCGCAATACCATCAGGGTCGCCAGCGTACGCAAGAGCTGGCTGGAGCCCGGTTACGCCTACATTCGCGTGGCCCAGTTCCAGAACAGCACAGGGACGGATGTGCGCAAGGCGCTGGAAAAGCTGATGGCCGAGCAGCAACTCAAAGGCGTGATCCTGGATTTGCGTAACAATCCCGGCGGCATACTGCGCGCCAGCGTAGATGTGGCTGGCCTGTTCATGGACGGCGGCAACGTGGTCTACACCAAGGGACGCGTGGACAACGCAAACACGAGCTATGACGCCGATCCGCTCGATATCACCAATGGCGTGCCGCTGGTCGTGCTGATCAACCAGGGTTCGGCCAGCGCCTCGGAGATCGTCGCCGGCGCCCTGCAGGATCACGGCCGCGCTGTAATAATGGGCACCCGGAGTTTTGGCAAGGGCTCGGTGCAGACCGTAGTGCCATTGTCTGACTCCCGCGCGATCAAGCTCACCACCGCACTGTACTTCACACCCAAAGGCCGTTCCATCCAGGCCGAGGGGATTGTGCCGGACATTGTCGCCGAGCGCGCCACCATCACGGCATACAACGAGCCACAGCAGATCACCGAAGCCGACCTGTCGCGTCACCTGAACAATGCCAATGGTGGCGGCAAGGAGAAGAAAACCCCCACGGCTCCAAGCGAATTGCTCTCCGACGACAACCAGTTGTATGAGGCCCTCGCGCTGTTAAAGGGGCTGAATATCCTGGGAATGCGCGATAAAAAGGCGGAGTCCGTGGTCGCGGATGATTCAAAAATTCAATAGCTAGTCAGCGTCGCACTTCGATACCGCGCGCCGCCATGTAAGCCTTGGCCTGTGGCACGGTGTATTCGCCGAAGTGGAAAATGCTAGCCGCCAGCACTGCATCGGCGCCTCCCACTGTGATGCCATCGACCAAATGATCCAGCGTGCCCACGCCGCCCGAGGCGATGACCGGAATCTCCACGGCGTCGGAAATAGCCCGCGTCACGCCCAATTCAAAGCCGTTGCGCGTGCCGTCCCGGTCCATGCTGGTCAGCAGGATTTCACCGGCACCCAGTTCCGCCATGCGCACCGCCCAGGCCACTGCGTCGATGCCCGTGGGTTTGCGGCCGCCGTGGGTGAAGATCTCCCAGCGCGGCTTGCCGTCCACGTCTTCCACCCGCTTGGCATCGATGGCCACCACGATGCACTGCGAGCCAAAACGTAAAGCCGATTCGCGCACCAGTTCGGGATTGTGGATGGCTGCCGTGTTAATACTCACCTTGTCGGCGCCGGCGTTGAGCATCGTGCGGATATCCTCAAGCGAGCGGATGCCACCTCCCACGGTGAGTGGAATGAACACGTGCTCGGCTATCTGCTCCACCGTGTGCACGGTGGTGTCACGGCCTTCGTGGCTGGCGGTGATATCGAGAAAGCACACCTCGTCTGCGCCCTGTTCGTTATAACGCATGGCGATCTCGACGGGATCGCCGGCATCGCGTATGTCGACAAAATTAACGCCCTTGACCACGCGTCCGTTGTCCACGTCCAGGCAGGGAATAATGCGTTTGGCGAGACTCATGACTGAATCGCCGCGTCACAAAGACGCTGCGCTTCCGCCACGTCCAGCGCGCCCTCGTAAATCGCGCGACCGGTAATGGCACCGCAGATCCCAGTATGCGCAACGACAAGCAGCCCGCGGATGTCATCGATATTGGTGATGCCACCAGAGGCGATGACGGGAATGCGCGAGGCCTGCGCCATCGCCACCGTCGCCTGCACGTTCACACCCTGCATCATGCCGTCGCGGGCGATATCGGTGTAGACGATCGCCGCCACGCCGTCGGATTCAAAGCGGCGCGCCAGATCGGTGGCGCGCACTGCGGAAACCTCGGCCCAGCCGTCAGTGGCGACCAATCCATCTTTCGCATCCAGTCCGACGATCACCTTTCCCGGAAACGCAGCGCAGGCCTCGGCGACAAACGCCGGCTCCTTGACTGCCTTAGTACCGATAATTACGTAACTGACACCGGCCTTTATGTAGTGCTCAATGGTTTGCAGGTTGCGAATACCACCGCCGATCTGTATGGGCAACTGTGGATACGCCGCCGCGATCGCAGTTACCACGCCGCCATTCACCGGCTCACCCGCGAAAGCACCGTTCAGATCTACTAAATGCAGGCGCCGGCAACCGGCCTGCACCCAGCGTGCCGCCATCGCCACCGGGTCGTCGGAAAAAACCGTGCTGTCATCCATCACGCCCTGGCGCAGACGCACGCACTGCCCGTCTTTCAAGTCGATAGCAGGGATGATCAACATTGTCCGTTCCATTCCAGAAAATTTTTCAGCAACTGTAATCCCGCAGTGGCACTTTTTTCCGGGTGAAACTGCACCGCGAACAGGTTGTCGCGGGCCAGGGCCGCATCGGCGTTCACGCCGTATTGCACGCTGCCCGCCAACAGGCTGCGCTCCTGGGCGTGCACGTAATAACTGTGTACGAAGTAAAAGCGGCTCATGTCGGGAATGCCCGACCACAGCGGGTGATCGATATTCTGCTGCACTTCATTCCAACCCATATGCGGCACCTTCAAGCGCTTACCTGCGGCATCTTGCAGCGGCTTGCCAAAGTAGCGCACTTCGCCGGGAATGATGTTCAGGCAATCTACACCGTCGTTTTCTTCCGAGTGTGTCATCAGCGCCTGCAGGCCGACGCAGATTGCCAGCACAGGGACGCGCTGCTCCGTCAGCGCACGCACAAGCAGCTCATCGCACTTGAGGCGGCGGATCTCCGCCATACAATCGCGAATAGCGCCCACGCCGGGAAACACCACGCGATCAGCCTGACGGATCAGTTCGGCGTCATGGGTGACCATCACCTTGTCCGCGCCGACGTGCTGCAGTGCGCTTGCCACGGAATGCAGGTTACCCATGCCGTAGTCGATGACAGCGACATTGATGCTCATAATCGGGTACTCAAAACCGGGCACGCATGGCCGAGATTCCCTCCGAAGCGCCCGTTACAACACACCCTTGGTGGAAGGTGTGACCCCCGCCATGCGCGGATCGGGCGTAAGCGCCATGCGCACGGCACGACCAAACGCCTTGAATACAGTCTCCACCTGGTGGTGGCTGTTGTCACCGCGCAGATTGTCGATGTGCAGGGTTACGAGTGCGTGATTCACGAAGCCCTGGAAAAACTCCAGGAACAGGTCCACGTCAAAACCGCCGACCGTGGAGCGGGTAAAGGGCACATGATATTCCAGGCCAGGCCGGCCGGAGAAGTCGACCACCACACGCGAGAGCGCCTCATCCAACGGCACATAGGCGTGTCCATAACGCGTAATGCCCTTTTTGTCACCCAACGCCTCTACCACCGCCTGGCCCAAAGTGATGCCTATATCTTCAACCGTGTGGTGCGCATCGATGTGTAAATCGCCCTGGGCCTTGATGCTGAGGTCCACCATGCCGTGGCGTGCGACCTGATCCAGCATGTGTTCGAGAAAGGGGAGGCCGGTGTCAAACTCCGATTTGCCGGTGCCGTCCAGATTCACCGAGACAGTGATCTGCGTCTCCAGCGTGTTTCGCGTAATCGTGGCTTTGCGCTCAGCCATGGGGTTCTCCAGCGGGACAGATGCGGGGAGCCGGCCCCCCGAAAAGCCCGGTATTATAAGGGAAGGCGGCGGCTAATTCACTGGCACTATGGCAGGTGAGGCATTACTCTGTGGCGCTGTAGTCCGCGCTGAAAAATACGCTCCATGCCCAGCCCCGCACCCTTCGACCAACGCGTTCTCGACTGGTTCGACCAGCATGGCCGCAAAGACCTGCCATGGCAGCGCGATACCGGTCCCTACCGTGTCTGGGTATCGGAAATCATGCTGCAGCAGACCCAGGT
>Ga0114942_1000415_pt1 | contig 12240 bp, 14 predicted proteins | sample LowerColdCreek_FD_88674 | JGI IMG/M metagenome (GOLD analysis project Ga0114942, IMG submission 88674) | Groundwater microbial communities from Cold Creek, Nevada to study Microbial Dark Matter (Phase II) - Lower Cold Creek | ecosystem: Environmental > Aquatic > Deep subsurface > Groundwater ... | reverse complement strand
CTGGCCGCGCCGAGATCCGTGCGCGCGCCGTGCCGCTGTCACGCGCTGCACGCAACCTGCTGCTCGTGCTGGACGCGAGCAAGCCGGCCGGCGAGTGGCTGCGCCTCGTCACTGGTGCGACCGAGGCCGATCTTGAAACGCTGCGTCAACAGGGCCTGATCGCGCCGCAGGGCGGCGCGGCCGCCGTACCGCCGGCCGCTGCGGCACCCGCGCCCGCCCCGAAAGCGACGGCGCCCGCCGCCCCGGCACCCGCCGGCGGCTCGCTGCTGCTGGACCGGGCAGCCCTCTACACCTATCTGAGCGGCGCGGCCACCAAGCTGCTCGGCCCCTTCAAGGGCTATGCGTTCGCGCTGGAGGTCGAGCGCGCTGACAGCCTGGCCGACCTGCAGGCGCTTGCGCTGCAGCTCGTGGAGCGGGTGCAGAAGGCCAAGGGCGACGCTGCTGCGGCAGCCGTGAAGGATGCGCTGGGCCTGCGCTAGCCTTGCCGAAAGCAGCGGCCGCAGACCGAGCGGTAGCGGGCGTTGCCGCCGATCTCGACCTGTGCGCCCTCGGTGACCTTGCGGTTGCTCGCGTCCACGCGCATGTTCATCGTCGCCTTGCGGCCGCAGTCACAGATGGTCTTCATCTCGTCCATCTCGTCGGCCAGCGCCAGCAGCGCGGCCGAGCCGGGGAAGAGTTCGCCCTGGAAGTCCGTGCGCAGGCCGTAGCAGATCGCCGGCAGGTTGTGCAGGTGGGCCATCTCGTGCAACTGCTGCACCTGCTGCTTGCTCAGGAACTGCGCCTCGTCGACGAGGATGCAGGCGATGCCCGGGCTGTCGGTCATCAGCCTCTGGAAGTCGGTGCCGGCATCGAACTGCTCGGCCTGGCGCTGCGGGCCCAGGCGCGACGTGACGAAGCCGTGGCCGTAACGGTCGTCCAGCCGGGCCGTGAAGATGCGCACACGGTGGCCGCGCTCCTCGTAGTTGTGCGCCACCTGCAGCAGGGCGGTGGACTTGCCGGCGTTCATCGCGGCATATCTGAAAAAAAGCTTGGCCATGTCGTCTTGGGGTCGAGGCCGCATTGTCCCTGCCGCTCCACCCCGCGCTTGCGGGTAGGGGAAGCCCGTGGTTTCGGTCGGAACCGGGGGCTTGCGAGCTAGCGCTGTCATACGGGGTGTGCATCAATGCACACTTCGTCCTGAACCGTACGAAGATGAGCAAAGATTCCGTGACTGCGGTCCGCCAAGATGGTCTGCGCTACCAGTCGAAGGTGGGCGGTTCGCCCTTCCTCGGCAGCGGCCATACCCGCTCCTGCTTCAAGTGCGGCAAGCACCGCTCCCCAGCAAGCCTTCAGTCCATCCGGCTGCTCGGCCGCAACGAGGTGGTCTGCAAGCCGAACTGCAAGACGCTGCCTTAGCCGGTTCAGACCCGGTCTTTGCGGTTGTCTGCGTAGCGCCCCGCGCGGGTTCGCCCGTGCAGCCGGTGCCAACCAGCGTCTTGCTGCTGGCTGCTGCTTGAACCCTCGCGTTGGCCTCTCTCGCGCGGTTGATTGAAGCCGGGGTGCGTGGCCTGCGTGTCGCGTCCGCCCAGGGCTTTCAACCCGCAGGCGGCGAAGGCGATGCGAGAGCGCGGCGGGTGGCCTGGCTCAGGAACTCGTGGACGGGGGCCAGCACATAGCCCGGCGCGATGGCTGGCAGTGTCAAGTCTTTGGCGGTGCCGCCATGCTCGCGCAGCGCGGCGGCGTAGCGGCGTGATTCGTCGTTCAGCGGATGGCCGGCCACGCTGAGGATCAGCGCTGGCGCCAGGCCCGCGAGGCGGCTGGCATTGAGCGGCGCGGCGTAGGGGTGGTCGGCGCGCGTGCTGTCGCCCAGATAGGCCTGCCAGCCCTTGGCGTAGATGCACTCGCAGCCGCCGCATTCGCCCTCACGCATGGAGGCGGTGCCCAGCACCGGGTCCAGCATCGGCGAGATCAGCAATTGGCCGGCGAGGTGAGGTGCGCGCTGGTCGCGCGCCATCAGCGCCAGGGCTGCGGCGATGTTGCCGCCGGCTTCCTCGCCGGCCACGAACAGCGCGCTCGGCGCGCTGCTGGTCAGCTTCGCTGCCTTGGCGGCCACGGCCTGCAACGCCTCGAAGGCGGCGGCCAGGCCGGCCGGGAAGGGGTGGGCGGGGGCGAGCGGGTAGTCCAGCGCCACGACGTCGGCACCGGCCTCGGCCAGCAGACGGCTGCGCGCGGCGCCGGCCTCGGCCGCGCAGTCGGTGAAGGTGCCGCCGTGCAGGAACAGCACCAGCGCGCGCCCGCCGCCGTCCAGCGGGCGTTGTGCGGCGTAGTGATGGGCCGTCAGTCCGGGGGCGGGGCCCAGGCGCAGCGGGGAAGGGATGGCGTGCTTATCCATGGCCCAAAGATAGGGATGGATGTCCCATAGATAAACGACCTGGAAAGGGACTCACTTTTCCCCTGCGTGGAACAATCTTGCTTTTCGCATCCCTTTGGCAAGCCCATGGACCGACTCACCGCGATGCAAGCCTATGTCCGGGTCGTCGAGGCCGGCACCTTCACCAAGGCCGCCGATTCGCTGGACCTGCCCAAGGCCACGGTGACGCGCCTGATCCAGACGCTGGAAACCCACCTGCGCACCAAGCTGCTGAACCGCACGACGCGCCGTGTCACGGTCACACCCGACGGCGCCGCCTATTACGAGCGCGCGGTGCGCCTGCTGGGCGATCTGGAGGAGCTGGAAGGCAGCATGAGCCAGGCGCGCGTGACGCCCCGGGGCCGCATTCGCATCGACGTGCCGGGCGTGGTGGGCCGCGAAATGATCATTCCCCACCTGCCGGAGTTCTACGCCAAGTACCCGGACATCCAGATCGAGCTGGGCGTCAGCGACCGCACGGTGGACCTCATCAGCGACAACATCGACTGCGTCATCCGCGGCGGCGACCTGACCGACCAGAGCCTGGTGGCGCGGCGCATTTCGGAGTTCCGCTTCATCACCTGCGCGACGCCGGAATACCTGCGCCGCCATGGCACGCCCGCGCACCCGCGCGAGCTGGGCGAGGCGCCGCACCGCATGGTGGGCTACTTCTCGGCGCGCAGCGGCAAGGTCCTGTCAGACACCTTCCGCCGTGGCGACGAGCGCGTGGAGGTGGCGGGCAACCACGTCATCGCGGTCAATGACGCGAACGCCTATTTGAATGCCGGCCTGGCCCACCTGGGCGTGGTGCAGGTGACCTGCTTCATGGCCGCGTCCTTGATCAAGAGCGGCGAGCTGGTGCGGATACTGGAAGAGTGGGACACCGAGCCCCTCCCGGTCTACGTGGTCTACCCGCCCAACCGCCACCTCAGCAGCAAGCTGCGGGTGTTCGTCGACTGGGTCGTCGAACTGCTGGGCCGGGAGGCGCTGGGCGGCATGAATCTGCGCTGCACCAACTGATCGTCGGCCGGTTGGGTTTCAGCCCTGCTCGGGCTCCGCAGCGGCCATCAGGGCCGGCGCGAAATCATGCATGGCCGATGCCGGGGCGCTGATGGCCAGCAACATGCCCGCCGCCAACGCCACGACAGCCGTCGCGGCGGTGATCAGCGTGAAGAGGGGGCGTGCGGTGTTGTTCATGGTGACTCTCCTGGGCCGGCCACCCCCGTCAGGGATGAGGTGTGCCGACAGGTTGTCACTTTAGGAATTGCGGCCCGCGAGAAAAAGCGGGCGCGACAGAACGGCGAGTTGCTGGGAGCGGAACAATCCGCGCCCTGAAAGACGCTCAGGCCTTCCTTGGCGCGCCCCGCCCGCGCTCTTCCAGCCAGGCCCTGGCCGTCGAGAAATGCCCGCAGCCGATGAAGGGCCGGGGTGGCTTGAGCGCCGACAGCGGCGACGGGTGGTTGGCCTTCAGCACGAGGTGGCCTTGGGCGGCGGCCTCGATCAGCGGCGCCTTGGCCTGGGCGTAGGCGCCCCACAGCATGAAGACCTTGGGTGCCGGGTCTTGCGCGGCAGCCTTGATGAGGGCGTCGGTCAGCACCTCCCAGCCTTTGCCTGCGTGGCTGGCGGGCTGGCCGTCTTCCACGGTCAGCACCGCGTTCAGCAGCAGCGTGCCGCCCTCGGCCCAGCGCACCAGGCTGCCATCGGGCGGAAAGGGTCGACCCAAGTCGCGCTGGATCTCCTTGAAGATGTTGCGCAGGCTGGGTGGCAGCGGCACGCCGGGCGGCACGCTGAAGCTCAGACCCTCGGCCTGGCCGGGGCCGTGGTACGGGTCCTGCCCCAGGATGACGACGCGCGTGGCGCTGAGCGGCGTCAGCGTCAGGGCGCGCAGCGGCTCGGGCGGGTAGATGGTGGCGCCGGCGGCGGCGCGTTCTTCCAGGAAGGCTTCCAGCCGCTGGCCGGCGGGCGACGCGGCCCAGGCTTCGACGACCGGCAGCCAGTCGGTGTCGGGCAACCGCAGCGGGAGCTTCATCCGAACAGGTTGGCCAGTGCCGCGCCCGGGTCCGGCGCGCGCATGAAGGCCTCGCCGACGAGGAAGGCGTGGACGTTGGCCTCGCGCATGCGCTTCACGTCTGCCGCGCCGAGGATGCCGGACTCGGTCACCAGCAGCCGGTCGGCCGGCACGCGCGGCAGCAGGCCCAGCGTGGTGTCCAGCGTCACGTCGAAGGTGCGCAGGTTGCGGTTGTTGATGCCCACCAGCGGCGTCTTCAGCTTCAGCGCGCGGTCGAGTTCGTCACCGTCATGCACCTCCACCAGCACGTCCAGGCCGAGGGCGTGGGCCGCCGCTTCGAGGTCGGCCATCTGCGAGTCTTCCAGGCAGGCGGCGATGAGCAGGATGCAGTCGGCTCCAATCGCGCCGGCTTCCATGACCTGGTACTCGTCGACCATGAAGTCCTTGCGCAGCACCGGCAGCTCGCAGGCGGCGCGGGCCTGCTTCAGGTAGGCGATGGAGCCCTGGAAGAAGCGCTCATCGGTCAGTACGCTCAGGCAGGCAGCGCCGTTGCGGGCGTAGGTCTCGGCGATCTCACCGGGGCGGAAGTCCTCGCGCAGCACGCCCTTGCTGGGACTGGCCTTCTTGATCTCGGCGATGACGGCCGCACGGCCCGCCGCGATCGAGGCGCGCAGCGAGCGCTCGAAGCCCAGGCGCTCGCTCTTGCGCGCTTCGGCTTCCTCGCGTTGGGATGCGAGCGAACGCTTCAACTTGGCGGCAGAAACCTCTTCCCACTTGACCGCGACGATCTTGTTCAGGATGTCAGACATGGAACCCCTCGTTCGGTGAGTACACCGCCCGATCCCCCGAGGGGATACGGGCCAGCTTGGGAGCGGCCCGGCGCTCGGCCCTCATGCTTGGCCTCCCAGCCTCTGCGTCGTTTTGACGAAGGCATCCAGCTTGGCGCGCGCAGCACCGCTGTCCAGCACCTCGCGCGCACGGGCGATGCCGTCGGCGATGGTGGAGGCGACGTTGGCCGCGTACAGCGTCGCGCCGGCATTCAGCAGCACGATGTCGCGCGCCGGGCCGGGCTCGCCGTCGAGCACGCCGATCAGCATCTGGCGCGACTGCTCCGGCCCGTCCACCTTGAGGCTGCGGTTGCTGGCCATCGCGAAGCCGAAGTCCTCGGGATGCACCTCGTACTCGCGCACGGCGCCGTTGCGCAGCTCGCCCACCAGCGTCGTCGCGCCCAGCGAGATCTCGTCCATGCCGTCCTTGCCGTAGACGACCAGCGCATGCTCTGCGCCCAGGCGCTGCAGCACGCGCACCTGGATGCCGACGAGGTCGGCGTGGAACACACCCATCAGGATGTTGGGCGCGCCGGCCGGGTTGGTCAGCGGGCCCAGGATGTTGAAGATGGTCCGCACGCCCAGCTCGCGGCGCACCGGCGCGATGTTCTTCATCGCCGGGTGGTGGTTGGGCGCGAACATGAAGCCGATGTCGCACTCGGCGATGGAGGCGGCCACCTGGCGCGGCGTCAGCTGGATGTTGGCGCCCAGCGCCTCCAGCACGTCGGCGCTGCCGGTCTTGCTGCTGACGCTGCGGTTGCCATGCTTGGCCACCTGCGCGCCGCCGGCGGCGGCGACGAACATCGAGCAGGTCGAGATGTTGAAGCTGTGCGCGCCGTCGCCGCCGGTGCCGACGACGTCGACCAGATGCGGCTGCGGCGGCAGCGGCACCTTGTTGCTCAGCTCGCGCATCACTTGCGCGGCGGCGGTGATCTCGCCGATGGTTTCCTTCTTCACGCGCAGGCCGGTCAGCAGCGCCGCGGCGATGACGGGCGACATCTCGCCGGCCATGATGCGGTGCATCAGCGTGAGCATCTCGTCGTGGAAGATCTCGCGGTGCTCGATGACGCGGGTCAGGGCTTCGTTGTCGGTGATGGGCATGTGGGGCCTGCTAGCACTACGGGAATCGGTGCGAGAGTGTCTGCGCGGGCGCAGGGCTAGGCGTGCGACGCCGCCTGGGCTCATGCCCAGGCAAGGCGCGCAACGACGCCATGCGCCAGCGCAGACCCTCTCCCGAAGGGTTGTCACTCAAAAGCCCGCGCGCGGCGTTGCGAAGTCTCGCTGGGGATGACCCCAGCTTCGACTTCGCGCCTTGCTCGCGGGCTTTTGAGTGGCAACGCATCCGATTCCCGTAGCGCTAGCAGGCCCCGGCCTTCAAGAACTCTGCGGCAGAGGCGATGGCATGGTCGATGCCGGCGGCATCGACGTCGAGATGGGTCACGAAGCGCAGGCCGATCAGGCCCGTGGCCAGCACGCCGCGTGATTTCAGGTGCGCCAGCAGCGCGGGCGTGCGGCCGTCGCTGACCTGGGCGAAGACGATATTCGTCTGCGGTGGCGTGACGGTGACGCCGGGCAATGCGGCCAGGCCTTCTGCCAGGCGCCGGGCCAGCGCGTGGTCGTCGGCCAGGCGGTCGACGTGATGGGTCAGCGCATGGTCGGCCGCTGCCGCCAGCAGGCCCACCTGGCGCAGGCCGCCGCCGACCATCTTGCGAATGCGGTGAGCACGGACTATCAGCTCGCGCGAGCCCACCAGCATGGAGCCGATGGGTGCGCCCAGGCCCTTGCTGAAGCAGATGGACACGGAGTCGAACGCCCGCGCCAGGTCGCTCACGCTGCGGCCCGAGGCCACCGCGGCGTTGAACAGGCGTGCGCCGTCCAGATGCGTGGCCAGGCCGCGCGCATGGGCCAGCTCGCAGGCGGCGTTCGTGTACTGCGTGGACAGCACCTGCCCACCCCAGGTGTTCTCCAGCGCCAGCAGCCGCGTGCGCGCGAAGTGCACGTCGTCCGGCTTGATCGCCGCGGCGATGTCTTCGAGCTTGAGCGTGCCGTCGGGCTGGTTGTTCAGCGGCTGCGGCTGGATGCCTCCCAGCACCGCCGCACCGCCGCCCTCGTAGCGGTAGGTGTGAGCGAGCTGGCCGACGATGTACTCGTCGCCCCGCCCGCAGTGGGCCAGCAGCGCGCAGAGATTGCTCTGCGTGCCGCTGGCCATGAACAGGGCGGCTTCCTTGCCGAGCAGCGCGGCGACGCGGGCCTGCAGTGCGTTGACGCTAGGGTCGTCGCCGAAGACGTCGTCGCCGACCTTGGCCGCCACCATCGCCGCCAGCATGGCCGGCGTCGGTTTCGTCACTGTGTCGCTGCGCAGGTCGACGCAGGCTGGCCCGCCGCCGCCAGACGACGGGGCGTAGTCGCTCACGGCCGCAGTTCCAGGAAGTTGCGCAGCATCGCGTGCCCATGCTCGCTGAGGATGGACTCGGGGTGGAACTGCACACCCTCCAGCGGCGTGGCCGTGCCGGCCAGCTCGCGGTGGCGCACGCCCATGATCTCGCCGTCCTCGCTGCGCGACGTGATCTCCAGCACCGCCGGGCAGGTCGCTTCCTCGATGACGAGGGAGTGGTAGCGGATGACGCTGAAGTCCTTGGGCAGGCCGGTGTAGACGCCGCGCTGGTCGGTCGTCAGTGTGCTGGCCTTGCCGTGCATCTGGCGCTTGGCGCGGATGATCTTTCCGCCCAGCGCCTGGCCCATGGCCTGGTGGCCCAGGCACACGCCCAGCAGCGGCTTCTTGCCGATGAAGTGCTGGATGGCCTCGACGCACACACCCGCTTCGTTGGGCGTGCAGGGGCCGGGCGAGAAGACGATGTGATCGGCATTCAGCGCGGCCATCTCGGCGACGGTGATCTCGTCGTTACGCACCACCTTCACGTCGGCGCCCAGTTCACCGAAGTACTGCACCAGGTTGAACGTGAAGCTGTCGTAGTTGTCGATCATCAAGAGCATTTAGAAGCCCTCCTCAACCAGTTCGGCGGCGCGCAGCAGGGCGCGGGCTTTCGCTTCCGTTTCCTGCCATTCCAGCTCGGGCACCGAGTCGGCGACAACCCCCGCCGCCGCCTGCACATACAACATGCCGTTCTTGATGATGCCGGTGCGGATGGCGATCGCCAGGTCCATGTCGCCCGCAAAGCTCAGGTAGCCGCAGGCGCCGCCGTAGATGCCGCGTTGCACGGGCTCCAGCTCGTCGATCAGCTCCATCGCCCGCACCTTGGGCGCGCCGGTCAGCGTGCCGGCGGGGAAGGTGGCCTTCAGCACGTCGAGCTGGCCGACCTCGGGGCGGAGCACGCCTTCGACGTTGGAGACGATGTGCATGACGTGCGAATAGCGCTCGATGGTGAAGGCCTGCGTGACCTTGACGCTGCCGGTGCGCGCGATGCGGCCGATGTCGTTGCGGGCCAGGTCGATCAGCATCAGGTGCTCGGCGCGCTCCTTGGGGTCGGCCTGCAGTTCGGCCTCCAGCGCCAGGTCGCGCTCGGGTGTGGCGCCGCGCGGGCGCGTGCCGGCCAGCGGGCGGATGGTGACCTTGCGGCTGCCGTCGCTCGCATGCTCCTCGCGCACCAGGATCTCGGGGCTGGCGCCGACGATCTGGAAGTCGCCCAGGTCGTAGAAGTACATGTAGGGGCTGGGGTTCAGCGCCCGCAGCGCGCGGTACAGCGCGATCGGCTCGGCCTTGTAGGGCTTGGAGATGCGCTGGCCCACCTGCACCTGCATCAGGTCGCCGGCGGCGATGTACTCCTTGGCCTTGGCCACGGCGGCCAGGTAGTCGGCCTTGGCAAAGCCGCGCGTCACGGCATGGGCCTCGGTGCGCTGCACGCGCGGCACGCTCACCGAATAGGTCAGTTTGTCGCGCAGCGTGGACAGGCGCTTGGTGGCGCGGAAGTAGGCCTCGGGCTGGCGCGGGTCGGCCCAGACGATGAGGTAAAGCCGCCCGGACAGGTTGTCGATGACGGCCACTTCTTCGGACAGCAGCAGCACGATGTCCGGTGTGCCCAGGCTGTCACCCTTGTGATCGCGGTCCAGGCGCTTCTCGATGGCGCGCACGGCCTCGTAGCCGAAGTAGCCGGCCAGGCCGCCGCAGAAGCGCGGCAGGCCGGCGGGGATCTTCGGCTTGATGCGGTCCTGGTAGGCCGCGATGAAGTCCAGCGGGTTGCCTTCGTGCGTCTCGACGATGGCCCCGTCGGTCAGCACCTCGCAGTGCTGGCCGGTCGCGCGGATCAGCGTGCGCGCCGGCAGGCCGATGAAGGAGTAGCGCCCGAAGCGCTCGCCGCCGACGACCGACTCCAGCAGGAAGCTGTTGCGGCCATGGCCGGCGCCCGAGCACAGCTTGAGGTACAGGGACAGCGGGGTTTCGAGATCCGCAAAGGCCTCGCTGATCAGCGGGATGCGGTTGTAGCCTTCGGAGGCGAGGCTCTGGAATTCGATTTCAGTGATCACGGCGTCAAAGCTTGAATGGACAGCTTCAGGGCTTGGCGTGCAGCCCGAACGGGCAACGCGGGAGGGAGCGCGTCAGGGCGCGCCAAGCGGCATCAAACGGCGGTGGCCCAGGGACGCCAGGGCCAGGCTCCCCGGTCGCTCGACCCCGTGATGTGCTTGCGCGTGATGAACATGATGCGGGCGAGTGTATTTCAAGCCGCGCCATACTTCGGCCCGCGAAGGCGCCGTTATTGCGCCACGAATACGGAGACGGACATGCGTGCATTCATCGTCGCGGCCCTGTTGGCTGCCGGCAGTTTGAGCGGAGCAAGCGCCTGGGCCCAGGCTGTCGAGGTGGCGAACGTGAAGTACGAGCCGGGCATCGACCTGGCCGGTCAGAAGCTGCAACTCAACGGCGCCGGTGTGCGCTACAAGTTTGTCGTCAAGGTCTACACGGCCGGGCTCTACCTGACGACCAAGGCCGGCACACCCCAGGAGGTGCTGGCCGCGCCCGGGCCTAAGCGTATGCACATCCACATGCTGCGCGACATCGACGGCAACGAGCTGGGCCGGCTGTTCACCAAGGGCATGGAGGACAACGCGCCGCGCGAGGAGTTCGTCAAGTCCATCAACGGCGTGCTCAAGCTCAGCGAGATCTTCGCCAGCCGCAAGCAGCTGAACAACGGCGACAGCTTCTACGTGGACTATGTGCCGGGCCTCGGCTCCACGGTGCTCGTCAACGGCAAACCTGTGGGCGAGACCATCAAGGAGCCTGAGTTCTTCACGGCGCTGCTGCGCATCTGGCTGGGCGACAAGCCGGCCGATGCAGGGCTGAAGGAGGCGCTGCTGGGCATCAAGAAGGAACGCCGACGCTGATCGTGTCCAGCCGGTCCACATGCTGATGGGCCGTCACGGCGCGGATGTCCTCGCCGTGGTTGTAGCCGTAGGTCACCAGCACCAGCGGGCAACCGGCCGCATGCGCCGCCTCGGCGTCGTTGCGCGAGTCGCCCACCATCCAGGTCGCTGAAGGCGGGGTGCCCAGGGCCTCGCAGGTCTTGAGCAGCGGCAGCGGGTCGGGCTTCTTGCGCGCGAAGTCGTCGCCGCCGAAGACGTGCTGGAAATAGCCGTCCAGCCCCTTGCGCTTGAGCAGCTCGCGCGCGGGTGCGCCGGGCTTGTTGGTCAGCACGGCCAGCGGGATACCCCGCGCGCGCAGCGCCTCCAGACCTTCGACGACGCCCGGGTAGATGGCCGCATGCTGGCCGTTCAACTCGGCGTACACCTCCTGGTACAGCGGCCAGGCGCGCTCGAACAGCTCGGGCTGAGTCCCCACATCAGCGCCCACATGCGCCAGCGTCGTGCGCACCAGGTGCTCGCCGCCCCGGCCGATGGTGTGCTCGATGAAGTCGCGCGTGACGGCGGGCAGGGCCAGTTCAGACAGCACGCGGCCCAGCACGGCGACGAAGTCGCCCAGCGTGTCGACGAGCGTGCCGTCGAGGTCGAGCATGCAGGCCTGCATGGGCGGGTGGCGTGGAGGCATGGGGTTCACGGATGGAAAGCGGAGTCCTTGGACATTGTCTCCACTGTCACGCTGCGTCAGGCATGCGGGCAGCGAGAGAATCGCCGTTTGGACTGCGCTTTGCGGCCTGCCTCGTCTGACGGCTGGTGCCGTCAGACCCCTCATGACCGACGCTCAATACACGACCTTGCCGCTGTGGCCCAACGCCTATCCAGCCAGCGGCGCCAGCGCCACGCTGAAACGCCTCAACGAGGATTTCATCGTCACCGAACTGCCGCTGCAACTTCCCTCTGGTGAGGGCGAACACATCTGGCTGGACATCGAGAAGAACGGCGCCAACACCGCCTTTGTCGCCCAGCAGCTGGCCGAGGCCGCGGGCGTGCAGGAACGGGACGTGGGCTATGCCGGCCTCAAGGACCGCTACGCCATCACCCGCCAGTGGTTCAGCATCTATTTGCCCAAGGGTGAGACGCCTGATCTGACCGGGCTGCAGCATCCGGAGTTCAAGGTGCTGGGCCAGAGCCGCCACGTGAAGAAGCTGCGCCCCGGTGACCTGCAGGGCAACCGGTTCCGCATCTTGCTGCGTGACGTGGCCGGCGATCACGATGCCATCGAGGCCAACCTGCAGGCCGTGGCCTCGCACGGCGTACCCAACTATTTCGGCGCGCAGCGCTTCGGCTTTGACGGCGGCAACGTCGAACAGGGCCGGGCCATGCTGGCGCGCGAGATCCGCGTGCGCAACCCGAAGAAGAAGGGCATCTACCTGTCGGCGGTGCGCTCGTTTGTCTTCAATGAAGTGCTGGCGCTGCGCATCCAGCAGGGGCTCTGGGGCCAGACCTTGCCCGGTGACGTGATGGACGAGGCGGGTCAGCCCACCGGGCCGCTGTGGGGACGCGGCCGCGTGAGCACCACCGACCAGGCGCAAGCCCTGGAGAACGGCGTGGCTGCACGTCACGCCACCTTGTGCGACGGCATGGAGCACGCCGGTCTGGACCAGGAGCGCCGCGCCCTGGTGGCCAGGCCAGCGAACATGTCATGG
>Ga0114942_1000414_pt1 | contig 12245 bp, 8 predicted proteins | sample LowerColdCreek_FD_88674 | JGI IMG/M metagenome (GOLD analysis project Ga0114942, IMG submission 88674) | Groundwater microbial communities from Cold Creek, Nevada to study Microbial Dark Matter (Phase II) - Lower Cold Creek | ecosystem: Environmental > Aquatic > Deep subsurface > Groundwater ... | reverse complement strand
TACGCCAGGCCCTTCGACTCCATGACCGGGAACTTCTGGTCGTAGTACATCGTCGTGTTGCCCTGGTTGAACAGCGCCAGGTCAATGACGTTGCCGGAGCCGTAGGGGCTGTCCGGGCGGGTCCGGGACTTCGACGTGTGAGCGTCGAGGTCGATGCTCAGCTTCTCGCTGACCTTCCATGCCGAGTTGAACCCGGTGGAGTTCAGCTTGGTCTTGTTCGCGAACAGGGCCGCGTACATCGCGTAGTCGTGGGTGAAAACCGGCTGTCGGGTCTTGTCATCGAACCAGGTGGCCGTCTGGATGACCGGGTCGGAAACGTCACCCTCCCTGCGGAACGTCGTGGGAGGCTGCCCGTTCAAGGGGCCGGAGAATGACGGGCCGAACCAGGAGGAGTTCTCGATGGCCCGGTTCTCGGTAGCGTTGATGGCCAACGTGTGGTCCACCGTGAACTTCAGATCCTTCGACGGGGCAAACTGCAGGACGACTTGACCGTTGATGCGCTCCCGGTCCAGGCTGCTCGTGCGGTAACGCACGTCGTTGGTGTGCGAGATAAAGCCGCTGGTGGGGAAGTTGACCAGGTTGGAGGCAGGAGCATCCGAATACGCAGTGCCGGTCGTACCGCTCGTGATGCGCCGGGTTTCCCAGCCGTTGCCGGTGAAGGCGTTGTTGGAGCCCGAGCTGCGCTTGGAGTAGCTGCCGCTGATCGCGATGCCGAGCGTGCGGTTACCAAAGCTGTCGCTGTAGAGGCCGGAGATTTCGGGGGTGGCCTTGTCACCCGCGATCTCGTTCGGCAGGCGGGAGACCGACTGGTCATAGTTGGCCTTGATGCCAATGCTGGCGATGCGCTCGCGCACATCCAGCGGGCGGGCCGTCTTGACGTTGATGGTGGCACCGATGCCGCCCGTCGGCGACGAGGCGCGGGCGGTCTTGTACACCTCGAGTGCAGAAATCGAGTCGGACGACAGGTTGGCGAAGTCAAAGGCGCGCCCAGCGCCGTCAGACGTCGGCATTTGCCGGCCGTTCAGCAGCACCATGTTGAAGCCGGGGCCGACGCCACGCACCGTCACCTTCGAGCCTTCGCCGCTGGCATTGCGGTCGATGGACACGCCGGCGATGCGCTGCATCGATTCGGCGAGGTTGGTGTCGGGGAACTTGCCGATGTCTTCGGCAACGATGCCATCCACCAGGCCACGCGCCTCGCGCTTCAGGGTGACAGCGCTGTCAAGGGACCGGCGGATGCCCGTGACGACGACGGTTTCGAGCGACTGCGTGCCCGGAGCCGGCGCTGCCTGCTGGGCCTGGGCAGCGCCCGCTCCAGCGAGCAACGCGAGCGTGGAAGCCAGCGCCACGGGGTGACGCTGCATCCGCGTGAACTGCCGGCGAGTCTTGGAAATCTGAGGGTGTTTCATTTGTCTCCTTGCTTTCGTTGGCCCACAAAACTGAACCGATTTTGATGACGACTTGCGGCCTGCAAGCACAATTATTGTTAGCGTTACCAACAATATCTCTGCAGGGCTGTCACCTCAAGCGCCTGACGTACTCTATTTTTATGCTTCGCCCTGCTCTGCTGGGGTTTACGCGAGTTGCTCGGCTTGATTCGCGCAATCTGCAACACCCGGAAGACAGCCTTGTCATGCCGCATGGTTGCGCAAGACAACTCGCCCGATCTGCAACAAGCCAGAGCTTTCATTGGTAGCGATCTCAGCAGGCCGTGTCGAGACCAGCTTCTACGTCAGCGCTCAAAATAGACAACGCTGTCAACAATAGATCAATAGAACGCCGGCTGCAATCGGGGAACCGCTGGAGGCAGCCACGTCAATCGCCAAAACACAACAACGATCGGGCAGCCACGCACCGCCAACGCATCAGCAAGTCCGCCCCCGCCGCGCGCCACCCGCACCCTCCGTATCGCAAAGCCCGTCGCCGCCCTCACCCATCACTGCGACTGCCAACGATCCCGGGGCACCGATGCCCGAGCGCGCATGCGCCGCGTGAAGACGGCCAGCCGCGAAGCGCGCCGCAAGACGGTTTCGCGACGGCTGCAACGGCACTGACGCGAGCTCTTTCAAGGGAAGAAACTGCTAGAGTTGCAATCAGGTAATTCAGTTACCTGCCCTATAGCAATTTCATCTCGGACGCCCCGCCATGACCTCACGAGCCGCGCCTGCCCGCACCGAAGCCGACAAGAACGAACCGCTGGTGGCGGACATCCGGCTGCTCGGCCGCATCCTCGGCGACGTCATCCGCGAACAGGAGGGGCGCGAGGCCTACGAGTTGATCGAGCGTGTGCGCCAGCTGTCGGTGGCCTACCGCCACAAGCACGACAAGGAAGCCGGCAAGCGCTTCGACAAGCTGCTGAAGAGCCTGTCGGGCGAGCAGGCCGTCAGCGTCATCCGTGCCTTCAGCTACTTTTCGCACCTGGCCAATATCGCCGAGGACCGCCACCACATCCGCCGCCGCGATGTGCATGAGCGCGCGGGCAGCCTGCAGCCGGGGTCGCTGGCCTACTGCCTGGAGCACCTGCACCAGGCCGGCATCCGCCCGACCGAGATCGCCCAGGTGCTGCAACGCGGCTACATCGCGCCGGTGCTGACGGCTCACCCGACGGAAGTGCAGCGCAAGAGCATCCTGGACGCCGAGCGCGCCGTCGCCGGCCTGCTGGAGGCCCGCGACCGCGCCGCCACGGAGCGCGAGCTGCGCGACGCCGAGGCGCTGCTGCGCGCCCGCATCACCCAGCTGTGGCAGACGCGCATGCTGCGCTACTCCAAGCTGACGGTGGCCGACGAGATCGAGAACGCCCTGTCCTACTACCAGTCGACCTTCCTGCGCCAGATCCCCAAGCTGTACGCCGAGCTGGAAGAACACCTGCCCGGCGAGCAGCTGCCCAGCTTCCTGCGCATGGGCCACTGGATCGGCGGAGACCGCGACGGCAACCCCAATGTCGGCGCCGTCACGCTCAAGCGCGCGATGCAGCGCCAGAGCGAGGTGGCGCTGCGCCACTACCTGACCGAGCTGCACGAGCTGGGCGCCGAACTGTCGATCTCGCTGCGCCTGACCGGCGTGTCGCCCGAGATGCAGCTGCTGGCCGAGCGCAGCCCGGACCAGAACGCGCATCGCCTGGACGAGCCCTACCGCCGCGCGCTGACCGGCATGTACGCGCGGCTGGCCGCCACGCTGCAGGATCTGACCGGCACCGAGGCCCTGCGCCACGCCGTCGCGCCGCAGAACGCCTACACGTCGCCCGACGCGCTGCTGGCCGACCTGCGCACCATCGAAGCCTCGCTGAAGAGCCACCATGCCCAGGCGTTGATCGCGCCGCGGCTGAGCCCGCTGATCCGCGCGGTGCAGGTCTTCGGCTTCCACCTCGCCACGCTGGACCTGCGCCAGAGCAGCGACCAGCACGAGCTGGTGCTGGCCGAGCTGCTGGCTGCAGCACGCATCGAGGACAACTACACCGCGCTTGACGAGCAGGCAAAGCGCACGCTGCTGCTGAAGCTGCTGAACGACGCTCGCCCGCTGCGCGTCATCGGCGCCACCTACACCGAGAAGACGCAGGGCGAGCTGGCCACCTTCGAGGCCGCCCGCGAGGCCCTGGCCCTGTTCGGCCGCGAGGCGCTGCGCCACTACATCATTTCGCACACCGAGTCGGTGTCAGACCTGCTGGAAGTGGCCCTGCTGCTGAAGGAGACCGGCCTGCTGCGCGGCACGCTGGACGGCTACGCGACCAGCGACCTCATCATCGTGCCGCTGTTCGAGACCATCGGCGACCTGCGCGTCGCGCCGGAAATCATGGGCGAGTTCTACGCCCTGCCCGGCGTGCGTGGCCTGGTGGACCGGTCGGGCGGCGAGCAGGACATCATGCTCGGCTACTCGGACAGCAACAAGGACGGCGGCATGTTCACGTCGTCTTGGGAGCTGTACCGGGCCGAGATCGCGCTGGTCGAGCTGTTTGACGAGCTGAAGAAGGTCGGGCCCATCACGCTGCGCCTGTTCCACGGCCGTGGCGGCACGGTCGGCCGGGGCGGCGGCCCGAGCTACCAGGCCATCCTGGCCCAGCCCCCCGGCACCGTGAACGGCCAGATCCGCCTGACCGAGCAGGGCGAGGTCATTGCCTCCAAGTACGCCCACCCGGAGATCGGCCGGCGCAACCTCGAAACGCTGGTTGCCGCCACGCTGGAGGCCACGCTGCTGCACCCCACGCAGAGCGCACCCAAGAGCTTCCTGCAAGCGGCGCAGGCGCTGTCGGACGCCAGCTTCGGCGCCTACCGCAAGCTGGTCTACGACACGCCCGGCTTCGCCGACTACTTTTTCGCCTCCACGCCCATCCGCGAGATCGCGGAGCTGAACATCGGCTCGCGCCCGGCCTCGCGCAAGGCCACGCGTGCCATCGAGGACTTGCGCGCCATCCCCTGGGGCTTCTCCTGGGGCCAGGCGCGGGTGGCGCTGCCGGGCTGGTGCGGCTTCGGCTCCGGCGTCGAGGCCTTCCTCGGCGAAGAGCCCGTCCAGCGGGCCAAGAACCTGGCCTTGCTCAAGCGCATGCTCAAGGCCTGGCCCTTCTTCCGCGCGGTGCTGTCCAACCTCGACATGGTGCTGGCCAAGGCCGACCTCGCGCTGGCCGAGCGCTACGTCGAACTGGTGGAGGACAAGAAGCTCGGCAAGCGCATCTTCGCGGCCATCCGCGCCGAGTTCGACCGCACCCAAGCCGCGCTCAGCCTCATCACGGGCGACGCCAAGCGCCTGGCCGCCAACCCGTCGCTGGCCCGCTCCATCGAGCACCGCTTCCCCTACATCGACCCGCTCAACCACCTGCAGGTCGAACTGATGCGCCGCTACCGCCGCACCCAGGCCGATGACCCGGCGATGGAGCGCGTGCAGCGCGGCATCCATCTCTCGATCAACGGCATTGCGGCGGGCCTGCGCAACACCGGCTGAGGCGGCTCCCCTGGCCAAGGAAAACCTTGGCCGTCAGCGGTTGTCGCTGTTGGACACCGGCTCCAGCGTCTCGCCGACGATGCGCACGCGGTCTCCCACGCGCAGGCTGGGCAACTGGTCGTAGACGACCGAGCGCTGCATGCCGTCGTTCTGGCGCACCACCACTTCGTACTGCGTGCGCTGGCTGTTGCGCCGCTGGATCTCCCGGCCCAGCAGCGCACCGCCCACGGCGCCTGCCACGCCGGCCAGCTTGCGGCCATCGCCCTTGCCGATCTGGCTGCCCACCACCGCGCCCAGCACGCCGCCGGCCACCGTGCCCAGCACCTTGCCCTCGCCGTCGACAACCACCTCATTGACCGCCTGCACGGTGGCGCAGTCGGCACAACGGTCGCCCCGGTTGTCGGGGCGCCGCGCCCGCAGGTCCACGCCGGCATAGGCGTTGTCCGCGCTGAAGCGCGTCGTGCGCGTGCCCAGGCGCAGCTGCGCCACCAGCGGCTGCTGAGTGTCCACCCAGACGCCCTGCGGCAGCACATGGGTGCCCACGTACTGGCCGGCGCGCACTTCGTCGAGCACGACGTTGGCCGGCTGGCTGCCCTGCAGCTGCACCGACGCCTGGCCGCCCGGTGTGCCGCGCACGGTGTAGCGCAGCGTCTCGGACCTGTCCCGCCCCGGCTCCCGCGCGACATTGACCGACTGGATCTCCGGCATCAATGCCGCCTCACCGGGCAGCGACCAGCCCACCTGCAAGGCCTCGCCCAGCGTGGCCGTGGCCACCCGGTTGCCGCTGCGCAGGTTGGCATGCACGCGCGACTCGGGGCCGATGCGGTCGGAGCGGCCCACCACATAACTGCCCTGGTAGCGGCCCGCCGTCGTCTCGTCCAGGCGCACCGTGCGCTTGCTGCCGTCGATCTGCACGACGACACCCGCGCCCGGCGTACCCCAGACGGTGAAGTTCAGCTCGGCGCCGGGTTCCAGACGGTCGACCTGCTCCACATCGAAGCCGGTCACGCGCAGTGCCGCGACCTGCGCAGTGCGCTGCGGCGTCGCCGCCTCGGCCGGCATGGGTGAGCCGGCCAGCAGCGCAACGGCCAGCGCTGCGACGGAAAGATGCATGGCGTGCTTCATGGCGCGCTCCTTGGTTTTGAGGAGCCTCAGCCTAGGCGCAGAGGCAGCGGTGCAGCCATCGGCCCAGGGCCGGCGCGGCGGTAGGCGCCGACCTACAGTGCGGGAAGCAATTTCTCCGGAAACCCCGATGCCCTTCGCACCTCCGCCCGTCATCTGCCTGCACTCCAGCGGCGCCAGCGGCAAGCAATGGCGCCGCCTGGTCACCGAGGGTGGTTCGGGCTGGTCATGGCACACGCCCGATTTCATGGGCCACGGCGGCAGCCCTGGTTGGCCCGACGACGTGACCAGCCATCTGTCCGTCGAGGCCGACAAGCTGCTGGCCGGCCTGGCCCTGCCGCCCGACGAGGCTTTCCATCTGGTGGGCCACAGCTACGGCGGCGCCACGGCACTGCAGATCGCGTTGCAGCAGCCGCACCGCGTGCGCTCGCTGACGCTGTACGAGCCGGTCGCCTTCGGTGTGCTGCCGGCGCTGGGCGAGGACCTGCCCGAATGGCAGGAAGCCCAACAGGTCGCCGCTGCTGTCGCTGCGGCACTGGACCGTGACGACCTGGATCAGGCCGCACGCGGCTTCGTCGGCTACTGGCAGGGGCGCGACGTCTGGCCCGAGCTGGACGCCGCCCAGCGCGCCCGCCTGGCCGAGCCCATGCCCACCATCCGCCGCCATTTCGAGGCCCTGGCCGCCACGCGCTGGAGCGACGCCGAACTGGCCACGCTGCAGATGCCCGTGCGGCTGATCTGCGGCGGCGCCACGCGCGCCAGCGCGCGGCGGGTGGCGCAGACGCTGGCGGCCAGGCTGCCGCACGTGGAGCTGGTGGAGCTGGCTGGTGCGGGCCACATGGCGCCCATCGCCGAGGCGGAGCGGGTCAATCCGTTGATCCTGGCGCACCTGCGTGCCGTGGCTCAACGAGCGGGCTGACGGGCAGGCAGCATCGCCAGCGCCATGCCGAGGTCGCCAGCCGTGGCGCGCTCGGCGGACAGCTGCCTGATGCGTCGCATGGCCTTGCAGTCGAACCCGATTTCCTCCTCTGCGCGCTTGTAGAAGCTGTCCTGAGCCGCCTTCAGCGTCGCTGCGTCATGGGCCTGCTGCTCGCGCGGCACGCCGGTGCGATCTGCCAGCCGCTGAGCGGCCTGCGCGTCGCTGAGGTCGGTGGTGTCGGCGAGCACCTGACGTGCGAGCGCGCGGCAATGCCCGAGTCGCGTCGCATCGCGCAAGCCATCGGCATTGCAGACACGCAGCAACCCGATCACTTCCCAGCTGGTCATTGCGGCGTCAAAGCCGATGACGGCCGCCAGCGCATGCCCCAGCTCGGCAGCGTCGGGCACCGCATCTGCCACCGCGACGGCCTGCGCCTCCAGCAGATAGGCGCCGCGAGACAGCCGAGGCCGCTGTGCCGCCTCCGCCATCGCAGCGTCCACGGCAGCAGCGTCGCGGCGCCCTTGGGCTTGTGCCATCAAACGTAACCAAGGGCGCGCGTCCGATGGGTCCAGCTCGGCCCATCGACGCGCGCTCAACCGCGCGCAGTTCGGTGTGCCACCAAACGGGCCACCGCATGCTGACAAAGCCATCTGGTAGGCCTGTGCATCGCTGCTGCGTTCGGCCAACAAGGCAGCGCCATCGGTGTCACGCATCAACAGCCGTGCCGCCACCTGCTGGCGCTCGTTGCCCGCAGCCAGCCGCGCCGAGATGCGAGCCACGCCAGCCTTGCCGACCTCTTGCATCTGCGCCTGGAGCTGCTCCGCCCCAGCACTGCGCAGGGCGGCGTCCGCCTTCCAGCGCCGCAATTCATCCGCCGGCAAACGCCGCACGCCGCACACTTCCAAGCCCTCTGGCGGGATCTCCAGTTCCTCTTCATGTGGCGTCGCACGAGCTGCTGCCGAAGACGCAGCGGGCGCCACAGCGCTACGGCCAGACGACGCGGCGGCACTGGAACCTGCAACCATCGGGCCAACCATTGCCGCAGCACCAGCCACTCCTGGCCCGCCCTCGTCCGCGGCCACGGCCCGCGCCCACCAAAGCACCAGCGATCCCCCCGTGGCCACCGCGGGGGTGAGAAGGAACAACGCCAGCAGGCGTTTGCCGGGTGCAGTCATGCGCCTGCCCATCCCCTCAACGCGGCACCGATGCCGGTGTTGGCTTGGCCTTCATGTTGGCCCGCATCCACGCCAGTTCACCCTGGCGGGACTGCAGCACCAGCTGACGACCCATGTCGCTGACGTTGGCGCACGTCGGTTCTGCCATCCAGCGCATGCTGTCCTCGCTCAGGGCCGCAATGCCTTGTTCGAACTGCTCGCGCGACAGCGCTTGCGGACTGTGCGGCAGGCCCATCCTCTCCTCCAATGCATGCAGCACGCGAGAGTCCATCGCCTCGGCCACCAATTCGGGCATGCGGCGTGTCACCTGCTCGCACAGCTGGCGCCGGTTTGCGTCGCGCAGTGCCTGGGGGCGACAGGAACGCCCGACGTTGGAAAGTGAAGCATCGAGCGTCGAAGCCATGTCTGTACCCACCGCCATGACGAGTGCCCAGGCCTCACCCGGCGTCGGTTCGGCACCGACCACATCCGCCAGCGTGGCACTCAGCGCCCTGGCGTTGACCGCAAGGCGACGGCGTTGCGCGATCTGGTAAAGCGCCTGCGAAACACCGACTTCATCGCCTTGCTGCTGGGCATCACTCAGGCGGGCCAGCGAAGGCCAGGCGTCGTCGGGATCCAGCAGTTCCAGCCTTTCGAAGTTCAGCGCCGCACAGGCGTGCGGCACGGTGCCGGGGGCCGCCATCTCCGGCATCTGCAAACCGCTGGACGCCGAGGCTGCGAGCGGGTCGCGCTGCTGATTGGCGGAAGCATGGGCGGCGCGGTAAGCGGCATCCTTGCGGCAGGCCCGCAGTCCAAGCCGGTAGGTGCCGGCGTCATTGGCCGAAGCCGCCAGTTGGGCCGCCGCCTGAACATCACCGCGCAGCACGGCAGCGGCCACACGCTGTTTGACCGAACCAGCGTCCAAGCGCTTCAGCACTTCTGCCAGACCCAGCTCACTCTGCTGCTCCAGCGCCTGCGCCCAGGCCGGCGCCGGCTGGCTGTCGCGGCGCTCCAACTCGCTGCGGCGGACCCGCCCCACGCCGCAAACGTCGATGAACTCTTTGGACACGTCGACCTTGGGCGTATCGGGTTCAGGCGCGGCCGCGGCCGACCGCCGGTCAACGAGGCTGGGGGCGCTGGCCCGCGCCGCAGGCTCTGCCACGATCACAAGCGCAGGTACGGGTGCCGCAGCGGCGGGCTGCGTCTGAGGCAGCGCCCGCCGGCCCAGCCACGCCGCGATCACGACCGCCAGCAGCAGCGCCAGCGCCACCCAGAGCCACCCTTTCTTCAAGGCAAGGTCCTGATCGCGCCGGCTCGCGGTCGCGAGCGCAGCTCGCAGACCGACTGGCCGGTGGCCTGCAGCAGCACGTGAGCCCGATCCGATTCGCTCATGGCTGGCAGACTGGCCTCACGCAGGGCATGTGCAGGGCCAGCGCCGTCATCATCGGGTCGGTAGGCGAGCGGGCGAGGTCTTGCAGGCGGGCGCAGGTCTCGGCCATCTGCGCGCTGCTGCTCGCCACCGCCAGCGCCGCGCCGAGCGGCCACCAGCGCGCAAAGCGCAACGCGCGCATCACGGCACGCCTCACCGCCCCTGCCCCGCCAGCGCCTCCCGCACCGCCGCCACCTGCCGGCGCGACACCGCCAGCCATTCGTCCACATGCACGATACGCACGGCCCAGCCGTCGCCGGCGTCGGCATCGCCGCCGTCCAGTTCGCCGAAGTTCGTCACCGCGTGCCGCTCCAGCTCACGCACCGCCCAGCGGGCCACCAGCGCATTGCGGTGGATGCGCAGGAAGCGCTCGCCGTGGCGCTGCTCCAGGTCGGACAGCGCACCGTCCAGCACATGGCTCTCGCTGGCGGTGCGCAGCGTCACGTACTTCAGCTCGGCCTTGAAGTACAGCACCTCGGACACCGGCACGCGCCGCAGCCGCCCGCGGTCGGTGATGGTGACGAAGTCGACCTCCGGCCCGCCGGGTGCGCTCGACACACCCGGCGCATCCGCAGGCTGCTGGGTCACCTGAACGGCGGCCCGTTCGGCCAGGCGCTGGGCCACGCGGGCCAGCGCCGCCTGCAGGCGCTCGCGGCGCACCGGCTTGGTCAGGTAGTCCACCGCGTCCAGCTCGAAGGCGCGCAGCGCATGCATCGCATGGGCCGTCACGAAGACGATCAGCGGCGATGGCTGGCCGGTGGCAGCGCGCTGCAGCAGGGCGTCGGCGAACTGCAGGCCGTCCGCACCGGGCATCTGCACATCCAGCAGCACGAGGTCGCAGCCATGGTCACGCAGCCAGGCAGCGGCCTGGGTGCCGGTCGCTGCTTCGGCGACGACTTCGCAGCGCGGCTCGGTGATGGCTTCCACGAGGCCGCGCAGCCGCAGCCGTGCCAGCGGTTCGTCGTCGACGATGAGGGTACGCAGTGAGCTCATAGCGGCAGCAGGATACGCAGGTCGAAACGGTCAGGCGTGGCCTCGATGTGAAAGCGCGCCGCAACATCGTGCATCAGGCTCAGGCGCTGGCGCACATTGCGCAGCGCCAGGCCGTGGCCGGCGGTGCGCGCCGGTGCGCCGACGCTGTTGACGATGCGGATCTCCACCTCGTCGCCGCGCCTGCGCGTCGTCACCTCCAGCTCGCCGCCTTCGTCGTTGGGCTCCACGCCGTGGCGCACGGCGTTCTCCACCAACGGCTGCAGCAGCAGCGGCGGCAGCCGGGCGGCGCTGGCGGACGGGTCCAGGTGCCAGGTCACGCGCAGCCGCTCGCCGAAGCGGATCTCCTCGATGGCCAGGTAGCGCCTGGCCAGCTCCACCTCGTCGGCCAGCGTGACCGAGGCGCTGGAGTCGGCCAGCGCCACGCGAAACAGCTCGGCCAGGTCCTCCAGCACGCCCTCGGCGCGCGCCGGGTCGACCTGCACCAGCGCGATGGCGCTGTTCAGCGTGTTGAACAGAAAGTGCGGGCGGATGCGCGACTGCAGTTCGGCCAGCTGCGCCAGCGCATCGGCCGGGCGCTGGCTGCGGTCGCGCTGCCGAAGCCAGGCCAGCAGCAACGCCGCGCCGCTGGCGCCCACCACGCCGATGCTGCCCCAGCGCCAGGCCGAGGCGGGCTCGTCGCTGGTGAGGTTGAGCAACGCGAAGCCGAGCAACCCGCAGACGGCGCCCAGCGTCATCAGCGCCAGCCACTGCAGCGGCTCGGCCAGCCGCGGCCACAGGCGCTTGCCGGCGCAGACGAGCAGCAGCCAGGACAGCGCCGCGAACATCGTCACGACGGTGCCGTTGGCCATCAATGTCAGCCATTGCGCGGCGTCGCGCGCCAGCAGCGCCGTGCCCAGGCCCAGCAGCACCTGCACGCCCAGCACGGTGCGCAGCACCAGGCCGACATGGCAGACGTCGAAGGTGCGGCTGGGGTCGAGCAGCGGCGCGGAAGCCTGGAACGGCACATCGGTGACGCCGAAGCCCTGGCTGGCCGCAGCGGAGTCTCGCCAGCCACTGTCGCTGGTCGTGGGTTTGCGCGGGCTGGGCACGGTCATCGGCAGCAGCGCTCCCGTGGGGCAGCGAACGATTGCGAGCGTGGGGACGGCAGCGTCATGGGGCGGCGTTCGATAATCACGGGCTGCGCGCGATTGTGCGCGCGCCAAAACGTCGTTCGTTCCATGTCAGACAACCAACTCGCCAACAAGTCCCAAGCCTGGTCCGCCCTGTTTTCCGAGCCCATGAGCGACCTGGTCAAGCGCTACACGGCCAGCGTCGGCTTCGACCAGCGCCTGTGGCGCGCCGACATTGCCGGCAGCCTGGCCCACGCCGAGATGCTGACCGCGCAAGGCATCCTCAGCGCCGAGGACCACGCCGCCATCCAGCGCGGCCTGGGCGAGATCGCCGCCGAGATCGAGGCCGGCCAGTTCGAGTGGAAGCTGGACCTGGAGGACGTGCACCTGAACATCGAGGCCCGCCTGACCGAGCGCGTGGGCATCGCCGGCAAGCGCCTGCACACCGGCCGCAGCCGCAACGACCAGGTCGCCACCGATGTGCGCCTGTGGCTGCGCGGCGAGATCGACGAGATCACCGGCCTGCTGAACGGCCTGCAGCGCGTGATGGTCGAACAGGCCGCCGAGCACGCCGACGTGATCCTGCC
>Ga0114942_1000413_pt1 | contig 12249 bp, 12 predicted proteins | sample LowerColdCreek_FD_88674 | JGI IMG/M metagenome (GOLD analysis project Ga0114942, IMG submission 88674) | Groundwater microbial communities from Cold Creek, Nevada to study Microbial Dark Matter (Phase II) - Lower Cold Creek | ecosystem: Environmental > Aquatic > Deep subsurface > Groundwater ... | reverse complement strand
TGGAGTTGCCGATGTCCATGCCCTGCATATCGGCGCTTTCTGCCCAGGCCTGAGTGAAACTTCAAATCCGCCCGGGGCTCATTGCATGTCGGCTGGTGCTTTGCGCTCGCCCCGTATGCTCCCAGCCGTCATGAACAGCGATTCCAACTGGCTCGACCGCGCCCGCGCGCAGTGGCGCTGGCGGGGCGAAGGGCGGCCCCCGTTCGCCGACGTCCCCGCGCCGGGGCAGCTGTCGGTCTGGGACTTCCCGAGGCCGCCGGAGCTCGTGCGTGAAGCACGTGAGATCGTCGTGCGTTGGGGCGACACGGAAGTGGCGCGCACACGCGGGGCCTGGGCCGTCCGGGAAACGGCCCACCCGCCGACCTTCTACCTGCCGCTTGCCGACGTCCAGCCCGGGCTGCTGCAACCCGCCGGCGGCGGCTCGTTCTGTGAGTGGAAGGGACCGGCGCGCTATTGGCATCTGGTCGACGGCGCACGCCGCCTGGAACAGGTCGCGTGGAGCTACCCCCACCCCTTGTCCGGTGCCGAGCCGCTCGCCGACTGTGTGGCCTTCTATGCCCACCATCTTGACTGCCGGGTCGGCGCAGCCAAGGCGCATCCACAGCCGGGTGGCTTCTATGGCGGCTGGGTCACGCCCGACCTGGCCGGGCCGTTCAAGGGCGGGCCGGGTAGCGCAGGCTGGTAGGCGGCAAGGCGTGCCGCCGGCGCAGCGCCGTCAGAAGATCAATGCGACCACGAACACGCCGATCATCATGAAGGCGATGACGACCTTCGCGACCAGCGCCAGCAGCAGCCCCAGCCCGGTCGCGATGCCCACGCGTGCGGCGGCCTGGTGGTCGCGCCGGGCGATGTACTCGCCCAGCGCCGCGCCGATGAAGGGCAGCACGAACACGCCGATGATGCCGAACATCAGCCCCGCGACGGTGCCCACGGCGGCGCCGACCAGCGCCAGCCGGCTCGCGCCCACTTTCTTGGCGCCGAGCAGCGCGGCCACGTAGTCCAGCACCCAGGACAGCAGCGCCAGCGCGACGAGCAGGCCCAGCGTCCAGCCGCCGACGCGCTCGAAGCCGTCGATCCACGCGCCGAGCACCGCGCCGGCCAGGACGAGCGCCGCACCCGGTAGCACCGGCAACACGGCGCCCGCGAGGCCGGCCGCCATCAGCAGGGCAGTGAGTATCCAGAGCAGAACGTCGGAGCTGGGCATGGTCAGAAGGGTGGGAGGGGTGCCGCGATCATCGGCCGCCGTGCGCGATGCGGATGCAGGACGGCAGGCCGACGGGAGGTGGACCTCAGCCCGGCTGCCCGGCGGCCTGCCCGCGCGTCTTCCACAGCGACACCACCACGCCGCCAGCGATCAGGCCGAAGGTGATGCCCAGCGACAGCGCCGGCGGGAACTTGCCGATCACGTTGACGAGGAAGATCTTCGTGCCGATGAACACCAGCACCAGGGCCAGCGCGTACTTGAGGTAGTGGAAGCGGTGGATCATGGCCGCCAGCGCGAAGTACAGCGCGCGCAGGCCGAGGATGGCGAAGATGTTGCTCGTGTAGACGATGAACGGGTCGCTGGTGATGGCGAAGATGGCCGGCACCGAGTCGACGGCGAACACCAGGTCGACGATCTCCACCATCGCCAGCGCCAGGAACAGCGGCGTCGCGTGGCGCACCAGCTTGCCGCCGGCATCGGGCTGCTTCACGAAGAACGCCTTGCCGTGCAGCTGGTCGGTCACGCGCAGGTGGCGGCGCAGGAACTTCAGCACCGGGTTGTTGGCCATGTCGGGCACATGCTCGGCGGCCAGCCACATCTTGATGCCGGTGATGACGAGGAAGGCGCCGAACAGGTACAGCACCCAGCTGAAGTTCTGCACCAGCGCCGCACCCACACCGATCAGCACCGCGCGCATGACGATGACGCCCAGGATGCCCCAGAACAGCACGCGGTGCTGGTACACGCGCGGGATGCCCAGGAAGCCGAAGATCATCGCGATGACGAACACGTTGTCCATCGACAGCGACTTCTCGATCAGGAAGCCGGTGTAGTACTCCAGGCCCGACTGCGCGCCCATGTACCACCACACCCAGGCGCCGAACAGCAGCGCGATGCCGATGTAGCCGGCCGACAGCAGCAGGCTCTCGCGCACGCCGATCTCGCGCTCCTCCTTGTGCAGCACGCCCAGGTCCAGCACCAGCAGGATGGCGACGACGGCCATGAAGGCCAGCCAGGCCCAGACCGGCTTGTCCAGCCAGGGTGTTTGCAACAGGGTGAGCAGGGTGTCCACGGGGTCCTCAGGGATGTGTTGTCGGTGAAGGGTCAGCAGCGTCAGGCGTGCGCGGCGTCCAGCGCCCGCAGCAGGTCGAGCCGGTCGATGGAGACGTGCCAGCGCCGCGCAGCGGCATACAGCACGTGGAACTCGCCGCGCGCGAGGTGGGCGTCGGCCTCGATGACGGCCACGCACAGTTGCAGCACGCGGATGCGCAGCGCCTCGTCCTGCACCTCGTCGAGCAACGACGCGATCGTCGCGTCGTCCAGCGTCAGCGTGCTGGCCGGCGCTGCGGCGTGCGTGGCCAGCAGGTCTTCGCAGAAATCGCGCATCACGGTCTGCAAGCTGCCGTCCGGCAGGGACGCAGCCTGGTTGAACTGCAGGCGCTGCAGCGCACCCAGCTCGCGGGGATGCAGGTTGCCGTCAGCCAGCAGCGCGAGCGAGACGATGCGGGCCACGGCCTGGGGGCTGTCGGTGGGATAGCTGCGCATGGCGGTCAAGCGCCGTCGGGGCGTTGAAGGGCCGGGCGCCGGCGTGACTGCTTGCGGCCCATCACGCGTGCCAGCAGGTGGCCGGCACGCTGCAGCGCCTCATGCACGGCGCGCCGCCACGTGGTGGCCAGCGCGCGCACGACCAGCGTGCCATGGCCCTCGGTGCGAAGCGCGATGCGGCATTCCTTGTCGGGCCCGCCGCGCACACCGTTCAGGTCCTCCAGCCGCACGGTCACCTGCGGCACGTCGGCACGGCGGCGCATCGCGAAGCGCACGCGGCGCTCGACGAAGGCGGCCAGTTCAGCGGCGGCCTTGTTCAGGGACTGGAAGTTCACTTGCATGTCGATCTCCGAAGTTGAAGGACGGCCGCACGATAGGCGGGCCAAGACTTCCGTGAAAGCAGACAATGCGGGAGCGAAATTCCCGAAAAACAGGAACATGTCCCAGCACTTCAACTACCGGCACCTGTACTACTTCTGGGTGGTCGCGAAGGAGGGCGGCATGTCGCGCGCCGCCGCGCGGCTGGACATGGCGGTGCAGACGGTCAGCGCGCAGGTGCGCGAGCTGGAGCGCGCTTTAGGCGTGCAGCTGCTGCGCCCCGAGGGCCGCGGCGTGACGCTGACCGAGGCCGGGCAGCGGGCGATGCAGCAGGCCGACGTCATCTTCGAGGCCGGCGAGGCGCTGCCCGGGCTGCTGCGCGAACCCGACGGCGCCGGGCCCGCCGTGCGGCTGGCGCTGGGCATCAGCGACACCTTGCCCAAGCTGGTGGTGCGCCACCTGGTGCAGCCTGTGCTGGCCACGCCGGGGCTGCGGCTGCTGTGCCATGAGCAGCGCTTCGACGACCTGCTGGGCAACCTGGCGGTGCACAAGCTCGACCTGGTGCTGGCCGACCGGCCCGCACCGCCGCACGCGGGGCTGAAGGTGTTCAACCACGCGATGGGGTCATCGGTGCTGGCCTGGTATGGCACGTCGGAGCTGGCCGCGCGCGCCAAGAAGCGGTACCCGCAGGGGTTGGCCGATGTGCCGATGCTGCTGCCCGCCGCCAACGCGGCCGTGCGCCCGCACATCGACCGCTGGTTGACGCAGCACGGCATTGCCGCGCGAGTGGCTGGCGAGTTCGAGGATTCGGCGCTGCTGAAGACCTTCGCCGCCGGCGGCCTGGGGGTGTTCCCCGCGCCTACGCTGGTGCACCAGCAGCTGCTGGCGCAGTACGGCGTGCGCCGCATCGGCGCGCTGGACGGCGTGATGGAGCATTTCTACGGCATCAGCACCGAGCGGCGCGTCGTGCATCCGCTGGTGCGGCGCATGGTGGAGCCGGCCGGCGCCTGAAGCCTGTGGCCGGCGGTCGAGCCGCATGAACGGCGGGCCGGCATCGAGGCAGCGCTCATCGCACGGTCAACGCCTTGCGAAGCGCCGCAAGCGCTGGCTGGGTGACACCGCGTCGCGGTGTCACCGAAACATGGCGTCAGGGCTTGTTGTTGATGAACAGCACCGTGTCAGCCAGAAGCGTGTCGCTCGCGTCGGAGAAGCGCAGGTCACCCAGATAGCGGGCGCCCGCAGGCACCGACCAGGTGGCGGCCACGGAAGCCTTGCCCCCCGCGTAGACCTGGCCCGGCATCGCCGCACGCAGGGTTTGCGGGCCTGACGGATCGCCCACCAGCCAGCTGGACAGTGTGTAGGACGCAGAGGCGTTGCCCGGCGTGGCATAGCCAGACACACAAGCGGAGTAGGTGGCGGCCGTCGGCCTCATCAATTGCACCAGTTCATTGGCCTGGGTCCCACCGCTGGACCCGACGACCGGGCCCGTGCCATTCGGGCCACGGGTGACGGTCAGGTCCAGGTCTGTGGCTGCGCCGCCCTGCGTGTCCGCATTGAAAAGCTGGAAGCGCGCCACGCGGGTGCCGGCCGGCACGGTGAAGTTTGTGCACTGCTCGAAGCCCGTCGCGACTGCGCTCTGGGTCAGGGTCGCCGGAACGAGCCCGCTGGCCGAGAGCTTCATGACGCCGGTATACGACGACGTGACCTGGAACACTTTGCTGCCACTGCCCGAGGCACGGACATCCTCCACCAGGGCCGGGGCGGCGAAGGCCAGCGCCCGCGCGCTCAACGGACTGCGCACGGTGCGCGTGCCGTCCGACCACGCCAGGCTGCCAAACGTCCAGCTACCGACAGGGGCCGTGTCACGGGTCAGCGTGAGCGTGAAGCTGGCCTTGGCACCAGGCGCCAGGCTCAAGGCGTTCGGCGACGTGGTGACGGTCCAGCCGGGCAGGCTGGCGGATGCCGTGTAGATGGCGGGCGAGCTGCTCACGTTCGTCACCGTGCGCGTCACGCTCGCCGAGCCCGCGACATCGGCCAAGGTGATGGAGGCCAGGTTGAGGTTGGCGGCCGACACCGAGCCCACCGAGGCACAGGAACCCAGGCCCGCAGGCGGTGTCAGCCCGCCACCGCACAGGAACTTCGCAAAGTCGGTCGCCGTGGCGTCGTACACCAGACCGGGGTCCGACGCAGCGTTCGGGTTCACGTGCCCGGCACCGAAGCCCCAGGGCGTGGGGTCCACGCCGCCGTCGGCCAGCTTGACCGGGTTCGTGCTCGTCATCATGGCCGACTTGATCGCCGCCGGCGACCACGTGGGATAGAGCTGCTTCAGCAATGCGGCGATGCCGGCGATGTGAGGTGCCGCCATCGACGTGCCCTGCAGCGACCCGGCGTTGGCAGCAGGTGTCAACGTGCCGGATGCCACGGCATCATGCTGTGCCTGCGTCAGGGACAGGTCCCGGTACGCGGCGACGACGTCCACGCCCGGCGCGGCGATGTCGGGCTTCAGGATGTTGGCATTGCCCTTGTTCGGGCCACGCGAGGAGAAGTCGGCCATCACCGGCGCCACCACGCCCGCCAGCTGGGTCCCCGGCCCGAACGTGACACTCGCATTCGGCGTGGCGGCGTAGGCAAGCACACCCGCCGAACTTGCTGCGGCCAACTGCACCGTGGGAATGACGTAGGGCTGCAGAATCAACGTGTCCGACGATGACGGCGTGTTCTGAATGATCATCGCGGCGCCGCCCGCCACCTTGTCCGCGTCGGCCTTGTTGACGAGGACATTGCCGCCGCGGATGCACACCAGCGCCTTGCCAGCCACCTTGCCCGGGTCGAGTGCCGCGTCGGCCGTTCCCCCCAAGGCAGCTCGGTCGGCGGCGTTGTAGCAACGCTGGAGCGCGGTCTGATCGGTGACCGAAAGCTCGGCGAACGGCTTCACGCCGGCATTGTGGGCAAGGACCAGCGGCGTTGGCGCCAGGCCCGCGCCCTGATAGGACGGACCACTGTAGGTGCTGCCATTGCCCAGCGTCACCGATGCCACCGTGTAGCGGTCATGCGTGCTCGCCGCCGTCGTCATCATCCAGGGGCCGATGTGCGCGACCTGGTTGCCTGGGCCGTCGTTGCCGGCGGAGGTGGCCACGAAGACGCCCGCAGCCACCGCATTGAGGAAAGCCAGCTCGACGGGGTCTGCGGCGTTGGTCTGGCTGCCGCCCACGGAATAGTTGAGCACGTCGACACCGTCGGCCACGGCATCGTCGATGGCCTTGATCGCGTCGTTGCCGTAGCAGCCGCCCTCATCCTGAATCGTCGCTTCCCAGCACACCTTGTAGGTCGCCAGGCGCGCACGCGGTGCCATGCCCGACATGCGGCCTGCATCGATGCCATCGATGACGGCCCGTGCCCCGAAGTTGCCGCCCGCCGTGGAAGCGGTGTGCGTTCCGTGGCCGTCGCCGTCGCGCGCTGACAGGTACTCGAACGACGTGCGGATGGCGCGCGGGTTCGCATCGAAGCCGGCGTGGTAGTACCGCGCGCCGATCAGCTTGTTGTTGCACATCGAGGCGTTGAACCCTGCGCCGCTCGTGCAGGCGCCCTTCCACTTTGCCGGCGGCGGGCCGTAGGCAAGGGTGCCGCCCGACTCGTTGTAGGCAATCGGCTGACCCGAAGCGTTGACGCGGTCGCCGAAGGAGGGGTTTTCGGGCCAGATGCCACTGTCGATGATGCCGATGATGACGTCTTCACCCAGCGCCCTTCGTGCGCCGGGGTCGAACTTGGACCACAGCCCGCCCGGTGCGGTCAGGCCCAGGAAGTCCGGCGTACGGGTGGTGTTCATGCGGTAGCGCTCGACGGGCTCGACCGACACCGCACGGCCTGACGCCCGCAGCGCCGCTGCCTGGGCGTCGGTGAGCATCGCGGAGAAGCCGTTGAACGCATAGGAGTAGGCGTGCTGTATCGGCACGTTGCCGATGCTGGCGATGGCCGCCCCGCGTTGTTGCGCCAGATAGCCCACGTAGGCGCGCGTGTTCGCCGCGGTCGCATTGAGCTTGGCGCCGGGCACCGGGCGCGTGGCGGCGATGCCCGCGACACCGCCCTGATAGGTTGCGGCCGGCGCATCGGCCAGCCGCACGATGTATTGCTTCTGCTGCGCGTTCTGCGCACCAGCGGCTGTGGCCACCGACAGCAGGCTGAGGGCGGCAAAGTGTCTGACAGTGATCATTTGAGCGTCCTTGAGGGTCGTTTCAACGTGCGGTGCGACGGCGTGAAACGCCCAGCCCGAGCAGGGCGGCCGAAACCAGCGCGAAGCTGGCGGGCTCGGGGAGCTCAACGGGGTCAGCAACCGTCAAGCGGATGTTGTCCATCGCGAACTGACCGTTGTTGTTGCCCGTCGGGCAACTGAAGCTGCCGGTGAAGACGCAGGTGTAGAAAATGACGGCTTCGAGATCCTCGAAGCCCAAGTTGTAGTTGCCAAAGGCGCTGACGGGCAGGTTGTAGGCGAGGGCATCCGTACTGCCGTCCGCGAAAAAGAGGTCGAAAGCCAGGATGATCGTCTGCGCCAACGGTGGGTCCTGGGGGATGAAACCGGCCCACAGGCCATCCAGGTTGAAGCTGCCGCCGTTCTCGCGCTCCAGCGCAAAGTAGCCTTCACCGTACGTCGCGTAGTAGGCGGAGCCCCCGTTGTTCGAGGGCGCGCCGGGCAGCTGATCACCGGGTGGCGCGATCAGTGCGTAGTCGTTGAGCTGCGTGATCCTGAAGCCGTCCTCGACGTAGGCTTCACCTGGAAAGACGATGCCGAATTGGGGCGGCACGTCGAAGTCGATGACCACCGGAGCCGCATGGGCGACGGGAGCGGCCATCGTCATCGCGACGCTAGACGCCACCAGCATTGATCGAAGAGTTGTGAACATCCAGGCTCTCGTCATCGGGCGCTCCGTTAAAAATGTCACACCCATACTAGCGGCGCATTCGCTGAAAAGTGCCCGGCTTGACCCCTGTGAGTGGGACAGGTCTTCCCTTGGGTCTGTGGAAAGCCCGCGCGCCCATGGCGGCAGATGCACAGCTTCCGTTGAGAACGGCGCAAGCCAGGACGCCGCCGCCGCGCGCGCCAACCTTCTGGCGGCTCTCAGCGGCTTGCCGCGACCGCTGCGGCCGTGAAATCGCTGCGGCCCGACGGCCTCAGCAGCAGGTAGAGCATCGGCCCGAAGGAGCCGGCCACGACCGTGATCAGCGCATAGGGCCAGAGCTTGCGCCCGGTCTGGCGGGCGTCCCGCGCCATGAAGCCGAGCAGCAGCAGTGACGTGATGACGAAGTCCAGCAGCAGCTGCCACGCGCCCACGCTGGCCATGCCGGCCTGCCAGATGCCGAAGTAGCCGACCTGCCACATGGCATAGAGCGAGAAGGCACCGAAGGCGGCAAACACGGCAGCGGTGAGGATGAGGGCGGGTCGCATGGCGATCTCCTGGGGGTTGAGGTGGCGCCATGCTCGCCAGCCGCGTGCATGGCCGCAATGACCTCCGAGGTCATGGCTGCGTGTCGGCGCGCGCCGCAGAATGCGCCGCATGACCGCCACCTTCGCAGCCCTGCGCAAGCGCCGCCGCGTCAGCCAGCTGGAGCTGTCGCTGCGCGCCGGCGTGTCGCAACGCCACCTGAGCTGCATCGAGACCGGCCGCGCCCGCGCCGGCCGCGAGACGCTGGTCGCGCTGCTCGACGCGCTCGGCGCCTCGCTGGAGGAGCGCAACCAGGCGCTGCTCGCCGCCGGCTACGCGCCCGCCCACGCCGAGCGCGCGCTGGATGCGCCCGAGATGGCGCCGGTGCGGGCGGCGCTGGCGCAGCTCATCCACGCCAGCGGCAGCGCGCCCGCGCTGGTGCTGGACGGCGACTACAACGTCGTCATGGCGAACGCCGGCGTGGCCCGGCTGCTGGACGTGCTGGGCCTGCCGGGCGACGCCATGCTGAGCCAGCCGATGAATTTGCTGCGCGCCGTCTTCGCGCCCGGCGGCCTGCGTGGCTATTGCGTGAACGAGGCCGAGATGTGCGGCGAGATGTGGGCCCGCGCCAGCCGTGAGGCCGAGCACCTGCCCCGCCTGCGTTCGCTGCTGGACGAGCTGCGCCCGACGTTGCAACCCTGGCCCGCCGTCGAGACCGGCAACCTGCCCGTGCTGTCCTTCGGCCTGCGCGCGGCCGACGGCGCGACGTTGAGCTTCTTCTCCGCACTGACCAGCTTCGGCACGCCGCTGGACATCACGCTGGCATCGCTGAAGGTGGAGCACCTATTCCCGGCGGATGAGGCGACGCGGCGGGCATTGGCGGGGGCGTCCGGGTGACGTTGACGCCTCAGCTGTTCCCCCCACTCACCCGCGCTTGCGCCGGCGGCCGGCGCTGCCACTTGTCCACATCGTTGACGACGGCCTCCCAGGCGCGCCGGTCGTAGGTGACGGCAGCGAACAGGTTGTCCTTGGTGGGCTGCTGCTTGACGGCCGAACTGGCCAGGGTTTCAAGGGATGGGCGGGCTGCAGCGACGCAGCCGCCCAGGTCGGCGAACCAGGAGCCGACGCGGTGGAACAGCACGCCGCGATGGAGTTCGGTCGCCTTCAGCGACGCGGCCTCCACCAGGCGCAGGAAGACGCGCGCCTGGCCTTCGCCAAGCAGTTCGACACAGAACTCGCGGCGCCAGCCGGTCAGCGCCTGTTCTGCGGTCAGGGTCGGTGGGGTCTCTTCAACGTGAATGGTCATCGCGCAAGTCTGCACCATGGAGCGCGGCCCCACGCGCCGGGGGTTGTATCGCGATGCTTCCGCGCTGCTGTTCGCGTGGCCTAACGGTCCATCGCAGTGGCATCAATTCAGGCGCCGCCTTCCACGCGTGGCGCTATCGTTGCGGTCCCTTGTCCTTCTTGCCAAAAACATGCCCCGTTACGTCGCCCTGCTCCGAGGCGTGAGCCCGATGAACTGCAGCATGCCCGACCTCAAGCGCAGCCTGGAGGCCGCCGGCCTGGCCGACGTGAAGACGCTGCTGAGCAGTGGCAACGTGGCCTTCACGCTGGCGCGCACGCTGCCGCCGGCGGTGCTGCAAAAGCGCGTGGAGAAGGCCATGAAGGACGGGCTGGGGCGCAGCTTTTCAGCCCTCGTGCGCACCAGCGCGCAGCTGCAGCAGCTCGTCGCCACCGACCCGTTTGCCGAGTTCGACCTGCCGGTCGGCGGCAAACGCGTCGTGACCTTCCTGCGCACCCCCGGCGCGGTGGCGCATGTGGACCTGCCTGTGGCCACGCACGAGGCCTGCATCCTCAAGCGCATGGGCAGCGAGGTGCTGTCGGTCTATGTGCCGGGCGAGAAGGGCGTGTCCTTCACGCATTTGCTGGAGAAGACCTTCGGCCAGGACATCACCACCCGAAGCTGGGACACCGTGGTCCAGTGCGCGGCGGCCTAGAACTGCGTCATGTGACCCGGCAGCGAGTCGAAGCTCGTATCCACACCTTCGCGACGGGCGTTCTCGCGGGTGGACATCCATACCGGCACCTCGTCGGCCGGCATCGGGCTGGCGACGTGAAAGCCCTGCAGCACGTCGCAGCCCAGGTCGCGCAGCACCTGCAGCTGCTCCTCGCTCTCGACGCCCTCGGCCACCACTTCCAGCCGCAGCGCATGGGCGAGCTGCACGATGGCCTCGACCACGGCGCGGGCTTCGGCGCTGACCGTCAGGTCGACGACGAAGCTGCGGTCGACCTTCAGCTGCCGTGCCGGGATGTGGCGCAGCTGCGCCAGCGACGAGTAGCCGGTGCCGAAGTCGTCGATGGACAGGCGCACGCCCAGCGCGGCGATGCGGTCCAGCGTGCCGCGCTCCTCGACCGAGTTCTCCATCATGGCCGACTCGGTGATCTCGCAGGTCAGCCGCGCCGGGTGCAGGCCGTGCCGGCGCAGCGCGGCGCGCATGCGCTCGACCAGGTCGGGCTGGCGCAGCTGGTGTGCTGACAGGTTGATGGCGATGCGGGTGTGCAGGCCCTGCGCATGCCAGGCGGCGAGCTGCGCGCAGGCCTCCTCGAGCACCCAGTCGCCGATGGCGCCGATCAGGCCGAAGCGTTCCGCCAGCGGGATGAACACGCTGGGCGGCACGATGCCGAACTGGGCATGCTGCCAGCGCAGCAGCGCCTCCAGGCCGTAGATGCGGCCGTGCACGCTGTCGACCTTGGGCTGGTAGAACAGCGTCAAGGCGCCGCGCTCCAGGGACTCGCGCAGCGCCTGCTGCATGAGGACTTGCTCGGTGCCGTCGTCCGACATGCGCGCGTCGTAGGGCACGCAGGCGCTGCCGCCAATGCGCTTGGCGGCGTACATGGCGGCGTCCGCGCAGGCCAGCAGGCGGTCGCCGGAGCGCTCCTGGTCGGGGTAGACGACGACGCCGATGGAGCATGACAGCGCGAGCTTCTGGTCCATGACGGCGAACGGCCGCTTCAGCGCATCGATGATGCGGGCGCCCAGCCGCAGCGCGTCCGACCCGGCCTCGGGGGATTCGATCATCGCGACGAACTCGCCGCCGCCCAGGCGCGCCAACACATCGCTTTCACGCACGATCGCGCGCAGCCGCTTGGCGACCTCGCGCAGTACCTGGTCGCCGGCGGCATGGCCGAAGGAATCGTTGATGGGCTTGAAGCCGTCCAGGTCGATGAACAGCACGGCGAGCTTTTCGTCGCGGGCCGTCGCTGCGGGCAGCGCCGAGATGCGCCGCAGTGCCTGTTGCAGCCGGGCGTTGAGCATGGCGCGGTTGGGCAGGCCGGACAGCGGGTCCTGGAAAGCCTGCCGCTGCAGCTCGTCGTTGGCGCGGCGCAGGTCGATGTTGGCGATGTGCAGCGATTCGGCCAGCTGGCCGATGCGGCTTTCGGCGGCCTTGCGCTCGGTGATGTCGCGCGACAGGGCGATGAAGCGGCCCACGCCACCGTCGCCGGACTTGCGCGCCATCGACAGCTCGAACCAGCGGTCCCCGCCGGGCAGGTGCAGCCGGTACTGCCGGCCCGTGGAGCGCCCCGTGCGTGCCGCTTCGGCAATGGCCGACATCGTCATCTCGACCAGCTTGGGCGACAGCGCCTCGCTGACGGTGCGGCCGGGCAGGGCGTGCAGGTCGTGGGCCAGGTCCTCCGACGCCGGGGCATGGCATTCGATGAAGCGGCCGTCGGCATCGAGTTCGAACAGCAGGTCGGGCAGGGCCT
>Ga0114942_1000412_pt1 | contig 12250 bp, 10 predicted proteins | sample LowerColdCreek_FD_88674 | JGI IMG/M metagenome (GOLD analysis project Ga0114942, IMG submission 88674) | Groundwater microbial communities from Cold Creek, Nevada to study Microbial Dark Matter (Phase II) - Lower Cold Creek | ecosystem: Environmental > Aquatic > Deep subsurface > Groundwater ... | reverse complement strand
TACTTCAACGTGGGCCGCATCGGTGACGACCAGCTGGCCGACTGGGCCGTCCGCGTCGGCATCAGCGAGGCCGACGCCCGCCGCGCGTTGGCGCCCCTGCTGGGCTAGGAGGCTGTCGGGCTTGGGATCGGGTGCGCGCCAGGGTGAGTTGCGGGGGGAGACAAGGCGCGGGCGATGCGTGTGGCGGGCCACACAACGAGTCCGCAACGCCGGATCACCCCGCAAATCGCCCTGGCCCTTCGGGTTGGGCCTGCAAGGGCGCCGATGCTGCGTTGCAAATGCTCGCGGTACGCCCGGTACCGCTCCGCTTTGCGCCTTGTCTCAGCACCCTTGCAGACCCAACGCGCACCCGATCGCAAGCCCGAAAGCCTCCTAGGGATTTACGAACTGCAGCATCTGCTTACCTGGCCGACCGGGTGCTGCGGTTCCGTCCTACAAGGGCGGTCGCTGCGGGCGCGCAAGCTGTGAGTCATCTCAAATAGCTTGGAGACCTTATGTCGACCCCCAGCGTCAGTTCCACCCAGATCGTTGCCGGCGTTGCCGTTGTCGCGGCGCTCCTCGGCGGGGCCTACGCAGTCGGCCGCTCGCAGACCGAACCCGTGGCTGCGCCCATGGCCGACATCACGCCGGCACCCGCCCCCAAGGTGGCCCAGGCCGAACCGCGCCGCGCTGCGCCCACCGAGCCGGTGCGCGCGCAGCCCACTGCGAATCGTGACCAGCCGCGCCAGAGCCAGCTCTGCAGCAGCTGCGCCCGCGTGACCGCCGTGCGCACCGAAACCCGCGAGGGTGAAGCCACCGCGCTGGGCACCGTTGGTGGCGCCGTCATCGGCGGCCTGCTGGGCAACCAGGTGGGCGGCGGCACGGGCAAGAAGATCGCCACCGTGGGCGGCGCCGTCGCCGGCGGCTACGCCGGCCGCGAGATCGAGAAGCGCCAGCGCAGCACGACGGTCTGGATCATCGAGGCCCGCGAGGGCGACGGCCGCCTGCGCCGCTTCGAGCGCAGCGCCGACCCCGGTCTGCGCGTCGGTGACGAGTTGCGCTTGACCGACAACGGCTTCGAACGCCGCTGAAATTGGAGCCCCTCGCCCGGGCTTGCGCCGCTGCACGCGGGCCAGCCCAGTCGGTCCCCCGAGGGGACGGCGATGCTCGCGGGGTATGCCCCGCTCGCACATCGCCAACCGGGCCGGCTTGGGAGCGGCCCGGCGCTCGGCCCGAGCCAAGGCACTACAGCCTCCTGGACTAGAGTTCCGGGCGTTGCGCGGGCTGCAGGTCCGGCCCGCCGCTGTGGCCCGAAGCGCGCCAGCGCGCCGAGGCGCTGGAAAGCGTGTCTATCCACGTGTCGTCCGCGCTGCCCAGCAGTTCGGGGCCGACGGCCTGACCCAGGTCGACCGGCCACTCCACATGCGGCGCCTCCCAGGACAGGGAGCGCAGTCCCACGTCGGCGGCCAGCTTCGGCAGCCGCCGCCAGTGTTCCCCCAGCACGCCGTCGCCGCTCCAGGTCCACTGGCCGTTGACGAACAGCACCAGGTCCGCGCCCAGGCCGAACTGGTGGAAGGACTGCCAGGGCCTGGCCTTGGTGACGATGCCGCCCGGCCGCGTGCGGCCCTGCTCGTACAGCCAGGCCTGACGCTCGGGCGTGCGGAAGGCCTCGAACAGCCGGAACGGGCGCCCCTCTGCCGCCGCCTTCGCCAACAGGTTGACGAGCGCCTCTCGGAACCTCGGGTGCAACTGCGCCGGGTCGCTCAGCCGCGTCTGCGGGTTGGGCGGCAGCGTCACCCAGCTGCCGCCCGCCACCGGCGCGGGGGCGGGGGTGACGGCCGGGGGCGGGTTGGTCGGCACGGTGACGCCGTCGACGGCACGCACGTAGTCGGCCCACACATGGCCGGATTGCTGCAGGTAGGACACCGGCAGCCAGCCGCCGGCCGCTGCGCCGCTGCCCACGCAGGTCTGCCCGCGGCGCAGCACAGCCAACACGCTGGCGCCGGTGTGGGGGGCGGCGCGCAGGTTCAGCGCGGTCGCGGTCACTTCATAGGTGCTGGGCATGGTCAACCTTTCGCGACGAGTGCTTCGGCCTGCGCCACCTGCTGGCTCAGCGTTGCCAGCGCGGCCGTCAGGCGGGCGGCGGCGGTACTGGCCGCTTCGGCCGTGTTCGTGCCCGAGCCCAGGTCCTTGACGACGGCGGCCAGCTCGGCGCGCGCCTCCTCGGCCGCCGTCAGCGCCGTGCCGGCCTGGCTGAGGCTGCTGGCCAGCGCGGCTTCGTTGCCGGGCGTGGCCTGCTCGGCGCGCAGCGCGGTGACGCGCTTGCGCAGCTCGTCGAGCTGGGTGTCGATGCGCTTGATCTCTTCGACGGTGGCCTCGGGCAGCCTGGCCGATCCCGCGCCGTCGCGCGTGGCCTCGGCGGTGCGGCTGCCGAAGTAGAAGCTGACGACCGACGTCACCAGCGTGATGAGCGCCGTGATGATCTGCTTCTCCATGTCGATGACTTCGGCCGACTTGGTTGCGGCCAGGCGGTGCAGCCGCAACTTCGCACCCTTCTCATCGACGCTCTCGACGATGGCGGCCAGGCCCAGCTTGCGGTAGCGCTCGACCTCGGCCTGCAGCTCGGCCGCGTTGCCGGTGAAGGCCGCGCTGCCCATCGGTTGCTCGGCCAGACCGGTATTGATGGCCAGGGTCTGCAGGCCGAAGACGGCGAACAACACCATGACGCCGGTGGCCAGCAGCGTGCGCACGGAGCCCGCAGGCAGCCCGAAGGCTTCGGCCGGCGCAGCCAGCCCCAGCCAGCGGAACACCATCGCGATCAGCGCCAGCGACGCGGCCAGGATGACCAGCATGCCGATGAACCAGATCGGGTTGGAGAGCTGCACGCTGTCCTTGCGCGACAGCAGCAACGAGAAGAAGAAGACCACCGTGATCAGCCCGATGGCGACGGTGATGCCGGTGGCGCGCTGGTTCTTTTCAGCGGCGGTGTTGCTGGCGGGCGTCGTCATGGGCGGCTCCTCAGGGCTTGAGTGGCAGGTCGGACGGGGCGACGTCAAGCAAAGGCACGCCCGGCGCGCAAACGGCGCGAGCGAGTATCTGGCGCGGTCGTCCGGCCTGCCATCAACAGTTCTAAGGACTCGCCGCCTGGCTGCGGCGCGAAGGGTTCAGCCGCCGTGCCCTGGCAGCCCGCGCCGCATCTGGATGGCCTCGGCCATGTGGGCGGTGGCGATCTCGGCCGCGCCGGCCAGGTCCGCCACCGTGCGGGCCACGCGCAGCACGCGATGGAAGCTGCGCGCCGACCAGCCCAGCCGTTCGGCCGAGCGCTCCAGCAGCGCCTTGGCGGCCGGCTCCAGCACCGCATGCGTGGCCAGGTCTTGCGCCTGCAGCAGCGCATTGGCGACGCCCTGGCGTGCCAGCGCCCGCGTGCGTGCGGCGGCCACGCGCTCGGCGACGACCGCGCTGGGCTCGCCGGGGGCCAGGTCTTGCAGCTCGCGCGGCGGGATGACGGCGACCTCGATGACCAGGTCCAGCCGGTCCAGGAACGGTCCGCTGAGCCGGCCCTGGTAGCGCGCGATCTGGTCCGGCGAGCACCGGCAGGCCCTCAGCGGGTTGCCGAGGTGGCCGCAGGGGCAGGGGTTCATCGCGGCGATGAGCTGGAAGCGCGCCGGGAACTCGGCCTGGCGGGCGGCGCGCGAGATCAGGATGCGGCCGGTCTCCAGGGGCTCGCGCAGCGCCTCCAGGGCGGCGCGAGGAAACTCCGGCAGCTCGTCCAGGAACAGCACGCCATGTTGCGACAAGGAGATCTCGCCAGGCCGTGGCGGGGAGCCGCCGCCCACCAGCGCCACGCTGGACGCCGAATGATGCGGCGCGCGAAAGGGCCGCTGGCCCCAGCGTGCGATGTCGAACTGGCCGGCCAGGCTGAGCACGGCGGCGGATTCCAGCGCGGCCTCGTCATCCAGCGTCGGCAGCAGGCCCGGCAGGCGCTGCGCCAGCATGGACTTGCCGGTGCCCGGCGGGCCGACCATCAGCAGGCTGTGCCCGCCGGCCGCCGCGATCTCCAGCGCGCGCTTCGGCGCGGCCTGGCCCTTGATGTCGGCCAGGTCGGGGAGGTTGCGGCGCACTTCACGCGGCAGCGCCGTGGCGCGGGGCAGGGCCTCGCCGCCGGGCTGCAGCGCGGCGACCACGTCCAGCAGATGCCCGGCCTGGCGCACGGTCAAGCCGTCCACCAGCGCAGCCTCGGCAGCACTGGCCTGGGGCAGCAGCAGCTCGCGCTGCGCCCCGCCCGCTGCACCAGCCTGGCGCAGCGCCAGCGCCATGGCCAGGGCGCCACGCACCGGGCGCAGCTCACCGGCCAGCGACAACTCGCCCGCGCACTCGAAGCGCCCGAGGGCGGCGGCGTCGATCTGCCCGTTGGCGGCCAGCAGCCCCAGCGCCATCGGCAGGTCGAAGCGGCCGCCCTCCTTGGGCAGGTCTGCGGGTGCGAGGTTGACGGTGATGCGCTTGTTGGCTGGGAAGCCCAGGCCGCTGTTCTGCAGCGCGGCGCGCACGCGCTCCCGCGCCTCCTTCACCTCGGTGTCCGCCAGGCCCACGACCGTGAAGCTCGGCAAGCCGTTGGCGAGGTGGACCTCCACCGTGACCGGCGCGGCGGCCAGGCCGTCGAGGGCCCGGGAGTGGACGGTGGCGAGGCTCATCGGGAGGCAGGGCGCGCGGGTGAGACGGCCCCAGTAGGCGGCTGCGGGGCAGTCTAGTCCCCGATGCCGCCGCCGGTCAGGGGGTGTATTTCCCTGGTGTGCACTCTTGCGGTGCAGTACTTGCATCAATGAATCGTCTTTGGTGCGGGCATGTGCGTTGCAGGCGCCTGTGGCCCAGATTTGTGCGGCGAGCTGCGGGGCGCGGCTTGGCACGGAAGCTGCAATGAATGGCCTGACTGTCACCCCCTCAATTCAAACAGGAGCCCCCGCCATGAAGTTTTCCCCTTCGCTGATCGCACTGGCTTTGACCACAGCACTGCCGGCCTTCGCCCAGGAGGCACCGAGCCCGCTGACGTTCAACGCCAGCGTCGTCAGCGACTACCGCTATCGCGGCATCTCGCAGACGCGCCTGAAGCCCGCCGTGCAAGGCGGCCTGGACTACGCTGCACCGGGCGGCTTCTACATCGGTGCCTGGGCGTCGTCGATCAAGTGGGTCAAGGACGTCGGCGGTGACTCCGAAGTCGAGGTCGATGTCTACGGCGGCTGGAAGGGCGAGGTCGCTCCCGGCCTGACGCTGGACGTCGGCGGCCTGCAGTACTACTACCCGAGCAACAAGCTCTCGGTGAGCGCCAACACCTTCGAGCTGTACGGCGCACTGAGCTTCGGCCCGGTCACCGTCAAGTACTCGCATGCGCTGACCGACACCTTCGGCAACCCCGACAGCAAGCAAAGCGGCTACCTGGACGTGTCCGCCAGCTTCGAGATCGCCGACGGCTGGATGCTGGCGCCGCACGTGGGCCACCAGAAGATCAAGGGCCCGGTCGGCGGCCAGGCCACCTACACCGACTACTCGCTGACGCTGTCCAAGACCTTCGGCTCGCTGACGCCCAGCATCGCCGTCGTCGGCACCGATGCCGACAAGGGCTTCTACACCGTGAAGGACAAGTTCCTGGGCAAATCCGGCGTCGTCGCCGGGCTCAAGTTCGCCTTCTGATTCACCGCGCCAGGAGAACGCCATGAAACTGATCACTGCCGTCATCAAGCCGTTCAAGCTCGACGAGGTGCGTGAGGCCCTGAGCGCCATCGGCGTGCAGGGGCTGACGGTCACCGAGGTCAAGGGCTTCGGCCGCCAGAAGGGCCACACCGAGCTGTACCGCGGCGCGGAGTACGTCGTCGACTTCCTGCCCAAGGTCAAGATCGAAGCCGCCGTGAACGACGACGTTGTCGACCGCGTCATCGAGGCGATCGAGTCGTCGGCCCGCACCGGCAAGATCGGTGACGGCAAGATCTTCGTGTCGCCGCTGGACCAGGTCGTCCGCATCCGCACCGGCGAGACCGGCAACGACGCGCTCTGAAGCGCGCGTCCATAACAACCGTTTGGAGAACCCTCAAATGAAGAAACTCCTTGCCGGCCTCGCCCTCGCGGCGGGTCTGCTCGCGCCGGCCGCCTGGGCCCAGGAGGCCGCCTCTGCGCCGGCCGCTGCCGTTGCCGCCTCTGCCACTGCGGCGGTCGAAGCAGCCCCCGCGCCTGCGGCCTCGGCCCCGGCCGAAGCGGCACCTGCCGCTGCAGCCCCCACGCCCAACAAGGGCGACACCTCGTGGATGATGGTGTCCACCCTGCTCGTCATCCTGATGACGGTGCCGGGTCTTGCGCTGTTCTACGGCGGCCTGGTGCGCAGCAAGAACATGCTGTCGGTGCTGATGCAGGTCATGGTCGGCTTCTCGCTGATGATCGTGCTGTGGGTGCTGTACGGCTACAGCTTCGCGTTCACCGAGGGCAATGCCTTCATCGGCGGCACCGACCGGCTGTTCATGAAGGGCCTGTGGGACAACGCTGCCGGCACCTTCGCGCTGGGCGCGACGTTCAGCAAGGGCACGCCGATGTACGAGATCGTGTTCGCGGGCTTCCAGGCGACCTTCGCCGGCATCACCGCCTGCCTGATCATCGGGGCCTTCGCCGAGCGCATGAAGTTCTCCGCCGTGCTCGCGTTCCTGACGCTGTGGTTCACATTCAGCTACCTGCCCATCGCTCACATGGTCTGGTACTGGATGGGCCCGGATGCCTACGCTTCGGCTGACGTCGCTGCAGAGATGACCAGCAAGGCCGGCCTGATCTGGCAGTGGGGCGCGCTGGACTTCGCGGGCGGCACGGTGGTGCACATCAACGCGGCCGTCGCCGGTCTGGTGGGTGCCTACATGGTCGGCAAGCGCGTCGGCTACGGCCGCGAGCAGTTCACGCCGCACAGCCTGACGCTGACGATGGTCGGTGCCTCGCTGCTGTGGGTGGGCTGGTTCGGCTTCAACGCCGGCTCCGCGCTGGAAGCCAACGGCTTCGCTGCACTCGCCTTCTTCAACACCCTGGCTGCCACGGCTGCTGCGGTGCTGGCCTGGTGCGTGGGTGAGGCGCTGCTCAAGGGCAAGGCCTCGATGCTCGGTGCTGCGTCGGGTGCCGTCGCCGGCCTCGTCGCCATCACGCCGGCTGCGGGCAACGTCGGCATCGGCGGTGGCCTGGTCATCGGCCTGGTCGCCGGCTTCGCCTGCCTGTGGGGTGTGTCGGGCCTGAAGAAGATGCTGGGTGCAGACGACTCGCTGGACGTCTTCGGCGTCCACGGCATCGGCGGCATCGTCGGCGCGCTGCTGACGGGTGTCTTCAACAGCCCCAACCTGGGTGGCCCGAGCCTTGTGGCCGACTGGACGACGGTCGCCATGGTCGCGCCGGACGCCTACTCCATCGCCGGCCAGGTGTGGATCCAGGCCAAGGCTGTGCTGCTGACGCTGGTGTGGTCGGGCGTCGTCTCCGTGATCGCCTACAAGCTGGTCGACCTGACCATCGGCCTGCGCGTGACCGAAGAGGAAGAGCGCGAAGGCCTGGACATCTCGTCGCACGGCGAGACGGCTTATCACAAGTAATCCACTGCCTGCGCAGTGCCGAGCCGCCCTCCGGGGCGGCTTTTTTTTGGCCTGCTGATGGGCCGTTATGCTGGCCGCATGGACGTGATCACCTTGCTCGCGGCAGTGCTGGTGAATGCGCTGCTGATGATGCTGGCGCTCGTTGTCGGTGTCGGCATCCGCGCGCGCAGCGGCCTGCAGGCCTGGCAGTTCATGTTGCTGGGCCAGGCGCTGGGCTTCGGCCTGCTGATCGGTGCGACGCTGGCGCAGCCGCAGGTGCTGGCCACGCTGGGCGTCATGGCGCTCAGCGCCTCGGCCGCCGCGATGGCGCTGGCCGCCGGGCGCTTCCTGAGCCTGCGCACGCCGGCCTGGGCGCTGCTGCTGCCACCGCTGCTGCTGGGCGCCGTGCACGCCGTCGTCTACAGCGACCAGAGGTTGGCCACCGGGCTGACCAACCTGACCATCGGCCTGCAGATCCTGTGGGGCAGCGCCCTGCTGCTGCGCGGCGCCGGGCGCGTGCGCTGGCGCTGGCTGTGTGGCGTGGCCGGTGCCGCCAATGCGCTGTGCACGCTGGGCCGCGCCGTCCTCGTGCTGGGGTGGCCCGAGGTGTACCCGCGCTTCATCGCGCCGCATCCGCTGAACTTCGCGTCGCTGATGCTGCTCAACGCCAGCCTGGTGCTGGGCACCATGGGTTTCCTGCTGGCCCACCGCGACGCCGCCGAGCAGGCCCTGGTGCGGCTGGCGTCGCTGGACCCGCTGACCGGCCTGCTGAACCGCCGCGAATGGATGAACCGAGCCGGCCGCGCGCTCGGCACGGCGGAAGACGCCACCGTGCTGCTGATGCTGGACCTGGACCACTTCAAGCGCATCAACGACGAGCGCGGCCACCCGGTCGGCGACGAGGTGCTCAAGCTGACCGGCGAGGTGCTGCGCGGCGAGCTGCGCGCCAGCGACCTGGTCGGCCGCTACGGCGGCGAGGAGTTCTGCCTGCTGCTGCGCCACTGCGACCCCGAGGCCTTCGGCCGGCTCGACGCGCGGCTGCACCAGGCGTTGCGGCGGCGCTGCGAGGCCAGCCTGGGTTTCAGCGCCGATTTCAGCGCCGGTGCGGTGCGTGTTCACCCCGGCGAGACGCTGGCCGCCGCCATCAAGCGGGCCGACACTCAGCTCTACCGCGCCAAGCATGCCGGCCGCAGCCGCACGCTTTGTGCGGACGGCGTCTTGTGATCCGCGCGGCCGCCCTTATCTGGCCGGCTCTGCGAGTTTGAGATCATCCGGCCATGGTTCCCCATCTGATCACCGCCCTGAACGGCCCCATCAACGAGCTGGAAGCCCGCGTGCTGGAGTCCATGCCTGCCACGGAACGCTGGTTCCGCCTCGAATGGATGGAGCACACGCCCACCTTCTACGCCTCGGTCGACCTGCGCAACGCCGGCTTCAAGCTCGCGCCGGTCGACACCAACCTCTTCCCCAGCGGCTTCAACCACCTCACCGCCCAGATGCTGCCGCAGGCCGTGCAGGCGGCCATGGCGGCCATCGAGAAGATCTGCCCGGAGGCGCGCAACCTGCTGCTCGTCCCCGAGCCCGGCCTGCGCTGCAGCTTCTACCTGGACCACCTCGCCACGCTGGTGCGCATCTTCACGCAGGCCGGCCTGAACGTGCGCCTGGGCGCGCTGGACCCGGCCCAGACCGAGCTCGAGGAGCTGACGCTGGCCAGCGGCGGCAGCCTCGTCTTCGAGCCGCTGGTGCGCAAGCGCGGCCGGCTCATGCTCAAGGGCTTCGACCCCTGCACCATCCTGCTCAACAGCGACCTGGCCAACGGCACCCCGCCGCAGCTGATGGGCCTGCACGAGCAATACCTGCTGCCGCCGCTGCATGCGGGCTGGAGCGTGCGCCGCAAGAGCCAGCACTTCCGCGCCTATGAGGAGGTGGCCAAGCGCTTCGGCAAGCTGCTGGGCATGGACCCGTGGCTCATCACGCCGAGCTTCCAGGGCGTCGACATGCGCGGCGGCAAGGGTCTGGAGGCGCTGCAGACGGCGGCCGACGCCCAGCTCACCAAGGTGCGCCGCAAGTACAAGGAGTACGGCATCAACGAGAAGCCCTTCGTCGTCATCAAGAGCGACATCGGCAGCTACGGCCGCGGCGTGCTGACCGTGCGTGACGCCAGGGACATCGAGTCCCTGGCCGGCCGCCTGCCCGAGAACCTGGGCCAGGAAGTCATCGTGCAGGAGGGCGTGCCCACCCACGAGCGCGTGCACGAGGCCGTTGCCGAGCCGGTCGTCTACATGATGGACCGCTACGTGGTGGGCGGCTTCTACCGCGTGCACGCCCAGCGCGGCATCGACGAGAACCTCAACGCCCCCGGTGCCAGCTACGTGCCGCTGGCCTTTGCCGACTCGCCCCACCTGCCGCGCCCCGGCGAGAAGCCCGGCGCCAGCGCGCCCAACCGCTTCTACATGTATGGCGTCATCGGCCGGCTGGCGATGCTCGCGGCCAGCTACGAGCTGGAAGCGACCGACCCGCAGGCCGAGGCCGAAGCCGCGTAGTACGCCGAGGCCCGAAGGGCGTCAAGCCTTCGAGTCGCGGGTTTGCTGCGCCGCACAAAAGCCTGAAACCGGGCGCAGAATCCCGACTTTCGAACAAACGCCACCCCAAGCCGGTGGCCCTCACGACGTGAGTTCTTCCCAAGCGGCCCGCAGCCCCTCGGCCATGGCGGGCCTGACCCTCGGCGCGTTGGGCGTCGTCTACGGCGACATCGGCACCAGCCCGCTGTACGCCCTCAAAGAAGTCTTCCATGGCGGCCATGTCGCCACCACGCCGGAGAACATCCTCGGCGTGCTGTCGCTGCTGTTCTGGACGATGACCGTCATCGTCTCGGTCAAGTACGTGCTGCTGATCCTGCGCGCCGACAACAACGGCGAGGGCGGCCTCATCGCCATGCTGGCGCTGGCCACGAACGCGGTGAATGACAAGCCCAAGCTGCGCCGGGGGCTGATGCTGGTGGGCCTGTTCGGCACCGCCATCTTCTTTGGCGATGCCGTCATCACGCCGGCCATGACAGTGCTGAGCGCCATCGAGGGCATCGAGGTTTACGCGCCGCAGTACCACGATGCCGTGCTGCCCATCTCCCTTGTCGTGCTGGCCGGCCTGTTCGCTGTGCAGCGCTTTGGCACCGGTGGCATCGGCAAGGCGTTCGGGCCGGTCATGCTGACGTGGTTCCTCAGCCTCGCGGCACTGGGCGTGCCGCACATCATCGACAACCCGCGCGTGCTGGCCGCTGTCAACCCGATCTACGCGCTGAACTTTTGCCTGGAATACCGGTGGGTGGCCTTCGTCGCGCTGGGCGCGGTGGTGCTCGTCGTCACCGGCGGCGAGGCGCTCTACGCCGACCTCGGCCACTTCGGCAAGAGGCCCATTCGCATCGCCTGGTACGGCGTCGTCATGCCGGCGCTGGTCATCAACTACTTCGGTCAGGGCGCGATGCTGCTGGTCGACCCGACCGCCATCAAGAACCCGTTCTACCTGCTGGCGCCGTCGTGGGCCGAGATTCCGCTGTTCCTGCTCGCCATGGCGGCGGCGACGGTCGCGTCGCAGGCCCTCATCACGGCGGCCTTCTCGGTCACCAAGCAGGCCATCCAGCTGGGCATCATGCCGCGGCTGCGCATCGTGCACACCAGCGTTCGCGACACGGGCCAGATCTACGTGCCCTTCATCAACTGGAGCCTGTTCGCGCTGGTCGTCGTGGCGGTCGTGTTCTTCGGCTCGTCCAGCAAGCTGGCCGGCGCCTACGGCGTGGCCGTCACCATCGACATGACCATCACCACGGTGATGACCTTCTTCGTCATCCGCTTCGGCTGGAAGTACCCGCTGTGGCTGTGCGTGGCCGCCACCGGCATCTTCTTCGTCATCGACGTGACCTTCCTCGCGTCCAACCTGCTCAAGCTGCTGCACGGCGGCTGGTTCCCGCTGCTGATCGGCGCCTGCGTGTTCACGCTGATGCTGACCTGGAAGCAGGGCCGCAAGCTGCTGTCCGACAAGCTGCGCCAGGACGCCATCGAGCTGCCCGCCTTCCTGGAGGCCGTCTTCATCAACCCGCCGACGCGCGTGGCCGGCACGGCCGTCTTCCTGTCGTCCGAGAAGGGCTCCACGCCCAACGCGCTGCTGCACAACCTCAAGCACAACAAGGTGCTGCACGAGCAGAACATCTTCGTCACCGTGAAGCACCACGAGGTGCCGTGGGTGGGCTTCGAGAAGCGCTGCGAGGTCGAGGCGCTGGGCAACAACTGCTGGCAGGTGGCCCTGCACTTCGGCTTCAAGAACGAGCCCGATGTGCCCGAGGCCCTGGAGCAGCTGAAGAAGCACGGCGTGCAGCTGGAGGAGATGGAGACCAGCTACTTCCTCAGCCGCGACATCATCATCCCGACCATCGGCTCGGGCATGTCGCTGTGGCGCGAGAAGCTGTTCGCCAGCATGCACCGCAACGCTGCGGCGGCGGCGGACTTCCTGCACCTGCCGACCAACCGCATCGTCGAGCTGGGCTCCAAGGTCGAGATCTGACCTGCAGCCAGCGCGCATGAAAAAACGGCCCCGAGGGGCCGTTGCTGGTGGTCGTGGTGCTCAGATCGTCGTCACGAACTGCTCAGTGGCGCGGCGCACCTTCTTCAGGTTCACCAGCCAGTCGCCGTCCGGCTGGC
>Ga0114942_1000411_pt1 | contig 12251 bp, 6 predicted proteins | sample LowerColdCreek_FD_88674 | JGI IMG/M metagenome (GOLD analysis project Ga0114942, IMG submission 88674) | Groundwater microbial communities from Cold Creek, Nevada to study Microbial Dark Matter (Phase II) - Lower Cold Creek | ecosystem: Environmental > Aquatic > Deep subsurface > Groundwater ... | reverse complement strand
TGATCGTAGAAAGCCAGGTTCCTTATTTCGTCCTCCGCGACCTTGCGTGAAGTGATGTCATCGACCAGCGATATCACACCAACCACATCGCCGTTTGCGTCTTGCAATGAGGCGTAGTACCAATCGCATTGGATGGATTCACCGCTTTTACGGATATTCTCGTTGATATTGTTTCCGCCCCCTGTGCCTGCGAGCAGTTCGTTCATTACGAGATTGACTTTGGCACGCCTCGCCTCGGAGACAATGAAGGTGGCGTGCTGGCCTAATGCCTCTTCCGCACTGTAGCCAAATATTCTCTCGGCGGCAGGGTTCCATTGCACCACCCGGAAGTTCATATCCCATTCGATTACGCCCAGGGGTGCCTGGTCAAATTGCAGCGCCAGTTTCTGGTTGGTTTCCAGCAGCTTTCTTTCGGCATCCTTACTCTTTAATTGCGTCTCCAGCAGGTGTCTCATCGTCACGCTGGAGCGGCGGCCCACAATCATCAGTGAAATCATGCCTGCCATCAAAACTGCGGCGGCCACGCGCTCGACATCACCGCCGGTGTTCCAGATTGCAATTGCGGGAGGAGTGAGTGCCGCAACTATAAACACATGCATTGCAGCCTGTTGCGAGGCCAATGTGCTGACCGCGACCGCGCAAACGCTAAGTAGTGTGCCGACAAAGAGTATCGGCTCGGCGCTGCCGGCTTCGGGCATCATCAGGGTCGGGCCGAGTGCCCATGCGGCTCCAGCGGCGGCGGTTCCGGCAATGAAAAGTCTACGCCAGCGCGTCAGTGCAAGCGTCTGGAAACGGGCACGTTGGAACGAGATACACAGCACATAACGCGCAAGCGCTACGGACAAGGTTACGATCAACCAAATGGTCATCAATCGCGCAGGGAAAAACGGCCACAACAAACCGGTAAAAATGCAGGACACCGCCACCACCATCGCCAAGCTCTGGCGCAGACGGGAATAGGCTTCGTGCAGCAGCGCGACTTCAACGTCCTCCTGCGCATCGGCTACATCACGATGCCTGTGCAATTGAGGTTCACTCAATTCGTACTCTCCTAAAAACAACTGTCAGTATCATTTAGCAGTCTCCGGATACTCACTCTTCAATCAATCGCGTACCTGGTTCGCCGGCGAGAACATTTTTCAGGATTTTCCCGGCCGCGTTGCGCGGTAACGGCTGATAGCGCACTTCCCACTGGCTGGGGACTTTGTACGCTGCCAGACGCTCAGTGCAGAAGGCGTGCAGAATTCCGACATCGGCGCTGAATTCTGCAGTGACTACGACAATGGCCTTCACTTCCTGCCCCATGTCCGGGTGCGGAACACCGATCACTGCCGCCTCGATGATCTCGGGGTGCAGCTCGAGACAGTGCTCGATTTCCACCGGGTAGATGTTTTCCGCATTGCGCAGAATGAGGTCGCGCGCACGGGTGTTGATATACAGGAATTTTCCTTCGAAGTGCCCGATGTCGCCAGTCCGCAGCCAACGGCCTGGTCCGATGGCCTTTGCCGTCGCCTCTGGATTGCGCCAGTAACCTAGCATCACGCAACTGCCGCGTATGCAGATCTCGCCTTCGGCTCCGTCTGGCAGCGGCCGGTCATGCTTGTCCCGGATACAGATTTCGGTCGAGGGGAACACTCGCCCGACGGAATTGGGATGCTGTTCCAGCAGCTCACCCCAGTTGTGTGTACCCACGCCCGAGGATTCCGTCAGCCCGTAGCCCAGTGCCATGCGACCGCCGGTGCCCTTGAAGTTGCGGGTCATGCGTTGCTGTGTGGCCGCGCTGGTGGGTGCGCCGCCGGAGCCCAGCCGGGTAACACTGGACACGTCGTACTGATCAAATTGAGGATGATCCAGCACGCGGGCCGCCATGCTGCCCAGCGAGGGCCAGGTGGTGACGCGCTCCGCCTCGATCAGGCGTAGGACCTTTTCCGGGTCGAAGCGACCCAGCGTCCACACGGTTTTCATGCCCACGGCGAGGCTGGTAATCACGCCGGTGAAAAGCCCGGAGAGATGGAACAGGGGCGCGGAGAAGAGCCCGCAGTTGGGCAGGGAACTGCCCGATGAGGACTTGCCTGACTCCGCCTCCATGATCATCATCCTGAATCCGCTGAGGATCGCTGACGTCACGAACGTGACCAGGCCACGGTGGCTGATCAACGCGCCCTTGGCGCGGCCGGTGGTTCCGCTGGTGTACAGAATCAGCGCCGGGTCGTCTTCCGCGATCTGGCTGTCTGGCAGGGCAGGCGCATTACCGGGTTCGGCATCCCAGCCCTGTTCCAGTGTCGCGAAGTCGTCCTCGATGCAGAGCACGGTAAACGGCAGCGCGTCGTTCTGGATTCTCGCCAGGCGCTTGCGATCGCCGATGAGCAGCCTGGGATCGGCGTCCTGCAGCGCGTGCAGGATCTCCTCGCGGTTCCACCAGCCGTTCAGCCCGACACAGATCGCGCCGATGCTGACGCTCGCCCAAAAAGTAATGATCCACTGCGGGTGGTTGTCCGCCAGAATCGCCACCCGGTCGCCGGGATTCACCCTGTAGACATGGCGTAGATGGTAGGCCACGGCGCTGACTCTGGCCAGATGCTGGCGGAAGGTTATGCGCTGCCCTTCGCATATAATGTATTCGTTATCGCCGTGGTTGGCGGAGTTCTCCATGAATTCGCGCAGCGAACGAGTGCGGCTCTTGAACACCTGTATCGGTTCGCCGAGCACCTCCTCGATGCAAATTTCAAAGGCGCCGCCGGGGCCGGTCAGTTCTGCCTCGATTTCATCTACAGAGCGCACGGATTCGGTCTCCTCAGGTTTTCAGGCACCCGGCAGTGCATCGGGGTTGCCGGGAGCCTGCAGTAGTTCAATGCGCAAGCCGTCGGGGTCGGTGACGAACACGGCCTTGCTGCGCCAGGCGTCGTTGTCGATCCGTGTTGCTGCAAGACAGGCGCCGTCCAGGGACACAACCTTCGCTACCACGGCGTCGAGGTCCGCCACGCGCAGTGAGAGGTGGGTGAGTCCCAGTCGGTTCATCGGTGCTGGTGTGCGCGCGCCCTGGTGGCCGGCCTGCGGATAATAGAGCAACTCGATACGCGTACCGTCACGCTGCAGGTATACGGCTTGCACAGCGCCGCCTTCCAGTTGCAGCAGGCGCGCGGACTCCGACCCGCTGACCTGCAGGCGAGAGATTTCCTCAAAACCCAGCGCGTCGCGATAAAATGCGACGGAGCGCTCCAACTCGGACACGCAGATTCCGATATGCGAAAGTCGCTGCACATTCATCTCAGGCGCTCCTCGCGTGACAGTGCTCTGTTGGTGCCACTCTATCAGGCGACAATATCGCCCAGCTTGCGAAAATAGTCCACGGCATCAGCCGGCAGCACTGGCGGCTCCTTGCCCACCGCGTGGCAGCCGAGTATCACCTCCGCTGTGCGCTCGATAATTTCGACCATGTCCGCGGCCCGACGCAGGGTTCGACCGGCAACCACGATACCGTGGTTGATCATCAGCACCGCCCAATCGTCATTCATGGCGGCGGCAACGGCCTCGGCCAGTTCCGGTGTGCCGGGCATCAGAAACGGCACGCGGGGAATGTTGCCGAAGAAAGCCGCTTCGGTGGAAATAGGTAAGAATGGCAAACCACAATTGGCCAGGATGGTCGCGTTCGGCGCATGCGCGTGGATTACCGCGTTGGCCTGGGGTTTTTTCTCCAGAATCTGCGTATGCATGCACCATTCGCTGGAAGGCGAGCGCGCCCCGGTGTCCAGGCTTTTACCGTCGAGGTTGATGCGCACCATGACATCGGGGTGGAGGTCGCCCTTGAACAAGCGGCTCGGGGTGATCCACACCTCATTGTCACTTCCCGGAATGCGTACGCTGACATTGCCACCGGTGGCGGTGATGACCTGCCCCTCGTAGAGTTCCTGCACGACCTGCACCAGGTCTTCGCGGATATCGCCGGGTTCGACATTCCGGGGCGCCGCAGCGCCCGGACGCGACACCGCGCTGAGGTCACCGGGGTCTCCCAACTCAGCCCTGGCGCCCTGGTAAATGCGCTCCATATCGGCCTGGATCTGGGTCAGCGTCATCGCCTTGCCCGCATCGCCCATGAAGGAGAGCTCGCCGTTCATAGCGCACTCCATCGCGTCGACGGTGCCGGTGAACATGCCGTCGAGGATTTCGCCGCGCATCTGCAGTTCCACTTCTGCGGGCAGCGGTGGCGGCCCCAGCGCGCTGAGCACCCTGCCTTGTTGCATACCGAGATGGAAATCGAGACCCAGATCATGGGCTTTGAAGTGCAGGGTGACGTCCTGGCCGGCGCTGAAGGCGATCAGGCTCGGGTCCGCTGTCATGTGCGCGCAGAATTTTTCCAGAATGGCTTTCATCTTTGCCACGACTTCCGCGGGCACGACGGCCGCGGCAACCGGCGTCGCAGCGCTCGCCGCAACGGTGGTTGGCTCCGGTGTCTTCGCTTTTGCCGCTTTAGCGTCACGCTGCAGGTCGGTCACCGCCGGACCGCTCTTGTTCATCAACCTGGCCAGTTCTTCCTCATTCGGTTGGGGCTTCGATCCCTGCCAGCTGAAGTTGGCGAGTGTTTGCGGATTGAGCACGCAGCGCGGCGTCTCGCCAAGCAACAATTGCAGCAGGGCCGCGGAAATGCTGTCACCCTGGTGATCCGCCACCTCGACGGTATTGCCCGCCGAATGTGGTGTGGAAATCACAGCCGGATGTTGCACCAGCGGGTGATCGAAGCCCGGCGGCTCCACTGCAAACGTATCGAGCGCCGCTCCGCCCAAGTGGCCCTGCTCCAACGCATCGACCAGCGCCTGTTCGTCGATCAGCGCGGCGCGCGCGGTGTTGATAAAGAATGCCCCCGGTTTCATTATGGCGAATTGCTCCGCGCCGATCATGCCGGTGGTTGCGGGCGTGACGGCGGCGTGTAGGCTGACAAAATCGCTGCGCTGCAACAGAGTATCGAGTTCGGTGAGGCGACAGCCCGCCAAGGCCGCCTGCTCGGACGTCACAAAGGGGTCCGACACCAGGATCTCAACCTCGAATCCGGCCAGGCGTTTGGCCACGGCGCGGCCGACCGCACCCAGACCGACCAGGCCAATCGTCTTGCGCCACAGCTCGCGGCCCTGCAACTGGCTGAAGGCCTGGCCCATCTTGCTCATATTTCCCGCCGTGCAATCGTCGCGGCGCAGGAACTGTGTCGCTGCGGGCAGCTTGCGCGCAAGGTTGAGCATGAAGGCCACCGCGAGATCGGCTACCGCCACCGCATTGCGCCCGGGCGCGTAGAGCACCGGAATGCCGAACGCGGTACACGCATCGACATCCACGTTGACCGCGTCGCCACGGCACGCCGCGACCACGCGCAAATCCGGCAGCTGGCGCAGCGCATTGGCGTCCACCACATCGACCTCGGTGACAAACACCTGTTTGCCCTGCAGGGCCTTCACCAGGTCCGCGCCCGTCAGCAGGCGTTTGACCTCGCGAAAGCTGGCGTACTGCACATCCATATGTTGGCGCAGCCTGGCCAGCGAGGGTGCGTCGAATGACGCGGACACCAGGGCGTGCAGCCCGGTGTCCGGCAGGGCAACGGCAGCGGCAGTTACAGCTGTTTCTTTTAACACCCTGGGCAACAGGTGATCCACCGCGATGGGCACGGTGGACGCTTGGGCCGCAGTGTGAAACCGCGACCAGGTAGCATATAGAGTAGCGTTCACGCCGGCATGCTGCTGCTCGGCGGTGAATCGCCTGCGCACGGCAGTCAATGCGTGGCAAGCGGCGATGAAGTCGGGATATGCGCCGGTGGCAACACCGGCACAAATTGCCGCGCCCAGGGCCGACGTCTGGTGCGTCTTCGGTACCGCGACCTCGCGCGCAACGAGGTTTGCCAGCAGTTGGCCGAACACGGTGCTGCGCGACATGCCGCCGCACAGCGTGACCGAAGCCGGATTGGTGCCGGGCAGGTCGGGGGCAAGCACCGAGTCCAGTTGTTCGAGGTTGGCACGCACGCCGCAGGCACAGCCTTCCACCAGCGCGCGCACCAGATGGCGGCGCGGCGCCGGATCGGACAGGTAACCCATGTGACCCATGCTGATATGCCCCATCGGCATCGATGGCGCGCGCATGTTCATCACGTCAGCGCCCAGCGTCGACAGCATCCCAGCCGCGCCCGGCTCTGATTGCGCCGCCTCGGCCAGCAGCCGCAATTCCGGGTCGGGCGCTTTGGGAAACAGGATCCTGGCCATCAGGCTGAGGGAATAGCCCATGCCGCCGCCGTTGCTCTCCAGTACCCAGCGTCCGGGCACGATGTGGTAGCTGCCCAGCGATTTTCCGGCCGGATCGAGGCACGGGCGATCAAGCACTGCCTGTACCGGCGCTGTCGTGCCCGCGACAACACCGACATCGCCCGGTTCGATCACTCCGCCGCCAAGCAAACTGCACTGCGTATCGGCACCGCCCATGGCCACCAGTACGCCGGCAGTCAATCCCAGGTGAGCGGCGGCGTCAGAGGACAATTTTCCAACAGCGCAGCCGGCGTCGATCAGTGCGGGAAAGATTGCCCGCGGCAGGCCCAGTTCATCGATGCGCTGCCAGCACCAGTCTTTCTCGGCGAGATGAAACAGACCCGTAGCGCCGGCCAGTGTCGCGTCGATGGCGCGAACGCCACTGAGCCGGTAGGTAAGCCATTCGCCCATACCGAATAGCGTATGCACGCGGCTGAACTTTTCCGGCTGTTGATTCTTCAGCCACAACAATCGCGCGGAAGCATGCAGTGGCAGGGGCCAGGAGCCGGTTTCCTCCAGCAGTGCCTGCCCCATTTTTTCCGCGACCTCGAAGTATTCACCGGCCGCGCGGGCGTCGCGATTGTCGACCGCCAGCAGGCTTTCGCCGTCAGCCGTGAGCACCACGGTGCTGAAGCGCATCGCTGATACCGCGATCGCGGCCACGTCGCCAGGATCGATTTGTGCCTGTGCCAGCGCGTCGCGACAGGCCTGGCCGACCACCGCCCACACGCGCTCGAGGTCGATATCGTAGCCGGTACCGTAGGTGCCCGGCGCCGCCGCAAACTGCCAGTTGCCCGCTGCACTGACCAACTCCTGCGTGGCGCGATTGACCAGCAGGCAGCGCGCACCGCTGCCACCGAGATCTATCCCCATTAACCATGGTTTGTCCATCAGCTGAATCCCAGGTGACTCTCCACTACACAAGCGCCGCAGGCGCGCGGGCGTCCGCAATGTTATCATCAGGCACCCGTCTTATATACATAGCGAGCCCTGGAATGTTCGGTTATACTTTTTTCGCAATCATCCAGTGTTTTCCACTGTATGGCGGGCCTGTTCAGGCGGTTTCGAGGCTGTTTTATGAGTGAGCGCATTCCTCTTCCCATGCCGTTTGGCTGGTTCAGAATGACTGAATCAAAGGACCTGGCGGTGGGCGAGGTAAAGACGGTTCAGTACCTGGGCAAGGAATTTGTCGTATTTCGTGGCGAGGATGGCAAGGCCAACGTCTTCGACCCCTACTGCCCGCACCTCGGCGCGCATCTCGGCTACGGTGGCGTTGTGGAAGGCGCTGGGATTCGCTGCCCCTTCCACCACTGGAAGTTCGATGGCAGCGGGCAGTGTGTCGAGGTGCCTTACGCAAAGCGCATTCCTGCGCGAGCCCAGATCATGTCCTATCCCACCTGTGAAAAGAACGGCATCGTCTTTCTCTGGCATCACCCCAATGACGCGGCGCCGCAATGGGAAGTACCCGAGGTGTCCGAGTGGTGCACCGAGGGCTGGATGGAGCCGATTTACCACACGGCGCGCGTACGCAGTCACCCGCAGGAAATGGCCGAGAACGTGGTGGACTCCGCGCACTTCAAGTTCGTGCATGGCACACCGGATATTCCGGAAAAAACATTTACTTTCGACGGCCACATCATGCGCGCCTTCCAGGGCCTGACGTTTACGACGCCGACCGGCGAGTTGAAAGGCAGCGTGGACATCGAATCGCACGGCGGCAGCGTCGGCATCACGCGCTTCAAGGGCATTGGCGAGACGCTGATCATCGTCACCGGTACACCGGTGGACAGCGAGTATCACGAGACCGTGATGCGCTTCAGTTTCAAGATCATGGACGGTAATCTCAAGGCCACCGAGGGCCTTGCCAAGGCCTTCATTGGCGAAGTCACGCGGCAGCACGGCCAGGATGTACCGATCTGGGAACACAAGACATTCCACGAGAACCCGGTACTGTGTGACGGCGACGGCCCGATCCACCAGATCAGGAAGTACTACCAGCAGTTTTACGCACAACCGGCCTGAATCTGATGAGCCGCCATGAGTAATGATCCCTACATCGTAATCACTGCCGACACGCATGCCGGAGCATCGATAGACGCGTACCGGGAATATCTCGATCCCAGTTATCGGGATGACTTCGATGCCTGGCGCGGCAGCTATAAAAACCCGGCCAAGTCACATGTCGGCTCGAAAAAGAACAAGAACTGGGATTCAGGCGAGCGCCTGGCCGACCTGCTCAGTGATGGAGTGGTCGGTGAAGTGATCTTTCCCAATACCGTGCCGCCGTTCTACGATGCGGCGTTTCACATCAGTCCGCCGCCCGCGCCGCAACAGTACGAACGCCAGCTGGCTGGTATGCGCGCCCACAATCGCTGGCTGGTGGAATTTTGCGCCGAGGCGCCGGCGCGCCGCGCCGGTATCGGACTGATTCACCTTAACAACGTCGACGATGCGATCGAGGACATCGAGTGGATCGCGAAAAATAATTTGCGCGGCGGTGTGCTGCTGCCGCTGCCGTCGCCGTCCGAGGTTCACGTCAAGCCGTTGAACCATCCCGACTACGATCGCCTGTGGGCGGCCATCCAGGACTGTGACCTGGTCATGAACCAGCATTCGGGGCAGGGTTCTCCCGCTTATGATGGCGGCCAGGGTTCCAAGGCGCTGTGGGCCATGGAAATGTCGTTTTTTATCCAGCGCGGTTACACGCACCTCATTATGGGCGGTGTGTTCGAACGCTTTCCCAAACTGCGTTACATCCTGACCGAGTCTGGCTGCGCCTGGGCACCGAAGCTGATGCAGCAGATGGACGGCATGTACATGGCGTGGAAGGCCGGCTATATCGGCGAGATCGACACCTCAAAAGATCCCGCATTGAAGGAGCCGCCGAGCTATTACGCCAGACGCAACTGCTGGTATGGCGCGAGCTTCCCGTCCGTAGCCGATGTCAATGGCCGCCATACGGTGGGCGTCGACAAGGTGCTGTGGGGCAACGACTATCCGCACTATGAAGGCTGCTATCCGTACTCGCGCGAGAACATGCGCTTTGCCTTTGCCGACATCGACGAAAAAGAAGTGCGCATGATGCTGGGCGAAAATGCGGCAAAGTTGTACAACTTCGATCTCGACGCGCTCAAGGCGCTGGCGGAGGACGTGAACATCAGGCCGCAGGATGTCGCTGTGCCGCTGCCGTTGTCCGAGATCCCTGCCGATTCCACCTGTATCACTTTTCAGCGGGCTCGCGCCAAAGAGTTCCTGGCCGCGAACACCTGACGGCCATCAATCGCGCGTCGCCGCGGTGTAGCCGCTTTCGGAGAGTTTGGCTCCTTGTCAAATTCAACTATTATCTCGTCTCATTGGACGCTATTGAGAACAATAATTTATGCGCGACATGCATCGAAATACACACCGTTTACCGTCATTCCTAATCGTTGCTTTACTGGTGCTGACGGCCTGCTCGGACAACAATGACGGTTGGCATGATGGTCTGGACCGGCCACGTGAGCCCGGCCCCGGGCCTGCGCCGCTGGCGCCTGAACTGCTGATGGACCAGGCCACGCCGGCGCCGGGCATCCCAGACGGCATGTCATTTCCTGATGGCATCGCGGTATTTCCCGGCCCCAATGGCGAGGAGCTGATATTCAACGAGGGCAATCGCCAGCGCCGTATCCTGATCAACAGCATTGATAATCCGCCACTGGTACACGACGTGGTGGTCGAGAGTGCCACCGATGACCCCGAAGGCGGCAAGGACTCCAACGCACAGATCTGTGAAGACTCCGAGGGCAACCGCATTTTTGGCGAGGACACAGGCCAGAAGCCCGGGGCGCCGAATTTCGCGCATGCGGGCTGGGGTGTGTTTGACCGTGATATGAAACAGGTGGGCAAGTTGACGCCGACCAGTGTGAGCCCGGACAACCAGCTGGAATCTTTCGGTTGCGGGATGGCGCGCGATGGCAGCGGAAGGCTGTTCGTGTCCGAAGTCGGCAGCCAGAGAGTGGGCGCCACCTCTGGCCAGTTGATAGTCTTCTTTCCCGATCCGGAGAAGGGCTTCCGGGTATGGCCCGACAATGTGCCCGCTTCCGGCTATCCGAACGACAAATTCAGCGACAACTATTGCAAGATTGCCATCGATCTCAGCACAGCTTCGAGCATAGCGGTCGATGTCGACAACAATGTCTACGTGGCTAACGCCGGCAACGGCACCGTTGTGGTATTTCGCCCGCCGTTTCCGACGGGTCCGGACCTTGCTGGCGGCTGCAGTGGTACCGACCCTACCCGCGCGCCGATGGTCGATCCCGCTGTCGACCCGCTGAACCGTGAAGACTTTGTGACGTTTGCGACGGCGGGGCTTTTTAGTCCCTCGGGAATCGTGCAGTCCCCCGTGACCGGCAACTGGTATGTTTCCAGTGTCTTCGACGGCAAGATCCTCGAAATTAGCGAGGACGGCACTACCGTCTACCAGACGATCCTGGATCCAGCTAACAACAACCCGCCGGAAAGCTCGTTCACCCCGGGCGGCCTGCCGCTGTCATCAGGCCACCCTTACGGTTTGGCGCTGGATTCCAAAGGCACGCTGTACTTCACCGACATGCAGCTGCAGGGCACACTGCCCAAGGTGGGTCCGACGACCGGCAAGGGTAAGGTCTGGCGTATTCGCTTCCAGGACGAGTAAGAATGACCTTGAACATAAAGAGCCTGCGTGGCGGGATATCGCTCGCCTCGATTGCCCTGCTGACGATCGCCTGCTCCAGTGGCGACGGCCTGGACCTTGATTTTGCCCAGGTCGAGCAGCAGCAGGAATGGCTCACCTATGCCGGCGGGCCGGAACGCACCTTTTTTAACGCGCGCGAAACGCAGATTACGCGCGACAATGTCCATGAGTTGGATAGCCTGTGGACCTTCCCCACTGGCGCCATCGTGACCGCCTCGCCGACCGTGGCGCAAATGGATTTACCGGAGGGCAGGCGCGCCATCGTTTACATCCAGTCCTGGGACGGCTACATGTACGCAATCGAGGCCGCCACCGGCGAGGAACTGTGGCGCTTCCAGACCAAGCCGCAGGAAGTCAGTTTTCCCAATACAGGCTCAGTACACGTCGGCAAGGTGAAGGGCGTCGATGCGGTGTTCTTCGGCGCCGCCCAGCGCTTTTACGCACTGAATGCGCTGACCGGCGAGGAGATCTGGACGTTCGACGCGGGGACCGGCTGTAGGAACGGCATCATTGACTGCAACTTTCAGGGCGAGCGCAACCAGATTGAATCCTCGCCCATCATCGCCGACGGAAAAGTGTTCTTCGGTATGGATGTCGACGACAAGGAGCGTGTCGAGAGTGATGATCCGTTGCGCGCGTATGAGGGCGGCAAGGGCGGCTTCTATGCGCTGGATGTCGATACCGGCTATATGGAATGGTTCTTTGATCTGGAGAGCGGCAAGACCTGCTATCCCGATCCGGGCGACAACATCACCAACTACGACGGCTATCATTCGCTGGAGGAGCTGGGGCTGGATCAAGTGGATCCCGACTGGTTCAACACTCGCCGCGGCTGCAACCACCCGCGCAATCGCAACGGCTGTGGCAACGTCTGGTCGTCGGCCGCGGTGGATTTCGGCCGCTCCGCGCTCTACTTTGCCTCCAGTAACTGTGACAGTGAACCGGAGGATGTCAGTTTCCGGCCCGGGCCGATCATGCCGCCCCACGATTGCGCGATAACCGCGCTGAAGCTTGACGGCTCGCTGTTGTGGACCTGGCGGCCGCGCGAGATCGACAATGGCGACCTGTCCTTCGGCGCTGTGCCCAACCTGTTCCAGATTGAGACGACAACGGTGCCCGGCGGCGAAGCTATCACTGTGGATGTGGTGGGTGTCGGCAACAAGGATGGCACCTACTACGTGATGGATCGCGACGGCATCAACCAGCGCTACATGGAACAGGTGGTGGACCATCGCAGCCCCGATTTTCTGTACTGGTCCACC
>Ga0114942_1000410_pt1 | contig 12260 bp, 9 predicted proteins | sample LowerColdCreek_FD_88674 | JGI IMG/M metagenome (GOLD analysis project Ga0114942, IMG submission 88674) | Groundwater microbial communities from Cold Creek, Nevada to study Microbial Dark Matter (Phase II) - Lower Cold Creek | ecosystem: Environmental > Aquatic > Deep subsurface > Groundwater ... | reverse complement strand
TGGCTTGATGCCTTTGTGAATGACAGCACCTTTGAGAAACTGCGTAGCTGCGGCGCGTCATTGCAGGTGGCTGTGACGCGCCCCTCTCGCTTTCTCGGCTTGGGTACAAGCGTGGCATTCGGCACTCTTGCGTACCTTCTAGACAAGAAGGTGTGGCACAGCATTCATCCGCGTTTGCCGAGCCTGCTGGGGTTACGCCAGGAATTCATCGACATCACACACTGCGCGACCGCCCCTGACGCGCACCGGGTGCTATTGGCAGCGGCGGCACCGCCGCCAATCATGGCGGCGGTGGAGGTTGGAGGCAAGTTCGCCTTCGATGGTGGCTACACGGACAACGCACCGATACCGGTCCAGAACCACGCTCAGCGCTTTGGCACGCTGGTAATGCTGACCCGTCACTATCCTAAAAGGCCCTCGTTGTTCCGCTTTCGTGATCGTCTTTATTGGCAGCCAAGCCAGCCAACGCCTGTTTCGACCTGGGATTGCACCAAGAGGGCGACGGTTGACGCAGCGTTTCAGCTCGGCCGCGACGACGCTGCGGCCGCGTTGCGAAGCCTCGCACGCAGCTGAGCGCAGATTTGATGGTGAAAGTGGCTGACGGCTGCTCATGTTTGATTGCCGCTAATGAGCACGGCCGGCAAAACGGCCGGCCGGTCAGCCGGCTGGCTTGCCTGAACTGGACAAACACGCGCCATATAAAAAAGGCGCCGGGGCTGCCGGCGCGTTGAATGGCCTTCCGCAGTCGCGGTGAGTCCACCGGCTTCAGGGAGGAAAAAGCCGGGCCGGCGCGAGGCTCCAACGCCTTCATGATACTGGCGGGTCTGAAAGTGGCGCTGCCTGCGGGACGCTCAGCACCACCAACGCGCAGTCGTCTACCGAATTCTTCGTGAACACCTGTGCCATGTTCGCCGCGAGGGCCGACGCGATCTCGCTGCGCTTCAAATCGCGGTTCCAAGCCACCAGCCTGCCGACGGCTGACCCGCAGGCGCCGGAACGCTTCTGGTAGAGGCTTTCTGCGCAGCCATCGCTCATGAGCGCAAAACCCGTAACTTGGCTTGGCTTGGCACTGTGATATAGCCGAATCCTGTCCTGTGCGCCTGGGTCGGTCACAAAGTAGGTCGTGTTCGCGTACTCGCCGTTCTCGGGGTGCGAGAGCGTGCTGGCGGTGCCATCAGCGCCGACCTGCGCGATCACCCCGTCACCCAGGTGGCCAGCCAGGAACCTGTCGCCTTTGTGTGCGGCGAACAGCAGCGTGGACGCCAGCGCATTCACCTCGCAACCCAGGCGGCGCGCGCGATGGCGAAGCGAGCGCATCAGGCGCTCATAGATGAACTGGCGTGCGACAGCAGTGTCATGGGCGCACATCGCATACAGGGCGTCGAAATCCTTGCGCAGCAGCCGCAGCATCGTGTTGACCACCGCATTGGCGCCATGCTGGGACTGGGCGCGAGACCCGGCACCATCGGCGAGTGCCACGGCCGCCATGTCTGCCTTGCGCGTGTGCCCAAAGGCGTCCTGGCACGGCGTCTGTTCAGCCGCGTGCGACCGGCCGACGAGGGACGCGCCGGCCACCTGATAGCTGGAACGGCTCATCGCGCCAGCCAGATCAAATCTGGCTCCACGCCTTGATGCCTTCCACGTCCAAAGCGACGGACTCGCCCGGCGTGGACTGGGAAACGCGCGACACGCTGCGGCTCAGCCAACTGAAGAACTCCTTGAAGTTCAAACCCAGCAGGCGCAGCGGCGGCCGGTTCGGCGACAGCGCACCCAGCGTGGTCATGTTGGCAGACGCGCCGATACCGATAGGGAACACGACGAGCTTCTTGGCTGCAACCAAGTCCTGGATGCGCCGCGCGGCACCCTTGATGTCGTCGGTGGGCTCACCATCCGTCATCACCACCAGCCACGGCTGAAAGTAGTCCACGCCGGCTCTCTGATAGTCCTGCTTGCGCGCTTCCAACAGGTCAAGGCCGAGTTCCACGCCGGCGCCCATCGGGGTCGCTCCATTGGCCTGGAGCGCGGGCACCGCTTGGCGGTCGATGGCCATGAAGTCCACGACCTTCTCCACCGTGGCGCCGAACGTCACGACGGCAATCTCTGCGGCGTACTGGGCCACGTCGTCGGATCGGATGGCGTTGAAGAACATCTGCACGCCTTCGTTGAGTTCGGCAATCTCTTTGCCGCTCATCGAGCTGCTGACGTCCAGCACGAGGCAAATGGGCACGCGCGCCGTCGGGTTGTCCACGAGGTCTTCTTGTCGCAGGATGTACTGTTCGTCCATGAGTTGTCCTCAGTGCAATGGTGTGGAAGTGGCGGGGGTGCTACCGGAAGAATCGGCTGATGATGTGCGCGATGTCGGCCAGCGTCGATGACGGGGCGGGTGCGGCCCGTGGTGCTGGGCGGGCTGGAGGCGACGCAGGCCTTGGCGGTGATGCCGTCGTGGGGGCTGGCCGAGCCTGCGGGCGCGGCGGAGTTGCTGGTGGCGTCAGCGGTGTCGGCTTCCAACCCGTGTTGACGTACTTCGGGGCGCTGGCGCGCGGCGGGGCACTGACGGTCTCGCGTGTAGCCCGGTGGCTCTCGCGCGCCAGACGCTCCAGCCGATTGCGGTGCTGACACTGGGGGCACCAGACGGACTTGTTCTGCGAGACGAGCTTGTCGATGTAGGTCTTGGAGTTCGTGAACTTGCGGCTGCACTTGCCGCATGCCATCTCCACCGGATCACGTACCCAGAAATGCAGCGGGAACATCTCATCAAGCGCATAGCCCTTGTCGAGCTGATACCAGTATTTGCCCAGCAGATCCTGCCAGTCCGCGACGCTGACACGCTGACCCTGCTGGAACGTCTCGAAGAAGGCTTGACGCATCCGCAGTGGCAGGTGCGACCAGATGAATTGCCAGGGGCCTTGCGGGGCATCCTCCCCGGACACATCCGGCGCCGACTGGCCCGATTGCGTGGAGAAGCGATAGGGGAAGTTCCCAGACTTGACGTTGTCAACCTGCGAACCGCCGCCTTGCTGGGCGTATGGCGCCTTGCCAGGGAACAGAACCATGAAGATCATTGTGGCGACGGCGAACAACTCGTGCTGCTCGGTGCGCAGGAAGCTCGCGTAGTTGAGGCCCTGGATCTCGGGGGCAGTGAAGTTCGCCGTGCCGACCGGGCAAGGAAACGCCTCGATCTGGAAGCTGTCGGTGTCCACGATCCACACCGCCAAGCTGTCCTGCGTGACCAGCAGGTTCATCGGGTTGATGTCGCCGATGAGGATGTTGTGCCGGTGCAGGAACTCCAAGTGGTTCAAGAAGGTGCCGGCGACGTTGACCAGATCGCGGCGAGTCCAGGTCGGAAAGGTCTTCTCCAACTTGGGCTTGATGAACATGGTGGACTGCATCGTCTGCCCGTGGGCGCGAGGCATGAGGTAGCCCACGAACTCACCGGCTGCGTTGGTCGCAATCTCGGTGGGCCAGCAGATGCCAGGCCGCTCGATGCGGCGGCTCACCATCAGCTCAATCTTCTGCTTCTTGAGCTTGGTGAGCTTGTCGCGGTGATACACCTTGCAGACCTGATCGCGGCCGGGCACCTCGTAGATGATGCCCTCGCCGCCAGCGCTGATCTGGGCGCCCAGACGCAGCGTTGCCCTGTTGGACAGGTGGATGCTGTCGCCCGTGGTCGGCAGATGTGACACCTGCATCGCCTCGTCGGCGGTACCGACGGGCTTTGTGCAGACCGCGAAAGGCCGCACTTGCTGGGGGCTGCCCGGACGCTGTGCGCCGCTGGCGGGTTGGGTGCCAATCTGCTTCGGGCGTGGAGGTGCCGCAGTCTGCGCAGGAGGGCGGCCGGTCCATGCGGCGACCGGAATGCCAGCAGCGTCGGCCTGAGCCTTCAAACGGGGATCACAGGTCAAAACAACCATGCAGTAGTCCCGCGCCAGCTCCAGCAGGCCGGCGCCGTTCTCAGGTCGTAGCTGAAACATGCGGCGCTCCAGCAGATGCACGGCGGCTTGCCCATAAGCCAGCCGCTTCAGCGAGTCCTGACCTCGCAGCGGCTCTCCAGTCGGCAACGCCGTAACGACGACTTCGGGTGCGAAGAAAAGCCGTTGCAGCAGGCCGAGCGCGCTGTCACGATCCGAATGCGGGCCGTTGGCGATGGCCTCAAGGTCGTCCAGCGATGGGCCGGCAACAAAGGCCAGCCCGTTCTTGCTCGGGATGCGCAGCAGGACGTCGGGGTCTACCAACAGAACGCTTGCGTCAACAAGAACCTTGTCTGGCTTACGGCTGGCAGTCTGATTCATCCGTTTCTGCATGTCCCTTTTGCCGAGGTTTTAGCACGGGGCTGAGTACCCGAATACAACTTCAGCCGTCCTCGCCAAAAATTCACATTACGGACAGTTTGCGGTCATCCGGCCTGGTTCTCGCCGCAAGAGCAGCCTCAGCGGTGCGCAGCCGCAAGACCCGAACCCAGGCACTCCCGCATGCGGCATGACCGCCGCGCGCTGTCCGCAAAAAATATCCGCTCATTCAGCAGGTTAACGACTCAAAAGCTATACGAGCCGACATTTGTTCGCAATTTGGCATGCCAACACTGAACGCCAGTTCCAGGCTGTCAAACCATGTTCAAGAACGTCCCATTCCAAGCCCTTCAGATCACCACCACCGACGACGAGCAGACTGTCCCCAGCGCAGTCCAGACTACCCACGCGGCACGGCAGATCGTCAGTACCTCCCCAGTCCAGACTGTCCACATCGACCGGATCGCGGTCACCGGCTCCATCACCCATGATCCCATCGGGCAGATGTTCTACGCCGTGTATGAGGGGACGCCCGTAGCTGTCGGCGCCGCAGCCTTCAAACCCAACGGCAAGCAACGCGCCGACGGAATCTACGCGCGTTCCATCGAGATCGAAGCCACTACCGAGCAGGCCACGCGGCTGGAGTTCAACTGCTGCCCGCCGCAGATCCTCCAGGGCCACAACGTCTGGGGGCACGCCGACATGCAGGACTACATCACCGCCATGTTCGAGCGCGTCGTCGCCAAGTTCCACCGCAAGCTGAGGCCTACGGCGCACGAGCGCAAGCTCTGGCACCGCGGCGACGTGGACGTGAACCATGTCCACCTCACCGCCAACTTCTTCTTGCCGAGCAGCTTGAAGATGCCGCTGATCGACGCCATCGACCGCAACAACCCCAAGGGCAAGAAGCGCGACCACTTCACGTCCATCAGCCTCGGGTTCAACGGCGACCGTCGCTCCGAGTACCAGGCCGCCACGGTGTACTGCAAGGCCGCCGAGTTGCAGACCAAGTGGAAGCGCGCGGGCAAGTACCAGACGCGCATCATCAAGCTCATGAACGGCGCGATCCGCGTCGAGGTCAAGCTGTTCCGCAAGGCCCTGAAGCTGCTGGGCCTCGGCCGCGTCAAGGACTGGGTCGGCGTGGACGTGAACAAGCTGTTCTTCGACGCGCTGGCCAAGTTCGGCATCGCCAACTCGATCCAGCCGCTGCTGACCGAAGACGAGCGCAAGTCCCTGACCAAGAAGGAACTGCAAGCCTATGTGCTCTGGCTTGAAGGCCACCAACTCACCGACTTCTACGGCCGCACCACGGTCTGGAAGCACGTCAACGCTGTCAAGCGCAAGGTGGGCATCGACATGCGCGCCCACCGCCGCCCGGACAAGCTGCCGGCGCTGCACATGGCGGAGGTGCTGCTGCCTTCCAACATCGTGCCGGTGCCGGACTACCTGCCGGGCCTGCCGGATAAACGCTACTGGGCGCCTGGCACAGCGATGGAGGAGTTCAAGGCCAAGCAGGCTGAGCAGGCCACGCCGCCGAAGCTCCCCGACCTGCCGGACGACGACGAACTCGACGCCATCGCGTACTGACCGGCGCCGGTGGCGCGGCAACTCGTCGCACCGCTGAGCAAGGCCCCACGGCAATTTGATGATCGCTAATGAGTACACCAGAAAGGAGCACATCATGGCTGTACGTCTTTGCCGCTGGGGCAACTCCACGGGGCTGCGGCTGCCGCTGCCGGTCATGCAGGCCGCCGGGCTGAAGGTGGGCCGCTACGTCAACCTGCGTGTTCTTGACAACGGGGACATCCGTTTGCGGCCTGTTGGGGACACGCTGCCCGCTGACGAAGGAGAAAGCACTGCAGCGCCCACCGAGGAGCCGGCATCGCAGTGGTGAGAGGCGCATGCAAATATGCGTTTATGCAGATATGCAAGGGCACCGAGTTGCATACCGCCCGTGCATAGCCTTCAGTCCCAGGTGTCATCTCCCGGCACCACGGGGGCAGTGTTGTCGCTACTTGCCGGAGGTTCAGCGGGGAGGATGGCGTCGATGTCCGCCACTGCTTCCTCCGTGATAGTGGCCAGATCCCGCGACACGGTCCACTGCTTGATCCCCAATTCGGCAGCGATTTCCATCTGGCTGAGGCCATCTTTGTAGAGTTTTTCAACCTGGATTCGGCGCTCGGCGATTGCCGTCTGCTTGGGCGTCATGGGGTTCTCGGGGTCCGGCCATTGCCAGGAATCACGGAACTGGTCGTCGATCACGGTGAACCACCACTGAATCTTGGCCGGCACCTTGTCGGAGTAGCGCATGCGCTCGCGCACGACAAAGAATCCACCACCCACTTCGACCGGCGCGCAGGAGTCTTTCACGAGCCGGACCAAGTGCTGCGCGCCCATCCGGTACGCCGCCCGGAACGGCTCCGCCGCATTGCGCGACTTCTCGAAGAGGACGAGGGCAACACCCTTCTCCGCAAGCGCCTCGCAGAGATTGGACAGCGGCACCGCATCATCGGACTGGATGTGTTTCGGGCTCAGCCAGGCGGCAACATCGTCCAGCATGACCACCTCGCAGTCGGGCAGCAGCGAGTTCAGCAACGCCTTCTGACCTTCCTGCGTGTCGAGATAGTAGGCAGGATCGTGCTCCGCATGGCGGTGATAGACAGACAGATTCGCCGCGCTTTCGTGGTCAGGCACCTCGGCGTCACAGCGTCGTTCGAGAAGGCCGGCCAGCTCGGCATCCTTGGCGTGGGTGCCGTTGCTGACAAACAGGTTGACCTTGACCGCTGAGTTCACGACGAACGGACCGAGGTCGCGCTTGACGGCGAGGCACTGGGCCAGCAGGTACATGAACTCTTCGGTCTGAACGCCGGGGTCGGTGCGGAAAACCGTCAGCGAGCCGGCCGCGACCAGGCCTTGCATGAGGTCCGGGGGCGGCGCTGAAATCTCGTCCGCCAACTGCGCCAATGACCGAGTGCGGAACTTGGCAACGGATTGCCAGGTATTGGTCGCGGAGGTCATGCGCCCTCCCGGCTGGCCAGCAGGTTGTTGACCCAGGCCGTCACCTCCGCCTCGCTCCAGCGCACTGCGGCGCGCTTGGCGGTGCCTAGCTTCGCGGGCTTCGGAAAGTCAGCCTGCTCGTACAGGAAGGACTTACCGAACCCGGTGATTTGCATGACCCGCTCCAGCTTGATGAGACGGATGGGCACGGGGTCGGTGTCGGGCACGGACTGAAGCGGCGCAAGGCAGACCAGGCTTTCGATGTGGCGCACTTGCTTCTTGGGCTGGCCGGCACCGCGAACCTTTCTGGGGCCGGCCGTTATGCGCAGGGCAGCGGCCGGTTCAGTCAGGCAGCGGTAGTTGCCCTGCCGATCTGTCCAGTGAAGCACGCCACGGCGCTTGGGGTCTTCGACGATGTAGCCGTTGCCGTCACGCGGCGGCTTGCGGAACGCCGCCGCGTAGTCTTCGGTGACGTACACGGTGGCACGCCCCTGCTCAGCGATGAACGCGCGGACGGCGGCGATGGTCGGCTTGCGCGGCGTCTTGACGCGGTCGGAGTCAAGCGCGGTGCCTTGAAGGGTGTCGGGGGATTTGCTTGTCACGGTCCAGCTCCTTGGAAAAGAAGGGCCGGAGACGTGGACAGCGTCAACCAGCCCCAGTCGAGGGGGGAAGGTTGACGCCATTCGGACAAGACCGCTGCCACAGCGGGATCAAGCCATGCTTCGCTATGTAGCGAAAGGGCGGCCCCGCCAGAAGTTGCGGCGGCAGGGCTGTGCAGGGGCGAGCCCTGCATGGACACTATTGTGGCAGAAGTGCCGCCGCTGCCGTCAAGGGCCGCTGAGTTCCGCAGTTTGATTGGCGGCCTGGGACGCCTGTGCGGTAGGCGGTGCCGACGTGCAGAACTTTGCCCAGTCGGCCATCAGGTTGAGGCGCTTGTCGAAGAAGTCGGAGCGCAGGTAAGCGGCGGCGACGGCATCGGGCAGCCGGTGCGCCAGGGCTTGTTCGCAGACCTCGAAGGCATAGGCGGTTTCATGCCCTGCCCAAACCCTGAAGCTCGAACGGAAACCGTGGACGGTGGCATTCTTGATGTCCATGCCCCTCAGCAGCTCCGTCATGGCCATGTTGGAGAGTGGCTTGTCTTTCTTGCCACCAGGGAACACGAACGCGCCGTCGGCGAAGGGCTCCACCAAGCGCAGGATCTCCAGCGCGCGGGGGCTCAGTGGGACGCGATGCTCCACACCGGCTTTCATGCGCTTGGCGGGGATGATCCACATCGCTTTGTCGAGGTCGATTTCTGACCACGTAGCGCCGGTGACTTCGCCGGTCCGCGAGGCGCAGAGGATCAGGAACTCCAGGGCATAGCGAGACATGCCACTCTTGTCCGCGAGCGCGCGAACGAACGCCGGCACGTCGCCATAGGGCATGGAGGCGTGGTGCTTCACCTCCCTACGCAGCCGGGGCAGCATGTGTTCGAGGTGGCCTTTGAGACGGGCGGGGTTTTCGCCGGCACGGCGGTTGTGCGCGGCCGCCCAGTCGAGGATGGACTCCAACCTGCCGCGAAGCCTTCCTGCCGTCTCTGATTTCTTGGACCAAATGGGTTTCAGCACCTTCAGCACGTCTTCCGTCGTGACGTCAGAGACCGGGATGCGGCCCATCACCGGGTAGGCGTACTGGGCCAGCGTGTTCCGCCATTGCTGGCGGTGCTTCTCGTTCTTCCAGGCGGACTCGGTCAGGTCGAGGTAATCCTCGGCGCAGTCCTGGAAGGTCTTGGCGCGGCTTTGCTCAAGCTGGCGCTGGGCTTCCTGCTCGCGCTTGGCACGCTGCGGGTCAGTGCCAGAGGCTCGGGCGCCGCGCAGCGCCTGTGCCAACTCGCGTGCCTTCTCCAACGACACGCTGGGGTAGCCGCCAAGCCCCGTGGACTTGGCTTTGCCGCCGTCCATGTAGCGGAACAGCCAGCTCGCCGTGCCCGTCTTGGAGATCGAGAGATACAGACCTTCGCCGTCGCCGAGAAGGGCATTCTTGGCGTCGGGGCTGAACGCGCGGTCGGACACCTCTTTGATGCGGGCCTTGATCTTGAGGTCGGTGAGCTTGTGGATGGCCATGACGAGGCATTCTGAAGGGTTGCAGGATCTTCAGCGCTCAACCACATATCAAATCGACTATCAAACCGGCATCGGAAACGCGGACGTGCGCGGCGGATGGCGGACATCGTTTCCCGCAGAACTCGTTGATTCCAAAGGAGGTTTCACGATTGCCGGATTTGACCCGGTCGCTGGCGGAGAATGGCGGACTGAATCACCGCTGTCACAGCTTCCGCCACTGGTGGTCGAGTGCGGTCAGGACCGCAGCGACCCCGGCGCGCGCCGCAGGAACGGCAATCTCACAGCCTCTGCCCCTGGGTCATCGACGCTTGCAGGTCCCGGTGCGCCGCACCGCCCCAGGCGACGGGCAACTGGTTGCGGGCCTGCAGGTAGTGGTGCGTGAAGACGCCAAGATAGGCTTGCAGCGTCCTGCCGGCGGCCTCGTCTCCCGCGAGGTGCAAGCATTGCGCAGCCACCTCGCTGGTGCAGAAATGGTCGCCGCAGCGTGACCGTCGCAGCCGGTACTGGGAGGCCTCGGCGGGCGCAAGGCTGAGCACCGGCATGGCGTTCAGGTAGGGGCTGCGGCTGAACATCTTGCGCGCCTCGGACCAGGTGCCGTCCAGCAGGACGAACAGCGGGCGCTTGATCGTGCCGTCCGCCCCGGCGGCGGGCGGCTGGACCGCATGCACCACGCGCTGCGGCGCGGCGTACTGACCGGGGAACACGACGTAGGGCTCCCACACCGGGTCGCTCAGCAGCGCGAGCAGCGCCGGGTCGGGCTCGGTGCGCGACCAGCCGAACGCGAAGGTGTCGGTGACCATGTCGGCGATCAGCCAGCCGGTGTTGGTCGGCTTCAGCGGCTCGATGTCGGCCATCAGCAGACACACCGCAGCGCGCGTGGGCGTCGACGGGCGCAAGGCGCACATGCAGTGCGTCGGCACCAGCCGGCAGCCGTCGCAACGCTCGCGCTTGAAGCCGCCGCGGGCGAGAAATGGCTTGGTGGCTTTCGCCAGGCGCGCAGCGCGCAGCAGGGACACGGCATGGGGCATGCGCCGATTGTCCGAGCAGCGGCGCAGCCATGCGCCGGCGGGACGCCGCGCGACGCGGCCACGGCCATCAACCGCTGCCGCAACGGCGGCGGCAGCATCGGCCCCTTGGTTGCGCAATCGCGGGGCACGTTGGTGGCGGGCATCGACAGCGCGACCCGGTGTTTCCCCGCCCCGGGGCTGCGGGGCCAGCCGGCACGCGCGCTGCTTGTGAGTCGCCGGTTGATAACGCTACATTTCGCCGCCGGCGCGGTGCGCCAAGGACTCATTGAATGACGACGATGAACAAAGCCCTCTGCCTGCTCTCCCTTGGCCTGCTGGCCACCGCCGCCCACGCCGAAGTGCGGCTGGCCCAGGTGTTCGGTGAACACATGGTGCTGCAGCGCGACCAGCCCATCCGCCTGTGGGGCTGGGCCACGCCGGGCCAGACGCTGGCGGTGGAGCTGGCCGGCAGCAAGGCGTCAGTGAAGGTGCCCGCCGGTGGGCGCTGGGAGGCGAAGCTGCCGGCGCTGAAAGCCGGCGGCCCGCACCGGCTGACCGTGGCGGGCGACCAGCGCGTCGAGCTGAAGGACGTGCTGATCGGCGATGTCTGGCTGCTGGGCGGCCAGTCCAACATGGAGTGGCCGCTGTCCGCCACCGACACCGCTGCAGCCGAGATCGCCGGCCCGCAGAACGCCAGCCTGCGCCACCTGCGCGTGCCGCTGCGGGCCAGCCTGCAGGCCGAGGCCGACATCGCGCCCGCCAGCTGGGCGGTGGCCGAGCCCGGCAAGGTGGGTGACTTCAGCGCCATCGGCTACCACTTCGCGCGCCACATGCAGCTGGTGCAAGGCGTGCCCATCGGCCTGGTCAACACGGCCTGGGGCGGTTCGCACCTGGAGACCTGGGTGCGGCGTGAGGTCGCGCTGCGCGACCCCGAGCTGGCCGGTGCCGTGCGCGCACTGCCGGCCGATGCGGCCGCCTTCGCGCGGGCGCGCCGCCAGGCGACCGAGGCGGTGGTTACGCGCTGGCAGCCCGGCCTGGCCTGGCAGGGCGTGGACGCGAGCGGCTGGTCTGCCGCCGCTGACATCGACAAGGACTGGCCGACGCTGCAGGCGCCGGGCGTCTGGGAAGGCCAGGGCCTGCCCGGGCTGGACGGCGTCGCCTGGCTGCGCAAGCGGGTCGAGCTGAACGCGGCGCAGGCGGCCGGCACGGCCAGCCTGCACCTGGCCAAGGTGGATGACTGCGACGAGGTCTGGGTGAACGGCCAACGCGTGGGCGGCCAGTGCGGCTACGACCAGCCACGCCAGTACGCCGTGCCGGCCGGCGTGCTGCGCGCGGGCCCCAACTGGATCGCCGTGCGCGTGACCGACAACGGCGGTGGCGGCGGCTTCCACGGCGACGCGGCCGCGCTGCGGCTGGACACGCAGGCCGGCACCGTGTCGCTGGCCGGCGCCTGGCGCGCCCGCGTGGCCGAGGTGGGCGGCACCGCCGGCCCCACGGCCAACGACGCACCGACGCTGGCCCACAACGGCCTCATCGCACCGCTGCACGGCCTGTCGTTCAAGGGCGTGCTCTGGTACCAGGGCGAGAGCAACACCGGCCGCGCGGCGGCCTATGCGGGCGGCTTCCAGCGGCTGATCCAGGACTGGCGCGTGCAGTTCCAGCAACCGCAGCTGCCCTTCTTCTTCGTGCAGCTGGCGTCCTTCCTGCCGCTGCAGAACAACCAGCTCGGCCAGGGCGGCTGGGCGGAGCTGCGCGAGGCGCAGGCGTCGACGCTCGCGCTGCCCCGGACGGGCATGGCGACCGCGATCGACATCGGCGAGGCCGGCGACATCCACCCGAAGAACAAGACCGACGTCGGCCTGCGGCTG
>Ga0114942_1000409_pt1 | contig 12321 bp, 10 predicted proteins | sample LowerColdCreek_FD_88674 | JGI IMG/M metagenome (GOLD analysis project Ga0114942, IMG submission 88674) | Groundwater microbial communities from Cold Creek, Nevada to study Microbial Dark Matter (Phase II) - Lower Cold Creek | ecosystem: Environmental > Aquatic > Deep subsurface > Groundwater ... | reverse complement strand
TTTTTATGAAAACCGTAGCTTTTCAAAGACTTTTCTAGGCTATCGTTTCCATGTAAATAGTAGTGTGAGAAGAATTTTTCAGACTGCTTGTTACCAATGCCCGTATCAACTAAAATCAATTTGTTTCCTTCCTCAATTAATAAGCAACGCATAGCCCAACTGCACATATTATTTTCATCAGCAGAATTAATTTTATGCCAAATACTTTTGGGCACTACGCCAAACATGGCACCACCATCTAACTTAAAATTGCCCGTTTCTATACTATATAGTTGCATGCTTTAATTGCTTTTTTTGTGCTTGTATGGTAAATAATAAAGCTAATAACCCGATGATAAATAATACCGTTAAACTTAGTACCGAATTACGCTGTGAGCCACCCGCCAACTCGGTTATAAATCCGTAGCCAAACATACCAATAACAATGGCAATTTTTTCGGTTACATCAAAAAAGCTAAAGAAAGAAGTTGTGTCTTTTGTTTCGGGCATTAATTTGGCATAAGTGCTTCTACTAAGCGATTGCACACCCCCCATTACAAAACCCACACAAGCAGCTAAGCAGTAAAATGCATTAATACCGCCCTTTGGTAGTAAATAACCAGCAACACATAGGGCAATCCAAATAAATATCACCACAACCAATGCTTGCAGGTTACCAATTTTACTAGATAATTTACTAATAAGTGTAGCCCCAGGGATGGCAACTAATTGTATTAACAGTATGGAAATAATTAAATTAGTAGTGGGTATAGCCAATTCACTTTTTCCATATAAAGTTGCTGCCAACATTACGGTTTGCACGCCCATATTATAAAAGAAAAATGCTATTAAATATCGCTTTAGCACTTGCATGGTAGATAGTTGCTGCCACACTTTTTTTAACTCAATAAATCCGTTTGTTAACACGCCATATTGTGGTCTATTGGCGCTAGCAATGCCTGTGGGCAAGGCTTTTAAAGCATACTGTGCAAAACTAAACCACCAAATACCTACTAATAAAAATGAAATTTGTAACGATTGTGATTCTTTACTAAGCCCAAACCATTCCTTCTTAAACAGCAATACAAAACAAATAATTTGTAAAATAACACTACCAATATAACCCATGGTGAACCCCTTGGCACTCACCTTATCTCTATCTTCTACCGAGGCTATTTCAGGTAAATAAGAATTGTAAAATACCAAACTGCTCCAATAACCAATGCATGCAAGAATTACTAGAAAAATACCTAACCCTACATGTGTACTATCAAAGAAATATAAGCCGCTGCAAGCTATGCTACCAACTGTGTAAAAAAATCTAAGAAAAGCTTTTTTATTGCCCTTATAATCTGCAATAGATGAAAGAATTGGGCTCATAATTGCCACTATTAAGAAAGCAATACCTAACGCATAATTGTATAAAGAAATATTTACAAAAGTTCTACCAAATAATTGCACATTGTTATCGCCATTGTTACTAGTAACCGCTTCATAATAAGCCGGAAACATGGTAGAAGTAATTACTAAGTTGTACACACTGTTTGCCCAATCGTACATTGCCCAACCACGAACCACTTTTTTATCTGCCGTTTGCATATAATGGTAATTAAGGTGTAAATAAGAATATTAATGAATGATACCAGCATATATTAATGCAAGTACAGTAATACCCAATAAAATGCGGTAATAGCCAAATACTTTAAAGCCATGCTTTTGCACATAGCCAATAAAATATTTAATGGCCAATAAGGCTACTATGTAAGCAACAATACCACCCAAACCTAGTAGTCCAAAATTTTCCGGTATTAAAACTTCTGGATTTTCTTTATACACATCTAACAAACTTTTGGCAGAGGCTGCAAACATGGTAGGTACAGCTAGGAAAAAAGAAAACTCTGCAGCAATATTTCGGGTAAGTTTTTGACTAAGCCCGCCAACAATGGTGGCAGCACTGCGGCTAAAGCCAGGAAGCACTATACTAATAACCTGAAAGCAACCAATAATTAATGCTTTTGGAAAAGTGATTGCTTCTTGCGTTTCTATTGTTTGTTTGATAAATAATTGGTCTATAAACAACAATAACACACCGCCACCAATCATTACAAATGCAATAAATTGCAAGTTGCCCAAGGCTGCATCAATATGCCTTTTTAATAAAAATCCAAAAACTAATGCAGGAATTACGGCAACAACTAGCTTAAGGTAAAACTGAATGTTTTTAAAATCGAAGAACTTCTTGTAATAAAAGGTAATTACACTTAGTATAGCGGCAAACTGAATAACTACTTCAAACATTTCAGTAAATGCATTATTAGGTACGCCCAATAAAGGATTGGCAAATTTCATATGGGCTGTACTACTAATGGGTAAAAATTCGGTAAGGCCTTCAATAACAGCAAGTGCAATGGCTTGAAAAGGCGTCATAATGCAATTATTTTATTGTATTGGGATAAAACGAAAATAGCGGTGATAACACCGCTAATATATCTTTTTATTTTATTCAAAATGCTTTAAGCCTTTGTAGCCGTTTTTTTAAAAATGGCATAAATTTCAATAACTAATCCAAGAACTATAAGTATTGGCGCTACCGTAATTCTAACTTTACTATATACTACGTTGTTATCAAAAGTATTAGCGTCTACATTTTTACCGCCACTCATTAAGAACATACCCAAGGCTATTACCGCACCGCCAATAAGCATCCAAGTATAATTTTCTTTGGTAAATAATGGTGCTAACGCGTTTGCCTTTTTATTAGTTGTATTCATTTCAATTCAATTGATGGTTGCAATAATAGTATTTTTTTGGGGTTGTGGTTTACCATTTACATATTAATACAAATCGTCTAGCTTCATTTTAAGGTATTTCATTACACTTCTATGAGTACTAATTAATGATATTATAACACCCATTAATAACATGCCACCGAAAAGTATTAATGTTAACTCAGTATTTCTAATAGCCTTTAATTGTGGTACCAAACTTTCACTCCATTGCATAATTCCAAACATAATTGCTATGGCAATACCTGCACTAATGGCACCATTAATAATTGCCCTAATATCCATTGGCTTTGCAATAAAACCTCTAGTAGCACCCACCATTTGCATGGTTTTAATTAAAAATCGGTTGCTGAACATGGCTAGGCGAATGGTATTATCAATGCTTACAATTACAATGGCACACAATACCGCTGCCACAATTATAAACACCAAACCATAACTTTTTGCCTTTTCATCTAAGCTAGTAACAAGGTTTTTAGGGTAGGTAAGATCGGTAACTTGGTTACTATATTTTGCCAAAATTTCATTGCTAATCATTAATAAGCTATCCTTATTTACATATTCATTTTTGGCGTAAAAATCAATACTTTCTGGTAAGGGGTTGTAGTCTAAAATTTTGCTCCAGTCTTCATTATTTTCTTTATTCCAAATGCTTTTAGCACTTACTTTATCTACATAGGTAACATCCTTAGCATAAGCTTGTACCTCAATAAAATTTTGTATTTGGGCTATACTATCCTTATTCTGCGTTCTTAAGTACACACTAATACGTACATCTTCTTTTAAAGCTTTACTTACTTGGCTAAAGTTTAAGAATACCCAGCCCATAATTCCTAATATTAGCAACACCAATGCCACGCCAATGATGCTGTATAAATAGCTTGGTTTACTACGCTTAGAACTTGCTTTGCCAAATTGAGCCATATTGTTTTGCTTTAAATTAGTGGTTAACCCTTAGTAGCGTGGCAAATTTAAGCCTTTCGCTTACATTTGCAACACTCTTAACGTAGTAATACTTCGCTTAGTATTTTATAAAAGCATCATTAACAACTTGCACCAATACAATCATTAAGCGGTAAGTTATATTTTGCGTTAGGGATTGAAGCGAAAAGCCCGGTGAAGCCTTTGCAGCAAAGCATTGTGCCGTACTTGTAGCAAAAAGCCCGACGCCGACCATTATGCAATAAGGAAGGCGGAACGCCCAAAACAATAACATTATTTAAAAGCAATTTTTAACAATTTCAATGGAATATAATTTTAGACAAATTGAGCAAAAGTGGCAACAGTCTTGGATTGAAAATAAAACCTACAAGGTTAGCAACCATAGCGAGAAGCCAAAGTATTATGTGTTAGATATGTTTCCTTACCCAAGCGGAGCTGGCCTGCATGTGGGGCACCCGTTAGGATATATTGCTAGTGATATTTACAGCCGCTACAAAAGGTTAAAAGGCTACAATGTGCTACACCCAATGGGTTATGACGCTTTTGGCTTACCAGCCGAGCAGTATGCCATTGAGCATGGAATACACCCCGAAAAAAGTACTTATGCCAACATTGATAATTTTAGAAAACAGCTTGATAAAATTGGTTTTTGTTACGATTGGGATAGAGAAATAAAAACCTGTGAGCCAACATATTATAAATGGACGCAATGGATATTTTTACAACTATTCAATAGCTTTTATAACAGAATTACGCAAAGAACTACGCCCATTACGGAACTAGTAAATGCCTTTGAAAAAGAGGGTAACACACAACATGTATGCCCTGGTGATAATACTATTACTTTTACTGCCGCTGATTGGAAAAATCATACCGAAGCAGAACAACAGCAAGTGTTAATGCAATACAGGCTTAGCTTTTCGGCCGTTGGCGAGGTTAATTGGTGTGAAGCATTAGGCACCGTATTAGCAAATGATGAAGTAGTAAATGGCGTAAGCGAAAGAGGCGGGCACCCAGTAGAAAAAAAGAAGTTACGCCAATGGTATTTACGGATTACAGAGTTTGCCGAAAGGTTACAAGGCGACTTAGTAAAACTTGATTGGACGGATGCTATGAAGGAAATGCAAACCAACTGGATTGGTAAAAGTATTGGTGCAGAAATAACATTTGCAATAGCCAATAATACTCAAAAATTAAAGGTTTATACCACCCGACCAGATACCATATTTGGGGTAGATTTTATGGTGGTAGCTCCTGAGATTGATTGGCTTTCTACCATAGTTACTCCACAGCTGCAAACAGCCGTTAATGAGTACATAAACTATGTAAAAAGTAGAAGTGAAAGAGAGCGGATGGCGGAGAAAAAAATAACGGGTTGCTTTACCGGTGCTTACTGCATTAACCCTTTTAACGGTAAGCAAATACCTATTTGGATATCGGAATATGTGCTTGCAGGTTACGGTACAGGAGCCATAATGGCCGTGCCCTGCGGCGATGAACGTGACTTTGCTTTTGCCCAACATTTTAATATACCTATCACCAATATTATTGGTGAGCATTTTACAGGAACTGCGGCCAACAATACCAAAGAAGCATTGCTTACCAACAGCGATTTTTTAAATGGCATGGTAATGAAAAATGCTATGCAAGTGGTAATTGATAAGTTGGTAGCTATGGGTATTGGCAATAAAAAAATAAATTATAGAATGCGGGATGCTGCCTTTAGCAGGCAAAGATATTGGGGGGAGCCTTTCCCAATTATTTGGAAGGATGGTGTAGCATATGCTGAAAGTGAAGATGTGCTACCAGTAACCCTGCCTTATATGGAAGATATAAAATTGGGTAAAGGTGCAGAAGGCCCATTAAGCAATAATGAAGCTTGGATGCACCCTAATAATGTGGCTATTGAACTACAAGGTGGTAGAAGAGAATCAAGCACCATGCCTGGCTTTGCAGGTAGTAGTTGGTATTTTCTACGCTATATGGATCCTGAAAATGAAACTGAATTTGTTAGCAAAGAAGCGAGCAATTATTGGAACCAAGTAGATGTGTACATTGGCGGCACAGAACATGCGGTGGGGCATTTATTATACAGCCGTATGTGGACGAAAGCTTTGTATGATTTAGGGCATATAAGTTTTGATGAACCATTTAAAAAATTGGTGAATCAGGGAATGATACAAGGCAGTAGCAGATTTGTGTATAGAATAAAAGGCACACAAGATTTTGTGAGTCAAGGTTTAAAAGCAGATTATGAAGTAGATGCTTTACACGTTGATGTAAACATGGTGGATGGTTTTGAATTAGACATTGAAGCTTTTAAAAAATGGCGTAATGGCGAATATGCAAATGCAACATTTATACTAGAAAATGGTAAATACATATGCGGCGCTGAGGTTGAAAAAATGAGTAAAAGCAAATTCAATACCGTTAACCCCGATGAATTGGTAGAGAAATATGGTGCAGATACTTTTAGAATGTACGAAATGTTTTTGGGGCCGGTAGAACAGAGCAAACCTTGGGATACAAAAGGCATTGAGGGCGTTCACCGCTTTTTAAGAAAACTGTGGCGTTTGTTTTTTGATGAAACCAAAGGAGCAATATTTACCCAAGAAGCACCTACTGCTACCGAACTAAAAATATTACACAAAACCATTAAAAAAATTGAGGAAGAAACGGATCGTTTTTCTTACAATACCGCTGTGGCTGCCTTTATGGTATGTGTAAATGAATTGGGTGAAGTAAAATGTAACAAGAAGCAAATTTTAGAGCAATTATTAATTATACTTGCGCCGTATGCCCCACATATTGCCGAGGAATTATGGAATGCACTAGGCAATGAATCTTCAATATTAAATGCAACTTACCCAACTTACGATGCTGCATTATTGGTAGAACAAACCAAAGAATACCCTGTAAGTATAAATGGCAAATTAAGAACTACTTTGGTACTAGATTTATCTTTAAATCAAGCTGCTGTTGAAGCTATTGTATTAGAAAATGAAGTAGTAAAAAAATGGTTGGAAAATAACGAAATGAAGAAATTTGTATTTGTAAAAGGTAAAATGATTAACCTAGTTATTTAACAAAATGTATAATTGAAAAAGGGGCGCCGTTACAAACGGTGCTCCTTTTTATTTCTCTAAAAACTGATAGAAATAAGAATTGTGAAGGCATATGCAGGCAGTGGTAAACTATACAATTAGAAATCAAAATTTTTTATTACACCCTTACCGAGCCGCTTTTTGGGTTGAAAAGGAGTGGCTTATATTAAGTGATATTCACTTAGGTAAAGTGGCACATTTTAGAAAAGAAGGTATTGCGGTACCGCAAAAAATTTTTCAGGAAGATTTGCAACGTTTGTTTTCTGTAATTCAATACTTTAAGCCAAAAGCCTTGATAGTAGTGGGTGATATGTTTCATAGTGTAGCCAATAAGGAATTGGATTTATTTGCCAAATGGCGGCAAGATATTAGCCAGATAGCAATTGAATTAGTGATTGGCAACCACGATATACTGCACAAGAATTGGTACGCAAATAACAATATTAATATTCATACATCTTATTTGTTGGAGGGCGATTTTTGTTTTCAGCATGATGTGTGTAGTAATATGATGGCTGATAAATATTATTTTTCTGGCCATTTACACCCAGGCGTAAAAATTCGTGGCTTAGGCAAACAATCCTTGGTTTTTCCTTGTTTTTATTTTAATCATTCAATGGCCATATTACCTGCCTTTAGCAAATTCACAGGTGTGCAATTGGTAGCAAAAGAGAAAACCGACAACTTATTTGCCATTGCTAATGACACGATAATACCTGTATAAAAATACTTATGCTGTACATTGCTTACGCACCCTTTTATGCCCATCCTTTGCCCGAAGGGCATAGATTTCCTATGGCTAAATATGAGTTAATACCAGCACAATTACTACATGAAGGCAGCATTACACCAGCAAACTTATTTACCCCAACATCTTGTGCAGTAGAAACAGTTTTGCTAACGCATGAATTGGAGTATATCAATAAATTATTGTGGCAGCAACTAACTGCATCCGAACAAAGAAAAATTGGCTTTCCGCAATCGCCGCAGCTTACGGAAAGAGAATTAATTATTACGCAAGGCACTATTGATTGCAGCTTATATGCTATGCAATTTGGCGTGGCTATGAATATTGCTGGTGGCACACACCATGCATTTGCAGAAAGGGGCGAGGGCTTTTGCATGATAAATGATATGGCAGTGGCGGCCAACTATTTATTACAACAAAAATTGGCAGCAAAAATTTTGATTATAGATTTGGATGTGCACCAAGGAAATGGCACGGCTAAACTGTTTGAAAATAATGATGCAGTATTTACTTTTAGTATGCATGGTGCACATAACTACCCTTTTCACAAAGAGAAATCTACACTAGATATTCCATTAACGGATGGCATTAATACTGATGAATATTTACAATTAGTAAAATTCCACCTACCCAAAATAATTGCTGAATTTAAGCCCGATTTTGCTTTTTATTTAAGTGGTGTAGACATATTGAATACAGATAAATTTGGTAAATTAAATGTTACACTTGAAGGCTGCAAGCAAAGGGATACCCATGTGTTTGAAACCTTAAAAGCCAATAATATTCCTGTAACTGTAGCAATGGGTGGCGGGTACTCCGCCGATGTAAAAATAATTGTAGAAGCACATTGCAATACGTTTAGAACAGCGTTGAATGTATATGGGTATTGAGTGGGAAGTAGGAAGTGATAAGTGATAAGTTGGAAGTTGGAAGTAGTAAGTTATAAGTTTTAAGTAGTAGGTAGTCTTCAGAAATGTCTGGCTGAGTACCGTCGAAGCCTTTTAGTAAAAAAGGGTAACGTATTTAGCTAGCTCTTTTTTTCACCAATCTATTATAATCTAAAAAGTAAATAAATTTCATTGTTACCTCATTACTATGTGGTGCCCTTAGTACTTGTGCAGCATTTTGGTGGTACTTATTATACCTTGTTGCATCTACCGTAACATCTGGACCCAATGCGTTTTTCCAAGCTAATATTAATCGGCTACCGGGCATAAAATCCCAAGTGTAAAACATATCGATATTAAATGCATTAAAGTTTCTGTCTCTGCCTGCTTCAAAGCTTCGCTCTTTCCAATCGCCTTTCTGTGTTACATCATAAAAATTAGTATAGTTAACATTACTCCAATAATGCCTAACCCTAAGGCTCAAGTTCATCCTTGCCTTAAAATTATAAGTTCCATTTAGGTTAAAAACCGTTTGTTTTAAAATACGCCTTCCTATAACTGGCTCATCAGTATTTGCATCAAAAAATACCCAGCCAAAGTTACCATTATCATGCTCTACACTAATGCCTGGCTCCAAACTAAACTTTGTATTAAACCGATACCTGAAAGCAAAATTTCCGTTGAAAAAAGGATCGTTTCTCAGCGGGGATTCTGCCATACCACCACCAAAAGAGATATACCATTTTTTTCGGCTATCGCTACTGCCCCTAAACCCTGCATAAGCCCAAGGTGCTCTTTTTAGCACTCTGCCATCCGTTCTTAATTCAAAATAATCATTGAACCAAGTTGGATTACTTTCCATAAAAAAGTTTAAATCCCAAAAGTTTTTAAACCAATGGAAAAAATTGGCTTCAACATTCAATTCTTGAAAAGCATAAGGCACTAACAAACTTTGGTATCTAAAACCAAAATTGTACTGCCGGTAGTTAAATTTTTCATTAGCAGCAAACTGATAAAATGATACGTAACCACCTGTGCTAAACTCGTTAGGAGAACGAAGAATACCCAAATCATTCGGGTTGTAATATTTACTTTCAATATTATTATACACGCCCCATTGCCATCTACCACTTACTTTATCAAAACCTACGTAGGTTTTATAACCATTCTTATCCCCTTTACCGGTAAGGTGGCTATAAACGCCTTTGGCAGTAAAATTATATATGTTCTTTTTATCGAATAAAGACAAGTCTACCCCACTAACATTTGCGTCTCTTGCGGCCCCAGCCCTTATGGTGCTTGTGTTGGTAAATGTTAAGGAGCTTCTATGCTTAAATGCTTTGTCTATCACTATCACATTGTAATTGGTTAATGGCGATGTTTCGTACCTTATATCCTCACCATTTTTATTCCTTAACGTTGCATACATTGGTGCAGTTACGGCATTAAAAATACCAATACCCACATTATGCTTATTTCTACCAGAGAATTTTGTAGCATTATATAATTGTGTGCTAGATGGGTTGGTTAAAATGGTATAGCCACTATCTGCAGCCAAATACCTTGCATCAAAGTAACCTTGGGGCAGCCCACCTACCCTACGAGAATAGAACAACCCTGCTTTATTAAATAGTTCTGTACCTTCTGTAAAAAATGGTCTGTTTTCTTGAAACTGCTGTTCAAATGGAGAAAGGTTAAGTATTACATTATCGCTTTGTACCTGCCCAAAATCGGGTATCAACGTCATATCTAAAGTAAAGCTTTCATTAACGCCATACTTTACATCCATACCGCCATTTTTCAATACGGTATTTTGCCTACCGTTGTTGGTGGGTATAGTTTGATAACCACCGGAAACATAAGGTTGAAAAGAAAGCCTTAAAGGTGGTTGAATATTGCTAATACCCTGCATAATACCAAATTGATTTACCACGCCAGCCGTTTGCGGATTAATGGGATTCCAAGTACTTGCTTCGTTTACACTACGCTTAAATCTTTGAAAGTTTATACCCCAATCTTGCACCGGTTTTTTAGGAAACCTTAAGGACATGTAAGGAATTTTTACCTCCAACGTCCACCCATCTTTTTGCATGGCTACTTTACTATCCCATACCGCATCCCAATTATAATCGGCACCATTGTTATTATCATCATTATTATTGCTTGCCGATATTCTTGCATCGCTTTGTACATTGGCACTAGTGGTTATAAAGTTAAAGGCGTTCTGCCTATCCAAATAAGTATCAAAAGCAATTCCGAAAAAGTCAACATCTTGTCTCTCCTCCCTATCCCTACTGGTTAATTGCTTTCTTATTTCCTTAGGATTATCGTATAAATAAGCACCAATATATACTGCTTCATCGGTATAAATAATTTTTACAACCGTATTAGCTGTGGGCTTTGCGCCAAAATTAGGTGTGCGTACTACAAAGCTGTCCAACGGCTTCGCTAGTTGCCATACCGCATCATTCAATTGCCCATCTAACTTAGGTGCAATGGTAGCTTTTGTTGCAATAAATTTTCTACTAGAATCTTGTGCATTTACATGGTTATTGCTAAAGCAAATAAACGAAACACTAATTAGTAGCAAAATACAATACCTCATAAGTTGGTGAAACTACAGTCAAAAAATAATTTGCTATCCTTAAAATAGATAAGCGGATGAATAAGCGGAATATTGGAAAATATTACTTTACCCAATATTGATAAGCCCACCAAATTAAAAGCACTTGCAAAGGAATTCTTATCCAAGCAATCAAAAGAGTAATTTTTATTTTACCAATATTAAAAGGTGCTTTTTGAATCATGTAAATATGTGCAGGCATAAAAGCAATTAGCAAAAAAATGATTAGTGCAATTCCATAGTTTCTTGTAGCAGGAAAAAACAGCAATGCCCCGCCAATAATTTCACCCAAACCAGATAAATAATTAAGCATACTAATTGCCGGAAAATAAGGGGGTATTAATCTTTCATACAACTTAGGTTGCAAAAAATGATTAGCACCAGCGGCTATGTAAATTATTGCCATAGCATACAGCAAAATGGTAGAAACACTCATAGCGTTTAATTATTATTTTCGGAACAATCCATTCTACAAAAGCGGCTATACATTGCTTCATAGGTAGGTATTATATTTTGTATGTCAAACTTAACAGCCTGCTCATAAGCACCTTGCTTTAGTCTACTTAATAAAGTTTCATTTTGTAAGGCTTCAATGGCAAAATTACTCATGGCTTTTATATCCCCTACATTGGCTAAGTATCCTGTAACGCCATGTATATTTATTTCTGGCAAGCCACCTGCGTTGGTGCTTAATACTGGCACTCTTGCAGCCATTGCTTCTAATGCAGCCAAGCCAAAACTCTCGTATTCTGAAGGAAGAATAAATAAATCTGATATTAACAAAATGTCTTCCATTTGCTCTTGCTTTCCTACAAATCTTACATGCTCTTCAATGCCCAAATCCCTTGCTAGTTGTTCCATTGGGCTACGTTCGGGGCCATCGCCAATCATTAATAATTTACTATTCACTTGTTTACATACTTCTGCAAATATGTATATAACATCAGACACCCTTTTTACCTTTCTAAAGTTGGATGCATGCATTAAAATTTTTTCATTGTTCGGCGCTATTACCTTTCTAAATGCATCAATGGGTTTTTTATCAAATCGCTTTATATCTACAAAATTATAAATAACCTCTATCTCCTTTTCAATGCTAAAGTTCCTTAAAGTTTCTTCCCTAAGGTTATTGGAAACTGCTGTTATTGCATCGCTTTCATTAATAGAAAAGGTTACCACAGGCTCATAAGTTTTGTCTTTACCAACCAAGGTAATATCAGTACCATGTAAGGTGGTGATAAAAGGTATTCTT
>Ga0114942_1000408_pt1 | contig 12322 bp, 11 predicted proteins | sample LowerColdCreek_FD_88674 | JGI IMG/M metagenome (GOLD analysis project Ga0114942, IMG submission 88674) | Groundwater microbial communities from Cold Creek, Nevada to study Microbial Dark Matter (Phase II) - Lower Cold Creek | ecosystem: Environmental > Aquatic > Deep subsurface > Groundwater ... | reverse complement strand
TGCATGCCCATCTGGATGGTGGCACCGCGACCGGCTGCGTGGTCAACCTGCTCGATCAGAAGCTCTGGAACCCGAACCCGGACCACCTGTCGTACACGCTGTCGAAGGCAGCGCTCGAGTCGGCGACGCGGCTGCTGGCTCTGGCGCTGGCGCCGCGCCTGCGTGTCTGCGGCGTGGCACCCGGCATCACCCTGCCTTCGGACGTGATGAGCGAAGCCGAGTTCGAGGCGGCGCAAGCGATGACGCCGCTGCATCGTTCGTCGACACCGCGCGATATCGCGCGCGCGGTGCGCTTCCTGCTCGAAGCGCCGACGATCACCGGCACCACGCTGCTTGTCGACGGCGGTCAGCACCTCCAGGCACAGCCGCGCGATGTGCTGTTCCTGGCGCGCGAGGCACTGGGCTAGAGTGCGCTCGCTGCTGCAGCATCCCGTCGCGGCCGACTGCCGCCTGCTGTTCCTGCGCGAGGGCTGGGTTGACATCGGCGTGCGCGATTTCGAGGAGACGGGTGAGCGGCGCGTGCTGATCAACGTCGAGGGGTCCGTGCCGCTGGCGCTGTCGACCCCGCAGGCCGACGAGTTGCACGAGCTGGTCGACTGCGACTTCATCCGTCGCAGCATCGGTGAACGCCAGGCGCGCGGCCCCATCCACTTGCAGGAAACGCTGGCCGACGACCCGCTGCACCCGATGCGGTCGCACCCGCGCGTGCGCGCCGCGCGCGTGTCGACCGACAAGCCCGACGTCTACCCGCACTGCGATGCCGTCGGCGTCGCAGTCTTCGGCGTGCGCGCCGAACCGAACTGAAAGAGCGCGATGCACACCATCACCGACCCCGTCCCAGCCGCCGCGGATCCGGCCCAGCGCGACACGCGCCGGCAGGCATTCGAGGCGAACAAGCTGAGCAAGAAGCTGCACCGCCAGGTGGGCCAGGCGATCGCCGACTTCAAGATGATCGAGGCCGGCGACAAGGTCATGGTGTGCCTGTCCGGCGGCAAGGACAGCTACGCGCTGCTGGACGTGCTGCTGTCGCTGCGCGAGCGCGCGCCGGTGCACTTCGACATCGTCGCCGTCAACCTCGACCAGAAGCAGCCCGGCTTTCCGGCCCACGTGCTGCCGCAGTACCTGCGCTCGCGCGGCGTGCCCTTCCACATCGAGGACCAGGACACCTACAGCATCGTCAAGAAGCTGATCCCCGATGGCCAGACGATGTGCAGCCTGTGCTCGCGGCTGCGCCGCGGCATCCTCTACCGCGTCGCCGGCGAGTTGGGCGCGACGAAGATCGCGCTCGGCCACCACCGTGACGACATGGTGGTAACGCTGCTGATGAACATGTTCTTCGGCGGGCGCCTGAAGGGCATGCCGCCCAAGCTGGCCAGCGACGACGGCCGCCACATCGTGATCCGGCCGCTGGCCTATGTGGCCGAAACCGACCTGGAGCGCTGGGCCGTGCACCGGCAGTTTCCGATCATCCCGTGCACGCTGTGCGGCAGCCAGGACAGCCTGCAGCGCGTGCAGATCAAGGCCATGGTGCGCGAATGGGAGCGCCAGTATCCCGGGCGCACCGACAACATGCTGCACGCCATGAGCCATGTGGTGCCCTCGCACCTGATGGACTCGCGGCTGTACCCCTTCACGAGTTTGAAGGCCAGCGGCGTGGCCGATGCGGGCGGCGACAAGGCCTTCGATGCGGACGACACTGGCTGCGCCACGCCGGCCGCGGCCGTGCCCATCCGCGTCGAGATCGGCTAAAGACCGACCGCCCGGCAATAGGCTGGCCGTCGGCTGCCGGCGAGAGTCGGCTCAACGGATGCCGGGCTACAGCGCCGCGTCGCTGCGCGCCAACGCCTTCTGTGCGACCAGCGCGCGCAGATCGTCTTCCCAGCCCTTGAGCTTGTCGCGCGCCATCTGGCGCTGTGCCGGCGTGCTGCTGTTGTGCAGCTGGGCGATGAAGGCGCAGTTGTATTCGGTCAGCCGCTGCTGGTAGCTGCGGTACGGCCCTGGCGGCGCCCGCTGCACGCGCGCGGCCAGCGCCTGCAGGCCGGCCAGGTTCGACTCGCGGTCGGCGCGCGCCGGGCCACCGGCCGTCAGCCGCGACAGCGTCTGCAGCGTCTCGCCCTGCACCGCCTGACGCTCGGCGAACCAGGCCGCCGGATCGAAGGGCGATGCGGCCACGCCGGCAGCGATCAGCTGGCGCTGCCGTTCATCGAGGCGGCCGTAGAGCATCTCCGAGCGGTCGATGGTGCGTTTGACCGCGGCCTTCAGCCGCTCGTCGCTGTCTTGCTGCAGGAAGTCGTCCTCGAAGTCGCGATTCGACTTCTGATAGCGGCGTTGCAGATGTGCCAGCTGTTCGGGCTTGAGCGCCGGCAGCAGCGCGGCCGCCATCGGCACGCCCTGCGCAAAGGCAGCAGCCAGGCGCACGCGCAGGTCGTCGGCCCAGCGGCACACCTGCTGCGGCGTGGCCGGCAGCAGCACCTGCACCTGGGCCGCGGCAAGCAGGTTGGCATAGTCCGGCAGCTGGGTCGTGCGATGCCAGGCGAACCATTGGTTCAGCGCCTCCTTCACCTTGGGCGATTGCTCGGCATCGAAATCCAGGTAGCCGTCGAGCCACCACCAGGCCAGCGTCGGTGCCTGGCTGTAGCCAATTCGTACCGCGCTGCAGCCGCCCAGCAGCCCGAGCGCCAGCAGCCACAACCCGATAATCGCGGCTTTGGCTGCGGAAGATGGCATGGCTCTGAACATCGTGATCATGGCTGCCGGCAAAGGCACCCGCATGAAGTCGGCGCGGCCGAAGGTGCTGCACCGCCTGGGCGGCATCAGCCTATTGCAGCATGTTCTGAATTGCTGCGTGCCGCTGCAGGCCGTGCGCACCGTGGTCATCACCGGCCACGAGGCCGACGAGGTGGAAGCCAGCGTGCACGGCCAAGGGCTGGCCTTCGTGCGCCAGGTGCCGCAACTGGGCACCGGCCATGCCATCCAGCAGGCCGTTCCGGCGCTGGAACATGACGCCTCGACCACGCTGATCCTCAATGGCGACGTGCCGCTGATCCGCAGCAATACCGCGGCGGCGCTGGCCCGCGCCTGCGGCGGCGAGCAGTTGGCGCTGCTGACCATCGAACTGGCCGACGCCAGCGGCTACGGCCGCATCCTGCGCGACGCTGTCGGCCGCGTGACAGGCATCGTCGAGCACAAGGACGCGACTGCGGCGCAGCGCGACATCCGAGAGGTCTACACCGGCATGATGGCCGCACCCACCGCGGCCCTGCAGCGCTGGGTGGCGGCATTGAAGAACCACAACGCGCAGCGCGAGTACTACCTGACCGACATCGTCGCCATGGCGGTGGCCGAAGGCGTGCCCGTGGTGGCCACCCAGCCCGACAGCGAGACCGAGGTGCTGGGTGTCAACAGCCCCGTGCAGCTGGCCGACTTGGAGCGGCGCTTCCAGCGCGCCGGCGCCGAAGCGCTGATGGAAGCCGGCGTGCGCCTGGCCGACCCGGCGCGGCTGGACGTGCGCGGCACACTGCTGTGCGGCAGCGAGGTCGAGATCGATGTCAACTGCGTCTTCGAAGGCCGCGTCAGCCTGGGTGAGGGCGTGCGCATCGGCGCCCACTGCGTGATCCGCGACACCGAGATTGCGGCCGGCGCAGTGATCCAGCCCTTCACCCACATCGATGGCGCCAGGATCGGGCCGCAGGCCACGGTCGGGCCCTTCGCCCGGCTGCGCCCTGGCGCCGAACTCGGCGAAGAGGTGCACATCGGCAACTTCGTCGAGGTCAAGAACGCCACGCTGGCCGCCGGTGCCAAGGCCAACCACCTGGCCTACCTGGGCGACGCCTCGGTGGGCGAGCGCGTCAACTACGGGGCCGGCAGCATCACCGCCAACTACGACGGCGCCCACAAGCACCGCACCGTGATCGGCGCCGACGTGCACGTGGGCTCCAACTGCGTGCTGGTCGCGCCGCTGACGCTGGGTGACGGCGTCACCGTCGGTGCCGGCTCCACCGTGTCGAAGGACGTGCCGGCCGGCAAGCTGGTGTTGGCCCGCGCGCGCCAAGTGAACATCGACGGCTGGCAACGGCCGACGAAGGCGAAGAAGAACTGAGTCCTGCGACCTGCGCTCGAGCCCCAGAAGCTGACTGGCCACACCCAGGGCACGAAGCACCGGGCTGCCCGCCCATGAAACAGCCTATCCGGCCATCGCTGCCATCACTTTCACCGGAACACCCAAGATCGACCGACTTCGAATGCAGGTCCGCTGCGGCGTCAGAGAGCTAGCGGGCGATTTCGGCCCCCCGCCGACGCCCTGCCACGGCCCCGAGCAGAGCCAGGCTGATCAGTGCCAGGGTGCCGGGCTCCGGAACGTTGCCACCACCACCGCCGCCGCCGGCCTCGGTAAGGAAGGCCAGCCCGAACGCGCCTCCTGCTAGGGTCGGGGAAAACGTGGACTGGAACGTGGCTGCGCCCGTCGTCGTGTTGACCAAGTAAACGCTCTGGCCGGCCACACCGTAGAGGTTCACGTTGTCGGGGGTTGCCAGCCCGAACATACTCCCGACACCCAAATTGCCGACCAAAGTACCGGCACCGGTGGTGATGTCCACCTCGACGAGTTGATTGCCGCTCGACGCCATGAAGAGGTCGCCACCGATGAACGCGAGATCACCGCCCGACTGGAAGCCAAGCGCTCCGATCGCGCTCGCAGCGCCGGTCAGCGTGTTGACTGCGTAAAGCGTGCTCCCGGCCATGTACAGGGTTCCATCGGACCCGAAGACCAGGGCGTTGGCGGTGCCGCTGACAGCGCCCAAGCCGCCGACCAAGGTCGTTGCTCCGTTGCTCGAGTTGACCTTGTACAGACTCGAGAACGATATCCCGTAGAGGTCGCCCGAGGGGCTGAATGCGATGTCGGTGAGGGAAATGCTCGTGCCACCGATGAACGACGTTGCGCCGGTCGCGACGTCGACAGTCGCCAAGCCGGCGGAGCCCGTGCTCACCCAGAGCGTTGGCGCAGCATGCGCGGCGATGGCTGCAGAGAACAATGTGCATGCGACGCCGGTGCGCTTGATCCAGCTGGAAAATCCCATTCAAGTTCTCCTCATTCATTGCCGAAACGGGCGGGCGCACCGTGCAAGAATCACGCCAGGCGTAGAAATCTATTTGCAATCAAATACATACAGACCTTCATGCCGGACGGCGCCTGACTATGTGTCAGAAACTTCGACATCCTCCGGCGCCGCCGCGGTCAGGTTCGGTCCGTCGCAGCGTTGTTGCCCGCCGCTATGTCGGGTCGAATGACAAGCCGCCGCCTGCTGGCTCCAGTCCGAACTTTCAGCCCGCGGTGTCGGCAATCTGCGCCGCCAGACACAGGTCGTCCCAGGCGCGCGCCTTGTCGGCCAGGTTGCGCAGCAGGTAGGCCGGGTGGTAGGTGACGACCAGCGGCACGCCCTGGTAGCGGTGCACGCGGCCGCGCAGTTTGCCGATCGGCTCGTTGCTGCGCAGCAGCGAGTGCACTGCGAAGCGGCCCATCGCCAGGATCAGGCGCGGGCGGATCAGCTCGATCTGTCGCACCAGGAAGGGCTCGCAGCACGCCAGTTCCTCGGGCTGCGGATTGCGGTTGCGCGGCGGCCGGCATTTCAGCGTGTTGGCGATGTACACCTGCCGCTCGGGCGCGGCTTCCTCGCGCGTGAGCTTCAGCGCGCGCAGCATGTTGTCGAGCAGCTGGCCGGCTGCGCCGACGAAGGGCTCGCCCTTCTGGTCCTCCTGCTCGCCGGGCGCCTCGCCGACGATCATCCACTGAGCGCTGGGGTGGCCGACGCCGAACACCGTCTGCCGGCGCGACTGACACAGGACGCAGGCAGTGCATTGCGCCACCGCCTGGCGCAGCGCCGGCCAGGCCATCGCGGCGATGGCGACGCTGCGCTCGTCGGCCGGCGCAGGCGACAGCAGCGCGATGGCGGCGCCCGCCTGCGACGCCGCACTGTGCTGTTCGACCGCGACCGGCGCCAGCGCGCCTTCGGGTGCGGCCGGCGTGGCGGTGGTCTCGCTCGCAGTCGGTGCCCACAGCCGTATGCCCATCTCGTGCAGCATCAGCCTGTGGCGTTCGGTCCAGGCCATGCGCTCAGCCCTCGCCCAGCGCCAAGCTCATGACGATCGCGTCCTCGCGCTGCGTCTTGGCCGCGGGGTAGTAGCCGCGGCGCAGCCCCACCTCGGACAAGCCGCGCCGCGCATAGACCTGGCGCGCACGCGCGTTGCTGGCGCGCACCTCGAGCCACAGTGTGGCCAGCTGCTGCTCGCGGCAGCGGCGCTCCAGTGCATCGAGCAAGGTGTGCGAATGGCCGCGCCCCTGCAGCGCCGGCGTCACCGTCAGGTTCAGCAGGTGCATCTCGCCGACGCCGGCCATGGCCACGTAGTAGCCGACCAGCGCGGCGCGGTCGTCCACCAGCAGCTCGGCCAGGTAGCCGGCCGCCAGCGAATCAATGAAATTGCCGCGCGTCCACGGAAAGCTGTAGGCCGTGCGCTCGACTGCCAGCACCCGGTCCAGGTCGGCGTACTGCATCGCGTACAGCTGCGGCCCAGGCTGCAGCAGGGCGCTCATGCAGCTGCCTCGCCGCGGCGCCGCGCTGCGCGCTCGGCCACGGTCAGCGCCACCTTGTCGCGCAGGTACAGCGGCAGCGCATCCGCGGCATCGACGCCGCTGCCGTCGCGCCACCCTTGCTGCGCCAGGCGCATCAGCGCGGCGGCTCGGTCGATGTCGGCAGCAAAGCGCAGTGCGTCGCCGCTGCACAGTTGCTCGCCGAAGGCGGGCAGCGCGGAACCAGCCACGCAATGCGGCGGCTGCAGTGCCCAGACGGCGTGCAGCGTGTCCAGAGAACTCAGTGCCGGAGCGCGGGTCGCCAGCCAGCACGCCCCATCCCAGTGATAGCGGCCGGTGTAGACCTCGCCCATGCGCGCATCCATCACCACGTCGATGTCTGCAGGCACGCCGGGTTGTGCCAGGCGCACGCCCTCGGCCACGATCATCAGGCTGTCCAGCGGCAGCACCGGCAGCGCCGCGCCCAGTGCCAGGCCCTGGGCCACGGCACAGGCCGTGCGCAGGCCGGTGAAGGCGCCGGGCCCGCGGCCGAAGGCGATGGCCTGCAACTGCGACCATTCCAGCCCAGAGCGCTGCAGCAGGCGTCGGGCCTGTGGCAGCAGCTGCGCCGAGGCGGCTGCACCGCCCGCGGCGTTGCAGGTGAACAGCCCGGCATCGGCAAGCACCGCCACGGCCAGGACTTCAGTGGAGGTGTCGAAGGCTAGCAGGCGGGCCGAGCTCACTGGACGACCCTCCGCGCTATGCGCTGCGGGTTGAGCGCTTGGGGGCGGCCCGGCGCGCTCACTGGCCGTTCCTTGCGACGTCCGCCCATCGATGGCCGACGCCTCGCGCCCGGCCCCGGAAACTGCCACGGCGGGCATGTCGACAACATGCGCGCAGTGTAGCCGTGCGATCATCACCGGCATGTGGAAGAGGGCGGTTCGATGGCGTGCATTTGCGTGCCGGTGCGCCCGCTGGGTGCTGCCGTGGCTGGGGCTGTGTGCGCTGGCCGCGCAGGCCATGCCGCCGGAGGTGGATGCCGCGCTGCAGCGCGCTCGCGTACCTCACGACGCGCTGGCGCTGCTGCTGCAGGAAGCCGGCACGGGCCGAACCCTGCTGTCGCACAACGCGCACACGCCGGTCAACCCGGCCTCGCTCGCCAAGCTGCTGACCACGCTGGCCGCGCTGGACCAACTGGGCCCGGCCTGGACATGGAGCACGCCGGTGTGGCTGCAGGGCAGCGTCAGCGATGGCGTGCTCGACGGCTCGCTGCTCATCAAGGGCACGGGCGATCCGAAGCTGGTGGTCGAGCGCGTATGGCTGCTTCTGAAGCGCGTGCAGCAGCTGGGCGTGCGCGAGATCCGCGGCGACATCGTGCTCGACCGCAGCGCCTTTGCGGCGCAGCAGGCCGACCCGGCCGAGTTCGACGGCGACCCGACCCGGCCCTACAACGTGCAGCCCGATGCGCTGCTGCTGAACTTCAAGTCGGTGACCTACAGCTTCGTCCCGGATGTGCCGCGCGGCGTCGCCCTGGTGGGCGTCGATCCGCAGCTGGCCGGCACACAGGTGGAGCGCACGGTGCGCCTGTCGTCCGGGCCCTGCGAAGACTGGCGCAGCGGCCTGAAAGCCAGCTTCGCCGATGCGCAGCGGGTGCGCTTTGCCGGCAGCTACCCGGCGGCCTGCGGCGAGCTCAACTGGCCGGTGGCCGATGCCGACCCGGCCAGCTACAACGCCCGGCTGATCGAAGCCTTGTGGCGCGACCTGGGCGGCAAGCTGTCCGGCCGCGTGCTCGACGGCGGTGCCCCAGTGGGCGTGAAGCCCAGCTTCGAGTTCAAGTCGCCGCCGCTGGCCGACGTGGTGCGCGACATCAACAAGTTCAGCAACAACGTCATGGCGCAGCAGCTGTTCCTGACACTGGCATTGCAGCACCAGCCGGGGCAGCCGGCCACGGCCGAGGCGGCGCGTGCACTGCTGCGCGACTGGCTGAGGGTCCGCGTGGGCGAGTTGCCGGCGGGCCTGCACCTGGACAACGGCTCGGGCCTGTCGCGCGAAACCCGGCTCAGCGCCGCGCTGCTGGTACGGCTGCTGCAGCAGGCCTGGAGCAGCCCGTCCATGCCCGAGTTGCTGAGCTCGCTGCCGATCAACGGCCTGGACGGCACGCTGCGCCGCTCGCGTGCCACCCCAGGCCGCGCACACCTGAAGACCGGCTCCTTGCGCGACGTGTCCGGCCTGGCCGGCTACGTGCTGTCGGACAGCGGCCGCCGCTACGTGCTGGTGGCCATCATCAACCACCCCAATGCCAACGCCGCGCGGCCCGCGCTGGATGCGCTGGTCCAGTGGAGCCTGCGCGACGCACCGTCGCGCTGAGTGTCGATGCCGAGCGCCCAGGGATGGCGGCTGGATTTGCGCCGACGGGCTGGGCTACTCGGTCGCGTCATTGACCACCCTGTCCTTCGTGCTGCAGGCGCTGTTGACGTTGCGCACACGCGAAGTGCACGGCATTTCTGCCGCCAGGTACAGCGTCTTCACCCTCGGAGTGGCACTGTGGCTGGCCTACGGCTTTCGCCCGGGCGAATGGCCGATCATCATCGCCAACGCCGTCACGCTGGTGCTGGCGGCGACGATCCTGGTGACCAAGCTGGTCGTGCATTGGTACTCAAGAGGCATGCCCAGCCAGGTGCCTGCCGGACCGCAGCCGTCAGCTGCAACCGAAGGGGTTGCCCTCCGCGCGTTGGCGCGCAAAGCTGCCCAGCCGGTCGTGCGCCTGCCAGCTCATCCACTTGTTGCTGGCCCACAGCCAGGTGTTGGCGTTGCCGTTGAGCACCAGGGTTGCGGTCGTGCAGTTCGCGGTGTTCCAGGTCGATGGGTCACACACGGCATCCTGGACATTGTTCAGTCCGTAGTTGTCCGGATTGTTGAACCCGGCTTGCAGCAGCGCATCCAGTTCCACCAGACCCCAGCGGGAACCGTCGTTCGGAATGTTGACTCGAAGCGCCGTGTTGAAGGCATCGCTGAATTGCCTCAACACACCCGGCGTGTCGATTCCCGGACGATCGATGTTCAGCTGCCGCGCCCACGGTGTGAGGTTCACCCGCGGAATCGTGGACACGATGATGTTCGGACCGTCGTTGTCCGTGAGCGCGGCAATCGCCTTGCCCAGGCGCGCGCCGCGAGCGCTCAGTTCGTCGGTGATGGCCGTCGCCGTGCTGGACGTGGGGTCTGCAAGATAGACGTTTTCGAAGAGATCGAACACGTCGTTGGCGCCGATCAATACGGACATCAGGTCTTCGCAGCCGAAGGGGCCGTGCACCTCTCTCGCTGCGGCGAGCTGGGTCAGGAAATCCGCCGACTTTGCGCCCGGTGTGGCATAGCTGAAGGCGGCCACGGCGCGCGCCGACGGATTGCATTCCTCGAACACGAACCCGAACTCGTTGCCGAGCCTTTGTGTCCACAGCAACGAAGGCTGACTGGAACTGTTGGCCGCGCAGTTGATGCCGGTGCTGTCGCTGTCGAGCGCGTTGACGGTGTACTTGCGGCCTTGTGGGGCGTCCTTCGTCAGTACGCTCATCTCGTCTCCAAACGCGATGTAGCGCGTGGGCTCGAATTCCGTCACCCGCTCGGTGCCGCCGCCACAGGCCGCCAGCAGCAGGGCCAGGCCTGCCCCCATGCCCGCGAAGCCGCGCCGCGCCCAACTGCCCATTGACTTCATCGTCGCTCCAGAAACTTGCATGGATCAATTGTCCCGGTCACGTGGCCGCGGCCCGCAGCAAGCGGTCGCGCACGCCTTCCCATTCGGCGCTGCCGGGCAGTTCCTCCACCCAGATGAGCTGCAGGCCGCGGGCATCGAATTCGCGCAGCGCGGCGAACAACTCGTGCGCGGCGGCAGCCGGGTTGTCGGGCATCAGCCTGTGCTCGACGCCCCGTCCGGCCCGCAGACGGCTGCGCGAATATACCGCCAGCCTCAGGCTGGATGCCTGTGAGCCGAGCAGCTCGAGCGCGTCGCGCAGCTGCTGGGTGCTCATCAGGCGCACGCGGGCGGCCGGCGCGTAGTGCGACTTCAGGCTGCCGCTGGCGCGCGGCGACTGCTCGTCGGGCTCGCGCAGCGGCCTGCCCAGCACCGCCTCGAGCTTTGCGCGCGGCAGCAGCCCGGGGCGCAGCAGCGCCGGCACCGCGGCCGTGCAGTCGACGATGGCCGATTCGATGCCGCCAGGGCATTCGCCGCCGTCCAGCACCTTCAGCTCGGGGCCGAATTCCTGCTCCGCATGCGCTGCGCAGGTGGCACTGACCCGGCCGAAGCGATTGGCGCTGGGCGCCGCCACGCCCGGCACGCCCAGCCGCCGGGCCTCGTGCAGCAACGCCTGGGCCACCGGATGCGCCGGCACGCGCAGGCCGATGCTGTCCTGGCCGCCGGCCGCTGCCTGGGCCAGGTTCGGATCGCGCGCCACGATCAAGGTCAGCGGCCCGGGCCAGAAAGCCTGGGCCAGCGTCTGGGCCGTGGCCGGCCAATGCCGTGCGAAGCGCTGTGCTTGCTCCGTGTCGGCGGCATGCACGATCAGCGGGTGCGCCGCCGGCCGGCCCTTGGCCGCATAGATGCGCTGCACCGCGGCATCGTCGTCGGCGCGGGCCCCCAGGCCATACACCGTCTCGGTCGGGAAGGCCAGCAACTCGCCGGCCGCCAGCGCCTGGGCGGCAGCACGCACCGCCAGCGGGTCGGCAGCGTCGAGCAGCGGCATGGCGGCAAGCGGTCCCGGCCGGCTCAGAACGACGGCAGCCCGAGCCGCAGCGCGGCTTCGAGTGCCACGCGCCGTGCCGCGGCGGGATCGGCGGCAGTCACCGTCAGGTGCCCCATCTTGCGGCCGCGCCGCGGCTCGGCCTTGCCGTACAGGTGCAGGTGCACGCCCGGCAGCGCCAGCACCTGGTCCCAGGGCGGCACGGTGGCGCTGTCGCCGCCGGCGCCGAACCACAGGTCGCCGAGCAGATTGAGCATCACCGCGGCCGAATGCTGGCGCGGCGCCACCAGCGGCAACCCGGCCAGGCAGCGCACCTGCAGTTCGAACTGCGACACGTCGCAGGCATCGATGCTGTAGTGGCCGGAGTTGTGCGGCCGGGGTGCCATTTCGTTGGCCACCAGCGAACCGCCGTCGAGCACGAAGAACTCGACGCAGAGCACGCCCACGTAGTCCAGCGATGCGGCCAGGCGCGCCGCTTGTTCGACCGCCTGCGCCGCCAGCGCCGGCGGCAGGCCGGGCGCCGGCGCTTCGCTCACCGCCAGGATGCCGTCGCGGTGCAGGTTGTGCTGCACCGGCAGGTGCACCCATTGCCCGTCCGCGGCCCGGGCGACGATGACGCTGATCTCGCGCTGCAGCGGCAGACGCTTTTCCAGCACGCAGCGCACATGTTGCAGCGCGGCCCAGGCCGCGGGCAGGTCGGCGCGCGAGGCCACGCTGTGCTGGCCTTTGCCGTCGTAGCCCAGTTGGTCGGTCTTCAGGATGCCGGGGAACAACTCGTCGCCGAGCGTGGCCAGATCGGCGGCATCGGCCAGCACTGCGTGGGGCGCGCAGCGCACGTCGCAGCGCCCGAAATGCGCCTTCTCCGCGGCGCGCTGCTGGCACACGGCCACCGCCTCGGCGCGCGGCGCCACCGGCCGCTGCGTGGCCAGCCAGGCCAGCGCCGGTGCCGGCACGTTCTCGAACTCGGTGGTCACGCCCACGCAGTGCCGTGCGAGCCGCGCCAGGCCGGCCGGGTCATCGTAGGCGGTCG
>Ga0114942_1000407_pt1 | contig 12330 bp, 9 predicted proteins | sample LowerColdCreek_FD_88674 | JGI IMG/M metagenome (GOLD analysis project Ga0114942, IMG submission 88674) | Groundwater microbial communities from Cold Creek, Nevada to study Microbial Dark Matter (Phase II) - Lower Cold Creek | ecosystem: Environmental > Aquatic > Deep subsurface > Groundwater ... | reverse complement strand
GTCTTCCACCTCCAGGCCGCGCAGCAGCGTCATCAGCTGGAAGGCCTTGGCCGTCGGGATCAGCTCGCGGCCTTCGCGCAGCATGTACTTCTCGGTGATCAGGCCTTCGATGGTGGCCGCGCGCGTGGCCGGCGTGCCCAGGCCCTTCTCGGCCATGGCCTCGCGCAGCTCGTCGTCGTCGATGAGCTTGCCGGCGCCTTCCATCGCACTCAGCAGCGTCGCTTCGGTGTAGCGCGCCGGCGGCTTGGTCTGCAGCGCCTTCACGTCCACGCTCTCGGTGCGCACGATCTCGCCCGGCTGCACCGGCACGAGGTTGGCGTCTTCGTCGTCCACGTCCTTGCCGTAGACGGCCAGCCAGCCCGGCTTCACGAGCACCTTGCCGTTGGTCTGGAAGTGATGCGTATCGACCTTCGAGATGCGAGTCGTGACCAGGAACTCCGCCGGCGGGAAGAACACCGCCAGGAAGCGCTTGACCACCATGTCGTAGAGCTTGGCCTCGATCTCGGTCAGGCTCTTGGGCGCCTGCAGCGTCGGGATGATGGCGAAGTGATCCGACACCTTGGCGTTGTCGAACACCTTCTTGGTGGGCTTGATGTAGCCCTCCTTCAGCGCCGTGGCGGCGTGCTTCGACAGCAGGGCCAGCGGGCCAGGCAAGTCCTCGGTGGCCAGCATCTTGGCCGTGTCCTTGGCGACGGCCAGGTAGTCCTCGGGCAGGAAGCGCGAGTCCGTCCGCGGGTAGGTCAGCACCTTGTGCTTCTCGTACAGCGCCTGGGCGATGGACAGCGTCGTCTTGGCCGAGAAGCCGAAGCGCGAGTTGGCCTCACGCTGCAGCGTCGTCAGGTCGTACAGGCCGCCGCAGCTGGTGTTGCTGGGCTTGCTCTCCTCGGTGACGGTGGCCGGCTTACCGAGCACCGCCTTGGCGATGGCGTCCGCGTCGGCCGCGTTCCACATCCGGTCCGCGCGGCGCTCCAGGTCGTCGTTCTTCTTCCACGCGGGGTCGAACCACTTGCCTTCGTACTGGCCGGCCTGGGCGTCGAAGTTGGCGCGCAGCTCCCAGTAGTCGCGGGAGACGTGCTTGCGGATCTTCTCTTCCCGCTCGACGACGACCGACAGCGTCGGCGTCTGCACGCGGCCGACGGTGGTCAGGAAGAAGCCGCCGTCGCGCGAGTTGAAGGCCGTCATGGCCCGCGTGCCGTTGATGCCCACCAGCCAGTCGGCTTCGGAGCGGCAGCGCGCGGCGTCGGCCAGCGGCAGCATCTGCTCGTCGCTGCGCAGCTTGGTGAAGCCGTCGCGGATGGCGGCCGGCGTCATGGACTGCAGCCACAGCCGCTGGATGGGCTTGTTCAGCTTGCCCTTGGCCGGCTGCGCGTACTGCTCGATCAAGCGGAAGATCAGCTCGCCCTCGCGGCCCGCGTCGCAGGCGTTGATGAGCGCCGTGACGTCCTTGCGGCGGATCAGCTTGCTCAACGCGTTGAGCCGGCCCTTGTTCTTGTCGATGGGGTTGAGGTCGAAGTGGGGCGGGATGACCGGCAGGTTGTTGAAGCTCCACTTGCCGCGCTTGACGTCGAACTCCTCCGGCGCCGCGATCTCCACCAGATGGCCCACGGCGGAGCTGACGACGTACTGCTCGTTCTCGAAGTGGTCGTCGTGCTTGTCGAACTTGCCCGCCACGGTCGTCAGCGCGCGGACGATGTCCTGCGCGACGGAGGGCTTCTCGGCAATGATCAGGGTCTTGCTCATCGGTCTTTCAATCGGTTGTCGGTTCGTCTATTCGGGCCGAGCGCCGGGCCGCCCCCAAGCCGGCCCGCTTGGTCGATACACGCGGCTCGACGCCGCGTGTATCGCCGTCCCCTCGGGGGACCGGCCAAGGTAGTCCTTGGACGAGGGGTCTCATTCTTGCTGCCTACAATCCGGGCCTCGCGCGCATGCCTACGCACACGCCTACGCACACGCGCACCCATGAAATCACCGTACCACAGGGCCGATGACCGCCAAAACCACCCGCCGCAAGATCGAAGTTCGTGATTCCGGCGTGCATGGCCGCGGTGTCTACGCCGCGGCGCCCATCAAGGCCGGCGCCCGCATCATCGAGTACACGGGCGAGATCATCACCTGGGAAGAGGCCGTCGAGCGCCACCCGCACGACCCGGCACAGCCCGACCACACCTTCTACTTCCATCTCGATGGCGGCATGGTCATCGACGGCCTTCACGGCAACGAAGCGCGCTGGATCAACCACGCCTGCGAGCCCAACTGCGAGGCCGACGAGGTGGACGGCCGCGTGTTCGTGAACGCGCTGCGCGACCTGGCACCGGGCGAGGAGCTGTTCTACGACTACCGCCTGGTGCTGGACGAGCGCCACACGGCCAAGGTCAAGAAGCAGTTCGCCTGCTGGTGCGGCGCGCCCACCTGCCGGGGCACGATGCTGGCGCCCAAGACCCGAAAGTCAGGGCGCTGACCCGATGGAGCGGCGCCACCTCGCCGAATGCGGCTCGACCAACACCGAGGCGCTCGCGCACCTGCGCGAAGGCGGCGGACCGCTGCTGCTGTCGGCAGCGCGCCAGACCGCCGGGCGCGGCCGCCTGGGCCGCCCATGGCAAAGCGACGACGCCTCGCTGACCTTCTCGCTGGCGCTGCCGCTGCCGGCCGCGCTGGACCTCTCCGGCCTGTCCCTGACGATCGGCTGCACCGTCGCCGACACGCTGGACCCCGGCGGCGAACGCATCCGCCTGAAATGGCCCAACGATGTGTTCCTGGATGGCGCCAAGCTGGGCGGCATCCTCATCGAGACCGCGCCGCTGCAGCATGAGCGCCGTGGTGTCGTCATCGGCATCGGCCTGAACCTGGAGCCGCTGCCGGCCGGCGCGGATCGCAGCGCTTTTGCCAGCGGCCACGCGGCCCTGCAAAGCCTGACCCCAGGCGCCACCGCCAGCGCCACGCTGGACCGCCTCGCCCCCGCGCTGCGCGCCGTGCTGGCCGATTTCGAAACCCTGGGCTTCGGCCCCTGGCAGGCCGCGTTCTCGCGCCGTGACCTGGCAGCCGGCCAGCGCGTGCGCGTTGGCGAGCAGGTGGGCGTGGCGCGCGGCGTGTCCACGCGCGGCGAACTGCTGCTGGACACCGACGCGGGCATCGCCCTCGTCAGCGGCGGCGAGCTGAGCCTCAGACTAGCGCCGGTATGAACGATCTGGAGTCCTCCCCGTGATGCGTGTCGTGGTCATCGTGCTGCTGGCGGTCAACGCCCTGTTCTTCGCCTGGTCGCGCGGCTGGCTGGACACCGTCACCGGCCTGCCCGCCCAGGCGGGGCGCGAGCCACACCGCATCGCCGCGGAGCAAAACCCCGAGCGCATCCAGCCGCTGGCGGCCAGCGCGGTCGCAGCACTGGCCCAGCGCAGCTGCCTGGAGCTGGGCCCGCTGGAGGGCGACACGGCGCTCGCTGCCGCCCAGGCCGCGCTGAAGGCGGCCGGCGCCACCGACGCCCAGGTGCGCAGCAGTGAGCAGCCGGGCGTGTGGGTGGTGGCCACGATCAAGCTGGCCGACCCCGACTTCCGCGCCCGCAAGGAAGCCACCTACAAGCAGCTGCGCCTGAGCATCGAACCGCTGGAAGGCCTGCCGGCCGAGCAGCCGGCCTTCGTGCTGAGCCGGCATGCCAGCCAGGCCGCCGCCGAGGCGCAGATCGAGGCCTTCGGCAAGCGCGGCATGAAGGGCTTGCGCGTGCTGGCGCTGAAGCCCGCCCTGACGCGCCACACGCTGGTGCTGCCGCAGGCCGATGGCCTGGTGGCGGGCCGGCTCAAGGCCAGCAAGGACGCGGCGCTGGCCGCCGGCTTCAAGGCCTGCAGCGCAGCGCCTGCCGCTTCGGCGGCGTCAGCGGCCTCAGCGGCTTCAAGCTGAACGCCGCCAGCAGCAGCGCCAGCAGCCAGGCCACGCTGACCGAACCGCCGCCACCGCCACCACCACCGCCCGACGTGGCCGGCGGCGTGGTGGTGACGACCGGCGCTGCCGCCACGCTGATGGTGGCCGACTGGCTGTAGACCAGGCCGAGGTTGTCCGTCACATCCACCCGAACGGTGAAGGTGCCCGCCGCCGTGGGCGTGATCGTCGCCGTGGCGGTGTTGGCGCCGGTGGCGAACGCGCTGGCGATGCCGCCCGCGTCGGTGACGACCCACGCGGTGGACGCCACCGTGCGCCCGCTCGCCAGGCTGGCCGTGGCGGTCAGCGTCAGCGCCTGGCCGGCGGTCAGGCCGCTGGCGGGGCTCTGGGCGATGGCCACGGTGGCGCCGCCGAGGGCCTGGGCGGCCTTGACCGCCTCGAAGGCGTCGACCATGCCGGCGCCGCAGGTGCTGGTCGTGCAGTAGCACTCCAGCTGGCGAGCACTGGATGGTGCGTTGCATTGCAGCGGATTGCCGTCAGCCGCACTGCCGCCACCGGTCGTCGCGAAAGGCCGTGCTGTCAACGTAAGGATCTGGATGGCCTCGGTCGAGGTCAGGCCCGGCCGCACTGACGCCATCAAGCCAACGATGCCGCTGACGATGGGCGCCGAGAAGCTGGTGCCGACGGACGAGCCACCGCCCGTGTCGCGAGCGTCGTTAGCAATAGGAGAAGTCGTACCTCCGTTGGTCGTGGTCACCATCGGATAGAGACACGGATAGCCAACCGCGAGATTGATGCAATTCCCGCCAGGTGCCGAGATCGTCACCTCCCGACCGATGCTAGAAAAACCGACCTTTGTGCCTACATGCCGGAGTGCAGCAACGGTGATCACGCCCGGGCAGTTCCCTGGAAGTCCGACCGCTTGACCCGCGGAATTGCCGGCAGCCACCACGATCGTCGCGCCGCTGGCATTGACTTCATTGATGGCATCTCGATAGAGCTTTCCCGTGCCCGTGGTGCCGCAAGTACCTCCGCCACCGAGACTGAGGTTGAGCACCTTGGCCTTGTTGGGGTTTGCAGGAAGTCCCGGCACCGCAAGTCCTGCAGCCCATCGCATACCAGCCACGATGTCGCTGTCATAGCCACCGCATTTGCCGAGGACGCGTATCGGCAAGATCTTCAACCCCCAGCCAACGCCAGCCAACCCTGTACCGTTGTCACTGCGAGCAGCGATCAAGCCCGACACACGAGTCCCATGCCAGGAGCTGTTGCTGACGTCGCTACTGTCACAGTCGCTACCAAGATTGCCGCTCGCCACATCGGAACTGCTAACCCAATCACCAGGATCAGAGGCGTCAGCGTCAGGGCCATCGTTGTCGTTGGCAATCCTGATCGAAAGGCTTTGTTGAGTAGTCCCTGCGGAACTGAGGCCAACCATGTCGTAGCCGGCGAACGGCTGGTTTGGCAGGTTAGGCGGGAGCAATTGCCCCGCCAGCTCTGGGTGATCGCCGCGCACACCGGTATCCAGCACCGCAACGATGACGCTTGCTGCACCCGTCGTCAGGTCCCATGCGGCGGGCGCGTTGATGCTCGATACCACCTCTCCGGTTGCACTTCCGCCGCTTGTTACCCTGCTCGGAGCCTTCAAGTACCACTGATCAACGGTGCGGCTGTAGGTGTCCCGCAGCGCAGGCGGCACGGGCGGATTAACCGTGTTGTCGCCAGCGTCGAAGAACCGCCCGATGAAGGCCGTGGGCGCCGACGTTGCGCCGCCAAACACCGGATCGTTTGGCAACTTCGTGTGCTTGCGCCGCTGGTCCACCGCCACCAGCTCCACTTCCGGGTCGGCAGCCAGCCGCTTGGCAAGCTGGGCGCCGCTCATGCCGCGCGACATGACCACGTGGGTGCGCTCGTCCAGGCTCAGGCCGGCCTGCAGCGCATGGCCGGTGCGCTGGCCCAGCGCCGTCGCGCGCGTCTGCGCCACCTCGCGCGCCTCCAGCCGCGTGGCGCGCAAGGCCAGCGCCTTGGCGCGCACGCTGTCCGACTGGGGCTTGAAGCGCACGATGACGCGGGCTTCAGGCTCCACCTGGGTCTGCGCCAGGGCCGGCCCGACCGGCATGGCAGCAGCGAGTGCGATCAACAGCGGGCGCGGGAACTTCATGGCAGCGGCTCTGGCGGGGCAGGGCCGGTCAGTTTAGGGTCGCACCCCCGCAGCGACCTGCAACAAATGTCGCCGGACAGTGACTTCTCAGCACCTCTGGGCGGGCGGCATCAGCCCTTGGCGCGGTTGGCGGCCAGGGATCGCTCCTGGTCAGCCTTGCGATCCGCGGCCACGCGGGCGGCATGCGGCCGCTCGCCGATGAGCTTGGCATACGGCTTCCAGTCCACGCCGCCGGCCTGCAACAGGTCCTCGCCGTAGATGGCCTTGGTCGCCATGCCCACCAGCGGCAGGCTGACCCAGGCGGCGCAGTCGGCCATCGTGAACGTGTCGCCGGCCAGGTAGGGGCCGAACTTCGCCAGCCGCTTGAACGCCTGGATGTTGGCCGGCAGCACGCGGGCCACGCGTTGCTTGGTGCCGTCGCTGACCTGGCCGCCGAAGAAGGCCTGCGGATACAGCTCGCGCGCCACCAGCTCCAGGTGCAGCTCCACGTAGACGATGAGCTCGCGCACCTTGGCGGCCTGGAACGGGTCGGCCGGGATCAGGCGTGGCGTGTCCGGGTAGGCGGCTTCCAGGTAGTCGACGATGACCTGGCTCTCGCACAGCGCGCCCTGCGGCGTCTTGATGAACGGCACCTTGCCCAGCGGCGAGCAGCTCAGCACGGCCTCGTCGTCGGCATGCGTCTTGACGTACTCCTCGGCGAAGGGGATGCCCTTCTCCAGCAGCGCCAGCTTGGCCTTGTTGTCGGCCGTGGACAGCGGGATGCCGCAGAGCGTGATCATGGGTGTCTCCTGGTTGCGCGCCGCAGTCTATGCAGAGCCCGCAGCGCGCCCTGGCGCGGACGCGACATCAGCGGTTGACGAGCAGGATGCCGGCGGCCAGCCCCACGAGTGCGGCCAGAAGCCTCACGCTGATGCCCTCGCCCAGCAGCAGCGCGCCCGCGACCAGGCCGAACAGCGGCGTGCTGAGCGTGAACACGGCGAGCTTGGTGGCCGCGTAATGGCGGATGAGCCAGAACCACGCCAGGTAGCTCGCGAACGACACGAGGACCGCCTGGAAACCGAACAGGCCCAGCAGCCGCGGCGACCAGGCAGCGGGCAGCGGCTCGCCCGCGAACAGCGCAGCGGCGCACAGCGCCAGCGCCGACACGCCCAACTGGTAGAGCAGCGTCTTCTCCGCCAGCGCCGAACTGAGCCGGGTGCCGCGGATGGCCAGCGTCGTGCCGGCCCACAGCACGGCGGCAGCCACGCCCAGCGCGTCGCCCCACCACTGGGTCGGGCTGTGCGGCGTCGTGAAGCCTTCCGCAAACGCAAACGCCACCGCGCCGAAAGCCAGCACCAGGCCGACCCACTGCTGGCGTGACAGCTGCTCGCCCTGGGCGATCCACGGCATGCACAGCGCCACGACGAAGGGCGAGAGGTAGAGGAAGACGACCATGCGCGACGCGCTGGTGTATTGCAGGCCGACGAAGATGCAGGCGAACTCCGCCGCGAACAGCGCCCCGGCCAGCAAGCCGCCGCCCAGGCTGCCGTCGCGCTCGAACAGGCGAATGCCACGCGACGCCGCCCACCCCCAGACCAGCAGCCCCGCAACCACCGAGCGCAGGCCGGCCTGCCACAGCGGGCCGATCTCGGTCAGCGCCGCCTTGGCGGCGACCTGGTTGATGCCCCAGAGCACGCAGCACAGCAGCAGCAGCGCGAGGGCGCGGGGATCGAGGTGGGATTGGCGCACCAGGGGGTCGCGCCGTTCAGCGCTTGCGCACCCGCTTCTTGGCCGGCTCCTGGGTCTGCACCCAGCGCGTCGCGGTCAGCTTGTCGGACACGGCGCTGGTCTTGTTGTCCACATAGCCCCAGTTGCGCATGGCCAGGCGCACTTCGGCATCCGACGGGCTGGCCTCGGGGCCCTTGGCGTGCACGACCCAGACGGTCTTGCAGATCATGTCGGCATGGAACTCGGCCATGCGCGGCAGCTCGGACGGGTTGCTCAGCACCGCCACCAGCATGCGCGCCTCGCGCAGGTTGGTGGTGATGGCGCCGGCCAGCGCCTCGGCCAGCGCCGGGTCCAGCGGGCCGACGGTCGGGCCGATCAGCAGGGCCGGGTTCTCGGCGCTGACGCCCAGCTTGGCGGCCAGCGTGGGCGGCGGCGTCTGCAGCTTCTTCAGCCAGCGGCCGGCTTCCTTCTCGCCCAGCACGAGGGCAACGGGCTCCTCGCCCACTTCGAAACGCAGCTCATCGCCTTCGACGCGCAGGTTCAGCAGTGCGGCGATGTCCCACTTGCGCTTGAGCACGCCGCGCAGCACGACGGTGGTGGATTCGAGCAGGGCGGTGGCCTCGGCGCTCTCGGTGCCGACGCGGGCGGTGCAGGTGGCTTCACGTCCCATGCGGGTTCCTCGGTGATCTTGGGTAGCCGCGCATTGTCAGGCCCCAGGCGATCAGGCCGGCGACGGCACCGGCGAGGTGGGCGAAGGGCGCGACCTGGAAGTCGAAGCCGGGCGTGGTGCGCAATGCCGGGCCAAGGGGGTGTTCAAGGACGAGCTTGACGATGAGGCCGAGGGCAATGGCGGCGCCGATGAGGCGGTCGCGGCCGGGTCTTGAGATCAGTGTCAGTGCGGCGATGGCGGCCAGGGCGTGCAGTTCGCCGGAAAGGCCGGCGTAGCGGTGCAGGTCGGGGCGCAGCAGCAGCGCTGCTTGAGTCAGAGGCAGGGCGATGAGGGCGGCGAGGGCTTCTGGTTTGCCGAGGGCGGCGCGGTGGCCGAGCAGGGCGAGCACGGCGCAGCCGGCGAGGTTGGCGGCGAGGTGGAGGGGGGTCCAGTGGACGAAGGCGGCGGTGAGGGCGCGCCAGGGCTGGCTTGCCGTCAACGCGGGCTGCCAGTCGAGTGCGTCGCGTGGCAGCGGCCAGGCGAGCAGGGATAGCGCGGCGAATGCCGCACACAGAGCCAACCAACTCGTGGTGCGGGTCACCGCCAAGGCCCATGCCGGGAGTTCGCCCCGGCGGGCGACCTACTTTGGCTTCGCCGAAACCTTCGGTTTTCTGGTGCGCACAAGAAAGTAGGCAAAGAAAGCGCCCCCGAACCGCGCCGCCCTGCGCTACACGGGGGAAGAGAAATACCTCGGTGCGAACGGCTTTCGGGCTTGGCTGTTGGCTGTTGGCTGTTCGGGGCTCCCCCTTGGAGGAGCCGAGAAGCGCAGGACGGCGAGGCGTGCGCGAAGCGCACTTCGTCAACTGACTTCGCGCAGTTGTCTGAGCGCAGCGTAGCGAAGCGAGTTCTGCGCGAGCCTCGTCGTCCGAGCATCGCAGGGGATCCCGCAGCGCAGCGCAGGGGCGACGGAACGGGGGCGGTTTCTTTGGTTACTTTCTTGTCCGCACAAGAAAGTGACTCGCCCGCCGGGGCGAACTCCCGGCTGGGCCTTGCCACTAACCAAAAACCGCGAGCCACAACCCAAGCACCGCATCCCGATGCGGCTGCAGCACCGCAGCCGCCTCAGCATCCAACGCCGTCGACTGCTCATCCAGCCTCGCCCTGTGCTGCACCTTGCGCAGCTCGCGATAAGCCGTCGCCGCCGCAACGCCGACCCCGGCCGGCAGCAGCTCCAAGGTCTCTGCCAACAGCAGCAGCGCGATGTTGCCCACATCGTCCTGCAACTGCGGATGCGCCGCCGAATGCGCCAGCACCAGCACCTGCACAGCGAACTCGGCGTCCATCATGCCGCCCTCGCTGTGCTTCACGTCGAACAGCCCCGCCCGCACCGGCCGCGCCGCGCGCACCTTCTCGCGCATGGCCTGCACCTCAGTCTTCAGCGCCTGCGCATCGCGCGGCGCCGTCAACACCTGACGCCGCACGCCCTCGCAGCGCGCTGCCAGCTCGGGATGCCCCGCACAGAAGCGCGCCCGCGTGATCGCCTGGTGCTCCCAGGTCCATGCCGTGTTGCTGCCCCGGCCCGTCTGGTAGGCCTCGAAATGGGCCAGCGACGTGACCAGCAAGCCCGAGTTGCCGTTGGGCCGCAGCGCCGTGTCGATGTCGAACAGCTCGCCGGCCGACGTGCGCAGCGTCAGCCAGGTGATGAGGCGGCGCACGAAGGCGCCGTAGATCTCGCTCGCGTTCTCGTCGTCGTCATCGAAGACGAACACCACGTCCAGGTCGCCGCCGTAGCCCAGCTCCTTGCCGCCCAGCTTGCCGTAGGCGATGACGGCCAGGCGCGGCTGCGGGCGGTGCGCCTTGCCGAAACGCGCCCAGGCCCAGTCGATCGCGATCTGCAGCACCGCGTCGGCAAGCGACGACAGGTCGTCCGCCACCTGCTCCACCGTGATGCGGCCCTCCACATCGCGCACCAGCGTGCGGAACACTTCGGCATGGTGGGCGCGTCGCAGCGTGTCCAGCAGCGACTCCTCGTCGGCCTGGCCGCTGCGGGCCCAGCCGCGCTCGCGGTCCAGCAGATCGGCGCGGAAGGCCTCGCGGTCGAAGCGGGCCGTCAGCAGCAGCGGGTCCGCCAGCTCGTCGATGACGCCGGGGTGCTGCATCAGGTAGCGCATCGGCCAGCGCGCCAGGCCCAGCAGGCGCAGCAGCCGCGCCTGCACGGCCGGGCGCTCGACGAGCAGGGCCAGATAACTCTCGCGGCGCAGCAGCGGCTCGACCCAGTCGACGAAGCGCACCGCCGCGTCGAGCGGGCATTCCTCGGCCTCGACGGCTTGCGCGGCGCGGTGGAAGAGCTTGGCCAGCCGCTGGCGCGACTCCTCGCGCAGCCCTTGCACACGCGGCGTGTCGGCCAGCGCACGCACGGCACGGGCCAGCGGCTCGGGCAGGCCTTGCAGGAAGTCCTCCCCATCCACCGCCGGCTTCGGGCCGCCGCACTGGCCGCCCTTGCAGCCGCCGGGCCGGGGCGCGCCGCCCTCGTGCAGCAGCGCGTCGAACTCCATGGCCACCAGCTCGCGCACTTCGCCCAGCTGCTCGAACAGCTCGCAGGTTTCCCGGGAACAGGTCAGGCCGAGCGACGCGGCAATCCAGGCCAGGTCGGCATCGGCCTGCGGCAGGCAATGGGTCTGCTGGTCGTCCAGGAACTGGATGCGGTGCTCGACGCGGCGCAGGAAGACATAGGCGTCGCTGAGCCGCGCGGCCGTCTCGGCCTTCATCAGGCCGCGCGCGGCGAGCTGGGCCAGAGCCTTGACGGTGGAGCGCGTGCGGATCTCGGGGAACTGGCCGCCCCGCACCACCTGCAGCAGCTGCACGATGAACTCGATCTCGCGGATGCCGCCGCGCGAGAGCTTGACGTCGTTGGCACGCTCGGGCCGTCCGGCGGCGCGGGCCTTGGCCTCGCTGCGGATCTTGCCGTGCAGCTGGCGCAGGCCCTCGAAGACGCCGTAGTCCAGGTAGCGGCGGTAGACGAAGGGCGTGACGAGGTCGCGCAGGCCCAGCGTGCGCGGGTCGGCGGGCGAGCCCATGCCCGCCAGCGGCGCAACGACACGGCTCTTCAGCCACGCAAAGCGCTCCCACTCGCGGCCCTGCACGAGGAAGTACTCCTCCAGCATGGAGAGGCTGACGGCCGGCGGGCCGCTCTTGCCGTTGGGGCGCAGCGCCAGGTCGACGCGGAACACCTGGCCGTCGTCGACCACGTCGCCGATCAGCGCATACAGCCGCTTGGCGACGTTGGCGAAATACTCGTGGGCGCTGATCGGCTTGGGCCCTTGCGTCTCGCCGTCGTCCTCGTAGACGTAGATCAGGTCGATGTCGGACGAGACGTTCAGCTCGCGCGCGCCCAGCTTGCCCATGCCGACGACCCAGAAGGCGATGTCGCGGCCGTCCGCCGTGCGCGGCTCGCCGTGGATGGCGTCCAGCTCGGCGCGGGCGGCGGCGAGGGCCCGGTCCAGCGTGACCTCGGCCAGATGCGTCATGGCCAGCGTGACGTCCGCCACGCTGGCGCCCTGTTCGATGTCCAGCACCGCCAGACGCTCCAGCACCAGGTGGCGGGCCACGCGCAGCGCGCTGGCGAGCGTGCGGCCCGTGAGCAGGGTCTCGATCAGCGCGCCGATGACGGCCCGGTCCGGCAGCCCCGGTGGAAGCAGCGGCAACTCGGCCGCATAACGGCGGCGGACCCGTTGCACATACCGGCTGTGTTCAGCAAAGACGGGAAACAGTTCGCTCATATCCCTGTGCTAGATTGCCCGACGGCCGGTTCTTCCCCACGTGCCAAGACCACGACAACGTGTCTGACTTCTTCTCGGCCGCCCTCCATCACTGCTCCCGCGCCACGCGCTGGCCTTTGCGCCTGTGCTGGCGGGCATTGCGCTGGGCGCTGCTGGCGCTGGCCCTG
>Ga0114942_1000406_pt1 | contig 12338 bp, 24 predicted proteins | sample LowerColdCreek_FD_88674 | JGI IMG/M metagenome (GOLD analysis project Ga0114942, IMG submission 88674) | Groundwater microbial communities from Cold Creek, Nevada to study Microbial Dark Matter (Phase II) - Lower Cold Creek | ecosystem: Environmental > Aquatic > Deep subsurface > Groundwater ... | reverse complement strand
GCACCTGCAGGACTTCTACGTGGGTGACGCATCCATGCTCTCGGTCGGAGATACGATGCGCGTACTCGCTCCCGTCTCGCACGACGTCTCGGTCACCGAGGAGGACCGCGAGTGCCGCCATCCGTGCGCATTCTCGCGCGGCTACCTGCCGGTCTTCTGGGGATTCTCGAACCGCGCGTGGCCCTCGCAGCGCCGCCCGTGGTTCTTGGGGGGCGGCGCGCCATGAAGGTGCTCACCGTCGAAGTCGGCGCCGCGGCGTGCGTGGTGCGCGCGACCATCGCGCTCACCCGCACCGAGCGCAAGACCATGGGCTGCCCCACCGAGCAGCTCGTGGTCTTCGGGGTGGTGCTCATCCCCGAGCGCGGCAAGCGCACGCGGCGCTTCGAGTGGCGGTCGAGCCTCGGCCGGCTGCCCACCCCCATCGCGGCCGCGCTCAGCGGGGTGGCCGACGAGTACCTGGAGAAGGCGCTCCTCGGCGACCTCGAAGACGTCACCGGGCACCTGGAGCGCGTCTTCCAGACTGGCATGCTGCCGGTGCCCACCCCTGGCGCGGGCCGCGACCCGGCCGAATGGGATGCGGTCGACATCCGGGAGGTGGCCGCCGTTGGCAGCGGGCTCCTGCAGCACTGCCTCACTGACCGAGCCCGAGCTTGGAAGCAGGTCAATGAGGGCACCTACGAACAGCAACCCAAGAAACGGCCGAAGCTCCGGCTGGTGAAAGGATGACGATGAGAACGACAGAGGACGAGGCCGCGAGCCTTGCAGAGGTCACCGCCCTCGCGTGGGCGTTCGTGAAGGACCGCTTCCCGCAGTCCGAGGCCCGCGCGCGGCTCGCGACGGCGCTCGCGGCGCTGATGGGCGGGTCGTACCGGCAGCTGCAGCTCGGGGAGGGTTACGGCTGGCAGCCTACGGTCGCTCCTCTGTCGCCGCCCGCCCAGCCACCGCTCGGCCAGCACGACACGAGCCACTGGGACGTGTCACCGCCGCACCCGCTCGCCACGCCACCCGCGGCTCAGCCTGAGGGTTTCCGCGTGCAGCTGCTCAGCGTGCACCACGATCCGGTCGAGGATCGGCGCCACGGGCAAATTCTTGGGCCTGGCGAGGGAGCGAGGGAAGGTCTCGCTTTCCGCGGCGTAGACTGAGGCATGACCAACCTGACCGCCGCCGAGACCGAGACCGCGACCGTCACCGTGCGCATCCTGGCCCACCGGGTCGACTGGCTCCGCGCCGTCGTCGCCACGGTCGCCAAGAAGCGCCCCGCGACCGGCCTGCGCGTCGAGCGCGTGGGCGAGCCCTACCGGGTCACCCGCACCACCGAGGACGGCTCCTACGCGGTCGCAATGGTCGAGGTCGACGTGGCGGGCGAGGCCCCGCACACCCCCGGCTACCGGCTCGTGGCGAAGATCGACCACGTCACGGCCGCCGCCGTGAAACTCAACATCGTCACCCACCCGTGCGGCGGCGAGCTGCCGGAGGAGCAGCTGGAGCAGCTCCGCACCTGCGCGCCGCGCTGCACCCACTGCGGCGTCACGCGCTCGCGCCACACGACGTGGCTGCTCCGCTGCGAGGCGACCGGAGCCGACGTCTACGTCGGCAGCGCGTGCCTGCGCGAGTTCGTGCGCGGCGGCGACGTGGAGGGCTACCTGTCCTCCATCGGCCTCTTCGCGGAGGTCGCCGCGGCCGGCGACGAGGCGAGCGAGTTCGGCGGCGGAGGCCGCGGCGCGGAGTCGACCCGCGACGTGCTCTCCGTGCTGATGACGTCCGCTCGCGTGCTCCGCGCGAACAAATTCCAGACGCCCCGCACGGAGGACGACAAGGAGGCGTTCTACACCACCGTGTCCCACGTTCTGTGGCCGGCACCTGGCAGCCAGCACAAGGTCGTGCTCCCGCCCGTCGAGCAGTTCGACATCGACCTCGCCGAGGAGGCGCTCGCGTTCTGCCTCGCGGGCGGAGCGAACTCCTACCGCGCGAACCTGCAGACCTACGCCAAGCTCGGCGTGGTCGGCTACAAGGGCTTCCGCCTCATGGCCTCCGCGGCCGGCGCTGCGCTCCGCGAGCGGCTCGGCCGGCAGGAGCGCCAGGAGCAGCAAGCGCGCCTCGCGCGCCGCGAGCGGCAGCACGTCGGCGAGGTCGGCAAGAAACTGATCGTCGCCGTCCAGGTGATGCGGCGCTTCGGGATGTTCCAGATCCTGACCACCGCGGACGGTGACTCGCTGACCGTGCGCTCGCGCGTCGACAGCCTCCCCGGCACCTGGATGCTCATCGAGACCACAGTCAAGGCGCACGGCCGCTACCGCGACGCCCCGCAGACGGAGGTCAAGGGCGTCAAGTGGTTCCGCGACTTCACCGGGCTAGGCGCCCGCGAGCAGGCGGCCGCCGCAGCTGAGGCCGCCCAGACCCCCAAGGGCCGCAAGGCGCTCGTCGCCGCGGTCAAGGCGTCGGCCCCGGCGCCCGCCGTCGCCGCGCAGGCGTGAGCCGATAGCGGGGAAGGTTCCGGCCTTCCCCGCGTAGAATGAGACATGGGCAACCTAACCACCCTCCACCTCCCCTCCGGTCCCCTCACCATCGAGCAGACGCCGCCCACGGGCGCGCTGCTCGTCGACCCCATCAGTAATCACTTCTCCTCGCTCGACGCGCCTCGCCGCGAGTCGCAGATCCGCGTCGAGTCCGCGCTCGCGCGGCTCCCGCTCGCCACCCGCGAGTTCCACCTGCGAGTGGTCGAGGGCAAGCTGAGCGCGGCCGCCGACCTCGCGCTCGCGCTGCTGGCGCTCGGGCGCAATGACCTCGCCGTGCGCTCGGTCGCCGAGCTGTCGCTCGGGGGCGAGCTGCGCCCGGCGCGGGGGTTCTTCTCGTTCGCGCGCTACGCGGCACAGGCGCCGCGCCCGCAGCTCATCACCGCCGAGGGGCCCGACGCGCGACACGCGGCCGCGCTGCTCGGCGAGGGCGTGGTGAGCGTGGCTTCCTCGCTGGAGGAGGTGCTCAACGGTGAGACGCGCGTCGTGCGCAGCGCTCGGTCGCCCGACTACGAGCCGCCCACCGTCAGCTCGGCGCTGGGGCGGCGGCTGCTGCTCACGGTCAGCGCAAAGGGGCACGGCGCGATCCTGCGCGCTCGCGCGCTGCACGACGAGCTGCCGCCCATCGGCCGGCACGAGCACCTGCTCATCGCCGACGCGCAGAGCCGCGCCGGCCTCCTACCGGAGGGCGTGACACTTGCGCGCCCCTTCCGGGCGCCGCACCACACGGTGAGCGTCGCGGGGCTCGTCGGCCAGAACGGCCGCCCTGGCGAGGCGCAGCTCGCGCGGCACGGGACGCTGGTGCTCGACGAGCTGGGGGAGTTCCGGCTGCAGGCCATCGAGGCGCTCGTCGCCGAGCTGACGCCCGCGCACGGTGGGTCGGACCCGCAGGTCATCGCGACTCACCGGCTCGGGAGCGAGGCCTCGGACGCCCGCGCGATGCGCTTCGCGCGCATGCTCGGGCTCGCGGAGGTGGGGTCGTGAAGCTCGACCGCCTGGTGCAGGTCGCGCGCATCGTCGAGGCCGTCGCCGCCGAGGTGCGCGCCGTGAAGCTCACGGGCGCGCTGCTCTACCTCTGGTGGGCGAGCCGCGGCGCCCGCCCGCCGGGGAAGCAGTACCCCTTCAGCCCCGACCCGAAGGCGCCGCGTTGCACGACGTGCGGCACGACGGCCCACCCGCTCCGGGGTGGGGAGTGCCCGCTCTGCGAGGACTGGAACCGGAAGGCGCGGAAGGGCGCGCAGCCGGCGGTGTTCCGAGACCCGCCGTGACAGGAGAGAGGCCCCGCGGGCGACTGCGGGGCCTCTCGCGTTTCTGGGGAAGGTTCCGCGAGCCAGCGCGTAAAACAGGGCATGAGCAACACGAAGACCGCCATCAAGCAACTCGAAGCCACCACCCCCGGCCTGAACAACGACGCCCGCTACTGGGAGTTGCGCCGCACCTACGGCGACTACAGCAGGGAGGTGCTCCGGCACCTTCAAGCGTGCGCCGAGCAGCGCCGCGCGAGCCGGTGAACAGAAGAGGCCCCGCGGGCGACTGCGGGGCCTCTCGCGTTTCTGGGGGAGGTTCTCCGCCAGCCAGCGTAGAACAGGACGATGGAAACAACCGAAGCTGACAGGACACTCGCGAAAAACCTCGCCGCCATGGCAAACGCCGTCTCCACCGGGTTCCCTGCCGCCGACGACGCGCTCTCCGGCGGCTACCCGCGCGGCAAGCTCACCGGGCTGCAGGGCAGCAGCGCCGTGCGCGCGCCGGTGCTTCGCGCGGCCGTGAGCGCCGCGCAGCTGGCCCGGAGCCCGCGGCTCGTGGTCGCGTGGGTTGACTGCGCGGGGAGCTTCTCCGCGGAGGACTTCACCGCAGCCGGGGTCGACCTGGAGCGGATCCTCGTGTCGCAGCCAGACACCACCGAGCAGGCGCTGGAGGTCGCGGCTGTGCTCGCACGCAGCGGCGCGGTCGACCTCGTGGTGATCGACGCGGCCGACGACCTCACGCCGGCGATGGTCGAGGCGCTGGGCGCGCACGCTCGGGCCGGCTCGGCGGCGGTGGTGCTTGGCGTCGGGTTTCTGGGAGGCAAAGTCGAGCTGCAGTGCGCGGTCTCCGTGTCGCTCAGCGCGGCCGATGATGACCCCGGCCACGTCGACCTGCGGCTGCGGCGCCACGCGCACGCGCTCGGGGAGGTGCCGGGGCTCGAGACGCCGGTGGCGTGGGTGGACGCGAGCGAGCCGGGGGCGGCGCTGTGAAGGTGCTCGCCATGTCGGGCGGCAAGGACTCGACGGCGTTAGCTCTCCGGTACCGGGAGCTTCACCCGGACGAGCCGCTGCGGTTAATCTGCACACCGACTGGGGACGAGCTGCCCGAGATGGTGGCGCACTGGGAAAAGCTCGAAGGGCTGCTCGGGTTGCCCATCGAGCGCATTCGGCATCCGCTCGGGCTCGATGGGCTCATCGAGTTCCACGGCGCGCTTCCTAACTTCCGCATGCGCTGGTGCACCCGGCAGCTGAAGATCGAGCCGGCGCTCGCATGGGTCAAGGCGCAGCCCGAGCGGGTCACGCTGCTCGTGGGGCTTCGCGCCGACGAGGAAGAGCGCCAGGGGATCTTCAGTACCAAGGTCGACACGAGTTTTCCGCTTCGCGAGTGGGGGTGGGGGATCGCGGAGGTGGTCGGCTACTTGCGGCAGCGCGGAGTTACGGTGCCGGCGCGCACCGACTGCGCGCGCTGCTACCACCAGCGGATTGACGAGTGGTACGACCTCTGGGAGAAGCCCCCGGACATCTTCGCGGCTGCCGTCGAGCAGGAGCGCGCGCTCGGGCACACGTTCCGCTCGCCCAAGCGCGACACCTGGCCTGTCGCGCTTGCCGACCTCGGGGAGGCGTTCGCGGGCGGCCGGCGGCCGAAGACGCGAAGGCAACTGTCGATGTTCGACGAGGGCGCGGCGTGCCGGGTTTGCAAGCTGTAGGGAAGGTCCGGCGCGCGGGCGCGTAGAAACAGGCATGAAGAACGCAGTCACCGCCCGTCGCGTCATCGGCCCCCTGCTCGCGGGCGAGTTCGAGGTGCAGCTCGACGGCTACGAGCCTGGCCTCGACGATGCCCCCGCGCTCGACATCCTGCGCGAGCACCTCGACGCGCGGTCGCTCCGGCGCCCGGCGGACCCGGCCGTCGCGCAGGCGCTCTGGTGGTGGCTGATTGACCTCTCGAACCACTGGGACAGTCTGCTGGAGAACAAGGGCGTGCGCTTCGCTCACGAGATCGAGGGGCTATCCCGCGCGGAGGCGCGGCGGCTCCGCGACCAACTCGGCGAGGTGGCGCGGTGGCTCAACAGCTGAGGGAAGATCCGGCGCCCGGCGGCGTAGAACAGGGCATGACCGTGAAGACCTACCCAGTCGCCGCTGCCTGTTACCCCAGCAAGGGGGCCACCCTCACCCACGCCGTGGACGAGACGGGCCGCCCGCTCTGCGGGCGCGTGAAGGCAGACTCCATCCTGGACGACGACCTCTGGGGCGACCTCGCGAGCCGCCCGACGTGCCCGACCTGCGCTAAGCGCGACCCGCGGTTCCGCGGTTGACGGGGCAGGGGCGCAGGCGGTAACACTATCGCCATGACCGCCCCTAGTGCGCGCGCCGACGAGGCGCGCGCTCTGCTCGCTGCGCAGCACCTCACCCCCGGACAGCGCCGGGTGGTCGAGCTGGTCGCCGAGGGCCTGACCCTCGCCGCGGCCGGCGCGCAGCTCGGGTTCAGCCGGCAGGGCGCGCACAAGCTCTGGCGCGAGGCCCGGAGCCGCCGCGCGCCTCGGGTGTACCGCACCGCTCGCGCGGCTGAGCTGCTCGCCCGCGAGCTGCTCACCGACGGGCCCGCGCCGCGCAGGGCGGAGGCGAGCGCCATCCGCGAGCGAGCGGTGGCGTGCCTGGAGCGCGCGCAGCTCACGGCCAAGCAGCGCATGGCGTTGGAGCGCGTCGCTGAGCACGGCAACATCCGCCGCGCCTCGCGCGAGTGCGGCTGCAGCGCGCTCACGGTCGCAGCGGCGCTGCGGAAGCTACCGGCGGAGGAGGTGGCGCATGGCGAAGACACTTGAGGGGCTCGCGACCTGGGTGCCCGAGGGCAAGACCGTGTACGTGGTCCGTCGCGCCTGGCGCGGGCGGGCGCTTTGCGAGTGCGACGAGCGGCTCGTGCTCGTGCCGCGGTCCGAGCTGCGTATGTGGCGGTCGGTCGCCGAGATCCCAGCGGCGTCGCCGCTGCTGCACCCGTTCGACTCCTCGGACCTTGAGGGCTTGCGCGTCGGCTCGGCTCCGCTAGGATGACCCGGAGCCGGGCATGGTACGCAGGGAGATCCTGCGGCGAGTTTCGCCTTGGTAGGTGGTTTCTCCATGAAACACCCGGTGTTCCTTGTGTCGTTTCCCTTCCCTCAGACGCCCGCAGGGTAGCCCTGCGGGCAGTCTTCTATTGGGGGCTAGACATGGAGCAGCTGGCTCGTGTACGCTTGGCCCGTGCAGCACCATCCACCTCTCGCAGGACCACCTGACGAGCGCTCCACGGCAGCTGGGCTGACCCTGCTCGGGGTGCTGGGAGCAGCCGCGCTCGGCGCTGCGCTCGGCGGCCCAGCAGGGGCTGGAGCAGGGCTGCTGCTCGCTGGCGGCGCCAGGAACGCCTACGTCGCTGCGCAGGGCATGGAGGGCGACGAGAAGGTCGCCTACGAGGCCGGCAAGACGGGGCTGCTCGGCATGGCGCAGCTCGGGGTGGGGGCCTGGCTTGCGTATACTGCCAGCAAGGGCCGTCGCGGGTGAAAACTGGCCAAGTCGCCGCTTTGGGAGCTAGGGTGCCGCCACCATGACCATCGACTTCACCATGGCTCGGGTGCTCAAGGCGTACCCAGGAGCAGCGGCCCGCTATCAGGGCGAGTCAACCGAGGTGCCGGTGCTGCTGCAGCCGGTCGGGGTCGACCCAGTGGCGTTCCAGGCGTACGCCAGCACCTACGTGGCGGCCCTCGCCTCGGTGCAGCTTGGCAGCCGGCTCACGCTGGTGCTCCCGTGGATGACGGCAGTCAACGCCGCCTCGGCGGCCCCGGAGACGGCTTACCGCTACCGGCCGTTCTGGCGGCTGCGTACGCCGGCTGTCGGTGGGCACTTGCCGCCGACAGCAGTGGCGGGCGACACCATCCCGAACCCGAACGCCTCGCCTGTGGTGGCGTGGTCGGGGGATGAGATTGTCCCGACCGTGCCGCCGGACACGCTGCGCCCGTTGCTCCCGCCGGGGTACAACCCCGACTTGTTCACCCTCTCGAACGGCGACCTGCAGCCGGGCGGCACGTTCACCCCGAACTACCTCGCGCCCTTCTCGCGGTACGACCTCGACGCGGAGGGCGACGAGTTCGGGCTGCTGGTGCAGCCGGTGGGGCCGGCCCGGCCGTGGGACTTCGCGCAGGGCGCGGCCGACGCCAACTTCGCCGCTCGGTACATGGAGAACCCCTACCCGCCGCTCGGCTACCTGAAGCAGATCGGCGCCTTCATTCTGACGGGAGAGCGCTCGCCATGACGTTCCTGGTGCAGTTCGGCGCGCAGCTGCGCGCCATCGACCCGCGGCTGCCGTACTTGCTGACGGCGGCCGTGGTGGGCTCGGTCATCTGGCTCTGGCGCACGCTGAGCCCGCGCACCTTCGAGCAGGTGCCGACCCGCGTGCGCGCGCTGCCGGCGGCGGCGGTCGGAGCCATCCTGACCGCGGGCGCCACCGAGTCGCTCAACACCGTACTCATTGACTTGGTGTTCGGGGCGTTCGCTGGGGTGACGGCGGTGGGCGGCCACGAGACGTTGCGCCGGCTGGTGAGCGGAGAGGGCCACGCCCCGTCCCCTGGGCTCAGCCCCGAGCAGCTCGCCGAGTTAGCCAAGCAACTCGCGGCCCCCCAGAACGTCATCGCGGCCACGCGGCCCGAGCCGGTGGTGGTGCGGGTGCACGAGGGCGAAGTCGCGCCGCCGGTGGCGACCGTAGAGCCCGCAGCGCCTGCCCCTGACGCGGGCGACCCCGCGAACGAGAGCAACAAGTGACCATGGTAGAACTCGCCAACGTGCGCCAGCGCCATCACGTACCGCTCTTCGAGCCGGCTCCGCCGCTGCTTGCGTCCTCGCTGCTCATCCCGGACTACCACGCGCCGAGCTGCGAGGAGGTCTACGCGGACGAGGGCTACTTCCTGCCTCCGCCGTTCCCTGGCGGGCGGCTCATGGCGTTCTTCGAGCTGCTCCGCGACCCCGTGGCGCTGCGCGCTCTGACCGGGGAACCGGCCGCGTGAAAAGCGAGCGGCTGCTCACGCTGCGGCAGGGGCCGCGGCCCGTGTGGCCTGCGGTACTGAAGGGACTCCGGCCGGGCGATGTGGTACTGCTCGACGCTGTGCTGGGCGAGCAGAGCGAACGGGTGCAGGTGCGCCTCACGGAGGTCCGTGGGTCTCTGCTCGCTGGCGTCGTGGAAGAGGCGAGCATCGAGCTTGCGCCCGGCGACGTGGTGAATTTCGCCGCGGAGGAGACGTTCGCGGTAGAGCGGTTTGGGAGCGGAGAAACATCATGAACAACAACAACAACCACTTCAGCGACGTACGTGACCATGTGGAGGGCCACGGCGTCGGTTTCGGCGTGTTCGGTGGCGGCGGAGCCGACCACGTATTCACGGTGGACTCCTCTGGCATCAGCCAGGAGGGGCCCATCATCGAGTGCAGCTGCCACAACTGCGGCAACCGCCTCAACTGGGTACCGAGCTGGACGGAGGTCGCCATCGTGAGCCAGAAGCTCGCGCCGCGCGACGACCAGACGGGCGTGAGCTGGGTCTACGACCCGCAGCAGCAGGCCTTCCGGTTCCCGACCCACTGCGGCTCGTGCAACAAGGAAGTGAAGGTGCTGCACATGCAGCCCGCCGAGGCTGAGACGTACCTGCGCCGAGGCGTCCAGGCAAACGCGGTGTCCAAGGGCTTCCTCGACCAGGTGATCGCTGGGATCCGCGCCCGCATGGGCCACCAGGGGCGCTGATGGCGAGCGGGGCGAAGCTCGCCGGCTGCGAAGACAGCGAGCTTGAGCCGCTGCCGGTAGCGGTAGCTGCGCGGGTGCTCGCCCCGTACTTCGACCGGCTGCGCCGGCGCTTCGCGCGCGAGCTTCCGCTGGTGGAGAGCACGCAGCTCCGGGTGGACCCGAAGATGCACGACACGCCCCGCCACTTCGCGGCGTGTCGCGACGACGGCCGGCTCATCCTCGTGGCGCCGCACCTCTGCGACCAGCCGGTGTCAACGGTGGAGGGCATCCTCGCCCACGAGCTGGGCCACGCCGTCGACTTCCTGTACCCCGCTGAGTGGGTGCTGCGCGGTCGCAAGGTGGTCCGGCGCGAGCGGCGCGACTTCGACGAGAAGGAATGGGAGCGCTTCGCGCGGGCCTGGCAGAAGCGGGACGCCGATGCGGTCGAGCTGACCGCGGACGGCATCGCCGAGTCAGTGCTCGGCGAGCCGCTCGGCTACTGCGGGCCGTGCCGCCTGCAGACGCTGGGGGCGCCCGAGTGCGGCAGGCGGCCGGTGGGGCTCAGGTGAGCTGGCCGAGGTAGCCGCCCTCTCGCAGGCGGCGCATCAGGTGCGCCTCGGACTCCGCCCGAGTCTTCCCGCCGCCGCAGACGGTGGCGTTCCCGATGCGGCAGTGGCTGGCCCAGGCGCGGGTGGCCTTCGAGCGGTAGGAGGTGATGAGCAGCGCGTTGTTCGCGTTCGTGTTGGTCATGTCCTGTTCTACGCTGGGAGTCAGCGACTCTTCCCTGCTAAAAGGGTGGATGCGCGAAACCCGAGGCACCCTGGCGCTCGTGCTCGCGGTGGTGCTGTTCCTGGCCATGTTCCGGGTGCCGCGCGGTTCTGGCGGCGACCTGCTTTTCGCGGCGCTGGAGGTGCTTTTCGCGGCAGCGACAGTCTACGGGGTGACGTCGCTGCACGACTTCGAGCGCTGAAACGCGAGAGGCCGCGGGCTGGGCCCGCGGCCAGTGCTCATCGCGCGCGGCGCGAAGTCCCGTGGACAACGTGCCGCGCCACTCGCCGGATTACGTCGTCGAGCTTCCCCCCGAACATCACCTCGCGCTCGGGGCCCGCCCAGGGCCCGATGCCGGGGCGCCGGCGGACGTGCCACTCGTCGTCGTGGCTCACCGCGAGCCGCGCGCGTGCCTCGGTGCACGCCTCCTCGAACGTGCCCTGGGCGACAGGCTTGTCGGCCTGCGGCGCGAAGACCTGATAGGGCGCGGCGAGGGCCGCGATGGCCTCGTCGAGGCCGGCCCAGTTGACGCTCTCGCGCGCCGGGCCCTCCTGGCTCAGGTCGACGTCCTCGCAGCTGCGGCGGTCGACGTCGCCGCTGTCGTCGTAGTCGGCCGGGTCGACGAGCCAGGCCTCGCACGAACCGTGGTCGCGAAACTCCGCGAGGCAGCGGAGCGCGCGCAGCTCGCGGGCGGCCTGCGCGGCGGTGGTGATCTCCTCGACGGCGCGCCAGGGGCGACGGAGGGCGCCGTCGTTGTCGACGGAGTGGACATGGATGGACTCCCAGCGGACGAGGGAGGAGCGGGCGGGGGTGGTCGGGTTGGTCATGGTGGGTTCTACGGCGAGGCTTCGTGTTCCTTCCCTGGGTTGTGGAAGCAGCCCCGGATTTGACGTCGAGCGAGCCGGCGCTGCAGGATGCGGACATGACCATCCTGGCTCAAGTCGCGGAGTTCCCCTACAGCGCCGAATACAGGGAAGAGCTGCGCGCAGCGGGAGAGGACACGGAGGCGGTCATGAGCGCTGTCTACGACGGAGTGTTTGTGCGTGACATCTCTGCCTGGTGTGCCGCGGTGCTGGCGATGCACGACACGCAGAGGCACCGCCGGCTCATCGACGGCCTGCTCAGCGGCGAAGAAGACCCGATGGACGCCTACGACGACGTGGACGCCGCCGTGTCCGCAGCGCTGGGCGAGGCCAGGCGGAATGGGTCACGGCGAGCGCTCCGTCCGACGCCTGGGCACGAGTTGGCGCCGCATCGTGGGCACCGCCGCAACCCGCCACGCTTGCGCGTGCTCCCCCGTAAACGCTGAAACTTGCGCCCGCTCGGCCCCCTCCCGTAGGGTGTGAGCCATGTCCTCTCGCCGCCCCACCCGCCGCCCGTCGAGCCGCCCGCGCGGCGCCAAGAACACCCCCTGGCTCGCCTACGGGCTCGGGGCGCTGACCGTCGGGCTGCTGGTCCGCGGGCTCTGGCGCCCGTCCCGCGCGCTCGTGGACGCCGGCGAGGTCACCGTGTGCCCTGGCGGCGCCGGGTGCAGCCGGTCGGTCACCGTGAAGCTCACGGCGCCGTCGCCGGTGTACGCGCTCGGGGCCGGCAAGGTCATCGCCAGCGAGTCGACCGCGGCCGGCGCCATGGTCTCGGTCGCCCTCGAAGGCGAGCCGGCCGTGCTCACGGTGGCCGTCACGGGGCAGACCAGCGCACCCCCGCCGCCCGGCACGCAGGTGGGCATCGGGCAGACGCTGCTCGAAGCGCAGCAGGGCCAGACGGTCTCGCTGCTGGTGCACCAGATCATCCCCGCCGCGCAGGGCCCCGCCACGGCGCGCGCGCTCGACCCGCTCGCGTGGCTCGTGGCCCGCGGCCGCACGCTCACCCGCTCGAGCAACCCCGCCTCCGGCTGCGGGCTCGACGGCCGCACCTACCGCCCCCCGGCGCCGGCTCCGGAGTGCGCTGACGCGCTCGCGCTGCCGACGGCCTCCCCGTACCTCATCCTGCCGGTGACCGTCCAGCAGACGCCCGCGCGCGTGGGGGCCTGACCCGTGCGCCGCATCGACGAGCGGCGGCGCCTGCCCTCCTCGGAAGGCGG
>Ga0114942_1000405_pt1 | contig 12344 bp, 6 predicted proteins | sample LowerColdCreek_FD_88674 | JGI IMG/M metagenome (GOLD analysis project Ga0114942, IMG submission 88674) | Groundwater microbial communities from Cold Creek, Nevada to study Microbial Dark Matter (Phase II) - Lower Cold Creek | ecosystem: Environmental > Aquatic > Deep subsurface > Groundwater ... | reverse complement strand
TTCGGTGAGCGCGCGCATCGTCATCAGCATGCGCCGCACGTCGGGGTGGTGGATGATGGGCCCCGCTGCCGGCAGCGAGCCATCGACAGGACGCGACTGCACCCGGTCCTTCGCGAACTGCGCGGCCTGCTGGTAGGCCCGCTCGGCGATGGCGATGCCCTGCACGCCCACCGCGTAGCGGGCCGCATTCATCATGATGAACATGTACTCCAGGCCGCGGTTCTCCTGGCCGATCAGCGTACCGACGGCACCACCGTGATCGCCAAACTGCAGGACGGCCGTCGGGCTCGCCTTGATGCCCATCTTGTGTTCGATGGACACGCAATGCGCATCGTTGCGTTCGCCTAACGATCCATCCGCGTTGACCAGGAACTTCGGCACCAGGAACAGGCTGATGCCCTTCACGCCCTCGGGTGCGCCGACCACGCGGGCCAGCACGAGGTGGACGATGTTCTCGGCCATGTCGTGCTCACCGTAGGTGATGTAGATCTTGGTGCCGAAGATCTTGTAGGTGCCATCACCCACGGGCTCTGCACGTGTGCGCACCAGCGCCAGGTCCGAGCCGGCCTGCGGCTCGGTGAGGTTCATCGTGCCGGTCCACGAGCCGTCCAGCAGCTTGGGGATGTAGACGGACCGCTGTTCGTCGCTGCCCGCCGTCAGCAGCGCCTCGACGGCGCCGTCGGTCAGCAGCGGGCACAGCGCGAAGCTCATGTTGGCCGCCTGCAGCATCTCGTTGCAGGCCGCCGCAATCGTCTTTGGCGCGCCCTGACCGCCGAACTCCGGCGGGTGGACCAGCCCCTGCCAGCCACCCTCGGCATAGGCGCGGAAGGCCTCCTTGAAGCCGGGCGTCGTCGTGACCACGCCGTCCTTGAAGGACGACGGGTTCTTGTCGCCCTCCCAGTTCAGCGGCGCGATGACGTCCTGCGTCAACTTGGCGCATTCATCCAGCACAGCCACGGCGGTGTCCAGGCCGTAGTCCGCGAAGGCGGGCACCTGGTTCGTCAGCGTCTCCAGCCCAGCGAGGTGCTGGATGTTGAAGAGCATGTCCTTGACGGGGGCTTGGTAACTCATTTGTTCCTCCTGGCGGAAACAAAAAGGGCGCCGCGACGACGGTCGGGGCGCCCGGCGTTGATGGTCGTCGGTTTACAGCGCGGCGACGAGTTCGGGCACCGCCGTGAACAGTTCGGTTTCCAGTCCGTCGGCGGCCACCGAGAAGATCGGCGCCTCCGGGTCCTTGTTGATCGCGACGATGACCTTGGAGTCCTTCATGCCGGCCAGATGCTGGATGGCGCCCGAGATGCCGGCCGCGATGTAGAGCTGCGGCGCGACGATCTTGCCGGTCTGGCCGACCTGCCAGTCGTTGGGCGCATAGCCCGCGTCGACGGCAGCACGGGATGCACCCAGCGCCGCACCCAGCTTGTCGGCCAGCGGCGTCAGCACTTCCATGAACTTGTCGCTGCTGCCCAGCGCCCGGCCGCCGGAGACGATGATCTTGGCGGCGGTCAGCTCGGGGCGGTCGCTCTTCGTCACCTCACGGCCGACGAAGCTGCTCTTGCCGCTGTCGGCAGCGGCCGCGACGGATTCGACGGCAGCCGAGCCGCCAGTCGCCGCAGCGGGGTCGAAACCGGTGGTGCGCACCGTGATGATCTTGGTCGCATCGCCGCTCTGCACGGTCGCGATCGCGTTGCCGGCGTAGATCGGTCGCTCGAAGGTATCGGCGCTGATGACCTTGGTGACATCGCTCAGCTGCGCCACGTCCAGCAGCGCCGCGACACGCGGCGCGACGTTCTTGCCCGACGCCGTGGCGGGGAACAGGATGTGGCTGTAGCCGGAGGCCAGCGCAATCACCTGTGCGGCGACGTTCTCCGCCAGGCCCTCGGCCAGCGCGGCCGAGTCGGCGTGCAGCACCTTGGTGACGCCGGCGATCTGCGCCGCTGCTGCGGCTGCTGCGGCGGCGTTGTGGCCGGCCACCAGCACATGCACGTCGCCACCGACCGCTGCGGCGGCCGTGACGGTGTTCAGCGTGGCGCCCTTGATGTGGGCGTTGTCGTGTTCGGCAATAACCAGGGCAGTCATCAGATCACCTTCGCTTCGTTCTTCAGTTTGCTCACCAGGGCCGCCACGTCGGCCACCTTCACGCCAGCGCCGCGCTTGGGCGGCTCAGCGACCGTCAGCGTCTTGATGCGCGGCGTCACGTCCACACCCAGGTCCGCCGGCTTGATCGTCTCCAGCGGCTTCTTGCGCGCCTTCATGATGTTGGGCAGCGTCACATAGCGCGGCTCGTTCAGGCGCAGGTCGGTCGTCACGACGGCCGGCAGGCTCAGGGACACCGTCTCCAGGCCGCCATCCACCTCGCGCGTCACGGCCACCTTGTCGCCCGTCACTTCCACCTTGCTCGCGAACGTGCCCTGCGGCAGGTTGGCCAGCGCGGCCAGCATCTGGCCGGTCTGGTTGCAGTCGTCGTCGATCGCCTGCTTGCCGAGGATGACCAGCTGTGGCTGCTCCTTGTCCACCAGCGCCTTCAGCAGCTTGGCAACGGCCAGCGGCTGCAGTTCGACGTCGGTCTCCACCAGGATCGCGCGGTCCGCACCGATGGCCATGGCCGTGCGCAGGATGTCCTGGGCTGCTGCCACGCCGCAGGTCACGGCAATGATCTCCGTGACCACGCCCTTCTCCTTCAAGCGCACCGCTTCTTCAACGGCGATCTCGTCGAAGGGGTTCATCGACATCTTCACGTTGGCGATGTCGACGCCCGTGCCGTCGCTCTTCACGCGCACCTTGACGTTGTAGTCCACGACGCGTTTGACAGGAACCAAGACCTTCATCGAAAACTCCAGCTCGAATTGACGTCCACGTTAATTGGATTCTACGGGGCGCTCCCGGCGGAGCGGTGCTTAAAAAAGCACGATCGTTCTATTCTAGCCAGCCCCTTGCCGGCGCCGGGACAACTCTTTTTGGAGAGGCCTCTCGAATCGCGAAGCTAGACTGCCCGCCCCCATGCAGATCGCCCCCTCATCCCGCCGCGAGATCGGCGTCTTCGACTCTGGCGTCGGCGGCTTCACGGTGTTGCGCGAGTTGCGCGAGTTGCTGCCCACGGCGCGGCTGCGCTACCTGGCCGACACCGCCTATGCCCCCTACGGCAACCGCACGCCGGACGAAATCCGCGCACGCAGCATCGCCATTGCCGCGCACCTCATCGCCCAGGGCGCCGAGCTCATCGTCGTCGCCTGCAACACCGCAACGGCCCATGCCATCGAGGCGCTGCGCAAGCGCTGGCCCGCCATGCCGTTCGTCGGCACCGAGCCTGGCATCAAGCCTGCCGTCGCCAGCACGCGCAACGGTCGCATCGGCCTGCTGGCCACGCCGGCCACCGCCGCGAGCACGCGGCTGCAGGCGCTGATCGAGCGGCATGCAGGACACCGCCAGGTCGTCGTGCAAGGCTGCCCCGGCGTCGTCGAACACATTGAGGCGGGCGACCTGGACAGCCCCCTGCTGCGCCAGCTCGTCGATCAACACTGCGCGCCCCTGCGCGAGGCCGGCGTCGACACCGCGCTGCTGGGCTGCACGCACTACCCGCTCATCGAGCCGCTCTGGCAGGCATCGCTTGGCCCTGACGTGAAACTGCTGCGCATCGAAACCGCCGTGGCGCGCCGCGCAGCCGATCTGTGGACCCCGCCTCCCGGCGCCCCCAGCCTCGACATCGAGACCAGCGGCGACCCCGCCACGCTGCGCGACTGGGTCACACAGGTGCTGGGCTGGCCTGCCTTGCCGGTCGAGGCCTGGCAGCCCGGACGCGAAAACGGCTGGCCGTCGCATTTGAGTTGAAGGACGCTCGCCAGCATGCGTGTCCGCACTTGCGCGGCGATGGGTGACCGTCGGTTCCCGCCGGCCTGATTCAACGTCAGGGTTGATCCTGGCGCTCGAGTCGCAGCACAAAGACGCTGCCAACGCCAAGCTGGCTTTCAACATCCAGGGCACCGCCCATGGCCTCAATCAGCAGGCGCGAGATGACGAGCCCGAGCCCTGCGCCGCGAATCTCGCTGTCGCCCTTGCCCAGGCGATTGAAGGGCTCGAACAGATGCGCGCATTGCTCGGGCGTCATGCCCACGCCGGTGTCGCGGACGGTGAACCGCAACGAGCGGTGATCGGCATCCACCGTCAACTCGACCTTGCCCTCGGGCCGGTTGTACTTGATCGCGTTGGACAACAGGTTGACCAGGCACTGCTGCAGCCTGCAGGGGTCGGCGATGACCCTCACGGGCCCCGGCGGCAACGTCAGCTGCAAGGTCATGCGCGCCAGCTCCGCCTGCCCGGAGACGGCGTTCGCCGCCGTCCGCGCCGCGCCGCAGGCGTCCACGTCGGCCAGCTGCACGGCAAAGTTGCCGGCCTCGAAGCGGCTCAGGTCCATCACGTCCCGCATCAGCGACTGCAGATGCCAGCCCGAGGACAGCAGGCTGTCCAGCCGCCGGGCCTGAACCTCCGACAGCGGGTGCGCCGAATCGGAAGCCATCAGCTGCCCGAAACCGAGGATGCCGTTCAGCGGATTGCCGATTTCATGGGCGATGTAGGACAGCATCATGGACTTCGCGCGGCTGGCGGCCTCGGCTTGCAGGCGGGCCAGCGCCGCCTCCTGCGCGCGTTCTCGCTCGGTCACGTCGCGCAGCAGCAGCGTCGTGACGGCAGCGCCGCCCTCGCCGATGCAAAAGCTCGTGGGCTCCACGAGGCAGCGCTCGCCATCAGGTTTCAGCAGCGCCACCGTTTCGACCCGCGTGCTGGAGCGGCGCTGCGGCGCTGGCGCGGACTCGTTCTCCGACAGCCACACCGTCAAGCCGCTGGCACCCCGCAGGCAGACCGCAGCCTGCTGCCCCAGCACCGCTTCCGCGCTGACCCCGAAGAGCGCGCACGCCGCCGTGTTGATCAGCACGATGCGGCCCTCTGCATCCAGGCTCAAGATGGCGTCGGATGCGGCGGCCACGATGTCGCTGACCCGCATGGCGCCCAGGCGCTGCCAGTGCTCGCTGAGGGCGTGCAGCGCCTGATCGTTCTCGTACTTGATGCGCAACAGGTTGCGCACACGCGCCTGCAGCACGGCCGGGCGATACGGCTTGGCGATGAAATCCGTCGCACCCGACTCCAGCCCGCGGGCCTCGCTGTCGGCATCGGTGAACCGGGTCAGCAGGGCAATGGGCACCTGCCGCAACACCGGGTCAGCCTGCATCGCACGGCAGACTTCGAAGCCGTCCATGCCGGGCATCTGCACATCGAGCAGCACCAGGTCGGGCGGGTCGTCCATCATGAGCTTGAGCGCCTGCCGGCCGTCGGTGGCGAAGCGGATCTGGGCGACCAGCGGTGCCAGGGTCAATTGCAGGGTCTGAATGGCGCCGATGTCGTCGTCGACGACCAGCAGGGAGGCGCCTTCGCGGACCGCAAAGGTGGGCGGCATGCGCTCGGCGACCTGCGCGATGCGCTGGATGCGCAGCTGGGCTTGCACCCGGGCGATGACCTGGGGTGCCGACAGCGGCTTGGGCAGAAAGTCCACCGCGCCGCGCTCGAACACCTCGGCCTCCAGTTCCGCAGAACGGTGGCTGGTGATGACGATGACGGGCGGGCGGTTCAGCGCGCCGTCGTCGCGCAACTGCTGCAACACCTCCAGGCCGTTCATGCCGGGCATCTCCGCGTCCAGCAGCATCAGGTCGGGGCAATGCTCGCGCAACAGGCGCAGCGCCTGTGCCCCCGTGCGCGCAAAGCGCAGCCGCGCGAAGCCGCTCAACATGCGGCTGAGCACCTCGATGGCGATGGGATCGTCGTCGACGAGCAAGAGTTCCGGTCGATTCATCGGAGCGCCTCCCTGAAAGAACGCCTGCCTCGATCAGCGAGGATCGAGAAAAACAGGGGCACGGTTCAATTCAGGACCCGAGCGTGCCACAAGTGCACAGCGTTAGGTTGGCGGTGCACTGCCGCGTCGTGCATCGCGCTGCGGCTGCCCGGCGCCTGGGTTAGTCTCTTGAACCAGGTGTCCCGCAGCGCGGCATCGGTTTCAGCACCCATCCGGAATGACCTCTGCAATGACCAAGCCCAAACGGGTCGCCTTGTTGATCTGGCTGGCGGGCCTGCTGCTGGCTGGCGTGCTGAGTTGGTGGGTGCATGACAGCAACCAGCGCCTGTATGCCGAACGTTTGGCGACGTTGACGGATGACATCGCACAGCAGGTCGAGCGAAGTTTCGGGCTGTACGAATACGGCCTGCGAGGTGCGCGCGGCGCCATGGTCACGGCCGGCGGCGAGGCCGTGACGCGGCCGGTGTTCGCGTCCTACATGGAGACCCGCGATCTGGCGCGTGAATTCCCCGGCGCCCGGGGTTTCGGCCTCATCCGACGCGTGCAGCGCGACGACGAGGCCCGATTCCTGGAGCGTGTGCGCGCGCAAGGGTCGGCCGATTTCAAGATCCGTGAGCTGACCGCCCATGCCGGCGAACGCTTCGTCATCGAATACATCTTCCCCACGACTGCCAACGAGGGTGCCACCGGCCTGGACGTGGCCTCAGAAACCAACCGTCGCGAGGCGGCACTGGCTGCCGCCCGCGAGGGCAAGGTCAGGCTCACCGCACCCATCACCCTGGTGCAGGCCGGCGCACTGCCCAGGCGCGGGTTCCTGGCCTTTCTGCCGGTCTACCGCGCCGGAGCGCCGGTACACACGGCCGAGGGACGCGAGGCCGCGACGTGGGGCTGGGCGTACGCACCGCTGCTCGTCGACGACGTGCTGGCCATGCTGGGGCCGCAACTGCAGGAGGTCGGCATCCGCCTGACCGATGGCGGGGAGCAGAGTGCATTTTTCGAGTCTGTGCAAAGCGGTGCCCTGGCCCTGCCGGGCGTGCCCTCCGCTTCTCGCGAGATCGCCGTCTTCGGCCGCCGCTGGGTGATGCAGGCCCAGGCCCTGCAGCCGCTGGCAGTCGGCGCACGGCCCCTGTCGGTGGCCTGGGTGGGCGGTGCGGCCGCTCTGGCGGCCAGCGTGCTGGCGCTGTTGGCCTGGCTGGTGCTGCAGCGCCGCAGCGAGCGCGAAGCGGGGTTCGAGTCGGAAGACGCAGCCAAAGCGGTGTCGCTGTGGAACTTCCTGTCCAGCCCGCTTGCACGCTGGGCCGGGCTCGCGCTGCTTGTGTTTGTCGCCGTCTACCTGACGCTGGACTACCGCAGCCAGTGGCAGCAACAGATGGATGAGGCGCGGCGCACGCTGTCGGAATTTGTCGACGGCCGCGCCAGCCGACTGAAGACGGCCCAGACATCCCGGCGCAAGACCATGACCTTCCTGGCTGACGTGCCCCCCGTGCAAGGCCTCGTACGCGCACTGCCCACGGGCATCGATCCGCACGACGGCTCGAGCCGGAACGCCTGGGAGCTGCGCATGCAGCAGATCCTGTCCGCGTACCTGCGCTCATCGCCCGAGATTCGCAAGGCCCGCCTGATCAGCGTGGCCGATGGCGGGCGGGAGCTGGTTCGCGTGGACCGGCGCGGGTCAGACATCGTCGTGGCGCCGAACGCCGAGCTTCAGACCATGGGCCACCGGTCCTATATGCAGCAGGCGCTGAAACTGGGCGCCGGCGAAGTCTGGGTGTCGGATCTGGATTTGAACCGCGAGAACGGCAAGCTGGAGGAACCGCACCGCCCGACCATCCGCTACGCCACGCCGGTGTATCAGCCCAACGGCAAGGTGTTCGGCATCGTCGTCGTCAATGTCGACGTGGCTGACCGGCAGGTCGAGTCCGCCACTGCGGCACCGCCCGGCGCGGTACTGCACTTGACCAACGCGTCAGGCGATTTCCTGCTCCACCCCGATCCCGCGCGTCGGTTCGGCTTCGAGCTGGGCCAGCGGCACCGCTGGGAAGATGAGTACACGCCTGCGGAACTGCCGCGCGGGCTGGACAGGGACCGGCTGAGCGCCTGGCGGGGGCCGCAGGGCCTGGTGGCGGCTGCCAGCGCGGAAGTGCGGCCGAATGCCAACAGCCCCGTAGGCACGATTCGCTACACGGCCAGCCTGCCGTTGGCCACGCTGGAGCGGGCCGTCTGGCGGGCCCTTGCGCAAGACCTGGGGCGCCTGCTGGCAGTCAGCAGCATGGCCTCGCTGCTGCTGTACTTGTACTGGGCCAGCGTGCAGCGTCAGCTGCTGGCCCGGCAGCAGCGCATGAGGCTGGCCGCCATCGTCGACCAGTCCTTGGACGCCATCGTCGGGCTGGACGCAGCGCACGCAGTCACCTCCTGGAACCGCGGTGCGGTGCAGTTGTTCGGCATTGACGAGCACCAGGCGCTGGGCCGCCCCCTGCTGGAACTGGTGGGCGCGCCGGCCGGCGTGGGCCGCTTGTTTGACAACGACGACAGCACCGAGGTCTGGCAGACGCGGGAGTTCGAGTGCCGTGGTCAGAAGGGCCGGAGCCTGCGCGTGGCCATGAGCCTGTCCCGCCTGGGCGACGCAGCCGCCGATGGCGCCTCGGTCATCATCCGCGACGTCACCGACGAGCGGCGGGCGCAGGACCAGGTCGTTGAACTCAATCGCAACCTGGAGCGCCAGGTGCAGGAGCGCACGGCCAGTCTGGCCATGGAGCAGCAACGCCTGGACAACATCCTCAAGGGCACCCGGGTCGGCACCTGGGAATGGAACGTGGCCACCGGCGAAACCGTGTTCAACGAGCGCTGGGCCGAGATCATCGGCTACCGGCTCGACGAGCTGATGCCGATCAGCATCCAGACCTGGGCCGCCTACGTCCATCCCGACGACCTGCGCAGGTCGGGAGAGCTGCTGCAGCGTCACTTTGCAGGCACCGAGGAGCACTACTCCATCGAGGTCCGCATGCGCCACCGCGACGGGCGCTGGGTCTGGGTGCTGTCACGCGGGCAGCTGATGACGCGCACGTCAGGCGGCGACCCGGGGTGGATGTACGGCACCCATCAGGACATCACGGCCATCAAGGAGGCAGAGCTGGAGGTCAAGCGCGTGGCGACGCTGCTGGCCAGCGTGCTGGGCGCGGCGACCGAGGTCTCCATCATCGCGACCGATCCGCAGGGGCTGATCACCCTCTTCAACGCCGGTGCCGAACAGTTGCTGGGCTACAGCGCGCAGGAGATGGTGGGCGTCAGTTCGCCGGCACTGCTGCACCTGGAAGCGGAGATTGCTGCGCGCAGTGAGGCCTTGTCCATCGAGCATGGCGTGGAAGTGGCGGGCTTCCGCGTCTTCGTGCACGAGGCCGAATTGCACGGGTCTGAACAACGCGAGTGGACGTATGTGCGCAAGGACGGCTCCACGGTGCCGGTGTCCCTGGTGGTGACGACCATCCGCGACGAAAGCGGCACCATCGTCGGCTACCTGGGCATCGCCCAGGACATCGGCGAACGCCTGCGCGCGGAGTCCGCGCTGCGCTATGCGAAGGCGTCGGCAGAGACCGCCAGTGCGGCCAAGAGCATGTTCCTGGCGAACATGAGTCACGAGATCCGCACGCCCATGAATGCGGTGATCGGCGTCTCGCACCTGCTGGAGTCCACGCCGCTGGACGGCGACCAGCGGCAGCTGCTCAGCAAGCTGCAGATCGCGGGGCGCTCGCTGCTGGGCATCATCAACGACGTGCTGGACCTGTCCAAGATCGAGGCCGGCGAGATGGGGGTGGAGCTGGCGCCCATGGACCCTGCTGGGCTGCTCCGAGAGCTTGAACAGATGTTCGCGCCGCAGGCGCAGGCCAAGGGGGTAGGCCTCGCGCTTCAGGGGCTGGACGCCTTGCCGGCGCGGCTGATGACGGATGAGCTGCGGCTGCGCCAGATCCTCGTGAACCTGACCAGCAATGCCCTCAAGTTCACACCCCAGGGGCAGGTCAGCATCAAGGTGGCGCGCGAGACCGATGCCGCCCAGCAGTCCTGGCTGCGCTGGCGGGTCTGCGATACCGGCGTTGGCATCGCCCCCGAGGTCCTGGCCAGGTTGTTCGATCCGTTTGTGCAGGCCGATGCGTCCACGACGCGGCGCTTTGGCGGCACGGGCCTGGGCCTGTCCATCGTGCGCAAGCTGGCCGGGCTGATGGGCGGCGAAGTCGGTGTGCAAAGCGAACTGGGGCGCGGCAGCGAGTTCTGGCTGCGCCTGCCGCTGGTCGAGTCCGCTGAAGACGCGCCCGTGACGGCGCCGGCAGGCGCTACCGGGCTGGACGTGGTGGTGGTGGACGACAACCCGGACGACCGCCGCATCCTGGCCAGCATGTGCCGTTCGCTGGGCTGGCGGGCACTGGAGCTGTCCTCGGGCACGGCGCTCGCCGCCCATTGCAAGCAGGTCATTGACTCGGGCCAGCTGCCGCCCGATGCGCTGCTGGTGGACTGGCAGATGCCCGGGCTCGATGGCCTGCAGGCGCTGGCGCAGGTGGCGCACGAGGTCGGCAAGCAGCGGCTGCCGGCGGCGCTCATCATTTCGGCGCATGAACGCGGCGCCATTGCGGCGCTGGACCACCAGGGGCTGGTCGATCACATCCTGACCAAGCCGGTGGGACCGTCCGAGTTGTTCAACGCGGTCAACCACAGCGTCTCCCGGCATACCGGCAGCACGGAGCGCGTGGCCCGCTCCACCCGCATCGCCGCCATCGATTCGCAGTGGCTGGTGGGCGTGCAGGTGCTGGTGGTGGATGACAGCGACATCAACCTGGAGGTGGCGCGCCGGCTGCTGGAGCGCGACGGGGCCATCGTGCTCACCGCCACCAACGGCCGCGAGGCGCTGGAGCGGCTCAGGGCCGAGCCCGACCGCTTCGATGCGGTGTTGATGGACGTGCAGATGCCCGAGATGGACGGCTACGAGGCCTCGGCGTTGATCCGCAGCGAGCTGGGTCTGGGCCGCTTGCCCATCCTGGCGTTGACGGCCGGCGCGTTGGGCGAAGAGCGCCGCCGCGCCGAAGCGGCTGGCATGGACGAGTTCCTCACCAAGCCGCTGGACCCGCAGTCGCTGGTCAGGGCCCTGCGCCGCGCCGTGGAGGCCGCACGTGGCCAGCCGCTGCAACTTGGGGCCGGTGCACCCGCCGCGGTGCTGCCGGTCGATTGGCCCGAGATTGACGGCATAGACGGGCGCGATGCGGCGCTGCGGGTCGGGCAGGACGCCGATCTGTTCCTGCGCATGTTGGGTCGTTTGCTGCGCGAGTTCGGCGCGGTTGCTTTCTCAAGCGAGCCGGCCCTGCAAGGCGACCGCGAGGCGTTGATGGCACGGCTGCACAAGCTGCGCGGGTCGGCGGGCCTGCTGGGCGCGCGCGACGTGCACCGCCTTGCCGGCGAGGCCGAGAATGCGCTGCGTGCCGGCGCCGCGATCCCGGACCTGCACACCACCCTCGTCGCGCTGGAGCAGGCGCTGCAGCACCTGGCGCAAGCGGCCCGGCCGGCGATCGCGGCGCGCCAGCCGGCGCACACGCTCACGACGCCGGCAGCCGTGGATTCGCTTGCCATGACCGACGAGGCACTGACGCAGTTGCTGTCGCTTCTGCGCCAGCAGGACCTCGCCGCTGGCCACTGCTTCCAGGCGTTGGCACCCGCGCTGACCGCGCGCTGGGGCGGCGACTACTGCGCGCAGGTGCGCCAGGCCGTCGAGGAGCTGGATTTCCCCGCCGCGTTGCAATTGATCGAGCACGCGCCCACTGCCGCCCAGGGCGCCCCGCTCGAAAACAACGGACACGACTGACATGCCGCTTGAACCATCCATCACGCCCAGCATCCTGCTGGTGGACGACGACCCCACCGTCATCCAGGTGCTGAGCAAGTGCCTCGCGGGGCTGGGGCGGCTGCGCTTTGCGACCAACGGCGCCGCCGCGCTGCGCCTGGCGCGGGAGGATGCGCCCGACCTGGTGCTGCTCGACGCCGAAATGCCGGGCATGAGCGGCTTCCAGGTCTGGGAGGCGATGCGCGCCGAGCCTTCGCTGCAGGAGGTCCCGGTCATCCTCGTGACCAGCCACAGCGACGAACCCATGGAGGAGCAGGGGCTGGCGCTGGGTGCAGCGGACTTCATCGCCAAACCGGTTCGGCCGACCATCGTCGCTGCCCGGGTCAGGACGCAGTTGGGTCTGAAGCTGGCACTGGACGGCTTGAAGCTGCAGGTCGCCCACATGACCGAGCTGAAGGAGACGCAGGCGGCGCTGCGCCGGGAAAGTGAGTTGCGCGGACAGATCGAGGAGCATGCCGCCCGGCTCAAGGAACTGCTGCAGGAGCGCACGGAGATGCTCAACGTGTTGGCCCATGAGGTGCGCCAGCCGCTCAACAATGCCTCGGCCGCGTTGCAAAGCGCCGAGAGTGCCTTCGCCGGCCAGGGCGCAGTGTCCGGGTCTGGCCAGGTCGTGCAGGCGCAAAGGGT
>Ga0114942_1000404_pt1 | contig 12360 bp, 10 predicted proteins | sample LowerColdCreek_FD_88674 | JGI IMG/M metagenome (GOLD analysis project Ga0114942, IMG submission 88674) | Groundwater microbial communities from Cold Creek, Nevada to study Microbial Dark Matter (Phase II) - Lower Cold Creek | ecosystem: Environmental > Aquatic > Deep subsurface > Groundwater ... | reverse complement strand
CGTCAGAAAGCGCGCGACGAGCTGGAAGCGCAAATTGCGGCTTTCCTTGCACGTGGAGGAAAGATCAATGAAGTGCCGGCCAATGTCACCGCTGACCCACCAAAAAAGCCGACCCCTGATTACGGTGGTCGCCCTATCTAAGCACTTATTTCAGCTATCGGCTCCGCACTGGGGCCGATTTGTTTTGGGCGGTTTGCTTGCCTGAATATTTTTTGCTTTAAATCCATAGGCTTAGCTGGCTTATGCAGGCTGTTTTTTGCGCCGCTGAATGCTGGATTTTTAGCTGCTCATTTGAGTAGAATGGCCTCTCTTTTGCGTAGGTTCGCATCCTAATATTTTTCTGTTTTGCTAACCTGAATCGTCCCGAGCGCGCCTGCACGTGACTACTGATCCCTTGCTAAATAACTAGAGGAGCTCTGTCGAGGTGAATGAACCGCGCGCCCTGCTAAATCTCAATCATCTGTCCAAGACGTATGGCAGTAACCGAGTTCTCGATAATTTTGATCTCACCATCTTTGACGGTGAGTTTTTCACCTTGCTAGGCCCTTCTGGCTGCGGCAAAACTACTGTACTTAGAATGATCGCCGGGCTGGAAGATACCGATACCGGTAGCATCCAACTGGATGGCCAGGACATTGGCCAGGTGCCCGCCGAAAAACGCCCGATCAATACAGTGTTCCAAAGTTACGCCCTGTTTCCACATATGACGGTGTTCGATAATGTCGCCTTCGGTTTGCGCATGAGTGGCGTCGCCAAAGAAGAAATCGCCCCGCGTGTCACTGAAGCATTGGAAATGGTGCGTTTGGGTGATTTTGCCGAACGCAAACCGGCACAACTCTCCGGTGGCCAGCAACAGCGTGTGGCGATCGCTCGCGCAGTAGTCAATCGCCCCAAGTTGTTATTGCTCGATGAATCCCTCTCTGCCCTCGATTACAAATTGCGCCAGCAGATGCAAATCGAACTCAAGCGCCTGCAGCGCAAACTCGGCATCACCTTTGTGTACGTGACCCATGATCAGGAAGAGGCGCTGTCCATGTCGGATCGCGTGGTGGTGATGAACAAGGGCAAGGTGCAGCAGCTGGGTACGCCGCGCGAAATTTATGAACAGCCTGCGAATTTATTTGTCGCCAAGTTTATTGGCGAGATTAATCAGCTGGCTGGCGAGATTGTCGAGATTGATGGCAACCACGAATACGAAGTGAAGGTGGAGGGGCTCAAGTGGCGCCTGCATGCAGAGCACAATTTTAAAGTGGGCGATAAGGTCAATGTATTGCTGCGTCCGGAAGATGTGCGCGTCGAATATATCGATGATCCGCATCCCGATCAGTATCTGGTTGGCACAGTGGTTGAGCGCAACTACAAAGGTAAAACGCTCGATTCCTTGATCCGTTTGCCCTCCGGAATTGAAGTGATCGCGAGCGAATTCTTTGATGAAGATGATCCCTCGTTCGATTACAGCCTGAACCAGAAAGTGGCGATCAAGTGGGTGCCGGGTTGGGAAGTGGTGTTGCCCCATGAAGTCTAGTGTTGGCCAATTCCGTTTCTGGGCGATTGGACTTGCCAGCGTCTGGTTGACGCTGTTTGTCTTTTTCCCCAACTTGCTGGTGATTCTCACCAGTTTTCTAACGCGCGATCCGCAAGCCACCGTTAGTTTGCCGATCAATGCGGACAGCTATGTGCGCACCCTCGATCTGTTGTATTTACAGGTATTGTGGGATTCACTGCGCATGTCGCTGCTGGCGATGGTGTTTTGTTTGGTGGTTGGCTACCCGTTTGCAATGGCGATTGTGAGTCTGCCCAAACGCTGGCAGCCGGTGATTTTGTTTTTGGTGATTTTGCCGTTTTGGACCAACTCGCTGGTGCGCACCTATGCGATCCAATTTATTTTGGGCAATCAGGGCATTATCAACAAAGCGCTGCTTGGCTTGGGCTTGATTGATAAACCCCTGCAGCTGCTCTACACCCAATTCGCGGTGATCCTGGGCCTCTGTTATATCTTGCTGCCGTTTATGGTGTTGCCCTTGTACTCGGCACTGGAAAAACTCGATGTGCGTTTGCACCACGCCGCCAAAGATCTCGGTGCTGGCCCCTTGAGCCGTTTCTGGCATATCACTGTGCCACTTACGTCGCCGGGAATAGTTGCTGGATGTTTGATGGTGTTATTGCCCGCGATGGGTATGTTTTATATTTCTGATCTGCTCGGCGGTGCGAAAAATCTGCTGCTGGGTAACGTCATCAAAACCCAATTCTTGCACACGCGCGACTGGCCGTTTGGCTCGGCGTTTAGCGTGATTTTGATTGTCCTACTTGGCTTTATGCTGTGGCTCTATTTCCGCGCTGCACGCTTTGTGAATAAACAAGGAGGACTCAATGGCTCCGATTTTTAGATGGGGTTTTCTCGGTCTTATCCTCACGCTGATCTATATCCCCATTTTGGTGCTGGTAGTGAACTCCTTTAATGCATCCAAATATGGCATTAAGTGGGGCGGCTTCACCTTCAAGTGGTATGAAAAGTTCTGGAATAACGATGGTTTGATGACTGCTGCGCTCAATTCGCTCACGGTCTCTATTGTCGCCGCCAGTGTGGCGACGGTAATTGGCACGCTTGCTGCTGTTGCTTTACATCGCTATCAGTTCAAAGGCAAAGCACTGCTCTCATCCATGGTGTTTGTGAGCATGCTGACCCCGGAAATTGTGATGGCGATTTCGCTGTTGATTGTATTTATGGCGCTCGGCATCAAATTGGGATTTATCTCGTTGGTGATTGGCCATATCACGTTCTGTTTACCTTTTGTGATAGTCGCGGTCTACTCGCGCCTCAAAGGGTTTGATATGAAAATGCTGGAGGCGGCACGGGATTTAGGTGCATCCGAGAGCAGTATTTTCTGGAAAATTATTCTTCCGTTGGCGTTACCCGCCGTTGCGGCTGGATGGCTGTTGAGTTTTACCCTGTCATTGGATGATGTGATTGTGAGTGCGTTTGTCACTGGCCCCGGTTACGAAATACTACCGCTCAAGGTTTACTCCATGGTACGCGTGGGTGTTTCGCCCGAGGTAAATGCGATTTCGACGATTTTGCTGGTCGTTTCTTTGGTTCTGGTTGTTATTTCCCAACTACTCTTACGTGAGGATAAATAAGATGAAAAAATGGTTGGCCTTGGCCGCAGCCTTATTAATTAGTGGATGTTCCGAGAAATCCGAAACCCAAGCACCTGCTGAAACCACCGCGGCAACACCAGCGGCGACCGAAGCTCCCGCACCAACTGGTCCGCAAAAAGTTGTGATCTACAACTGGACTGAATACATTCCTGCTGCCGTTTTGGAACAATTCACCAAAGAAACCGGCATCGAAGTGGAATACGCCACTTACGAAAGTAACGAGGCGATGTATGCCAAAATCAAACTGATGGAAGGCAAGGGTTACGACGTTGCTGTGCCATCGACTTTCTACGTTGAGAAAATGCGCAAGGAAGGTTTGATTCAACCGATCAAAAAAGACATGTTGGCGAATTACGGTAACCTCGACGCCAATATGATGAACAAGCCCTATGATCCCAATAATGATTTCAGTGTTCCCTATTTGTGGGGCGCGACCTCAATTGCGATCAATAACAAAGATGTAGATGCCAGCAAAATCACCAAGTGGGCTGATTTGTGGAAGCCTGAGTATGCCGGCAAGTTGATGATCATGGACGACGTGCGCGATAACTTCTACGTTGGTCTGCGTGTTGCAGGTTTCCAAAACAACAGCACTAACGAAGAAGAAATCAAAGCAGCTTACGAGAAGCTGAAAACCCTCTGGCCAAGCATCAAAGTAATCAACTCTGACTCGCCCAAGACTCCATTGATTCAAGGCAACGTCAGCATCGGCGCTATTTGGAACGGCGAAGCCTACATGGCGCAACAAGAGATGGAAGACTTGCAGTACATTTACCCGGAAGAGGGCGCAGTACTTTGGGTTGACAGCTTTGTGATTCCAAAAGGCGCTGCCAACGTGGAAAACGCGCACAAGTTCATCGACTTCATGCTGCGCGCTGAAAGTGCTAAAGCCGCGATCGAAGAATTGGGCTATGCCGCACCTAACACTGCCGGTATTGCTTTGTTGGATGAAGCTCTGCGTAACAACAAAACCGTATTCCCTGCTGCTGAAGATATTGCCAAGGGCAGTTTCCATCAGGATCTGGGTGATACCGTTCTGGTTTACGAAAAATACTGGGAATTGCTGAAAGCGGGTCAATAAGCCCCTGGATAAATGGAACGCGCAATTTACGTAAAACGCCAGCCCACAAAGCTGGCGTTTTTTGTTACTGATCCCACCTCCGCAAACATCCGCCAATCCCTATCGCAAGTCAGAGTGTTATCATGGCCGCTATTATTCGAATAGTGTGATCTCTACCATGACCTACTCCGCCACGCGCCCGCTGCGTATCGCCACCCGTAAAAGTTTGCTTGCCCTCTGGCAGGCAGAATATGTCAAAGCCGAATTGGAAAAGCATCATCCTGGTTTGTTGGTTGAGCTGGTTCCGCTCACCAGCCGCGGCGACAAAATCCTCGACGTTCCCCTCGCCAAAGTTGGCGGCAAAGGTTTGTTCGTCAAAGAGCTGGAGCAGGCGCTGCTGGCTGATGAAGCGGATATCGCCGTGCACTCGATGAAAGATGTGCCCATGGATTTCCCCGCTGGTTTGGGTTTATCAGTTATCTGCCCGCGCGAAGATGCGCGCGATGCGTTTGTCTCCAACCGTTTTAATTCACTCGATGAGTTGCCGCAGGGTGCAGTAGTGGGCACATCCAGCTTGCGCCGCCAATGTCAGTTATTGGCGAGCCGCCCGGATCTACACATCAAGTTTTTGCGTGGAAACGTACAGACACGCCTGCAAAAATTAGATGATGGTGAGTACGATGCAATTATCCTTGCGGCGGCGGGGCTGATTCGCCTCGAATTGAAAGAGCGTATTCGCGACTACATTACGCCCGAGCAAAGTTTACCGGCGGGCGGGCAGGGTGCGGTGGGAATCGAAAGTCGCGTTGATGACGTTGCCACTATCGAATTGCTCAAGCCTCTGCATCATCAAACAACTGCTGAGCAAGTGCTTGCCGAACGCGCGATGAATCGCCATTTGCAGGGCGGCTGTCAGGTGCCTATCGCCTGCTATGCTATTCATCGCGATGATAATTTGTGGCTGCGCGGATTGGTTGGTTCACCGGACGGTAGCAAAATGTTGTTTGATGAAATTTCTGGCCCCGTTGCAGATGCTGAAAAAATCGGCGTTGAACTAGCTGAGCGTTTACTGGCGGCGGGCGCCGATAAAATTCTCGCCGAGGTTTACGCGGACGCGGAATAAGCCATGGCCGATTCACCGCAGAACTATTGTGTTGTTATCACCCGGCCTGAAGCGCAGGCGGTAGTCTGGCATGAACAGCTACAGTCACTAGGCTTTAACTGTGCACGTTTGAATTTATTGGAAATTTCGCCGGTTGTAGGCGACGATAAAATTCGCGCGATCAAAAATAAAATTCTGGATTTTGATCTCTACCAGAAAGTGATTTTTGTCAGCCAGAATGCCGTGGATTACGGTATGGGATGGCTGGAAGATTACTGGCCGCAATTGCCTATTGGGATCGAATATTTTGCCGTAGGTGCAACCACCGCAAAAAAATTGGCCAGTTATGGCGTTGCGGTGCAAGATCTGGCAGTAAGCGTCAGCGGCGGTATGACCAGCGAAGATTTATTAAGTGCTGAGCATCTGCAAGATGTTGACGGCGAAAAAATCCTGATTTTTCGCGGCTGTGGTGGGCGCGGCCATCTTGCGGAAGAATTGCGCAAGCGCGGTGCCTGGGTCGATTATTGTGAATTGTATGAGCGCGGTTTGCCCATGGCCGCGCCTGGGCAATTAGGACAATTGCTTGCAGCGACAGGATCATCCGGCGCGCAGATAATTTTGAGTCTTCACAGCGGCGAAAGCTTACAAAATCTTTTGAGTGTGCTGGCACAGTTGCCGCCTGCACAACAAGAACGCGCGCGCGCATGGATGCATAACAATCTCTTGCTCGTGCCGAGCCAGCGAATTGTTGAGGCGGCGCAGGCGGCGGGATTCCAGCGGATTATCTGCGCCGAAAATGCCACCGATAACGCCATGACGGCAGCCTTGTTAAATTATTGTCGCACGCAAGAGTGCATTTTATTACAGGATTAACACAGTGACTGATTCCGATACGATTGTTCAACAGCCAATTCATAGTGCACCTGCACCTTTAAAAACACACACGGGCAGTTTTGCATTGTTATGGTTATTTGTAGTGCTGATTGTGGCAGCGATTTGTTTTGGTGGACTTTTTGTATTGCAGCAGTCCAAAAGCCAGCAGCAAATTATCGACAGCCTGCGCACGCAAGTTGAACAGCAAGCGCAAGCGATAGAAACCCGTCAGCAACTGTTGGAAGATAATCTGGATAAAGAATTTGTAGAGCAGCAAGCCTCAATCCAAACCAACTTGAACGATCTTGCTGAGCAAGTGGACAGCAACAATGCGCGCCTGTTGTCGCTGTCGAGTGTCAACCGCGATGAGTGGAAATTGCAAGAGGCACAATATTTATTGCGCCTTGCCGACCAGCGTATCCTGTTGGAAAAAGATAGCCAAAACGCACTCGCACTGGCGCTATCGGCGGACGATGTGTTGCGCGATATAGATCAAGCGGATTTGGTCGGTGTACGTAAATTATTGGTTGAAGAAATTGCTGTATTGAAGTTGGCCGGCGTGATAGATCGCGAAGGTATCTATTTGCGTTTGTCGGCGTTGGCCAACCAAATTGATGCCATTCCTTTTATTGAGCCTTTAGGAGCGCAAGAAGAAGTTTTGGAAGAAGATGTAATTCCGGCAGACGAAACTTTCAAACAAAAACTCACACGCAACTTTTATGCGTTGATGCATAAGCTGGGTTCCTACGTGCGTGTGCGCGATCACGGTAAAACCATCAATGCCGTATTGCCTCCCTCTGAACAAAAATATCTGCAACAAAATTTACGTTTGATGCTGGAACAGGCACAGGTTGCGCTCCTGCGCAATGAAGAGAGTATCTATCAGGAGAGTCTGGTCAAAGCGCAGAATTGGATTAACCAATATTACAGCTTGAACGAAAAAGCGGCGGCAGTGTTGGAAGAGCTGCAAGCCTTGCAGCAGGAAGAAATTTCCCCTGACTTAAGCAACTTTAGTAATTCCTCATCGGCCTTGGCTGACTATATTACCAAGCGCGAAAAAATGGCCGCTGCACGGCGCGGGGTGCGCCAATGAGACGTCGTCTATTAAAAGCTATTTTCTTTTTATTGCTCGCCTGTGGTTTGGTGTTTTTGCTCTGGCGGGGAGATGGTTATTTATTGATTGCGTACGGCACCAAAACTATTGAAATGACCCTCTGGGTTGCTGCTCTGGCTGCGGCACTGATATATGCAGCTATGTGGTTTGTACGTAAATTAATGCTCGGCAGTGCGGAAATGGTGCGTCGCTTCCGTGAAATATTTTTATTCGGCAGTGTTGAACGTGCACAAAAACGTGCAGCCACCGGTATGGTGGATTATCTCACGGGCGATTGGTTGGAGGCGCGCAAAAAATTGGTACGCACGCTCGATAAAGTGGAGTATCCCCTCGCCAATTATATTGCCGCTGCGCGCAGCAGTTTTGAAATGGGCGATGAAGCCGAGGCCGATAATATCCTCGATCAAGCCCTTACGCTGGCGCACAGTGAATTGCCGGTAGCCCTGACCCGTGCGCGTTTGCATGTGCAGTCGGGTCGCTATGAAAAGGCGATTGAAATCCTAAAGCCGATTGATATCAAAATGCCGCGTCAGGCCGCCGTGCTGGATTTAATGCACCATATTTATATCGCCCAGAAAAATTGGCGCGCACTGGAAGATATGTTTCCGGTCATGCGCAAAGCCAAAGTTTTGTCCAATGTAGAATTTGAAGCGCTGGAAGTATTACTTGCCTGTGAAAAAATGAAAGCACAGAGCGAGCAGAGCAAATCCCTGCTGATCGCCGAGCGCTTACCCGCATTGCAGAGTCTGTGGAAATCATTCCCGCGCAGTGTACAAAAGTTGCCAGCGGTTATTACAGCGTACGCACAAGCGCTGACGGAAAATTATCAAGATCAGGAAGCGGAAGTGATTGTACGTAAGGCACTATCCAATAATTGGTATGAACCTTTGGTTAGTTTATATGGCCGTTTGCAAGTGAAAGAAATTCACGGCCAAATACGCACAGTTGAAGGCTGGTTGAAAAGTAAGCCACAAGATCCGGCGCTACTGCTCAGCATGGGGCGGCTGATGTTGCGCAACCAGCAATGGGAACTGGCGCGCGAGTATTTTCAGCGCAGTTTGAATCAACAGCAAAGCCTGGAGGCAATGGTGGAATTGGCGCGCTTGATGGAAAAGTTGGGCGATCACAAAAAAAGCGCCGATTATTATCAGCAAGGTTTGCTTCTCGCCGGCCACAACAAATAACCACTGCCTGCGAAAAGGATTCCCGTGCATAGTTTTATTCGATGGATCTTATCGCTGCGCAACCCACATCTGGTTTCCGGGTTGCGCAGTAAATTTAGTGTTGGTGCTTACAAAATATGCTGCACTTTTTTTTTCATCACCTGTGTAGTGTTGTTAGCATTGCAGTTTTTTCCCTTACCCTCTTCGTTAACACAAACCCCTTACGCTAATCTGTTGCTCGCTCGCGATGGCAGTCTCTTAGGTGCAGGAATAGCTGCTGATCAGCAATGGCGTTTTGCTCCGGTGGAGTCCTTGCCGGATAAATATAAAAAATCATTACTCTTATTTGAAGATCAATATTTCTATCGCCACCCCGGCATAAATCCCCTCGCAATTGCGCGCGCACTGCAAGGTAACCTGCAAGCCGGAAAAGTGACGAGTGGTGGCAGTACCATCAGTATGCAGTTGGCTCGCTTGCTGCGGCAGGCAGAGTACCAACAGCAAGATAAAAAATTACCTGCGCGCAGCATCACCAGCAAATTGTTGGAGGCAGGCAGGGCGTTTCAACTGGAATGGCGTTTTAGTAAAGAAGAATTATTAATTCATTACGCAAGCCATGCGCCTTTTGGCGGCAACATCGTTGGCTTGCGGGCGGCGGCATGGCGTTATTTCGGGCGCGCGCCTGAGCATCTATCCTGGGCTGAATCCGCTTTGCTTGCGGTGTTACCCAATAGCCCTGCATTGATTCATCCGGGGCGTCAGCGCGATTTACTCAAACAAAAGCGCGATCGTTTATTAATGCGCATGCATCAGGAAAACTATTTTTCCGATTTGGATTTGCAGCTCGCGTTAATTGAGCCTCTACCTGAGCGGCCACAATCGCTACCGCAACTTGCGCCCCATCTGTTGGCGACCTTAAAAAAACAACATAGTGCCCAGCACGTATTTCACAGCAGTATCGATCCGTTTATCCAACGCATTGCGGCGCAAGTGGCCGAGCGCCATAGCCTGCGCCTGGCCAATGAAGGCGTGAATAATATTGCACTTATATTGATTGATCACGAGCGCATGGAAACGCTGGCTTATGTTGGCAATCAGGCTTGGCAAAAACAACAGCGCTACGCACCGGATCTGGATTTAATACAGCGCCCCCGTTCCACTGGCAGCATTTTAAAACCGCTACTCTATGGTTTGATGTTACAAGAAGGTGAGTTGGCACCCACCAGTTTAATTCCCGATGTCCCCACCCAGTTTGGCGGTTACAGCCCCAAAAATTATGACCGCAGTTTTCGCGGTGCAGTGCCCGCACAATTTGCATTGGCGCATTCATTAAATATTCCCTCAGTGCGTATGTTGCGCGATTACGGCATTGGAAAATTTCAGGAAAAATTGCAGGCGATGGGCATGACCACTTTATTTCGCCCCGCTGATGATTATGGGCTCACCTTAATTTTAGGCGGTGCGGAAGGAACCCTGTGGGATCTCACCGGTATTTATGCGCGGCTCGCCGCCAGCGCGCGCGATGGCAACATCAACCAACCTATTCCGACCCTGTTGCTACAGAATGAAAAAGCGCTCGAAAATAAAATATTGCTGCAAGAAAAAACATCATCGATTAAACCAATAATCCAACAAGGCGCTGCCTGGTTGACCTTGCAAGCTTTGATCGATGTCGCACGCCCCGGCAACGATAATTACTGGCGCGATTTTTCCGGCAGCCAAACCATCGCATGGAAAACCGGCACCAGTTATGGCTTGCGCGACGCTTGGGCGATTGGCAGCAATGGCCGCTACACGCTCGGCGTATGGGTGGGCAATGCCGGTGGTGAGCCGGCCAGTTTTATCAGCGGCCAAAGTAGCGCAGCGCCGATTTTATTTGATGTGTTTGATGTACTGCCGAGCATTAATTGGTTTTCCAAACCTGCACACGCGCTCAAAATCATTTCCGTCTGTAAAGACGATGGTTATCTCACCGGTGGGCAATGTGAAGCGGTGGATATGCAAATTCCCATCACCAGTCATTTCGATAAAGTCACTAAAACCCATCGCCGTATTCATCTCGATAGCAATGATCAATTTCGCGTACACAGTCGCTGTGAAACTGTGAACAATATGCAAGCGCGCGATTGGTTTGTGCTGCCACCAACGCAAGAATTTTATTGGCGCCAACATCACAGTGAATACAAAGCCCTGCCGCCCTGGCGCAGTGATTGTTTGAATGATTTATTGCAAATCGATGAAGACCAGCCCATTGAATTGGTTTACCCCAATGAAGAGAGCCGTATTTATATTCCAATGGATTTGGATGGCAAACGCAGCCGCGTAGTATTAAAAGCGGTACACCGAAATCCCGCTGCACAATTGTATTGGCATCTGGACGATGAGTTCCTGGGCGAAACCAAAATCTTCCACGAGCGCGAAGCAGCACTTGAACCGGGCGTGCATAAGTTATTGGTGGTCGATAAACAAGGCTATCGCCTGGAGCGCCGCTTTCGCGTCATCGGCAAAGAATAAGGATCCAAAACCGTGATGATTTCGTATCAGCTTGATTGTCTGGCTGATAACGGGAAACATCATGAAACACTATTTAATTGTTGGCGGCACACGCGGAATTGGTGCAGCACTTGCTACCCAGCTTATTGGTGAGGGGCACAGTGTCACTATCTGGGCGCGCAATGCCGTCGATGTTGACGGTGCGCATTTCTTTATAAATAACCCTGCAGAACGCGCGCCCGATCTCACCGGTTTACCCGATCTGTTGGATGGATTGGTCTATTGTCCCGGCAGTATCAATCTAAAACCTTTTGCGCGTTTATCGGTGGATGATTTCTTGCAAGATTTTCAAATCAATTTACTCGGCGCAGTGCGCACCTTGCAATCTGTTGCACCCCTGTTAAAAAAATCTGAATACGCCAGTGTGGTGCTATTTAGCAGTGTCGCGGCCACCCTCGGTATGCCCTTTCATGCAAGTATTGCCAGCAGCAAAGCGGCGATTGAGGGGCTGGTAAAAAGTTTGGCGGCCGAGTGGGCGCCGGCAATTCGCGTCAACGGAATTGCGCCGTCATTAACGGATACTTCCCTTGCCGAAAAATTATTGAATACCGCTGATAAAATGGATGCCGCGGCCAAACGTCATCCATTGCAAAAGGTGGGTGATCCCAAAGAAGTTGCCGCTATGGCAGCGTTTTTGTTATCACCGCAAGCGGGCTGGATCTCCGGCCAAATACTTCATGTCGATGGCGGTATGTCCACAATTAAACACTAATTTATCAGTTGTTAGTTGGATGTGTTGTTGTCCGTCTGAACGGAACTTTCGTCGTCATATAGGTCGCGCTGCGCCACAGCCATTCCACCGGGCCGTAATGGAAACGTTTTACCCACCAATGCGCCAACATAATCAGCAGCGTGTAAAAGGTGATACCTACCAGCAAGCTGTTGGTTTGGCCGATAGTTTTATACCAGCCCAAACCATAGGGATAAAATAGCGGCACACCTACCAGCGATTGGATTAAATAAATACTTAAACTAATGCGGCCGCAGGGTGCGAGCAGATTTAAAAATTTCCCGCTGCGCTGCCACAGATAAAATTGCACAAACAACAGCACCAGGCTGGCCATTACCGCAGTACTTAAATAAGATCCAATGGCTTGTTGTAAATACCATTTGGCCATGCCTTTTTCCTGAAAAATAGTGTCAGGCAGTTGTGTGAGGTATTTGTCCAACGCGTAGAGGGCAATGACCGCCAGCAGTGCTATGCCCAAGGCTTTAATGCGGTGGCGATCAAATTTATCCGCTTGGGTAAAAAAGCCAATGCGCCCCAAGACCAAGCCCAGTAAAAATAATCCAATCAATTGCAAGCCGCGGCCAGACTCCACAAAAAACATCCATT
>Ga0114942_1000403_pt1 | contig 12380 bp, 8 predicted proteins | sample LowerColdCreek_FD_88674 | JGI IMG/M metagenome (GOLD analysis project Ga0114942, IMG submission 88674) | Groundwater microbial communities from Cold Creek, Nevada to study Microbial Dark Matter (Phase II) - Lower Cold Creek | ecosystem: Environmental > Aquatic > Deep subsurface > Groundwater ... | reverse complement strand
CTTATCAAGCTGGCGAACCCCTTCCGAGCCACAGGAACAGACAATGATTCGAATTCTTCTACTATCCATCACCCTGCTCGCTCTCGCTGCCTGCGGTGGCGACGATTTCGACCAATATGTCGCGCAGGCTGAGGATGCCATCGCGAATTCCGAATACAAGGAAGCCACCATCGAACTCAAAAATGCTCTTCGACTGCAACCTGACTCCGCGCAAGCGCGGTTCTTGCTTGGCAAGGTATATCTCACGACTGCTGATATGTCGTCTGCCGAGAAAGAGCTCAGGCGAGCCCAGCAACTGGGATGGTCTCGTGACGATGTAATGCCGGCATTGGCCGAGGCGCTGCTGAAACAGGGTGAACTTGCGAAGGTCCGGGAAATGAGTGCTGGGGGACTGACAGCGGACGCGCAAGCCACTTTGCTGGCTATGCAGGCACGGGCAACGCTCGCAGAGGGAGACGAGCAGGCCGCCGAGGAGTTGATAGATAAGGGGTTGGTCGCGGCGCCAAAATCGATTCAAGCCTTGATAGCCAAAGCCCGCGTGCTGGCGAGCAAGAAAGACCTTGAGGGTGCCAGCGCTTTGGTCGACCAGGTCATTTCCCTCGATTCCGGGCAGGGCCAGGCCTGGAGTCTTCGGGGCGACATCCTGACGATTCAGCAGGATTTCAAGGGCGCAATAGCTGCCTACAGTCAGGCGCTCAGCCTGCAGGAAAATGACTATGAAGACTTGTTCAAACGAGGCATACTGAATCTCCAGTCGGGCGATTACGAGTCTGCCCAGCGCGATGCCAAAAAGCTTTTATCCAAGTCTAAAAATAGCCCTGGGGGAAATTACATCCAAGGGCTTGTACATTTCCAGGCCGGCAGGTACGCAGACGCCATTACTGCGTTATCGGTGGCTGAGCAGGCATCCAAGCAGTATCCGCTAGCCTTGTTTTTCCTCGCCGTCGCCAATCTCAACCAGGGGAACATGGACATAGCCACAGGCCAGGCTGAACGCTTCCATGAATCAATGCCTGACAGCGTGCAGGGCCGCAATTTGCTCGCGTCCATCCGCCTGCAACAGGGCAACTGGAGCGCCGTACACTCACTCCTGCAACCCGTGTTGGACAGCGAACCCGATGATATCGCCGCGCTCAATCTGAAAACCAATGCCTTGTTGCGGGAGGGTAAAATCGATGAGGGCCTCGAACTGTTGTCCAAGGTAGCCCAATTGCAACCTGATTCGGCGGAGGCGCAGGTCAGGCTGGGTGCTGCCCTGCTGCTTGGTGACAAAGGTGATGCCGCCGTTGAGCACATTGAAACCGCGCTCAAGTTGAATCCTGAATTTGAGGTGGCCGATATCCTCTTGGTGCGCAACTACTTACAAGCGCGTGACTTTCCGGCCGCGATTGCCGCTGCCGAGGCCTACCAAAAGCGTCACCCTACCAGCGTCACACCCCATAACCTGCTTGGCAGCGTATACCTTCAGGCAGGAGATCCGAAAAGGGCGCAAGAGGCGTTTCGAAGTGCGCTCGCACTGGACAAATCCGACCCTGCGGCCAATCACTCTCTCGCGCAAATGGTGCTTGGTGAAAATGATATAGCGGGCGCGCGGAAATTTTATGAAACGGCATTGGCCGGGCATCCCGATTCCGTGTCATCACTTATTCAACTGGCGATGTTGGATGCACGGGAAGGCAATGAAACAGCCCTGGTTACACATCTTGAACAAGCCAAGTCGGCAGACTCGGCGGCGCTGCAGCCGCGCCTGCTTCTCGCGCGTTACTACCTGGCCAAGGGCAAGCCGGAACAAGTTGCGCCACTGTTTGCCGGCCTGGACGCGCGAGTGCAAAAGTCGCCGGAGGTGCTCGAGTTACAGGCAATGGCACAAATTGCCGGTAAGGATCCGAGCGCGGCGCAATTAACGTTGGAACAACTGCTGAAGTCCGCCCCGGACAGCGCTCCGATTCGTCACGCGATGGCAATGGCGATGGCCGGTTTAGGCGATAACAAGCGAGTGAAGGAAGAACTGCAGCGCGCAGTGGAACTGGACGCCAACTATATGCCCTCTAGATTGGCCCTGGCCAGACTGGCACTGGCAAACCAGTCCTCCGCGGAGTTTGAGGAGCATCTGGCGAAACTCATTGCACAGGCGCCAAACCACCCCGACGTGTTGCTGTTGCAGGCCGCCGGAGCGAAGAAAAGCGGCGATATCAACACAGCAAGGAGCCTTGCTGAAAAAGCCTTCAGCCTCTCGCCATCAACGGTCACACTCGGTGTTCTGGCAGCCTACGAGGAAGCCGCCGGAGACTCAAAAAGTGCTGGTACGCGCTACGTGACATGGCTGGAAGAACACCCGGAGGATGTCTCTGTTCGCATGGCATACGCATCGAGCCTGCTGTCGAAGCAGCAATTTGATCAAGCTGGGGAACAGTTCTCAACCCTACTGAAAGGTGATCCGGGTAATGTCATGGCGCTCAATAACCAGGCATGGATTCTCAGAGATAAGAATCCCGTCCAGGCCCTTGAATACGCGAGGCGGGCCGCTGAACTCGCACCTGATTCAGCGGCAGTTCTTGATACTCTCGCCTTGGTTGAACACAGCAACAAGGAATACCGCAGCGCAGAACGCAACATTAAGCGGGCGCTAACGGCAGCGCCTGACGAACCTACCATGATGTACCACAGCGCCATGATCGCTGTCGCCCTGAACGATCAAGCCAATGCTCGGGCAATACTCGAAAAACTGCTCGCTACAAATACCGATTTCCCCGAAATAGCGGAGGCAAAGGCGCTTTTGGCCCAACTTGACAAGTAGCCCATTGAGCGGAAGGTGCAATTTGATGGTGGACTTGGATAGGTTCGGGCGCAGTTGATACATACGCTCGCAGGTTTTCCACCGCGATCACGAGGGTTCACTGCGGGCTCTCGCCCGCGTCGGTGGATTTAACTATTTATCAGGAGTTCACTCCGCCCATACAGAGGTATTTGATTTCCAGGTAGTCATCGATGCCGTATTTGGACCCTTCGCGGCCGATGCCGGATTCTTTTACGCCGCCGAACGGGGCGACCTCGGTCGAGATGACGCCCTCGTTGATGCCGACGATGCCGTAGTCCAGCCCCTCGGCGACCCGCCAGATGCGCCCGATGTCCCTTGAGTAAAAATACGCGGAGAGACCAAAGGGCGTGTCGTTGCCGATGCGGATAGCGTCCGCTTCCGTTTTGAACTTGAACAGCGGGGCGACAGGGCCAAAGATTTCCTCGTTGTAGACTTCCATTGTGTCGTCGACATCGACCAGCACAGTGGGTTCGTAGAAACTGCCGCCGTGCGTCGCGCTGGCCTTGCCGCCGATCAGTACCTTCGCCCCAGCGTCCGTAGCCTGCTTTACTATGGACGAGACCTTGTCGATGGCGGCTTCGTTGATCAGCGGGCCGATGGTTATGCCGTCGTCCGCGCCGTTGCCCACCTTGAGTGCTTTTACTGCTGCGAGCAGTTTTTCCGTGAACGCGTCAAACACCGATTCCTGCACCAGGATGCGGTTGGCGCACACGCAGGTCTGGCCGGCGTTGCGGTATTTGGAGGCCATGGCGCCAACCACGGCCGCGTCCAGGTCGGCATCGTCGAACACAATAAATGGGGCATTGCCGCCCAGTTCCATGGAGGTTTTCTTGACCGTGGCGGCACACTGCGCCATCAGTACCTTGCCGATTTCGGTGGAGCCGGTGAAGGTGACCTTGCGCACGATGGGGTTGCCGGTCATTTCGCCGCCGATGTCCCTGGCCTTGTTGCCCGCGACAACGCTGAATGCGCCCGCGGGAATACCTGCCTGTTCTCCCAGAGCAGCCAGCGCCAGGGCGCACAGGGGTGTCTCGGTGGCGGGCTTTAATACGACCGTGCAGCCGGCGGCGAGCGCCGGAGCCACTTTGCGGGTGATCATCGCAATGGGGAAATTCCAGGGCGTGATTGCCGCCACCACACCCACCGGTTGTTTCAGCGTGACGATGCGCTGGTTGGGGTTGTTGGCGCTGATCGTGTCGCCGTAGATGCGACGGCCCTCTTCGGCGAACCATTCCACGAAGGCCGCGCCGTAGGCCACTTCACCGCGCGATTCCGCCAGCGGCTTGCCCTGTTCCGCCGTCATCAGGCGGGCGAGGTCTTCCTGGTTGGCCATGATTAGCGCGAACCACTTCTTGAGTATGGCGGATCGCTCCTTGGCTACCACATTGCGCCAGCTGGTGAATGCCCTGTCCGCCGCTTCTATCGCGCGCCGGGTTTCCGCAGCACCGGCGTTGGGTATGGCAATGATTTTCTCCCGGGTGGCCGGATTGAGTACGCTCATGGTCGCACCGTTGTCGGCGTCTACCCATTTGCCGTCGATGTACAGCTGTGATCGAAGCAGGGACGGATCTTTAAGTTTTAGCATGGGCTATGAATTCTCCGAGGTAAGTGGTGAGCAGTCTACTTGCCGGCAAGGCGGGCCACAACGGAAGCGAAGGCGTCCACCATGTTGTTTTGCCCGTCGTCCAGGACTGCAATATAAGAGATGCCGTAGGCTTCACGGCGGCGTTGCAATTCATCGCAGATAAATTCGACACTGCCAATCAGGCAGTGCGGGTGGCTGAGTATGTCTTGGGCCGTCATGCCCAGCATACCGCCGATGGCCTCCGCGGTCGGCTGCGGGTGGTCCGTGATGATGGTGTTGTAGGCGCCGATTTCCAGTTCTATATTTTCAAAACGCGCGCCGGCGCCACTTTTGATCCAGTCGATTTTTTTCGCCGTCGCTGCGGCCATGCCGGAGGACATGCCGTCCGGGCCCAGCATGCCGGCACGATTGTTGAAATTCAGGCTGACAATATCTGCTTCCTGTCCGGCGAACTGCAGGATTTTTTTGCTGCCGCCGCCAATCATCAGGGGAGGGTAGGGTTTCTGCGCCGGTGAGGGCGTGCCGGAGAAGCCCGACCAGCGAATAAAATCGCCGGCGATCTCCAGCGGCTCGCCCGACATGAAGGCTTTGTATGCGTGGACAAACTCGGCGAAGCGCTCGAAGCGCTGAGGGAATTCGTCAAACGGCAGGTTGACTGCCTCGTATTCATTCTTGATCCAGCCTGCGCCGATGCCGAACTCCAGCCGCCCGCCGGACAGGTAGTCCATGGTGGCAGCCTCCTTGGCCAGCATGAAAGGGTGGTGGTAGTCGTTGCAGAATACGCGGCAACCCACGCGCAGTGTGCTGGTCTGTTCCAGCGCCATGGCAATGGCGGGCAGCGCGGCCAGCATCTGCGGCGGGTGATAGGTACTGTCCAGCGCGGGTCCGGCGCTGAGAAAGTGGTCGGCGAGGAAAAACGTGGAGTAACCGAGGTCTTCTGTTTTCGCGATCAGCTTGCGCCAGTTGGCGGGCGAGTCAGTATTGAAACTCTGCAGCGAAAAGCGAAAGGGCTTATTGCTCATGGCGATTCCTGTCCCTGTCAGTTAGCCGACTTTAGTGACTTTGACGGCGATCGCACTATGTCGCGCCATGCCGGAGTATTTTTCCGGATGATCCAGATTGTCGATCAGGCGGTTGGTATTGGCGCCGATCTCGCGCACCTTCTTATCCGTGCTGCCGCCTGGCGCCGCCCCCCAGCAGTGCGCCATGGAGACCACGCCGCGTTTGATGTCGGGGCTGCTCTGCGCCACGGCCGGAATTGAGCCTCTGGCCGAGCTGATGGCGATAATTTCGCCATCAGCGATATTGAGTTGGGCGAGATCCTCAGGATTGATAAAGGCCGGGTTGGTCGTGGTCCTGGCGGCCAGCACACTCAACTCTGGTCCGGTGGAGTTGTAGTTATTCTTCATCCGGCGGCTGATCAACAGGTAAGGAAAGTCATCTTTAAGTTGCAGGCTGTTGTCGGCGTCGCGGGCTGCATTCTCCAACTCTGCAGCGAGGCCTGCGGGGAATAGGTCCATATGGCCGCGGGTCGCCGGGTCGGCAGGTTCGATAATGACATCGGGCACGTCGTATACATGACCGCCCTCGCGGCTGTAAATTTCCTCGATAGGAACCCGTGAGCCGGTGGTCATCTTCTTTAGCAGATCGAACTTGCTCGGTTTGCTGCGCATATCAAGCGGGTGCTGTTGGTTAATGCTGAGCTCAAGGCCCAGGCGCTTGCCGAGCTCCCAGAACACTTCCCACTCTTCGATCACGTCGCCTTCGGCTTCCACGACAGCTTTGGCGTAGTGGCTATAGGGTTGCTCATACCAGATATCGGTAAGCACGGTCAGGTCATCGCGTTCCAGGCAGAGCTTGGCGCCGATGACGTAGTCTGCCAGCTCTGCGCTGGCTGACAGCTTGTAGTCAACACAGACCAGCAGGTCGAGATTCTGCAATGCTTTGAAAGCTTTCTGCTGGCCCGGCCATGCCAGCAGCGGGTTGCCGCCGATACAGATGAGCGCCCTGATCTGGCCGTCTCCTTCCATCAGTATTTCGTCAGCGCAGACCGCCGTGGGCATTTCCTTGATTGGGCCGTTGGCGGTCAGCACGGTGACCTCGCCGATATCGTCGGATACCCGGCTGCGGACACCGGTCAGCCACTCCGGTTGCGGGGATATCGCCTGCGCCTGCCGCGGTGCCAGCGGCGACAATACACCGGCGTTGGGCAGTCTCTCCCCGGCGCGATAGTGACGGCCGCAAATGGCATTGATCGACTGCACCAGGTGCTGCACCAGATTGGGGTTCGGGCCCATCTCCGGACCGGTGCCGGTGCTCGCCGTGCCTCTGGGCCCAGCCGCAAACATCCGTGCGGCGGCGATGATATCGCTCTTGTCCAGGTCGGTGCGCCGGGCGACGTAATCCGGAGTAAACCGGGCAAGGCTGGCCTTGAAAGTATCGAGGTTCTGGATATGTTCGGCACAAAACTGCGCGTCGTGCAGATTTTCCTCGAGGATGATATGAATCAGTCCGGCCAGTAACACCGCGTCCTGCCCCGGCTTGATCTGCAGGTGCAGGTCAGAGCGGGAGGCCACTTCCGAGCGGCGCGGGTCCACGCAGATAATTTTCATACCGCGTTTTTTGCCTTCTCGCAGCGCATTGCTGGGACTGAAGGAGGGTATTCCCCCCGGTATCGAAAAGTGCGACACCAGCGTGTTGTTACCGAGAATGAGGGCCACATTGGAGTCGCGCCAGGTATGGCTGCCGCCACCCCAAAAACCCATACGGGCGGCGCCAATACCGACCTTCGCTGGCTGGTCTATGGTGATGCTGGTGTAGTAAGAAGGCGAGTCCAGCGCCACGTGCCAGGCCTTGGCGACCGGGTGGGTGGCGGAATTCTGGAACGAGACTGTGCCGTTATAGCTGGCGATACTGCGCGGCCCGTGTTTTTTCAGAATGGCTTTAAGCTTATCGCCTATCTCATCCAACGCCTGTGCACTGCTGATCGCGGTGCGAGTGCCATCGGCGTTCTTCTTCAGCGAGCTGAGGATGCGCTGTGGATAGTACATCTGCTCGGGCAGTTGCCGCCCCTTGATGCAGGTGTAGCCGCCGTAGACCTCGTTGTCAGTATCCGGGGCGATGGCGATCAGTTTATTGTTCTCGACGGTCGCTTCCATGGGACAGTAGGCGTGGCAGAAGCGACAGTAGGTTTTTACAGTTTTGCGCGTCATACCCTGTAGTCCTCGGCGCGGTACCTGCTGGATAAACCGCGATGCCTGTTTACAAAAACGTTATTCGGTAAAGAAATCTGCCCTCGGTCGGCCCTGTGGGTCGTAGACTGGCTCCTCGATTGCCACTTTGTATTTCAACACGGCCACGTCGGACACGCCGTAGGTACCGAGCGCGCCAAGCATGCTCTGGTAGAAGGGGCCCGCCAGGTGCGCCGCCAGTGCCTCCACCGACGCCCACTTTTCAAACACGTAAACACGAGTGGTGGAGGTCGGGTCCGCCGACCACACGTAATCCACGCAGCCGGCCTGCTCGCGCGTCTGCTCCACCAGCTTGGCCGTTTCCGCAAGGGCTTCTTCGCGGTTTCCAGCGGCAAAATGCAAGGTGCCGGCGATCAATACTGTCATGGTTTTTCCTCGGCCCAGAACGGGACATTGGGTTGTGCGCGACGCTTCGAGACAGTAGCAGAGTGGCTCGCTCAAAACAATCAGGGTTGACTGATTTTTTGCGAACCGCTATGGTGCGTGCATGACCAGTCTAATGAATCGCCAGTATTTTCTCGCCTCGCGGCCCGTGGGACTTCCCGATGCCCGCAATGTTCCGGCGCGCGATGTCCCCGTGCCTGAGCCCGCCGCCGGTGAAGTGGTGTTGCGCAACCTGTACATTTCGCTGGATCCCGCGATCCGCGGCTGGATGGGCGACGCGCCGAACTATATCGAGCCGATCAAACTCGGCGATGCCATACGCAGTAGCGTGATCGGGCGTGTGGTGAAAAGCAACAGCCCCGACTACGTCCCCGGAGACGTTGCCATGACGGTGGGTGGATGGGAGCGCTACACTACAGCGCAGGCGGCAACCCTCAATCGACTCGACGCAAACGCCGGCATTCCCTTATCGGCGTTCCTGGGTGTGCTCGGTCCCACCGGTTTGACGGCCTATTTCGGTCTGCTGGAAGTCGGCAGGCCAAAGGCGGGCGAAACCGTGCTGGTCAGCGCTGCCGCCGGCGCAGTCGGTTCGATAGTGGGGCAGATCGCCAGAATGCAGGGTTGCCGGGTGGTGGGTATGGCCGGCAGCGACGACAAATGTCGCTGGTTGCAGGACGAGTTGGGGTTTGACGCCGTAATCAATTACAAAACCTGCGGCGACATGGTGGGCGCGATACGCGCAGCCTGCCCGCGCGGCGTGGATGTCTATTTTGATAACGTGGGCGGCGAGATCCTGGACGCCGCGCTGCTGTGCCTGAACAAATTTGCACGCGTGGCGGTGTGTGGCTGGATTTCCACCTATAACGTGCCCAATGCCCCCGGCCCGACCAATCTGTGGCAACTGGTTGCCGAGAGCGTCACCGTGCAGGGCTTTACCGTGCTCGACTACTTAGGCCGGTTCGCCGAGGGTATTGGCCAGTTGGCGCAGTGGGTGATGGCGGGCGAGATCAAGTACCGTGAAGAGACAGTTGACGGTCTGGACAATGTCCTGCCGGCGTTTCTGCGCCTGTTCGATGGCACTAACCAGGGCAAACTGGTGATTCGACTCCCTGAGGATCCTGCTGCAGGCTAAGGTTTTGTATAGGTGCCACTGAGGTCAGCGGGCCCGTTGTAGATAAACTGGTATTGGCGGGACTGGAACAACCACTGGCCGTCCTGTTTGACATAGTTGTCCAGGTAGCGGCTGAGCACGGTGGAGGCGTTACCCTGTAAGTCTCGCGTGTACTCGTGCAGGTACCAGTGGCCGCTCGCATCGTGGCCATTGATCTCGAACAGGCAGGAACTGGGCAGCATCAATGCGAACTCAAAGCTGCCCATCATCTGTTGCCACAGCGCCAGGATATTGGCGCGGCCGCGCACCGGATTGCCCAGCAGGTTCCATACACCATCCTCGGCCCAGGTGGCAATCCATGCCTCGGCGTCAGAGCGGTTGACCGCATCCGCGTAGCGGCCCATAAGATTTCTCAGAGCTATTTCATCATCCAGTGGGTTCATCGGGTTTAATCCTGTAGGTTCCACACAGGGTAACTTTAGCCCGGTTGCGGATGAAAAGAAACAGACGAGACTGTTTTTTAATTCAATGACCTGTTACTATCCGAAGCCACGATTCTCTGGCTTGTAGCGACCGATAAACACACGAGGTGAACTAATGGACTTGAGTGCTTTCCCTTATTTGCAGGGCAATTATGCGCCCGTCTCTGAAGAGCGCGACCTTGGCGAGGAACAACTGACAGTAGAGGGCAAGGTGCCGCCGAAACTGGTTGGCGCGTTCATGCGCGACGGGGCCAATGTGGCTTTCCAGCCCAATCACTATGTTTACCCGCTCGATGGAGACGGCATGGTACATGCCGTGTACTTCCGCGACGGACATGTGTGTTACAAGAACCGCTGGGTGGAAACCAACCACCTGAAGACAGAGCGAAAATTCAATCGCATGATTTACGGCAGTGTTGGCAAAATCCTGCCGGTGCCGCAGGAAGTCATCGACGCGGGTGGCGAGCCAAATCCTGTGCGCAATACCGCCAACACCAATGTGCTGTACCACGGCGGCAAGCTGTTCGCGATGTGGGAGGGCGGTTTCCCCCACCTGCTCAACAACGATCTCTCCACCGTCGGACTGTACGATTATGACGGGACGCTAAAGCCCGGCGATGCGCTGACGGCGCATCCGAAGGTCTGCCCTGATACCGGACAACTGGTGTCCTGTACCCAGCGCTGGGACAGCTCCAATTACTGGGTGCAAATTTTCGATGCGCGCGGCAAGCATATGAAGACGATTCCGGTGGAATTTGAGCGCAAGGGCATCATCCACGATCTGCAGATCACTCCCAACTACGTCATCATCTTTTATGCGCCCGCTTTTCATAGCTTGGAAAAAGCCATGAAGGGTGAGAACCCCTTTATGTGGGAGCCTGAGCTGGGTACTAAGGTCATCGTCATCCCCAGGGACGGCAAAGGCAAGCCGAATGTGTTCGAAACCGACCCGTTTTTCAGCTGGCACTTCTGCAACGGCTTCGAGCAGGGCGGCAAGATTATTCTCGATTACGTCTGGATCAATTCCATTCCATTCACCACAGAGCAGGGTTCCGGCGTGGAGAAGCAGCCGCGCAGGATGCATCGCATGACCCTGGACCTGGCAACGAAGAAAGTGACCGATGAGTTGTTCTCCGATGTCTTTTGCGAGTTCTCCCGCGTGGATGAGCGCAGGATGGGCAAGGACTATCGCTACGGTTTCGCAGCGTCTTCCAATCGCGAGTGGGGCGACGCGCACGGCTACAACTGCACCGGCCGCTACGATTTCCAGACCGGTGAAACCAAGTTATGGGAGTTCGGACCGGAGGCCAATGCCGGCGAACCCGTTTACGTCCCCAATCCCGACAGCGAGCGTGAGGAAGATGGCTGGGTGATGTGCTTTGTATACAACCCCGGTGAGGGCGCTTTCCTGTCCATTCTCAGCGCCGGTGATTTCGACAATGGCCCGGTGGCCAAGGTGCACATTCCCGGCCGCGTGCCCAATGGCTTCCACGCCAATTGGATGCAGCACCTGACTCTCGGTTGAAACTGGGCCGCACAGCAAATCACCGGGAGCCCCTGGGTATGACGCGTCGACCAGAGATGGACCTGAGTATCTCGCCCTATCTGCAGGGTAATTACGCTCCCGTGCTCGAGGAGTACAGTCTCGACGCGGGCGCGAAAGGCTTGCGTGTCGAGGGCGAAATCCCCGCCGGGCTTTGTGGCGCGTTTATGCGCAATGGCCCCAACATCGCCTGGCAGCCGGATCACTATGTGTACCCGGCCGACGGCGATGGCATGGTACATGCCGTGTACTTCAGGGATGGTCGTGTACATTATCGCAATCGTTGGGTGCGGACTGCCGGTTTCCAGGTGGAAGAAAAGCTCGGCCGTTCCTGTTATGGCAGCGTTGGAAAAATCCGCATGCCGGATGCCGAAACGCTCGCCGCGGGCGGGCCGCCCAGCCCACTCAAGAACCTGGCCAACACCAACATTGTGTATCACGGCGGGAAATTGATGGCGCTGTGGGAAGTCGGCAATGCCTATGAGCTGGGCGCCGACCTGTCCACGCTGGGCGAGTGGGACTACGACGGCGAGCTGAGTCCCGGTGATGGACTCACAGCGCACCCGAAAATCTGCGGTCGCACCGGCGAGCTCGTGACGTGCACCCAGCGCTGGGACGCACCGTTTTACACGCTGCGCATCATGGACAGGACGGGAAAGCAGACGCTGTCGAAAGTGGTGGAGATGCCCGCTCGCGCTGTGATGCACGATCTGCAGATCTGCGGCGACTATGTGGTGATCTTTTACCCGCCGGCGTTCACCAACCTGGATGCGGGACTCACCGGCGGTAACCCGTTTGTCTGGCACGGCGACCGGCCCACCCGTATTTGTGCCATACCGCGCGATGGCGGGGAACCCGTCTGGTTCGAAAAGTCCACCTTCTTCAGCTGGCACTTCACCAACGGCTTCCAAAGCGGTGATACGCTCTATGTGGACTATGTCTGGATGGCCAGCGTACCTTTCGCCCTCGACCCCAACAGCGGTCGGGAGCGCCAGACGCGCAACATGCATCGCATGACGCTTAACCTGAAGACCGGCGCAGTGAGCGATGAAAAACTCGGGCCCACCTATTGCGAGTTCGGCCGCTCGGACGACCGCCGCTGCGGGCTGCGGTATCGCTACGGCTATGCGGCCGCTTCGGACACCGGCGAATGGGACGGCCCCAACCACGGCTATAATGGCGTTATTCGCTACGATATGGACAGCG
>Ga0114942_1000402_pt1 | contig 12382 bp, 11 predicted proteins | sample LowerColdCreek_FD_88674 | JGI IMG/M metagenome (GOLD analysis project Ga0114942, IMG submission 88674) | Groundwater microbial communities from Cold Creek, Nevada to study Microbial Dark Matter (Phase II) - Lower Cold Creek | ecosystem: Environmental > Aquatic > Deep subsurface > Groundwater ... | reverse complement strand
GCCCTGACTGCGACTTCCCGTGGGTATACAGCTGCCGCGTCCAGAGTCCCAAAAAACAGGTCTTCGCAGCGCTGCACCCGATGTTGGCTATCGAGAAACAGGCAGGTGAACACTTCCCGGCTACGACTCCCCAAGTGATATTGAAGGAAACGCCGGGTCTCTCCCGGACTGCTCAACACATCACCCGCAGATACCTTCTCCAGCGCTTGGCGGCGCGCCAATTCCAGCGCCGCGCGCAAGCGGGCATATTTTGCCGGGCCGACGCCAGGCCGATCCAATAAACTGAGTTGCCCGGCTCGCATCACTCCAGTGATGCCACCGAAATCGTGAAGCAGTGTGCGCGCCATATCCAGCGCGCTACAGTGCTTGTAGCCGGTGTTCAGCAACACGGCGAGCAGCTCGGTATCTGAAAGTGCTGCCGCTCCACGCTCCAACAATTTCTCCCGTGGCCCCTCGCCTGGTATCCAACGGATAATGCTCATGACAATGCTCCTCCCTGAGCGCCCTGCCTGCGCAGTGTCAAAGACAGCAACACAGTGGTATGGTTTCTCCTCAGCTATCTTCCCAGTTTGGGCGAGCAAATGGCACATCTTTTCAATCGCAATGTCCTGCTCGGTGTAAGTGGCGGTATAGCGGCTTACAAATCGGCGGAGTTGATCAGGCAACTACAGGAGCGCGGTGCCAGCGTGCGTGTGATCATGACCCACGGTGCCCAGGAATTCATCACGCCGCTGACGCTGCAAGCCCTGTCCGGCAATCCCGTGCACACTGAATTGCTAGATGAGCGCGCTGAGCTCGGCATGGGGCACATCGAGTTGGCGCGCTGGGGCGATTTGCTGGTGATCGCGCCCGCGACAGCCGACCTGATCGCGCGACTGAGCGCCGGAAGAGCCGACGACCTGCTCACCACCATAGCCCTGGCTACCGCCGCCCCGCTGCTGCTGGCACCGGCCATGAACCAGCAGATGTGGAAAGATCCCGCAACTGGCGCCAATATCGCTACCCTGGTAAAAAGGGGCGCGCAAATTGTCGGCCCTGCGACAGGGCAACAGGCTTGCGGTGACGTCGGCCCGGGGCGTATGGCGGAGCCCGCGGAAATAGCCCACGCTGCGGCCAGTTTGTTTGCCAGCGGCCAGTTAGCGGGCAAGCGCATCGTAATCACCGCCGGTCCAACCCGGGAAGCCCTGGATCCGGTGCGTTACATCTCCAATAACAGTTCGGGAAAAATGGGTTACGCCCTGGCGCAAGCCGCCGTGGACGCCGGTGCGATTACAACCCTGGTGAGCGGTCCGGTGAATCTGGCGCCACCAGACCACGTACAGTTCTTTGGGGTGTACAGCGCGGAACACATGCTGGAGCAATGTCTGAAGCTGTTGCCACAATGCGATATTTTTATAGCCTGCGCTGCCGTGGTTGACTACCGCCCGGCAAAAATTGAGAACCGGAAGATCAAGAAAGAGTCACAAGAATTAACACTGCAATTAGTGCGAACTCCCGATATTGTTACCGCAATAGCGACTAACGAACATCGTCCCTACACCGTCGGCTTCGCCGCCGAAACTAACGAAGTGCTGGCCTACGCCAGGGATAAGATGCAGCGCAAAGGCTTGGATATGATCGTCGCCAACGATGTCTCCGACCAGTCCATAGGCTTTAATAGCGAGGACAATGCCGTCACTGTATTGTGGCGCGACGGAGAACAGACCCTGGAGCGTGCACGCAAAGGCGTGATCGCGCATAAGATAGTGCAATTGATTGCCGAACAAACCCATAGATCACACTGAATGCTGAAGTTTATAAAAGCCAAAAAGTCGGCTCCCGAGGAAGAAAGCGCGGGGGAAGCCGCTACCAGTAATCCCCAGGGAATCAGCGTCAGCGGTAATGCCTTGCTGAAGATTGGGATTATCGCGCTGTTGGCCGCGTTAGTCCCCGTGCTACTGGGCTTTGCCTACCTGATTCTGGTGCGGGAACCGGACCTGCAGGATCAACAGGTGGAGCGTTTGGTATCCTCCTTCGCATTGCAGCAGGCGACCAATGTTCACCGCCAAATCGAACGCCTGCATGATCGCGTGCAAAGTGCGGCGCTGTCTCCACTCGCCTTGTCCGCCATAGCGAATAACTCCGAGGACGAACTCGCGCTGGTGGAAAAAGCCATGCTGGATTATTTCCCGGAGGTAGTGAGCCTTAACATTATCCCCATTGGTGATTTGGGCACGGCGGATTTCTCCGGAGGCAATCGCGGCCTGCGCAACCATATAGAGGTCGACCTCGTGCGGCGTACCAGCGAAGGCGACAAGACCGAGCCCGAAGCATACAAATTTGAAGGCAAATCGTTGACGTCCATGGCTGCCCGGGTCAAGCACCCCCGCATCGAGGATCGCTCGGCTGTCATGCTCATTACGATAGACAACGAACTGATTTCGCAATTGCTGAAATCGATGAAACCCGATAGCGGCAAATTCGCCCTGGAGCAACTCTTCAGTGCACCGGGAGCGAAACCCGACGCGGAAAAGAAAGCCGTTGAAATTGCCACCAGCGGCAGCGGCAAGCCTGACGCTAACACGCGCTACGCGAGTGTACCGAGCACACCCTGGCGCGTATCGTTCACCCCCTCAAAAACATTCATGAGTGAGCTGAGCATCAACCGGCTTCCCTTGTTCACCGTGCTGGGGCTGATAGTTCTCGCGGTGCTCGGCGCCCTGACCACCATATTACTACTCTTTCCCAAAAAGCTCGGTGCTGAGGTCGAAAAGGTCATCTCCGCAGCCGACCAGAAAACGCCCCTAACAGTGGCGATTCCTGAACTGGTACCGATCGCCAAACAACTGCGCCGCGCCACGTTGCGTGCACTACGCCAGAGCAGTGCTAGCCCAGCAGTGATTAGCAGCCCGCAAATGGAAACGATTCCTTCGCATGGCTCCCAGCTGACGAATCCACTGTTCCAGTCGAAAGCAATGCTCGACTACGATGATGAGAATCTGGATCTCGATCTGGATATGGATCAGGCCACTGCGACGCCTAAAGCCAAAGCCGCGGTCATCAGGGAGGGAGAATTCCCGCACCATATATTCCGCGCCTATGATATTCGCGGCGATGCCGAGACTGAATTGACCGACAAGCTGGTTGCAATGATTGGCAAGGCGATCGGCACTATCGCTGGAGAAATGGGTGAACAGGCATTGATCGTGGGCTGCGACGGGAGAACGTCCACACCCCGCATCAAGTCGACATTGATGCGTGCGATCATGGAGTCGGGCAGGGATGTCATCGACATCGGATTGGTACCCACACCACTACTGTATTTCGCGACGCAGCATTTGAGCTACCGGTCCGGCGTCATGATCACGGGCAGCCACAACCCCGCCGACCAAAATGGCCTGAAAATTGTCCTGAATCAGCAGACCATCGCCGCGGGTGGTATCCAGCAGATTCGCGATCGCATAATTGCCGGTAAGTTCAGCACGGGCAATGGGCGCATGACGCGCGAGGATATCGCGCAGGCCTATATGGATGAAGTATTGCGTGACATCGCGATTGCGGTGCCACTAAAAATTGTTATAGATGCGAGCAATGGCGCCACCAGCGAGATTGCACCCATTCTATTTGAAGAGCTCGGTTGCGAAGTGCAGCGACTTAACTGCAAGGTCGACGGGCGCTTTCCCGGCCATCCCCCAGATACCAGCAACGAGGACAATCTCGCCGACCTGGTGAGGATGGTGCTTGAGGTCGGGGCCGACTTCGGCGTGGCCTTCGATGGCGATGGTGATCGCCTGGCTGTGGTCACGCCCAATGGGCAGATTGTACGATCCGATGTCCTGCTGATGCTCTATGCCCAGGACGTGGTGTCACGTAATCCCGGCGCCGACGTTGTCTTCGACGTCAAGTGTAGCCGCCAGCTATCCAAGTTGATTACCCGGCACGGCGGTCGGCCCGTCCTGTGGAAAACCGGCCACGCGTTTATGAAAGAGAAGATGAGGGAGACCGGAGCGCTGTTGGGCGGCGAATTTTCCGGTCACATGTTCTTCGGTGAGCGCTGGTATGGATTCGACGACGGTATGTATGCAGCCGGTCGACTTGCGGAAATACTCAGCACGCATGGGGAGAGCCTGGACGACTCCGTCGCCAAATTCCCTGTCACCGTCAATACACCGGAGATCATTATTCCGGTGGCCGATGATTACAAATTTGAGCTGGTTGAAAAAATAATCAAAAACGCTGACTTTTCCTCCGGCAAAGTGAACACCATGGACGGAATCAGGGTGGATTTCAGCAATGGCTGGGGCCTGGTGCGCGCCTCCAACACTGGACCGGCCCTCACAGCCCGTTTTGAAGCGGACACCCGCGAGAACCTCGAAATCATACAGGACGAGTTCAGGGCCCAGATCGCGCTGATCGACCCGGAAATCAAACTTAATTTTTAATTGCGACCCGCGCTTGCGGGAACCGATGCAATGGCAGGCTAACAAATGTCACTCGATCGAGCGGAAGCCCTTAACATCGCCCAGGTTCTGACCGAGGCACTACCTTACATCCAGCGCTTTATCGGCAAGACCATAGTGGTGAAGTTTGGCGGCAATGCCATGGTGGACCCGCTTCTTCACGAGAGCTTCGCCAGGGATGTGGTATTGATGAAACTGGTGGGCATGAACCCCGTGGTCGTGCACGGCGGCGGACCGCAAATCGGCGCCTTGTTAGCCAAGCTGAATATTCATACCGAATTCGTCGACGGTATGCGCGTCACCGATTCCCAGACCATGGACGTGGTCGAAATGGTTCTGGGCGGCAGTGTGAACAAGGAAATCGTCGCCTCCATCAACCGCAACGGCGGCAAGGCGATCGGCGTAACCGGAAAGGACGGCCAGATGATTCGGGCTCGCAAGCTCACCGTCACCCGCTTCAGCCCGGAGCTCGATGTACCGGAAATCCTCGATATAGGCCACGTTGGTGAGGTAGATCAGATTGACACCGAGGTACTGCAAGTCATTCTGGGCAGCAATTTCATTCCAGTCATCGCGCCTATTGGCGTGGGTGACGACGGCGGCACCTATAACATCAATGCTGATCTGGTCGCCGGTAAACTGGCCCAGGTCATGCAGGCTGAAAAACTGATGTTGCTGACCAACGTCGCCGGTCTGCTGGACAAACAAGGTCGTATTCTTACCGGCCTGACCACGACACAGGTTGATGGCCTGATCGCGGACGGCACCATCACCGGGGGCATGCTACCGAAGATCCGCTGTGCCATCGACGCGGTAAAAGCTGGCGTCACAAGTGCCCATATTGTCGATGGTCGAGTACCCCACGCGGTGTTGTTGGAAACCTTCACTGACGAGGGCATGGGCACTCTCATCACCAATAAACGCGTGTAGCAGAAAAAAAACCGTGGAATTCGCTCTCCATTGTGGTTCGGCTTATTGCAGGCACGACGGGTAATCGCTAGCATTAGTTCACACGTTATTTGATATGGAACGCCATGCCTCCCAGAAAGTCACAAAGGCGCCAACAAATACTTGAAGCTCTGGCCCAAATGTTGGAATCCAACCCAGGCAACCGCATCACCACCGCCGGCCTTGCCCATCAAGTCGGGGTCTCCGAAGCCGCCCTGTATCGGCACTTTCCGAGCAAGGCGAAGATGTTTGAAGGCCTTATCGAGTTTATAGAAGACACGCTGTTCAGCCGTATCCACATTATTCTGGGAGAGGAACAAACCGCCGCACTGCGCTGCGAAAAGATGCTAATGCTGTTACTGGTGTTCAGCGAGCGCAACCCTGGACTTACCCGCATACTGACGGGCGATGCCCTGTCGGGCGAGACAGAGCGCCTGCACCAGCGGGTGGCGCAATTATTTGATCGTTTTGAGACACAACTGAAACAAGTCATCCGGGAAGCTGAACTGCGCGAGGGTTTGCGTCCCAGCATTCCACTGCCCTCTGCCGCCAATCTGTTGATGGCCGCCGCCGAGGGACGTATCTCGCAATATGTGCGTAGTGGATTCCAGCGTCTGCCCACCACGGACTGGGCCGGGCAGTGGGAATTATTGATGGGCGGCTTCTTTCGCCATGCGATAAGCCAGCCGCTTCCTGGCCACGCCAGCAGCTTCGTCAGCTAAGCGCGTATTTCAGGGCTTCTGAGTCTTTGGCGGTATTGCGGAGCGGGGACGCATTGTCTGTCGCAACTTGACCACGTCCTGCAGCATTTCGAAGCGCTCGATATCCGCCTCAAAGGAGGCTGAAAGCTCCTCAATATCCCGCTCCCGATCTTCGATACCCCGCTCGGTGGACTCTATTTCACTTTGCAGGCTCTCAATGGTCCGCAGTCGCTCCACATCCACTTGTTTGCCGGCACGCTCCAGGTCTGCCGCCTGCGCCTGGTAGTTTTCGACAGTTTGTTTGATAGATCGCCTATTTCCCCGGAGGATGCTCAGGCGTATCTGCAGTTCCCCCAGTGCGCGGCGTTTAGCGTCCTCTATATCAGCCACAGTACTGTAGTGCAGCAGGAGGGACTCGTCCCATTTACGCAAACGCTCCTGCTCCGCCCTGGCCTCCGCGTCAAGCTTTTCCTGCGCGTCCTTCGCTTTCCTTTCCTCCTCCGTGAGTTCGCGCGGCACGACTTTGATCACCATGCCCTTGTCGTTCAGCACCTCATAGCCGCCCTTTACAGACTCCGTCGGTACCTGGTAACCCACCACCACCACGCCCTCGGCATTGCGATACCGATACAACGGCTTGGCCTCGACTGCGGAGGCGAACCCCAGTAAAAGTGCCCATATAAATAACTGTCGCATGTAACCGGCTCGAAAAATCCTGTGCCCAATATAGGGCCTGTTAGCAGTTGGTACAAGTTAGACGCCGTAACGCTCGCGGTACTGTCGCATGGCGTCCAGAGCACCGCCCTGGCCCGGCTCGTCCGCGGCCTCCAGGTAGTCGATGATATGACCCATGTTGATAATGCTTAACACGGACACTCCCTGGACCCGCTCCACCTCCTGCACAGCGGACAACTCGCCAGAGCCCCGCTCCTGACGATCCAGGCCGATGATGACTCCGGCCAGATGGGCGCCAGCGGCGCTGATCATGCCAATGACTTCACGCACCGCTGTCCCTGCGGTAATAACATCGTCGATCACCAGTACGCGCCGCCCTTGCAACGGCGCTCCTACCAATATGCCGCCCTCGCCATGGGATTTGGCCTCCTTGCGGTTGTATGCGATAGGCACATCAAGGTAATGGTGCTGAGCCAGGGCGATCGCCGTCGCCGTCGCCAGCGGAATCCCTTTGTAGGCAGGGCCCAGCAAGACGTCAAACTCCACACCCGACTGCACAATGCATTGCGCGTAACAACGGCCCAGAGCAGCGAGCGCTCTGCCGCTCGAGAAGGCACCCGCGTTGAAAAAGTAAGGGCTAAGGCGGCCCGACTTGAGGGTAAATTCCCCGAATTTCAATACATCGCAACTGCGCGCAAGTTCGATAAACTCAGTTTGGTACCCATCCATATCGGTTATAGACCCTTAAACGAGGCATTGTATTCCAGCATTTACGCTATAGAATACGAAAATCCGGTACTGAACACTCACTAATAACAGGATTCGAGCTGTGAACTCTCGTTCCGGAGGCCATCATTATTACCAATGGCGAGGCTGCAAGGCTTCAACCTAAACACCCAGATGCCCGAGCATTCCCGCGGGAGCCCGGCAGGATTAAGTCGTCGCGCGGTTTGGGCATCATACTCGCTCTCAATTCAAGGGGCTAAAAATGAGGATCATCAGCTTCAGCGCTGACGCTATCAAGAACGCCGCAGAAAAAGGATTTTTCGATTGGCTGCAAGAACAGGACGCGGATTTTGTCTGCATTCAGGATCTGCAGTGTTCAGAATACGATTTACAGGACAAGGTCTTTTTCCCGGCCGAGTACAACGCCTACTTTCTGGACGACGTCAACGGCAAAACCAACGGTGTCGCTATTTACTACCGGCAAATGCCCAAGGCAATCATGACCGGGCTCGGATTCGCCAACTTCGATATGGAAGGGCGCTATATCCAGGCCGACTATGAGAACCTCAGCGTAGCCTGCCTCCTGGCTCCTCGCGCTGCGCCCAACGATGCAGCGCAACAGGCGCGCAAAAACGAGTTTTACTCGCTACTCGGTGGCCACCTGCAAAAAATCCGCAACAAGCGCAGGGAGTTCATTATCTGCGGCAACTGGCATATCGCCCACAGTGCTGGCGATGTACAAGACACCGAACGTAATAGCACCGTATCCGGCTTCCTGGCCGAGGAACGCCAGTGGATGAATGAACTGCTGGCATCGGGCTATGTCGACGCCTTCCGCGAAATCAACTCAGATCAGGACGAGTTCACATGGTGGCCGGACGGCGAACGCGGCAAAAATGGCTGGCGCACTGACTTCCATATCATCTCCCAGGGCCTGAAGTACGCGGTGGACTACGGTGCGATCTACAAGATCAAGGCGTTTTCAACCCATGCGCCCGTCATCATGGATTACGATATCGAGCTGTAGCTCTCCCCGGGACGGCTCAGGTGGCCAGTGCCGCCTTCTGCCGTGCGATCAAGAGTTCTATACCCTGCGCCGCCAAATCCAGCATGCCGTCGAGTTCGGCGCGTACAAAAGGTGTCCGCTCAGCAGTACCCTGCACTTCGATAAAGCCGCCAGATTCACCCATAACAACGTTCATATCAGTGTCGGCCGAGAAATCCTCGGCATAATCCAGGTCCAGCACTGGCGTTCCGCCATAAATCCCCACCGACACGGAGGCCACCATTTGCACCAAGGGGTCTTCCTGCAGGAGCTTTTCACGCTGTAAATAGTTGATGGCGTCGATCACAGACACACAGGCGCCGGTGATGGCGGCCGTGCGCGTGCCGCCGTCAGCCTGAATCACGTCGCAGTCCACAGTGATGGTGTTCTCGCCCAGGCGGGAGAGGTCCAGTGCCGCCCGCAGGGAACGGCCAATTAGGCGCTGGATCTCCAGCGTGCGGCCACCCTGCTTGCCGCGACTTGCCTCACGACCCATACGCGTACCCGTGGAGCGCGGCAGCATGCCATACTCCGCCGTTACCCAGCCCCTGCCCTCACCGCGCATGAAGGCGGGCACGCCCTTCTCTACCGAAGCCGTGCAAATCACCTTGGTATCGCCAAAGCAAACAAGGACAGAGCCTTCAGCGTGCCGGGTGTAATTGCGGGTGATAGTAATATCGCGCAGTTGCTCGGCTGAGCGGCCACTGGGTCGTTGCATGAGGATTGTCCATCGGGACTTCGAATCGCGACAGTATACGCGAGCTACATGGCCCTGTAACAAGCTGATACACTCCAAGACACGCAATTCAATCGGGGGCGCGTTACTTGTAATGATTCAAAGCATGACCGCATTCGCTCGAGAGAGCGTCACTACCGGGCAGGGTGTCCTGACCGTGGAGCTGCGCTCGGTCAACCACCGCTACCTCGACTGCAGCTTCAAACTGCCCGATGCGCTGCGTGCCCTGGAGCCGCGTCTGCGAGAGAAAATCAGCCCTGTGCTGGCGCGCGGAAAACTGGATTGCATGCTGCGCCTGCAGGCACACCCGACGCAGGCCGGCGAGCTGCGCATCGATGCGGCGCGCCTGGATGCCTTGCTGGCGGCCAGTCGCATTGTCCAGGACCGGCTGCAGAATGTGGCGCCGATCAACCCTCTACAGGTACTGCAGTTTCCCGGCATCTACAGTGCCCAGGACGAATCAGAAGAAGAATTGCAGGAGCAAGCCTTGACGCTGTTTGGCAGAGCGCTGGACACCATGCAACAAACTCGCCAGCGGGAAGGCGAGAAGTTGGCATCACTGGTACTGGATCGCCTGACACTGGTTGCCGCGCAGGTGTCTGCCACCCGCAGTATGCTCCCCGAGCTCATGCAGCAGCAGCGCAACCGCATCATCGCCCGAATTACGGATCTCGGCGTCGAGGTGGATCAGGGTCGTCTGGAACAGGAACTGGTGTACATGGCGCAACGGGCCGACGTGGACGAGGAACTGGACCGCCTGGACGCGCACATCGGCGAAGTACGCCGCACACTGAAGCAGGGCGGCGCCTGTGGCCGGCGCCTTGACTTCCTCATGCAGGAGCTCAATCGCGAGGCCAACACCTTGTCTTCCAAATCGCAGTCGGCCTCCACCACGCAGAACGCAGTGGAATTGAAAGTGCTGATTGAGCAGATGCGCGAACAGATTCAGAATATCGAGTAGCGGCGTCGCGGCAGGCCAACGGGAACAGAACATGACAAGCATTGGAACGCTCTTCACTGTGTCCGCCCCGTCGGGGGCGGGCAAGACCAGCCTGGTCAATGCCCTGGTGCAGCGCTGCGAGCGCCTGCATGTATCGGTCTCCCACACTACCCGGACGATGCGGCCCGGCGAGCAGGATGGGGTCAATTATCACTTCGTCACCGAAGAGAAGTTTTTAGCGATGTTGGAGCGCGCGGAGTTTCTGGAGCACGCGCGGGTGTTCGGCAACCTTTACGGCACCTCTGGCGTCTGGGTGGAACAACAGCTTGAGCGCGGCCACGACCTGATTCTGGAAATCGACTGGCAGGGGGCGCAGCAGGTCAGGCGTCTGCTGCCCCAAAGCCGGGCGATTTTTATCCTGCCCCCGTCGCGCGAATGCCTGCAGCAGCGGCTCAAACGCCGCGGACAGGATGATGCCGATGTCATCGAAGCGCGCATGAAGGCCGCCGTGGAGGAGATGTCGCACTATGTCGAAAGCGACTATCTGGTGGTCAACAAGGACTTCGACCAGGCATTCGATGAACTAAAGTCCATTGTAGAGAGCCATCGGCTGCTCACCGCCCGGCAGCAGGTAAACCTGGGCGGCCTATTGCAGGAGCTGCTGAACTAAGCCCATTTCACCGCTTGCGTACAGCGTGCGCTAAGCATTATTAGCGCTGGACGCACCCCCAGGGTATCGCGTTATAATTGTCGGTTACTCCGGAACAGCTTCGTTGTCAGGTCGCGGGGACCCCTTCAGGGCAGCTCCACCTTAAATTTACCTGTGTTTGCAAGAAATTTACCTTGCACTGGCGCACTCAAAATGGGAAGTATTGAACAATGGCACGCGTTACTGTTGAAGATTGCCTCGAAAACGTTGCGAATCGCTTTGAACTGGTCATGGTTGCGAGCAAGCGGGCCCGGCAGTTGGCGACCGGCGGCAAAGACCCACTGGTACAGGAAGAATCAGACAAACCCACCGTAATCGCCCTGCGCGAAATCGCTGAGGGTCTGGTCACGAACGAACTGCTGCGCCGGGAAAGCGAAATGGAAGCCGAGGAGGAATTGGCCGAAGTTATGGATGCCACCGAAGCATTGTAAGCTCCGAGGGCGTCTCTGGCATGAGCCATAGACCAGCGACATGCAAACGATAGATGCCCTAAATACCACCCTGCGCAGTTACCTCAACCCCGAGCAGGCCAACCACGTCAATCGCGCCTATTTCTTTGCCGAACAAGCGCACTATGGACAGCGACGACGCAGTGGTGAGCCCTACGTAACACACCCGCTTGCGGTAGCGGGCATCCTCGCCGACATGCACATGGACCATCAGAGCTTGATGGCCGCCATGTTGCATGACGTCATCGAAGACACCGGCATCGAGAAATCCGCCATTGGCGAACAATTCGGCCCGACGGTCGCGGAGCTGGTGGACGGCGTGAGCAAGCTGTCGCAAATGGAATTCCAATCCCTGGAGGAAAAGCAGGCAGAGAACTTCCAGAAAATGGCATTGGCGATGGCGCAGGACATTCGCGTGATCCTGGTCAAACTCGCAGACCGCTTACACAACATGCGTACGCTGGGGGTACTGAGTTCCGCCAAGGCGCGCCGCATCGCGCGTGAAACGCTCGATATTTATTCCCCCATCGCGATGCGTCTGGGCATGAACAGCGTGCGGATGGAGTTTGAGAACCTCGGCTTCAGCGCGCTGTACCCGATGCGCGCCAGCCGTATCGACGCCGCGCTGCGCCAGGCCAGGGGCCACCGCAAGGAGCTGTTGGAGAAAATTCGCCACCAAATCGAGGTGACGCTGCAACAGGAAGGCCATCAGGTTTCAGTAGTCGGGCGCGAAAAGCACCTGTACAGCATTTACAAGAAAATGAAATCCAAGCGGAAATCCTTTTCCGAGATCATGGATATTTACGCCTTTCGCATCATCGTAGATTCTGTCGATACCTGTTATCGCGTACTCGGCTGCATTCACAGCCTGTACAAGCCGGTACCCGGAGAATTCAAGGATTACATCGCCATCCCCAAAGCCAACGGCTATCAATCCCTGCACACGGTGCTAATGGGCATGCACGGCGTCCCTGTCGAGGTGCAGATTCGCACCCAGGAAATGGAGGACATGGC
>Ga0114942_1000401_pt1 | contig 12411 bp, 18 predicted proteins | sample LowerColdCreek_FD_88674 | JGI IMG/M metagenome (GOLD analysis project Ga0114942, IMG submission 88674) | Groundwater microbial communities from Cold Creek, Nevada to study Microbial Dark Matter (Phase II) - Lower Cold Creek | ecosystem: Environmental > Aquatic > Deep subsurface > Groundwater ... | reverse complement strand
GCTCATCTTCTTGAAATACGCGCCCAAGGTAGCCCGCCCCCGCCTCAACTCCTTCAGCTCCGCCTCATCCCCTCCGACCTTCCCCTCGAACAGCCCGTGAGGCCAGCAGACCTCCTCGATCAGATCGGCGAACGCCCACCCCCTCTCAGTCCGCTTCTCCTCCCGCATGATCCCCACTAGCACCGCCAGCATCCGGCGCATGTCGCGGCCGTCCACGTCCCCCGCGTCCTCGACGACTGGCTTCTGGAGAGGATCGGCGAAGCCCGCCGCCATCACGATTTGAGGCACAACCTCGCACCACCGCTCGAAAGAACGCATCACCCGCGAGCACGTCTTCGGCCGGCCCTCCTCATCCCACGCCCGCACCATCGCCCACATCGCGGCCAGCATGTCCCGCCGGTTCTGCTTGTCCGTCAACCAGGCCGCGTCCAGCACCTTTGCCAAAGGCCGACCCGACCCCGTGTCCGCCTCGGGATCGAACAGCCGCACCAGAATCGACCGCCGTCCCATGTCCCCTCCCAGCTCCATTCCGTTCCCCGTGAGAAAAACACTCGTCACATTCAGGGCACGAAACGAATCCTTCGTCCGGAACACCCGGCCCTCATGATACGCAGCCGTGATAAACTGCTCCAGCTTGTCCGACTCGAGACGATACTTCACATTATCAAAAAGCACGTAGGGAGCGCCCTCCTGGGCGAAACCATCGAGCACATTCGCCAGCTCGTCAGGATCCCGCGGGAGCGACCGCATCGAAGGCGCACCATAGAGAGGAGCCAGCGCCATCGACGCCAACAGCGTCTTTCCTGATCCCTCCGTATTGGCGACGTAGGCAAAACACGGCGGGCGCGCCAGACCCGGCAAAAGCCCGGCGCAGAATCCACTCAGCATCGCCGCGAGGTGCGCCGCGAACGAGCGCCCCGCGTCCTTCGCGTCAGCCCTCTCAGCCCAAAGGAAATCCATGTGCAGATCCTCCAGAAAGATCCGCCCCTCCTCCCTCGACCAATCCCGGGGAAAATCAAACGGCAGCGTGAAGGACTTCGTCGGCCGGTCATACCCCGCGTCCAGCAGCACGACCCGCCCTTCCCGCAAAACCGGCATCGGCACCGGATTCACCCGGTCCAGCTCGGGCAGCCCATTGCAGAAATCGGTCGACTCCAAACAAATCATCGCCTGATCCAGCGTCAGCATCGTCGGCTTAGTCACCTCGATCACTTCATCCTGCACCACCTTCTTCTCGACCCGCACCGGGCGGAAAAAATCCTCCGCCCACGTCCGGAAATCATGGGCCCGCATCGGCACCGACCGCCGGTCACGCTCATTCACCAGCACCGGCCGGCCGGCTCGCTGGTAAAGCCCCGCGCCCCGGACACACTCCAGCACAGCCCGCCGGAACGGTGCGCCGAGCTGAGATCCAGGCTTAGGCAACACCACATCCGGCACCTGAAGAAGATCAGCCTCCCCGCTGGGGCCGGAAACGTCATCAGGCATCACCACCCCCTCCGCCCGGAGGCGATCCTCCGCGCGTGCGAACACGTCCGCCATCGATTCCTCACTCGGGTCGCCCATTTACAGAGCCCCCCCTTCCAGGAAAGCCGAGACCTCATCCCGAACGGTCGCTATCGAACGATCCGCCCCGTAATGCGTCAGCCCCACCATCGCCTTCCTCGCCGCCTCACGATCACGCTCGGCGACCGCCTGGTTCCCCATGAAAATCCACTCCTCCCGGCGATCCCGCGCCGGCCGGTCGATGATCGAGACCGCCCGCGGCACCGGATCGAAGAAAAGCAGCCGCTGCGCCTTCCCCTTCCGACGGCAGAAAGGCAGCCGCGAGAGCCGCACCGCAGTCAGCGCCCCCGGATCCGCGCCGAGAGGCACGAGAAGCCCCTTCAGCCGGTCACGCAGCACATCCCACTCCGCCTTGGTTCGCGCGTCCACCCGGAGGAGGACGTGGACACTCTTCCCGCCCGAGGTGTAGATCGCGACAATCGGGAGCGGCAGTTTCACCATCGCCCCAAGCCACAAATAGGCGTTCGCCTCATCCGACTCCAGCACCATAAACCGCCAGCTCGTCACCGACTCCTCCGACCGTCGGGAGACCCGTCCCGTGCGGGGATTCGGATGAAACTTCCCGTCAACCGGCTGGCAGAGGAACCAGACCCCCTCCGGCCCGCCGAACGGTTGAGGGAGACCCTGCGGACGCGGGAAACCGACCGTCGCCCGCGACCGCGTGAAGTATTCTGTCCAGCCCGCGCCCGGCTCGTAGACCCACTGCCCCTGACTCTTGAACTCCGTGAAAACGACGCACCTCTCCCCGTCATCATAGAGGCCGGCGAGGAAATCCTCCACCGTCATCGCCGCCGGATCCCGCGCCGAGCGTTCGCCCAGCATCAGGGCCGAGACCCTCATCGCCCAGGTGCCCGCGAATTGAGCCAGTCGCCCCGCGTCGAATGCCTGGACGCCCCCCCGATCCTTCGGGGCCTCGCCCCCGTCCGACCGCTGCATCTGTCGGCGCGCCGCAGCCGTCGGACGCCACTTCACATCCGCGGGGCGCGGGCCCGCGTGTCCGACAAAAGCAAACGCCCGCTCGAGCTGCTGCCGGAGCTTCCGTTCCTGCGCGGCGTGCATCTTCGCCCCCTCCGAATGCAGTCGATCCGCGACCACCGGGAAAGCATGGGCCGGATCCACCGAACACGACGCAGCCCGGAGGAACGCGTGATAACTCGATTCATCGAGCCGGCCCTTCTCCCATGGAAGATTCGCGACGAATCCGGCCCACAATTCCGCCCCGGTTTTTCCCTCAGAATGATCCATAAGCGCCCCCTTTCCCGATGAATTGCGGGACGCAAGTGCGGGACGCTTCCCCCTCTCCCGTCGTAACTTCCTTATTTTCAAGAGCCAGCTTGCGGACTCGAACCGCAGACCGACTGATTACAAATATTCCCACCCCCCTCGGCAATCCTTGATTTATCAAGGGCCGCGCGCCTATATTCCCCCAATATAACCCCCGTTTTTGCCCCATTTGCGGGACAAATCTGCGGGACAAAGAGAACGACTGATCCGGAATCAGTTCATGGCATCCCCTCCGAAGATCCGCGGGCTTCTTTACCGCACGAAAAGGCGCGCCGACGGCACCGTTCGCGTCCTCGGTTACTATTACCAGCCCCCGACCACACGGGGACAGCCCAGGCCGAAGGAGATCGCCCTCGGAACCGCCGATTACACCGAGGCCTTGCTCGCGGTCGGTCGGCTCCTGACAGTTGAGATGTCGGCCTCCCGGAGCGTCCTTTTGTCCGATGCGCTCGAGCGGGCCATCGAGCGGAAGCTCGACGAGCGGGTCTATCGGGACAAGACGGCCCGCGACGCCAGAAACACCGCGCGGGCCCTCGTGCGCCATGTCGGGGAGCGAGCCGCCGAAAGCCTCACGCGCGACGATCTCGAGGACTACCAGCGGCACCTCCACCGGCGGCTCGCCGCTACGTCCGTGCTTCATCACATGGCGACCCTTTCCGGTCTCTTCGCCACCATGGTCTCCATGCGGATCCTCACCGTTAATCCCATCGCCGGCGTCCGCCTTCGCCGGGCCCGCACCACGCGGCGCGAGAAATTCTGCTCGCGCGAGGAGCGCGACCGACTGATCGAGACCTGCACCCGCGACGACCTGCGATTCATCCTCCACGCCGGATTCCATGCGGGTCTCCGGATCGGCGAGATCGTCAACGCGCGGCCCTCGTGGTTCCACCTCGAATCCGGTGGCGGATTCCTCACCGTGCAGAGCGATGGCGATTTCCTCGTCAAGAGCCAGGCCCGAAGCGTGCCGATGACGCGGGAATTCCGCGCGTTCCTCGACGACTACGGGCTCCGAGAGCCCTTCATGCTCCGTCCGGACAAGCTCCCGGGGAAGGGGATCCTCCGCTACGACTGCAAGAAACCCTTTTCGCGGCACGTCACCGCGCAGGGTCTCGGCTGGGTCACGCCGCACATCATGCGGCATACCTTCGCCTCGCTGCACGCCATCGCGGGCCGGAGTGCGACCAAGGTCGCGAGGTGGTTGGGAATCACGGTGGCCGTGTTCGATTCTCATTATGCGGGACTGCGGGATGTGGATGAGGAAATAAATCTATGAGGCGGGGAGAGGGGCGGAGTCTAAAAGGTCGGCTTTCATCCCGTCCCCCGTTCCAGCCTCATTCGCGCGATGCAGGCGTCAATGTCCACCCGGGCGAAGCGCAGGCACTTCGGGCCGGTGCAGGTGGGCCGCAGCCCGAATTTCTCCTCGAGGAGACCGAGCACGTTCCCGCCGTCGACGTAGGCCTCGGCGGTCTCGCGCGTCATCAGGGCCGGCCAATCGGGCAGCAGCTTTCCAATCGCGGTCATGCTTCTTCCCCTCCTTCCTCGTCCCTCGCAGCCTCGCGCTTCTCGTGCTCGTCGATGAAGGAATCGATCTCCTCCTCCAGTTCAGCATCCCCGGCGGCGGCAACGTCCACCGGCCACTCGACGCCGAGGTCACGGATCGCGGCGGCGACGAGAACGCCATTCGGCCCGTTCTCGCGCACATCGTAGGCCAGGGCCGCGACGTGGAGGAGGGCGAGGAGGTCGCCGGAATTCAGGGACGGGGCCAGCTTCACCAGCCATTCGGCGGGGCTCGCCTTGTCCCCCGGCTCGCGGGTCGAGCGGCCGAGGAACGTCCGGAAGACCTCATCCGCCCACTCCGCGCCGGCGGGGTGCATCTGCGCGACCGTAAAGACGACGCCCGAGCGGGTCAGCTTGTAGAATGGCGGCAACATCATCCTCCCCTGCGCGGCCGCGAAGACCGCCTCCGCCAGCGCGACGAGCCACTTCTTCCGACGCCGATCCTCCTCCACCTTCTCCTTCTGCCCGGCAATCTTGTCCGCCTGACGGGGCGAGATCGGTTTCGCGCGGAAGAGTCGGAGCGGCGGTTCCATCGTCTGGATCACGTCGATCGCAAAGCGGCGGTTCACCAGGACGACGGCCGTCGAGAATCCGGGCAACGCGCCGGAGTCATCATGGGCGAGCGAGACCGGAATCACCCCGCGGCCCTTCAGCAGTTCGGCCCAGGTCGGGATCCCGCGGTAATCCACATCGCTCTTGATCTCCTCCGGGAGAGGGCGTTCGTTCACATCGACGAGCGGGGAAAAGGGCGCGAGAGCCCCGCGGGCTTCGCCGTCCCAGAGGTGCCGCTCAACCTCGTAGTTCGAGGGGAGCAGCTCCTCGGCCCCCTCTTCCTTCCGGTGGCGGGCGAGCGCCTCGAGATTGAGCGAGGCCGGATAGGCCTTCCCATCACGGCCGATTCTTTTCTCCGGCGAGATCGGCGCGGCATCCGGGAGCATGTCCTCGTATTCGTGACCATTCCCCCGATGCGAGGTCGGACGGGGCCGCGGCATCGCCTGCCGCACCCGCTCGACCAGTTCCTGCGAGACCGCGCAGAGCCCGGCCAGAGCCGAGGTCGACAAGTCGGGCCACTCCGCCAGGGCCATCCTGACCGCGTTCTCCTTGTCGGCCCGCGACCGACGCAGGCCGTGCCCGTCATTCGCGGAGAGCGAGTGGGCGAGGGCCTCCCGGAAGCCGCCGGGGCGCACCGCGCAGACGAGGGTCTCGTGATCGAGGACGGAATGCGCGAAGGCGCGATGGAAGCCGTCGCCGATCCAGAAGACGCCGTTGATGTCGGGTCCGTAGATTTCCGGCGGAGGCAGGTCGCCGCCGGCCTCAAGGACGGCGACATAGGCGTCGACCGTCGGCTGGTCGATCGCGACCCGCGTCTGGGTGCCGCCCTCCGTCTCCAGACAGCGGAGGGTGATACATTCGAGGGTCGCCTTCTTTCTTTTCGGTGGTTTCATGGGACTTCGGTTCTTTGTTCTTCGTTCTTGGTTCTCTGTTATCTCCAAAGAGAATCCGTTTAGCGGTATCTTGGGAGTAAGTCGGCTTGTTCTAAGACTGGTTCCAAGTCTTCCGGTAGGAGTTCCGAGAGCGCACGCAAAAACGCGGGCACCGATGCCTTGCCTTTGTGCTGGTATCCAAGTTCCAGCGCGAGCGCGATCAAGTTGTCGTAGATTTCGACCGGCATTTGGAAGTTCTTTCGGTCGGTCGTAGCGTCTCCTTGGGCGTGTAATTCTGTGACGTATTCTGGCTTTTTCATAGTGAAGAGAGATCACAAGTGGATGCTGGCAACGGCGGAAAGTTGCCTGTTTGGTTTATTCGGAGTCCAGCGCCCGCCGCGCCAGATCCTTTGCGTTCTTCGTTCGTGGGGCGTTCTTCAAAGCGCCCCCACCGCCGGCGGGCGGGGCGTTCCCTTTTTCCGGGAGTTGTTATTCCGGGCCGCCTTCTTCGCGGCGGCGCGGTGATCCTCGCCCTTGTTTCCGGCGGCCCGCCCGTAGGCCTCCAGCATCTGGAGGCGTTTCGAGTTCGCGGCGCGGGTCTCGCCGAGGAGGATCGCGAGATCCTCGCGCGACATATCGAGCACGAGGGCAGGCTTGAAAGTTTGGGCGAGGGCGTAGAGCCGCCGGATGACCTTCCCCGGGTGGGGGCCCTCCTGGAAGATGTAATCGAGAAGGCCCATCTCGGACACCCCCTCGTCGCGCGTGCCGACGCCGAGGCATTCCTCGAGCAGTTCCATCTCCTCCGGGTGCAGGGCCTCGCCGGCACGCCATCGGGCCGCGATCTCCTGCACTTCGGCTTCGAGGAGGGCCGAGACCGGCGTCGCGTGGTCGACGAATTCCCACTCCCCGGCGGCCCCGCCGCGGGTGCCGCCTTCGGTGCGATGGTAGACCGCCCGCAGCGTGCGGTCGATCTGCTCCCCGTACGGAAGGGCATGGAAATCCGACGTTGCCTTCATGCTCCGTCCCCCCGGATCTTCGCGCGGGCATCGCGGTTCCTGACCTTCTGCCGGTAGAAGCGCGCTCGCTCGGCGCACCTCTCGCACATCTTGCCCGAGGGACGGGCCGGTTGCTTCCCGCACTGGGGGCACATCCCGCGAGCCCTCAAATCACGCTTCCGGATCCGGGCCCCCTCGCGGTTCGCGTCGCGCTTCTTCTGCGTGATCGCCTCCTCCTCCTCGGGCGTGCGGTGCTTGCGCTTGCGGTTCGGCTGGCCGAGACCCGAGGAATTCTTCGCCTGCCACCAGATCCGCAGGCCCTTCTTCCCGCCCACGTCGTCATGGGAGAGCCGGAGGTGGACGGAAGAGATCTTCGTCTTCAGCTCGATCACGCGCGACAAGCGCGCCATCGCCTCGCCGCTGTCGCGCCGGTAGAAAATCCCGTTGCTGGCCCATCCCTTGTGGGAGGCCCCTCGCTCGAAGCGCGGCACGGTGAGGATCCGGGCGGCCATCGCATAGGCGGCGGAGGAGGCCGCGGGCAAGCCCGGGCGGAGAGGATTCCGCGCGCTCATCGGGCGGCCTCCTCTCCGTCTGCCAGCGGGTCGGGCTCGATGTCCGTCAGCAGCACCGGCTCGCCCGTGCATTCGAGGGCGTCCAGGTGCTGGTGGAGGATCCGGGTCGCGAGGATCACGTCCTCCAGATCCGGCCGCTCGTCCGTCCAGGTCGGGAGTGGGTCCCCCGGGCTTCCCACGTCATCGCGGTGCAGGAACAGGACGAGCATCCCGTCGGCTGTTCCGAAGTCGACCATCCAACCCATCGACCGCTTCTCGATCATTCCGAGCACGCGGGCGACACTGTCATGGATCCCCTCGCCCGCCTCGCCGGCCACCTCCGCCTCGATCTCGAGGGCGAAGGCGTCCGAGAAGGGGTGGGAAGCATTCTTTCCGAGTTTAGGGTGGCGCATCATCGGGAGGCCCTCCCTTCCTTTTCACCCAAAATCGCTGCTGCTGCTGATAACTCGAGCGCGTTGCACTCTACTTTACCATTCGATCTTGATAAATACTGATCCATGGAACGGCGGTCAGCGAATAAAAAAAACGCCGGCAATTCTCGGCGGAGCGGATGAAACCCGTAGATGAGGAACCTCCAATCAAAATTCCATTCATCATCGGCACCCCATTCCAATTCATAGCGATCATCTTCCGACGCATGTCCCCTACCCCATCGCCTTACGGAATTCATATATTCCCGCCACTCGGATTCTTTCGGTCGAAACTCAAAAATGAGTCGAAGATCCGGTTCTTTGCCTTCTGGATAGATTTCAAAAAAATCACTTACCGATGAAAAGTGATCATAGGAATCGGGGGACGCGCAGTTAATGAGCCGCTCTTTTTTTCCCCCTTGAAATCCGGGAAGGTTATATCGCTTATGCAATTCTTCCTGCTCGAAGCGCCACACTGGCGCGGGTTCCCTTTTTGCCAACAGCGCGCGCATCATCTTTTCCCACTCAAACGCGCATTTCCACATGCGCCGCCCTCGCTCAAGAATCACAGTGATGTCGTCCAATTTCATCGCACGAGTTTTCCTAGGATTTGCGTGATCTGCTGGGCGGTGAACGCGCAAGGGCGGTCGATTACAAGCTGGCCCCGGATAATCCGGAAAGCGGGGCCGGCTTCCTCCTTCATCGCGGGGAGGGCCTCCCGACGCAGTTTCCGGTCACGCTGGTCGGCCAGGTAGGAACGCTGCTGGGTCGGGGTGCGGATCCCCCCGGTGCCCATCACGAGACGCCACTGGGCAGGAGTCAGCTCGCGGGCGGGAATGCGGCGGACATCGAAGTGCTCGCCGGCCTCCTCCAGCACTTCGACCCCGTTCTCCCAAGCGTCGTATTGCTCCGGGTACGGGGCGGAGGAAAGAACGCGGCTAACCCGGGAGTCGAGCAGGATAGGAGCGTAGAGACCACCGCGGCCGATCATCTCGAAGGCGTGGATCACGGAAGTGGAAAGCCCTGCGCATTCCAGCTCGTCGCGGGCCCCTTGCCCGTGTCGGTCTATGAGTTCGGCCACGATGCGGCCGGCTTCCTTCCAGGCTTCGACGCCCCTTTCGATCAGGGTGCGGATCTGTTCGACCGCGTTGGGACTTATGGTTTTTGGGACAAGTTCAGTCATGGTGATAGGTTTGGTTTGGGTTATTCGTTAGGGTTCCGGGATTCCTTGAAAGCCATCTTCAGCACCGAATCGACGCGGGCGAGGCAGGTCGCCACGGTGTCGTCGCCGAGCCCCTCGACAGTTTCCTGCCAGGAGGCGGCGTCGAGGTGGCAGATGATTTGGCGAAACTGTTCCTTTGCCCGCTCGCGCCATGCGGCATGGGCCGCGGTGTGTGCGCAATCGTTCGCGGCCTGGTAGGCGGCGATCCAGCGGAAGGGCTGGGACAGACTGACCTCGGGAATGACCGGGATCGCGGGGACGTCGCTCATATCCGATCCTCCTTTCCCGGGGCGGCGAAGATGGCGGGGAGGTCTTCCTCGCCGGAGGTCTCGAGGCCGGTCATACCGGCCGACTCGCGCCACTGGTCGGCGAGGACGCCGGAGGGGAGCGGGCGGGAGGCGTAATGTTTCCGGGTCGCCTCCCGATAGCCCACATCATACCCCTGCTCGAAGCCCGCGCGCACCGAAAACCGGCACGCGATGGCGATGGTAAATATTGCGGAAATACAAAGGATCATGTCGATCATGTTCATGGGTTCAGTGTTCGGATGTTCTCATTTCAGGATTCGGGGGGCCGCCTCAGTCCCGGAAGGGGAGTTCGGCGAGAAAGGATTCGAGGGCATCCCGGACGTGGGCCGTCGCGACCTCCGGCATCTGAGCGTCGAGGTGCTTGTGGAGCCGACGGAGCAAGGCCAGGGCGGGGATCCCGTGCTTCACCGCCGCCTCAAAAGCGTCGATCTCGTCGAGGCTTCGAGCGTTCGTCGTCGTGTGTCGGGCGAGGTCACAGAGGGCCATCGCTCCGGTCTGGAGAATTTTTTTTACATCTCCGTCGGTTCGGAGTTCCTGATTTCCAATGAGTGACGAGGATTCCATTTTCGTTTGGTTTAAGTTTTTTCGGGACTGAATACGTAGGTTTTGAAACCTATTTACTTTGGGAATATTGACAGACTGGGAACAACGCGCAAATGAAAAGTTTCTTGAACGGGAATTTTTCTTGGCTGATGCTTCCAATGCCTACCCTGGCCCGATGCCTTCCAACTCCTTTTCCCTTGTCCTGACCGATCTCCTTTCCCGGGGTGACGCCGCGCGGATTGCGAAGGAATCCGGCCTGCCAACGGCGAGCATTTCACGCTTCAAGGCGGGGGAGCGCATCCCCAGCCCGGAGAACATGCAACGGATTCTTGACGCCATCCGTGATCCCGACGGAAAGCAGGCGTTGCTTCTGTCCTACATCCGGACTGTCGCACCCCCGAAAGAGGCGGGGCGGATCCGGGTCGACGACGCGACCCGCGGGAGATTCCACGAGGACGAGGTTCCTCCGATGGCGGACAAGACGCGGATCGATCTCGATTTCATCGAATGGCACGCGCGCCATAATCCTCACGTCTCCACCCTGGTGGGCGCGATGGCGAATTCCATCCGTTCCCTCGCTCGGATGGAACGGTCGGCGCTTGAGGCTGGAGAAGCGGGCGGGGCCTGATCAAACGATCGCCTGCCCCATCACAATCCTCTCCCGCATCTCGGCCATGGAAAGGCCGGTCTTGTGCTGGTGATGGGGGATGTCCGGGAAGCTCTTCCAGTCGCCTCCCCACTCAATCGGGAGCCCCGCGGCCTTGACCGCTTCGGCGATGGCGCGATGCACGCGGGTCGCCTTCGCGGAATCGGTCTCGTCGAGGTAGGATCCCCCCTGGAAGATGCCGAGGTCGACCGCGATGCCGAAATTATGGTTGCTTTGCCCGCCCTTGGCGTTCGTGACCTTCGGGCCGGGGGCCGTGCGGCCCTTCGCGTAGAGCGCATCCTGCTCGGCGAAGGTGCGCGTCCCGGAGATGATCCGCACGTCGCAGCCGAAATCAATCGCCCGGAGCTTCGCGATGCGGAGGAGGCGGCGGAAGGTCGGGCGCACCTTCTCGAGGAGGGTGCCGAGAAGCCGTTCGCTCCTCTCGTCGAATTCCGGCGCGGAGGGTTCCGGCGGGGGCAGCTTCGCGGCCGGGTTGTCGGCGAATTCGGGGGCGGAGGCGGGGGACGCCGGCACGGGGAAGGCGTCGGTCGGGGCGGGCCGGTCGCGCGCGATCTCGGGGCGGATCCCGATCGCCTTCGCGACGGCCACGGCGGTCGCCGGGCCGGGCACGCCGTCGGGGTCAAGGCTCAGGCGGGACTGGATCGCTTTCCAGAGGGTTTTGGTTTCGTGAGGGTTCATGGGGTGCGGGATTTCGGGATGACGGTTCCCTTGTAGAGCACGGGGCGGCCGGAGTCGTCCTTCAGGACGGTCATGAGCGTCTCGCAGGGGATCCGCTCTCGGGTATTCTGGTTTACGACGGTATAGCACCACCCGTAAGGCAGATCGAGGCGGCGGGCCTTTTCGTATTCCTCGTAACAGCGGGCCCGCTCGTCATGCGCGATGCCCGCGATCCAGCCGTGCCCCATCATCTGCTCGCGCGAGAGTCCGAAGAGATCACAAAGTGCCTTGTTCACGCCGATGCACATCCCGTCCGAGACCCGGCATTCATAGACCGCGACGGTTAGGAGGTCATCGGAGAAGCGACTACGCGCCGAGTTCGCCGCCGCCAGATCGACGACGTGGCCGAGCTTGTCGATCTTCCGCGAAATGACGACGGGCCAGGTCAGGAAAAAGACGAGGGCCCGCCAGATCGAGCGGGCGATGGGGTAAAGCACCTGGACGCGGGACAAGAACAGCACGAAGGCCGCGCCGACCGCGGCGAGCCATTCCAGAAATTTCTCCTCCAGGGTAAAGGGCTGCACTTCGGATTTCATTTGGCCGGGTTGACGGCAAAGGGCTTCTCTCCCTCGATGACCTCGATCTCGCGGGCGCGCCCCACCTTCCCGAATCGGATCCCCGCCCAAAGGGTGGAGTCCCGCCAGCCGCCGACCACGGAAAGCTCGGTCGTCTCCCGGAATTCATCGTAGGAATCCGAGACTTGCGCGCATCCCGAAAGCGCGAAGAAGAAGCCGACGATCACCAGCACCGCGAGGGGGATGAGGATCGCCCTCGCGACAAAACGGCCGCACCAGCCGAGGGAGGGCACGGGGTCGACGGGGAGGCCGCCACGGTAAACTTCAGGATAGTCGTCGTGGTCTTCGTGTTTCATGGGTGGGCGATGAGGAAATCGAGCGGGAAGATGCAGTCCCACTCCCGCGCCTCGTCGCCGGTCACCGGGTTCCGCACGATCACGGGGGCGCAGCAGGAGGCGAGCGAGAGGGCAAGGAGGAGGGCGAGGGTCTTCACGGTTTCGGGTCGGTGGGAATCGCGGAAAGAATGGGCGACCCGTCGGCGTTCAGTTTCGGGACGCCGAGCGCCTCGCGGGTCGCGGGGCCCGCGTAGCCGTCGAGGAAAAGGCCGTTCAACTGCTGCTTGTCCTTCACG
>Ga0114942_1000400_pt1 | contig 12420 bp, 11 predicted proteins | sample LowerColdCreek_FD_88674 | JGI IMG/M metagenome (GOLD analysis project Ga0114942, IMG submission 88674) | Groundwater microbial communities from Cold Creek, Nevada to study Microbial Dark Matter (Phase II) - Lower Cold Creek | ecosystem: Environmental > Aquatic > Deep subsurface > Groundwater ... | reverse complement strand
CTCATTGTCCAGGCCGGCGTAGCCCGAGGCCATCGAGCGCTTGTTCACGATCACGGTCTTGGCCTTGTAGGCCTCGAGGATCGGCATGCCGTAGATGGCGCTGCCCTTGACGTGCGCGGCCGGGTTCACCACGTCGTTGGCGCCCAGGATGATGGCCACGTCGGCCTGGCCGAACTCGCCGTTGATGTCTTCCATCTCGAAGACCTGGTCGTAGGGCACCTCGGCCTCGGCCAGCAGCACGTTCATGTGGCCCGGCATGCGGCCGGCCACCGGGTGGATGGCGTACTTGACGGTGATGCCCTTCTCGGTGAGCTTGGCGGCCAACTCCTTCACCGCGTGCTGCGCGCGCGCCACAGCCAGGCCGTAGCCCGGCACGATGACCACGCTCTCGGCATTGCCCAGCACGAAGGCGGCATCGTCGGCGCTGCCGCTCTTGACCGGGCGCTTCTCCGAGCCGCCTGACGCGGCGGTCGCGGCGTCTCCACCAAACCCGCCCAGGATCACGTTGAAGAACGAACGGTTCATCGCCTTGCACATGATGTAGCTCAGGATGGCGCCCGAGCTGCCCACCAGCGAGCCGGCAATGATCAGCATGCTGTTGTTCAACGAGAAGCCGATGCCCGCCGCTGCCCAGCCCGAGTAGCTGTTGAGCATGGACACGACGACCGGCATGTCGGCGCCGCCGATCGGGATGATGAGCGTCACGCCGAGCACGAAGCCCAGCGCGACGACGATCCAGAAGGCATGCTCGTAGCCGTACAGACTGAACACCCCGCAACCCCAGATCGCCAGCAGGCCGAGCAGCAGGTTCAACCAGTGCTGGCCCTTGAAGGTGACCGGCGCGCCCTGGAACAGGCGGAACTTGCTACCACCGGAGAGCTTGCCCCAGGCGATGACGGAGCCGGTGAACGTCACGGCGCCGATGAAGGCGCCCAGGGCCAGCTCGATGCGGTTGCCTGCGGGGATGGCCCCGCCCTTGGCCGTGATCTGGAAGGCCCAGGGCTCGTAAACGGCCGCCACCGCGATGGCCACGGCAGCCAGGCCGATCATGCTGTGGAAGAAGGCCACCAGCTCCGGCATCTTGGTCATCTCGACCGTCTTGGCCTTCCAGGCGCCGAAGCCGCCGCCGACGACCAGGCCCAGCAAAACCCAGCCCAGGCCCACTGCCGAGCCCGCCAGCTTGACGATGAGCGCCGCCGTCGTGAACGCAGCGATGGCCATGCCGACCATGCCGAACAGGTTGCCGCGGATGGACGTCGTCGGATGCGACAGGCCCTTGAGCGCCTGGATGAAGCAGACGCTGGCGATGAGATAGAGCAGCGTGACGAGGTTCATGCTCATGGCTTGGCCTCCGTCGTCGGCGACGCTTTCTTTTCCTTCTTTTTGAACATCTCCAGCATCCGCCGCGTGACGAGGAAGCCGCCGAAGATGTTCACCGCCGCCAGCGCCACGGCCAGCACGCCCATGCCCTTGGCGAAGGGCGTCTCGGTCAACGCCGCCGCGAGCATGGCGCCGACGATGACGATGGCCGAGATCGCATTCGTCACGGCCATCAGCGGCGTGTGCAGCGCGGGCGTCACCGTCCAGACAACGTGGTAGCCCACGTAGATGGCCAGCACGAAGATGATGAGGTTGATGATGGTCGGGTCAACGATTTCCATGGTGTTCAAGCCCTCGTCACTTGTCCGTCTTGGGTCACGCGGCAGGCCGCGACGATGTCGTCATCCAGCGGCACGTTGAAAGTGCCCTCCTTGGTGATGACGAGCTTCAGGAAGTCCAGCACGTTGCGCGCGTACAGCGCCGACGCATCGGCGGCGACGAGTGCCGGCAGGTTGGTCTCACCGACGATGACGACGCCGTGCTTCGTGACCGTCTTGCCGGCCTCCGTCAGCGGGCAGTTGCCACCCGCCGGCGCCGCGATGTCGATCAGCACCGAACCTGGCTTCATGGCCTTGACCATCTCCTCGGTGACCAGCACCGGCGCGGCGCGGCCGGGGATCAGCGCCGTCGTGATGACGATGTCCGCCGCCGCGACGCGCTTGGCCACCTCGGCCTTCTGACGGTCCAGCCAGCTCTGCGGCATGGGCCGCGCATAGCCGCCCACGCCCTCGGCCGCTTCCTTCTCCTCGGCCGTCTCGTAGGGCACGTCGATGAACTTGGCGCCCAGCGACTCGACCTGCTCCTTCACGCTCGGCCGCACGTCGCTGGCCTCGATGACGGCGCCCAGGCGCTTGGCGGTCGCGATGGCCTGCAGGCCGGCCACGCCCACACCCAGGATGACGACGCGCGCCGCCTTCACGGTGCCGGCTGCCGTCATCAGCATCGGGAAGAAGCGCTGGTACTTGTCGGCCGCGATCATGACGGCCTTGTAGCCGGCGATGTTGGCCTGGCTGGACAGCACGTCCATGCTCTGCGCGCGCGTCGTGCGGGGCGCGGCTTCGAGAGCGAAGCTGGTCAGCCCTGCGCCCGCCATGGCCGCAAGGCCGTCGCGGTCGAAGGGGTTGAGCATGCCGACCAGCGCGCCTCCGGCCTTCATCAGCGCCAGCTCGTCGGCGCCGGGTGCGCGCACTTTCAGCACCAGCTCGCTGGCCAGCGCGGCGGCCTGGTCGACGATCTCGCAACCGACCGCCTCATAGGCCGCATCGGTGACGCTGGCGGCCACGCCGGCGCCGCTCTCGACGCGCAGCGTGTGGCCCTGGGCCTTGAGCTTCTTCGCCGTCTCGGGCGTGACGGCCACGCGGGTCTCTCCGGCCGCGCGTTCGCGCGGGACGCCAATCTGCATGGGAGCTCCTGTCGGGGGCGGGGGTTGCAGGGCAGCTTACACAATGCCTGGGCCCGCCCGGAGCGGGATTGCGAGAGGAAGAAGCATGCTTGCCACACAGAGGTTCCGCCCCAGCGTCACGGTTGCGGCAGTGATTGAGCGCCACGGGCGCTACCTGCTGGTCGAGGAGGAAACGCCCGAGGGCCTGATGCTGAACAACCCGGCCGGCCACGTCGAGCTGGGCGAAAGCCCCATCGAGGCGGTCGTGCGCGAGGCGCTGGAGGAGACGATGCGGGCCTTTGTGCCGGAGGCTTTCCTGGGTGTCTACCTGGCCCGCTTCCTGCGGCCGGCACGGTCAGAGGATGTGACCTATGTGCGGCTGGCGTTCAGTGGTGCTGTCGGCGAAGAGATTGCCGGTCGCACACTGGACGAAGGCATCCGCCGCACGCTGTGGCTGAGCGAGGCCGAACTGGCCGTCTGCACGGACCGCCACCGCAGCCCGCTGGTGCTGCAATGCGTGCGCGACCACGCGGCCGGGCGGCGGTTGCCGCTGGATGCAGTGTTCGCCCATGCATCGCTGCAGCAGCCGCAGGTCAAGACCTGACGCCTGGCCGGTGCCATACTGAGCCAGCCCCCCGCCGGACACTCCGCATCCATGCGACAAGCCGCCCTCCTGACTGCCATGGCACTGGCGTCTGCCGCGTGCAGCGCGGTGGACGCCGGGCGCCCCGTCGAGATCACCCTGGAGCGGCCATTCACTCTGGCAGTCGGCGGAGCGGCGGTCTTGGCCAGCCCGGCGGTGCGCGTGGGGTTTGACCGCGTGCTGTCCGACTCCCGCTGCCCGCAGGGCGAGCAGTGCATCGTGGCCGGCGATGCCGTGGTGCAGGTGTGGTGGCAGGTCGGCACCCAGCCCCGGCAGTGGCTGGCCCTGAACACCCTGCCTGCCGCCGGCGCGGCGCCCATCCAGGGTCTCACGTTGACACTGGCAGCGCTGGCCCCGCCGCAGGTCTCGGGGCGGACCATCGACCCGTCCGCCTACCGCGCCACCCTGCTGCTGGGCACCGCTGCCGTCGGCACCTCGGACCGCTGAAGGCGCGCAGCCGCCGGCGAATCCGTCGGCAGCGCACCACCCCTACTGGGTTTCCCGCCCCCTATTTGTGGGGCGCGCACTGCGCTCACTCGTGGAACGATGCGCCGCACATCCCACGAACCAACCTCCTTGCAGGACCTCGAATGAAGCGCATGTCCCACCTCGTCTCGGCCCTGGCATTGGCCGCACTGTCCACGGCCGCCTCTGCGGCGGCCACCATCTACACCTCATCGGCGGTGTTCCTGGCACAACTGCAGCCTGGCGCCTACACCGAGAACTTCAACGGCCTCGACGTCGACCCGCCGGAAAGCTACACCAACCTCCTGTTCACGTTCACGCTGTCCGCCCCGGCCGGCCTCTACAGCGCCGGCGAGGACGTCGGCACCAGCCAGATCGACGAGCCGCTGACCATCAGCTTCACCAGCGGCAACGTCAAGGCCGTCGGCGGCAACTTCTTCGCCACCAACTACCCGAACGACTTCCAGTCCGTGCTCATCAGCCTGCTGCTGAGCGACGGCACCAGCGTCGACTTCACGCCGGCCACGCTGGCCGACAGCTACCGCGGCTTCGTGGCCGACACCTTCATCACCTCGCTGGTCATCAGCGGCCCCGGCCAGTCGCGCTATGCGACGCTGGACAACCTGACCGTCGGCACCGTGCCCGACGTCACCACGGTGCCCGAGCCGGCCAGCCTGGCGCTGGTGGGCTTGGCCTTCGCCGGCCTGGCCGCCAGCCGCCGTCGCCGCGCCGCCTGAGCGCGCACCCCTCCTGTCCACGCGATGCCTCGCCGAGCGGCCCCGCGGCCGGCCGGCGCCTATGGAGCCTGTATGAACTCACTGCGTCTTTCCCTGCTGGCCATGTCCCTTGGCCTGGCGTTCTCGGCCCAGGCCCAGGAGCGCCCCGGCCTGAGTGGCCAACGCGAGGCCCTCGCACGCATCGCCGCCGACACCGGCAGCACCCCGGAGGTGTCGCTGCATGACAGCACCGGGGCCGCCCGCTTCGTGCGCCTGCCGCGCAGCAGCGGGGCGGCCCGGATGGCGACGCAGAGCCGCGGCCGTGCCATGACCGACGGCGTGCGGCAGGAGGGCTCGGTGCAGTTCCTGCGCACCTACGGCGGTCTGTTCGGCGTCACCGATGCCGACCAGGAGCTGGGTGCTGCCCGCATCACCAAGGACCGCCAGGGCGGCACCCACATCAGCCACCGGCAGGTCTACAAGGGCTTGCCGGTGTTCGGCGCCGAGTTGAAGACCCACTACGACGCCGCCGACAACCTCGTGGTGGCCAACGGCACCTTCATTCCCGACATCAACATCGACCCCACACCCCGCCGCTCCGCCGATGACGCCGCCAAGGTGGCCATGAAGCGGGTGGCCAGCGACCTCGGCCGGCCAGCCAAGCTGGCCACCGCCAAGCCCAAGCTGATGGTCTACCGCCAGGGCCTGGCCCAGGGCGTGCAGGGCAGCAACCACCTGGCCTGGGAAGTGGTGGTGGGCAACGGCGTGGACGTGCGCGACTTCGTCTACGTGGACGCCCACTCCGGCAAGGTCATCGACAAGATTGCAGGCATCCACGACGCCAAGAACCGCCGCGCCTTCGACAGCCAGGGCGCCACCGCACCCGGCCCCAACTACCCGGCTGCGCCGTTCTGGGTGGAAGGCCAGGCCTTCCCCACCGGCAACACCGAGGCGGACAACATGATCGCCGCGTCGTCCGAGATCTACGACCTGTTCAGAAACGCCTTCGGCCGCGACTCCTTCGACGGCAAGGGCGCGACGATGGATTCCATCTTCAACCGCGGCAACGGCTGCCCCAACGCCTCCTGGAACGGCACGTTCATCTCCTTCTGCCCCGGCACCACGACCGACGACATCACCGCGCATGAATGGGGCCATGCCTACACCGAGTACACCCACGGCCTGATCTACGCCTGGCAGCCCGGCGCGCTCAACGAGGCCTACTCCGACATCTGGGGCGAGATCGTCGACCGCCTCAACGGGCGCGGGGGCGACATGCCAGATACGGCGCGCAGCCCCGGCGCTTGCACCGCGTCCACCCCGCAGCCGCCGCAGGTCACGATCTCGGCGCCAGCAGGCATCGCCGGCGTCAAGGAGGCCGGCTCCGCCGCTTGGGGCCCCGCCACCTTCTCGTTGAACGGCACGGTGGCTGGGGTGCAAGTCGGCTCAACCAGCGCAGCCTGCACGGCGCTCCCGGCAGGCTCCCTGACGGGCAAGATCGCCTTCATCGACCGCGGTTCGTGCGGCTTCAGCGTCAAGGCCATGAACGCCGAAGCAGCCGGCGCCATCGGCGTCATCATCGGCAACAACCAGGGTGGCAACGCGGTCGGCAACATGTCCGTGACGGCCGGTGCGCCCAGCACGCTGCCCTCCCTGATGGTGTCGCAGAACAACGGCACGGCCATCAAGGCCGCGCTGGCCAGCAGCGCCGTCACGGCCACGCTGGCCCGCGGGGGCACCGGCTCGGACGCGTCCGTCCGTTGGCTGATGGGCGAAGACTCCGCCGGCTTCGGCGGCGCCATCCGGGACATGTACAACCCCACCTGCTACGGGCACCCGGGCAAGGTGTCTGACAGGCAATACAGCTGCGGCCCCAACACCCAGGCGGGCGACTCCGGCGGTGTGCACATCAACTCCGGCGTGGCCAATCATGGCTTTGCGCTGCTGGTGGACGGCGGCAGCTACAACGGCCAGAACATCAGCGCCATCGGCCTGACCAAGGCGGCGCATCTCTACTACCGCGCCCAGACGGTCTACCAGGGCCCCGCCAGCAACTTTGCCGACCATGCCGATGCGCTGGAACAGTCCTGCCGTGACCTGACCGGCATGAACCTCAACGACCTCAAGACCGGGGCCATCTCCGGCGAGGTGATCAACGCCAGCGACTGCGCCCAAGTGGCCAAGATGGCGCTGGCGGTGGAGCTGCGCACCCCGCCCACACAGTGCAACTTCCAGCAGGTGCTGGCCAAGTCGCCGCCGCCGATGTGCCCGTCGGGCGCGCCCACGGCGCTGCTGTCCGACAACTTCGACGGCGGCCGCCGCGGCGGCGTGAAATGGTCCGTCACCTATGCCGGTGCCACGGGTGACTTCACGCCACGCAACTGGGGCGTGGTGAACCGCCTGCCCAGCCGGTCGGGCTATGCCATGTTCGCGGCCAACTACGCCGGCGGCACCTGCCTGCCCGGCGGCGACGAGACCGGCCTGCAGCGCCTGGAGAGCCCGGAGATCACGCTACCCGCCAGCGCCACCACGCTGCGCCTGACCTTCGACCACTGGGTCGCCACGGAAGCCGGCTACGACGGCGGCAACGTGAAGGTCAGCGTCAACGGCGGTGCCTGGCAGGTCGTCAGCGCGGCAGACTTCATCTACAACCCCTACAACGCCACGCTGCTGACAGCAGGACAGGGCAGCACCAACCCGCTGGCCGGCCAGCCGGGGTTCTCGGGCAGCGACGATGGCTCTGTCGCCGGCTCGTGGGGGCGCTCCATCGTCAACCTCGGCGCCTACGCCCGCCCGGGTGACAAGGTCAAGCTGCGCTTCGAGTTCGGCAACGACGGCTGCGGCGGCACTTTCGGCTGGTACCTGGACGACGTGATGGTCTACCGCTGCACGCCCTGACCAGGGCAGCACCGCTGGACGGCGTCCGGCCATGACAAAGGGGCGCTCGGTGAGCGCCCCTTTGTTTTGCAGGCACGACTGCAAGGCAACGCGCAAGGCCGGCCGCCGGCCGGTGCTTGGCCCGTTTGGGACAATCACTCACATGAGCTCCCTCAAGAAACACCGCGTCGTCGTGGGCCTGTCAGGCGGCGTCGACTCGGCCGTCACTGCGTACTTGCTGAAGCAACAAGGCCACGAGGTCATCGGCATCTTCATGAAGAACTGGGAAGACGATGACGACGGCGAGTACTGCTCGACGCGACAGGACTTCCTGGATGCCGCCTCGGTGGCCGACGTGCTGGGCATCGACATCGAGCACGTCAACTTCGCGGCCGAGTACAAGGACCGCGTGTTTGAGAGCTTCCTGCGCGAGTACCAGGCCGGCCGCACGCCCAACCCCGACGTGCTGTGCAATGCCGAGATCAAGTTCAAGGCGTTTCTGGACCATGCGATGCGGCTGGGCGCCGAGAAGATCGCCACGGGGCACTACGCGAGAGTCCGCGAGGTCGATGGCGAGTTCCAGCTGCTCAAGGGCCTGGACCCGCTGAAGGACCAGAGCTACTTCCTGCACCGCCTGACCCAGGCCCAGCTCAGCAAGGCGATGTTCCCGGTCGGCGACCTGCCCAAGACCGAGGTGCGCCGCATCGCCGCCGAGATCGCGCTGCCCAACGCGAAGAAGAAGGACTCGACCGGCATCTGCTTCATCGGCGAGCGGCCCTTCCGCGAGTTCCTGAACAAGTACCTGTCGCACCAGCCCGGCCCGATCAAGGACGAGCGCGGCCGCAAGCTGGGCGAGCACGTGGGGCTGTCCTTCTACACGCTGGGCCAGCGGCAAGGCCTGGGCATTGGCGGCGTCAAGGACAAAGGGGCGCCGCGTGGCGGCGGCGAGCACGAGCCGTGGTTCGTCGCCGCCAAGGACATCGAACGCAACACGCTGATCGCCGTGCAAGGCCATGACCATCCGCTGCTGTTGAGCCCGGCCCTCGTCGCCGACGACCTCAGCTGGATCGCCGGCCGCGCGCCCGCCGTGGCCCAAGCTGCCGCCAAGACGCGCTACCGCCAGGCCGACGCGCCCTGCAGCGTCGGCTTCGACCCGACCGGCCGGCTGACGCTGCGCTTCCCCGACCCGCAATGGGCCGTCACGCCGGGGCAGAGCGCCGTGGTCTATGACGGCGACGTGTGCCTGGGCGGCGGCGTCATCGCGCAAGCCCTGGCCGAATGACCAAGCTGGACCGGCTTCTGGCGCGGCTGGCCGAGCCCGGCGTCGTGCTGCGCCTGGCGGCGCTGGTGGTCTGCGCGATGGAGCTGGTCAGCGCCGGCTCGGCGCTGCTGGGCGCGCGCACCGAGCCCTATGACGGACTGGTCGCGTGGCTGTGGCGCCAGTTCGGCGGTGACGTTAACGACCGCCTGCTGCTGCTGATCTGCGTCGGCCTGCTGCTCGCTTTCGCGGCGCTGATGTGGCGGCTGGCCAGCCAGGGCCAGGGGCCGACGACGACCAACCGGCGCCTGGCCTGGCTGCTGCTCATCGACCTGCTGGCCTTCGGCGTGACGCCCGGCCTGCCCTTTCTCGTCACGGCGCTGGCCGCCGTCGTGCTGCCGGCGCGGCTGGCGCTGGGCTTCGCGGCCGCGCAGGTGCTGCTGAACACCGGCATCTACGTCTACGCGTCCACCACGGCGTGGCTGGACCAGTTCGGCATGCTCAGCTCCATGCTGGCCCTGCACGGCCTGGCCTTCGGCCTCGGGCGCATGGCCGCCGCCGAGGCCGAGAAGCGCCGCTGGCTGCAGGCGGTGCTGGCCGAGCAGCTGTCGGGCGAGCACCTGCTGGCCGAGCAGATGCGCTACAGCGAGCGCATGCAGATCGCCCGCGAGCTGCACGACCTGATGGGCCACCACCTGACAGCGCTGAACCTGCAGCTGCAGCTGGGCGGCGCACTGCTGGCGCGGGCGGACGCGGGCGGCGCCGGCCAGGCGCTGGGCCGCGCGCAGAACGTCGCCGCGCAGCTGCTGGCCGATGTGCGCGAGTCCGTCTCGCAGCAGCGCAGCTCGCAGCGCATCGACCTGTCCGCCGCGCTGCTCGCGCTGGCCGAAGGCATCGCCAGCACGCGCATCGAGCTGTCGCTGGGCGACGCCGCGCGCGACCTCGGCCCTCGCGCGGCGCATGCGCTGCTGCGCTGCGTGCAGGAGGGCGTCACCAACAGCGTGCGCCACGCCGGCGCGCGCCGGGTGCAGGTGGAACTGCAGGGTGAGGGCGATGAGATCACCGTCAGCATCGACGATGATGGGCGCGGCGCACCCGGCTGGCACGCGGGGCGGGTCGAGGGCTTTGGCAATGGGCTGTCAGGCATGGCCGAGCGCATGGCCGAACTGGGTGGGCAGATGCGCGTGACGCGCACCTGCCCGGGGTTTCGAATCGAGCTGAGATGTCCACGATGGGTGTGATCAAGATCCTGCTGGTCGAAGACCAGCAACTGGTGCGCGAAGGCCTCAAGGGGCTGCTGGCGCTGCATGACGACATGCTCGTCGTCGGCGAGGCCAACGACGGCGCCCAGGCGCTGGAATGGCTGGCCGCCATGTCTGCCGATGATGCGGCCGAGGCCATGCCCGACGTGATCCTGTCCGACATGCGCATGCCGCGGCTGGACGGCATCGGTCTGCTCCGCGCACTCGCCGCGCGAGCGCTGCGCCTGCCGGTGCTGCTGCTGACGACCTTCGACGACACCGCCGCCTTCGACGAGGCCGTGCGCGCCGGCGCCAAGGGCTTCCTGCTGAAGGCCATCAGCCCCGAGACGCTGGCCCAGGCGCTGCGTGATGTGCATGCCGGGGGCACCGCGCTGCGCCCGTCACTGACCACGCGCATGGAGGCCCGCAGCGGCGAGCGCGCCTTCACGGCGGCCGACCACCCGGACCCGCTGAGCCCCAAGGAGCTGCAGGTGCTGCGCCTGGTGGCCAGCGGCCGCAGCAACACCGAGATTGCCAGCCTGCTGGGCAACAGCGAAGGCGTCATCAAGAACCACTGCTCGGCCATCTTCTCCAAGATGGGCGTGCGCGACCGCACGCAGGCCGTGCTGCGCGCTATCGACCTGGGCTGGATTTAGGGAAGCGCTGAACGGGTCACTCGCGGCGCGCGCATCCCGGCTGCGGGCGCATCGCGGCGTTGCAAATGCTCGCCATAGCCCACGCTATGGCTGTGCTTTGCGCCTTGCGCTGCATCCCGCATCCGGGCGCACGCACTCGCGATGACCCATTCAGCGCTTCCCAGCAGGGGCGGCGAGCTGCAGCACCCAGTAGCGCTGCAGCTTGCCCGGCCCAGAGACGCAGGCCAGGCCGAACTCCTCGAACTGGGCCGCCATCAGGTTGTCGCAATGCCCGTCGCTGTCCAGCCACTGGCCCAGCGCCTCGTCCAGCGTCTCCGGGCCGCCGGCCAGGTTCTCGCCCGACACGCGCATCGCATAGCCCGCCTCGCGCAGCCGCGTGCGCAGCGTGCCGCCCGCAGCGTCGACGTGGTCCAAGCGGTCCAGCGCCGCCAGCGCGACGGCATGCCGCCGCGACGACTCGCCCAGCGTCGCCTGCCAGCGCAGCGCCGGCGCCGCCGGCCAGGCACGCTCGCCGCAGGACCGGGCCTGGGCGCGCAGCGCGTTCAAGGCCCGGGCCGCGCTGTCGGCATCCGGTTGGCAGTCGGCCGCCAGCACCGTCGGCGCCGCGACGAGCAGGCCCAGCAGCGACAACGGCAGCACACGCATGCAGGCATCTTAGGAGTCTTGCCAAGCAGGGGCCGCCGGCCCACCATGCGGCCATGACGCCCCACCGCCTCCTCCCCTGCCTGCTCGCCTGGGCCGCGCTCGCCAGCTGCGCGCAGACGCCCCCTGCGCCACCGGCGCCCACCGAGACCGAGTCCGCCCGGCTGGGCCGCGAACTGCGCGAGTTGGTCGGCCCGGCCGCCTGCAGCGCCGACACGCAATGCCGCAGCCTGGCGGTGGGCGCCAAGGCCTGCGGCGGGCCGGCGGGCTATCTGGCCTGGTCGACCGAAGGCACGGACGCCACACGTCTGGCCGCGCTGGCGGCCCGGCAGGCCCAGGCGCAGCGGCGCGAGCACGAGACCAGCGGCCTGCGCTCCAACTGCGCGCTGGTGACAGACCCCGGCGCGGCCTGCGTGGCGGGCCGCTGCCAGCTCGCCACGCAGGCCTTGGCACGCTGACGGCGCTCAAGCCCGATCAGGGAGACTGGGCCAGCGTGCAGGTGTTGGTGGCGTTGTCGGGGCAGGGCCCCTGCCAGCGGATCTGCACGGCCTCGGCGGGCGGCAGCGGTGCACGGCCATCCAGCACCTGGCCGCGCACGCCGGTGAAGCTGGCCAGCGCCGTCCAGGTGCTGCCGCCGTTCAGCCGGTACTGCAGCGTGTAGCGGCTGCCGGGGCGCAGCGCGCGCGTCTTGATCTGGTACTCGCCGGCGACGATGGCAAAGCTCGCGGTGTCGCGGAACGGCCGGGCCAGCGGCTCACCGACGAACAAGCCCTGGCCCGGCCACTGCACCGCCTTCCAGTAGGCCTCGATGGCGGTGGCGCCGCGCCAGTAGTGGTCGATGAGCACCGAGGCGCGCGAGAACTTCTGCTGCAGGTTGCAGGGCTCCTCGACGGTGCCATAGCTCGCCGTGGCGCCGGCCGCCAGCCAGGCGGTGATGGGCATCTGGCCGGCACCGTTGGGCAGCAGACCGCCGACGGAGGTCAGCGCGTCGGCCAGCGCGCCGGGGCGGAACTGCAGCGTCGACAGGTTGGCCACCTGGGTCAGCCCGGTCAGGTAGAACAGCACGTCGCTCCTGCCCGACAGCGAGTTGGCCGTGGCGGGGCCGGCGCTGTTGTCCACGTAGTTCAGCTTCAGCGCGCTGCCCCAGGCGGCGGGCAGGGG
>Ga0114942_1000399_pt1 | contig 12439 bp, 12 predicted proteins | sample LowerColdCreek_FD_88674 | JGI IMG/M metagenome (GOLD analysis project Ga0114942, IMG submission 88674) | Groundwater microbial communities from Cold Creek, Nevada to study Microbial Dark Matter (Phase II) - Lower Cold Creek | ecosystem: Environmental > Aquatic > Deep subsurface > Groundwater ... | reverse complement strand
TCACCAACGGCGAGCCCGTGGTCCTTTGGGCGTGGATCAACCGCATCCTGAAGGGCGTCGGTCTGCCACCGGTCACGAAAAACGTGCCCCTGCCCGCCGCCTACGCCGCCGGCGCCGTGCTCGAGGCCTGGTGGCGCGTCAGCGGCCGCGCGGGCGAGCCGCCGATGACCCGCTTCGTCGCCAAGGAAATGGCGACCGACCATTACTTCAATATCACCGCCGCCCGCCACGACCTCGGCTATCACCCGCTCGTGACCGTCGAGCAAGGCACGGCGGAGCTGATCGAGCATTACAAGGCAGGGAATCGGTTCTGAAATGGAGGGCCCGCGTCTCTGCGGGCCGGCTCGCTCACTTCGCAAACAACTCCGCCAAGGATTCCAGCACGGCATCCGCGGTAACGGCCTCCACATCACCGAGCCGTTTCACAAGCCGGACCTTGTCCACCGTGCGGATCTGATCGAGCACGACCTGGCCGGATTTGCCCTGGAAGGTGCAGGGTACGCGCGTGGGGTAGTCCCGACCCTTGGTCGTCATGGGAGCGATGATGACTGTGCTGATGCGAAGGTTCATCTCGTCCGGGGACACCACTAATGACGGGCGTGTTTTCCTGATCTCGCTGCCGATCGTCGGATCAAGATTCACCAGCCACACCTCAAAGCGCTTCACTACCATTCCCATTCCTCCGCATCGAACTGGGTCCCCGCAGGTGCATCCTGCTGCACTAAGACGTCATCCTTGGCCGCGGCCATTCCGGCAAATGCCTCTGCCCAACCCGCGCGCGGCGTGTTGATCGGCCGCAGAATCAAGGTGCCGTTCTTGGCCTGCAGATCGACCTCCTCGCCAAAGCCGCAGTGCTCCAGCATCGCCTTGGGAATGCGGATGCCGCGCGAGTTTCCGATGGGCACGATCTTGGTAAGCATGGTCACAAAGTAATTACACTCTCGCTCTGGGCAAGACCAATATCCGTTCGCCGCAACCTCGGCTACCACCCGCTCGTGACTGTGGAGCAAGGCACGAAGGAGATGATCGCGCACTACATTGCGGCAAAAGCGTTTTAACCGGACCGACCGGAGTTCTAAGAAATGCTGCGGCAACCCGAGGGGCGGTCTCTCGCATTACTTGGAGGTGAGGGCCTTGGGGCCCATGACCAGCCACACTTTAGCGATCTTCCCGCCCTGAACTTCGTAGATCGCGACAGCTTCACTCGTGCCCGGACCTTCAGGAAAGGTGCGCGCAATCATTTCATGATCGATCACCACGTTGCCCATGACAATTCGCTTGGGGATGATGGCGTGGAGGTTCGGCTCCTTGAACCGAGCCGTGTAACGCTCCCGCAGTTGGGTCAATCCTGACGCAAGGAGCTTCGCCGGGTGCTCAAAGATTTGCGCATCGTCTGCGTAGGTCGCCAAGAAGGCATCGATATCGTGAGCGTTGTAAGCATCGAGTTGGGCTTGGACGATCGCTTCCGGTTTCAAGGCCGGACCCGTCGCCGCGTTGGCGAAAGGCAATATGGTTAGCGTGGCCAGAGTAGACAGGAATACGATGGCGAGCCGTGTAGCGCTCATATGAATATTGTGATGTAAATAATACTCACGCATGTCGCTGACGGACCGCTTCGAACAGCGTGATGATCGTCGCCATGGCGACGTTGAGCGAGTCGGCTTGACCGGCCATGGGGATGCGGACGAGGACGTCGGCGCCCTTCATCCAGAACTCGCTCAGGCCGTATTGCTCGCTGCCCATGATGATCGCGACGGGGCCACGCAGGTCGGTTTTCGTGTAGATGTTCTCGGTGTGCGGCGTCGTGGCCGCGGTGCGGATGCCCTTGGCCTTGAGCCAGGCGTGGACGGTGACGCTGTCGGAGATGACCACCGGCACGGAGAACAGCACGCCGGTGGAAGCGCGGACCACGTTTGGGTTGAAGATATCCGTCACCGGGTCGCACACGATCACGCCGTCGCACCCGGCGGCGTCCGCGCTGCGCAGGATGGTGCCGAGGTTGCCGGGTTTCTCGATCGACTCGACCACGAGGAGGAAGGGATCTGTAGGTCGGGGTTTATCCCCGACATCAGCCGCGTCTGTCAGGCGTAAAGCCCGACCTACATTCAGGTCATCGAGCGCCCGCTTCCATTGCGGTGCCACGGCCAGCAGGCCGTCAGGACGCTCGCGATAGGCGACTTTGGCGAAGGCGTCCTTCGACAACTCAAACAGCTGCGCACCTGCTTGCTGCACCTGCTCGATCAGGGCGGGCTCGTTCTCGCCGAGGAACCAGTCCGGGCAGAAATAAAATTCCTTCGGCCGCACGCCCTTCTCCAGCGCGCGGCGCACCTCGCGGTAGCCCTCGACGATGAACAGGCCGGCCTCGTCGCGCTCGCGCCGCTCGCGCAGCTTCACGAGCTGCTTCACGCGGGGATTTTGGAGGCTGGTGATCTTTTCCGGAACGGACATCGAGCGAGGAGTCACCACGAAATACACGAACCACACGAAAGAAAAATCATTTCATTCCGAACCTTTCGTGTGTTTCGTGTGTTTCGTGGTTAAAAATCGAAAGTTCAACGACCAACCCTTCCCGTACCATCATGAGATGGAGCTGGAGATCGCCACGCTGACCAACCTCGGCGTGGGGCTCGGGCGGGTGCCGCTGCCCGCGGACAGAGGACAGAAGACAGAGGACGGAGAACAGGGGGCCGACCTTCAGGTTTCAGGTTTCAGGTCTCAGGTTTCTCCGCCGACCGGCTGGGTTGTGATGGTGCCTTTCACCCTGCCAGGAGAACGCGTGAAGGTCCGCGTCTATCGCAACCACAAGAATTTCTCCGAGGCCGACCTGCTGGAGGTGCTCACGCCGTCACCGCACCGCATCGACCCGAAGTGCCCGCTCTTCGGCCGCTGCGGCGGCTGCCAGTACCAGCACCTCACCTACGCCGAGCAGCTGAAGTGGAAGCGCCAGCAGGTGGCGGAGCTTCTGAAGTATATGGCCGGCGTGGAATTCGCGGTGAATCCCGTCATCGGCTCGCCCCGCGAGTTCGGGTACCGGTCGAAAATCACGCCGCACTTTTCCGCGCATGCGCGCGGAAAAGAAGGGGCAAGTGACAAGGGACAGGTGGCAAGTGATTCCCACCCCATTGGTTTCCTGAAGCAGGGCTCGCGCTTCGAGCTGCTCGACGTGCCGCACTGCGACATCGCGACGCCGGAGATCAACGCGAAGCTGCCGGAGGTTCGCGCCAGGACGCATGCCCGCCTCGCCGCTGGCGAATACAAGCGCGACGCCACGCTGCTCCTGCGCCACGCTCAGGAAGGCGTCATCACCGACTACGACGCCGTGATCCACGAACAAGTGGGCGCGCTGAAGCTGCATTTCCTCGCCCGCGATTTCTTCCAGAACAACCCGTTCATCCTGCCGGTGTTCACCGGCTACGCGCGCGACCAGGCGGCGGCCAGCGGCGCGAAGTACCTCGTCGACGCCTACTGCGGCAGCGGGCTCTTCGCCCTCACCTGCGCGCCCGCCTTCGAGCGGGTGGCGGGTGTGGAGCTCAGCGCGACCTCCGTGAAATTCGCCACGGAAAACGCCGCGGCCAACGGCATCGGCAACGCCACCTTCCGCGCGGGCGACGCCGCGCAGATCTTCGCCGGGCTCGATTTCCCGCCGGCTGACACCGCCGTGATCATCGACCCCCCGCGCAAGGGCTGCGACGAATCCTTCCTCAACCAGCTCTTCGCCTTCGGTCCGCGCGCGGTCGTCTATGTATCGTGCGACCCGGCAACGCAGATGCGCGACCTGAAGGGGTTTCTCGCCGCCGGTTACAAGCTCACCGCGGTGCAACCCTTCGATCTCTTCCCGCAGACGCGGCACCTCGAGTGCGTGATCACGCTGGTGCGGGGTTGATCGCATCAAGCGTTCCACCCGCAGAAAAAGTTATTCACTTCGCACATATCCGTAGCGGGACCGGATCGGCGGGTGTATTCTAGCGACGTGAAAGGAACTCTGGGCCCCGTGGTTCAGATAGTGGTTAGCGAGAACCCCCGTGCTTGGTACGTCCCTCACATCCGCACTCCCCACCGCCATGGGGCGGCGCAGTGCAAATAACAACGCACCTATGCGCTAAAGTCCCGGCCTCCGGCCGTCGACTCATCGAAAATGGCACCCCGCTCCGGCGGGGTGCCTTGTTTTGGGATCCAATCCTTGCACAGGAGGAAACAGAGGGAACGGAGCCGCCGGCTCTGTTTTCTCTGTTCCCTCCTGTGAGAAAGAAAAATCAGCGGTGCTCCATCCATTCCGGACTAGAGTACTGTTCGATCAGCCCCTCGACCTCGCTCTCGTTCAGCTCGGGCCACGGGGTGGGCGTCAAGGTCGCGCCCAAGGTCTTCGCCACCTCGGCCTCAAACCGCTCCTGAAACTTGTCCCAGTCGATCGAGCCGACGCGGCTCTTTTCGATCGAGCCCTGCAGGAGCAATCCCTGCTTGTTTCGCTTCATCGCGGCGCCAGCGATCTTCGCCCCGGTCACGGTGTTGAGGACGTCGTAGAGCTCCGGACGCTCGAAACAGATCGTCGGGCCTTCCTCGGACGGATGCCGCTTGTCCTGCAACGCCACCGGTTCGCCGAGGGCCTGCATGGCGGCGGCCAGCGCCGCATGGACGTCGCGATAAGCCTGGGTGGCGGGGGCCTCAAAGAGGGTATGCGCCCGGGGGATGACGAGACTGTACGTCCAGTCGTTGCGGTGATCCACCAATCCGCCGCCGGTGGGCCGGCGGCAGAGGTCGAAACCCTCGCCGGCCGTGCCCTCCGAAGCCTTGGCGGAGGAGGGGAGATTCGCGCGGATATAATCCATCGCCTGGCTCAGTCCGAAGGTGAAGGCCTGCGTCCGCCACTCGTAGTGGCGGAACCGCGCGGCGGCGGGCACCGGGTAGCGCTGGAGCAGCAGGAAATCCAGCGCCATGTTCTCGGCGGCCCCGGCCGTGCGTATGGGCAGCGTGTGCAAATACATCACTGCTTGGTACGCGGTAAACGGCCCTGGCGCAAGGCGACGGGCAGCTCGGGCAGGTTGTAGAGCCGGGCGAAGGCCAGCGCGCCCTGCACGGCCTCGCGCGGCGGCAGGGGATCGGCGTCACTCATGGTCCCCGCGATGATCGTCGCGAGGACGGCGGGCTTGAGGTCGTTCCAGTTCCGTTGCCGGGTGGCCCCGCCCTCGGCGTAATAGAGCCGGCGGTCGGGACCGACGTACACCCGGATTTCCTTGGGGGCCGTGCCGGTGAGTTCGCGGACCAGCAGTGGGTTGGCCCGGTCGTACTTCTGCGCCGCGGTCGCCAGCCACGCGCGGAGGGTCTGGACCTGCTGCAGGGTCTGGATGCGAATCCGTTGCTCGGGCTTGCCCGCCAGGGGCGAACGCGGGTCGTTCAGGGCCTTGGTCAGTTCGGCGAAATTATATTCCTCCAGCGCCGTGGATCGCTGGTCGCGCAATTCCTTACGCCAGTCGGCCAGCGTGCGGCTGACCAGGGCGGGCGTGATGGCGGGATCGACCGGCGGTACCGGCGTCATCAACTCGTTGAAGGCGGCCTGTTCCGCCTCGGCCTGGAGCAACGCCCGCTTCTCCCGGTTCCACAGGGTGGCCATGATCGTGCCTCCCACAATCACCAGGGTCGCCAGCGCGGCGGCGAGGATCAACAGTTGCCGGCGGTCCGGTCCGCGCGTCGGGGCGGCCGGCGCGGTCTCCTCCGGTTCCGCGTCGGGTTCGTTTATCGTCTGCGCCTCCAGCAGGAGTCGGTAAATGGGAATGGCCTGCGAGATGTTCTTCAGCTCGCGCGGGCTGAGCCGCGTCACGTGCAAGGCGAGCTTGTTGCGCACGACGTCGTAGACCGTCTGGGAAATGCAAATGCCGCCGGGTTCAGCCTCCGCCTGCAGGCGCGCGGCGATGTTCACGCCGTCCCCCATCACGTCCTGGTCGTTCACGAAAACGTCGCCGAGGTGGATGCCCAGGCGGTGCGTCAGGCTTTCCGCCGCCGGCCGCGTCTTCATTTGTTCGGCAAAGGCCCGCTGCATGGCGAGCGCCCCCGCCACCGCCTGCACCGCGCTGGAGAAATAGAGCAGCAGCCCGTCACCGGTCGTCTTCAGGACGGCGCCGTGGTGCTGGGTGCAAATTTCCCGCATGGCATGGAAGTCCCGCTTGAGCAGCCGCAGGGTCGTCTCCTCGTCGGCCTGCATGCGGGCGCTGAAACTGACCACGTCCGTGAAAACGATCGCCGCCAGCGAGCGCTGGCCCGGGCCCGGCGGCGTGGGTGGCTGGGAGAAGGACGGATCCATCGGGGTGCCGCAGTTCCTAGGTATTTCCGGTCCTGGCGCAACGCCTTTGGGGAGGCGGCGCGAGGGGCCGCCGGTTATGGGTTATTTGTTACGGGTTATTGGGAATATACGCTCGGCCTCACCTTTGGGGGGCCGAGCAAAAGTTGGACTCCTGCAGGGAGGAAAAACGTGGGCCGCCTGGCCAATAACAAATAACCTCCATCCATTAACCAACCACCCGCGCTCAGCGCGGGGCGCCGTCCAACAAGGTCCGCACCTGGGTCAGGAGCGCGCTCAACGCAAAGGGCTTGGGGAGATGGGCCCGGTGCGCATCGATCAAGCCGGCCAGCACCGGACGCTCCGCCGCGGTGCTGATGAGGCGCAGCTTGCGCGACGCCTTCTGCAGCCGGCGCAGGCAATCCAGGCCGGTTCGGGAAGTCGTATCGGCGATGATCAACTCGGGGATGACCCTGCGGGCCGCCGCCTCCTCGGCCGTCGGTGCGTCACACACCGTGTAGCCGTCGATGGTGAGGATGCCGCCGATCATCTTGCGCAAGCCTTCATCCTTCTCGACCAGCAGCACGCATTCCGTGCCCCGGGTGGTGGGCAGCTCGCCAAGCGCGGTGGCGCCGACATTTTCCGGCTCGGCTGTTTCGGGCAGGAACACCTCGAAGGTGGTGCCGCGCCCGGTCGTGCTGCGCACCGTCAGCCGCCCGCCCGCCTGGTTGATCAAACCCCGCGCTGTCGGCAGGCCGAGCCCGGTGCCGTCGGCCTTGGTGGTGTAGAAGGGTTCGAAGATCCTCTCGTGCTGGGCCGGATCGATACCCACGCCGGTGTCGCTCACCTCGAGGGCCACCTGGCCGGCGGCACCCGGTTCACCGGGGTGGTTGAAAGTGCGCAACGTCAGGGATCCGCCCTTGGCCATGGCGTCGCGGGCGTTGAAGCAGAGGTTGAGCAACACCTGCTGGAAATGGACGGGATTGATGCGGGCGTTGCCGAGATCGGAGGCGAGCCGCAGCTGCACCTCGATGCCATCGCCGCATACGCGGCGGATGATGTCGGCCACCTCCCGGATGAGCGTGTTGAAGTTCACCACCCCCGTCTCCGTGTCGTGCCGCCGGCTGAACTCGAGGATCTGGCGCGCAATGGCCGAGGCCTTCAGCCCGGCACGGTGGATCTCATTGAGGTCCTTGCGCGCCGCGGGTTGCGCCCCGACCTTCGGGCCCATGATTTCACAGTAGCCGTTGATGATGGAGAGCAGGTTGTTGAAGTCGTGCGCCACGCCGCCCGCGAGGAGGCCGACGGTGCCGAGCTTCTGGGAATTGAGCAGCGCCTCGCGCTGTCGCCACAACTCGGAGTGATCCTGGTAAACCACGACCAGCGGGCCGCCGGCCTCGCGCAACGGCCGGTATTTCCAGCGGGCGTAGAACTCGGTGCCATCCTTGCGCGAAAGCCAGCCCTCGCCCTGGCCGCAACCGTCCGGGCCCACCGCCGGCCGGCCATGATGTAACAACGCCACGTCGGTGCGCGGCCCGTGCAGGAGCCGGGTATTGCGCCCCTTCAGTTCCGCAAGCCGGTAACCGGTCAGCTCGCAAAACTCCCGGTTGGCAAAAACGATCGTGGCCCCGCCCTTGTCCCATCGTTCCGCCGTAAGCACCGCCGGCACAGGCAGCACATCAACCAAGGCCTGGTCGGCCGGCTGCCTGGCGGGTTTGCCGGGCATGGATCAGGAGGCGAGCCGCTCGACGACCCAGTCGCCACCGTCTTCGCGACGGTAGCGGAGCCGGTCATGGAGGCGGCTGCGGCGGCCCTGCCAGAACTCGACCGTGACGGGCGACAGCCGGTAACCGCCCCACTGCGGCGGCAGCGGCACCTCGCGACCCTCGTATTTCCGCTCCACCACGCGGTAGCTTTCCTCGATCACCGGCCGGCCGGCGATCACCGTGCTCTGGGGCGACGCCCACGCGGCGAGCTGGCTCGCCCGCGGCCGGCTGTGGAAATATACCTCGGCCTCCTCGCGCGAGACGCGCACGACCGGGCCTTCAACAATCACCTGGCGCTCCATGGTGATCCACGGGAAAACCAACGCCGCCTGCGCATTGTCGGCCAGCTCGCGGCCCTTGCGGCTCTCGTAGTTGGTGTAGAAAACGAAACCCCGGCCGTCGGCCGCCTTGAGCAGGACGGTGCGGGCCGACGGCCGCCCGTCGCGACCGGTCGTGGCCAGCGTCATGGCGTTCGGCTCGGGAACCTTGGCCGCCTCGGCCTCGGCGAACCATTTTTCGAACTGCCGGAACGGATTCTTCGCGAGGTCCTTTTCGAGCAGACCCGCCATCCCGTATTCCTTGCGCATGTCTGACATTGCCATGCCCGCATGCTGGACCGGCCCGCGGGCCTGTCAAAGTCATCCTCGGCAAAGAACACCCCAAACCGCTCGGGCCAAGAGTCTTTCGGAAATGCTTCCGCCCCGGCGAGTCGCGGCTGGCCTCATCCTCCGGAACCTGTTTTACCGGCACCCTCCTGCCGATGACACCTGCCCGCTACCTTGCCCGTCACGAAGCCGACTTGGTCCGCTTCCTCCAGCAACTCATCCGGCTGGATACGGTTAATCCGCCCGGCAATAACTACGGCGAGATCACCACGTTGCTCGCGCAGATTCTGCGTGAGATCGGCCTGCAGGCTCGCCGGGTTCAGGTGCCCCGTTCGCTGCAAAAGAAGACCCAGCCCGAGTTGCTGGACTACCCGCGTTACAACGTCCTCGCCCGCTGGGACACCGGCGCGACGAAAACCGTCCATTTCAACGCGCATTTCGACGTCGTCCCGGTTTCCGGGAAATGGCGTCACGGCAGTCCCTTCAACCCCGCGGTGGAGCAAGGCTGGATGTACGGTCGCGGCACCTCGGACATGAAGGGCGCGATCGCCAGCATCGTCTTTGCGCTGAAGGCGCTGCGCGCCACCGGCACCAAGCCCAATTTCAACGTCGAGGTCTCGTTCTGCGCCGACGAGGAAACCGACAGCACGCTCGGCACCGGCTGGGTGACCCAATATGGGAAGATCAAGGCCGACTACGCCATCGTCGGCGAGGGCGGTGAGGGCGATGCGGTGTGCTGCGGCCACAACGGCGTCGTCTGGCTCAACGTCCACGTGCACGGCAAGGCCGCCCACGGCTCGCAGCCGGAGCGCGGCATCAACGCGCTGGAGAAAATGTCCGCCCTCGTGCTCGCGCTCGACGAGTACAAGCAGGTCCTCGCTTGGAAGAAATTCCTGTCGCCCGACGGGCGGATCATGACGCCCACCATGAACATCGGCGGGGTCTTCGCCCCGGGCGAAGGTGGGAAGGTCAATACCGTGCCCGCCGCCGCCAGCTTCACGATCGACCGCCGCGTGCTACCCGTCGAAACCGTCGCCGCCGCCGAGCGCGACCTGCGCGCCTTCCTCGCGAAGGCCGCCCGGAAGATTCCGCAGTGCCGGATCACGATCGAGAAAATCTCGCACAACCATTCCTGCTATCGCGATCCCGCGACGCCGTTCGCGGCCGCGCTCAAGGAAAGCGTGGCGCGCGTCCGCCGCCGGCCGGCGAAGTTCACGGTGTCGACCGGTTTCAACGACATGCATTTCTTCGCCAACGAGCTGAAGCGCCCGACCCTCGGCTACGGCCCGGGCGGGTTGAACTACCACGCCATCGACGAGCGCGCGAAAATCAAGGACCTGGTCGAGGCGGCGGCGATTTATGCCGATCTGCTCACCACCTTCCACGGCTGACGCCGTGTACGGTCGAGTTGAAGTCAAAAGTTGAAGTTGAAGGGCCGGGACTTCGATGCCTCGGCTTCAACCTAAACTTCAGACTTTAACTGGCCTCAGTTCCTGAGGCCTTGCCGGATCATCCCCACCGCGATCGCCGCCAGCAGCATCGCGATGATCTTCGAGATGGCGCGCAGGCCGGTGGCGCCGATCTTGCGGCCGAGCCACTCGCTGTAGTGCAGGGCGAAGACGACGAGGGCCAGGTTTGCGGCGAGGGCGACCAGGACCACCCAGAGGCCGACGGCCGTGTTCTGCGCCAGCACCAGCAGCGTCGTGATCGACGCCGGACCGGCGATGAGCGGCATACCCAGCGGCACCACGCCGAAATCGGGCGGCAGCTTTTCCGGCTCGGCGGCGGATTGGACGAGGTCACGCGCGGCGAGAATAAACAGCACCAGGCCGCCCGCGATCTGGAAGTCGCTCACCGAGATGCCCACCGCCTTGAAAACACTCTGGCCGAGGAAGAGAAAGCCCAGCGCGACGAGGCCGCCGGTCCACGTCGCCTGGTCCGCGATCTTCTGCCGCTGCGCCCGGTCCACGTTCTGGCCCAACCCGAGGAAGATCGCCGCCAGCCCGATCGGGTCGATCGCGACGAAAAGCGGGATGAAGGCCTGGAGGAAACGGGAAACCCAGTCGGACATGCGGGGCAGGGTGGGGAGCATCGCCTAAAAGGCGATGCGGTTATTGGTTGGGGGTGAATGGTCATTGGATGAAAGTTATCCGTTATTGGCTCGATCCCCCGCTTCGGCTACCTGCCTCCGGTTTGGCTTCCGCGTCAGTTCTCGGTTGCCGGCTTGCCGTCCCCAATAACCAATAACCCTCAGCCAATAACTCTCTTGTCCGTTTCCCTCCCCTTCCACGACCTGACCCGCGAGGACCTGCGCCTCTGGGCGGTGCGGCATGGCTTCAGCTCGGTGCATGCCGGGAGGCTGTGGCGGTATGTTTACCTCCAGCGCATCCAGGACTGGGCGAAAATGACGGAGTTGCCCGCGCGCTTCCGCGCGGCGGCCGAGGCGGGCCTGCGCTTCACCTCGCTGCCGGTGGCGATCGAGACGCACAGCACGGACGGCTTCACGCGCAAGTACCTGCTCTCGCTCCCCGACCACCACCGCATCGAGACCGTGCTCATGCGCTACACGGGGCGCGTGACGGCCTGCATCAGCAGCCAGGTCGGCTGCGCCATGGGCTGCGTGTTCTGCGCCACGGGCCAGATGGGTTACCTCCGCCATCTCACCGCCGGTGAGATCGTCGCCCAGGCGCTGCACGTCGACGACGAGCTGCGCAGCGCGGGCGCCGGCGAACACCTCCGCAACATTGTGCTCATGGGCATGGGCGAACCGCTGCATAATTACGACGCCGTCATGCGCGCCGTGGACATCCTGCGTGAGCCCGCCGGGCTCGCGATCGGCGAGAAGAAGATCACGCTGAGTACCGTGGGCGTCGTGCCGGGCATCATCCGCCTCGCCGATGAAAAGCGGACCATGCACCTCGCCGTCTCGCTGCACGGCGCCACGCAGGCCGAGCGCGCCGCGCTCGTGCCGGCGGCAAGGAAATGGCCGCTGGAGGAACTGATGGCAGCCTGCCGCTACTACATCGCGAAGCAGCAGCGGAAGATTTTCTACGAGTGGACCCTGATCGCCGGCAAAAACGACCAGCCCGACAACGCCCACGCGGTCGGCCGCCTGCTGCACGGGCAGGCGGCGCAGGTGAACCTGATCCCGCTCAACCCGACGCAGGGCTACGACGGTACCCCGACCGACCGTGAGGCCGCGCATCGTTTCCAGAAGATCCTCGGGGAGTACGGCCTCCCCAGCACCGTGCGCCAGCGCCGCGGCATCGACATCGCAGCCGGCTGCGGCCAGCTGGCTTCGGCGCGGTAGCGCCGAAGCGGTTATTGGTTATTGGTTATTGGTTATTGGGGTCGATCCCTCACCACCCGAGTTTGGCGGCGTTGCCACAAGAACCTACGCCAGAGGAGAAGTGGCCTGGGGCTCGTCCCTCCATTAACCAATAACCCCATCCAATAACCGTGGCGCCAACGGCGCCACATTTGCCTTGGCCAATGGCCCGGGGCCCTCTAGCTCTCGGCCCTCCATGAAATCCCCCCGTTACCTCGCCTACGTCCTCGGACTCACTTTCCTTTGCGCCACCGGTGTCGCCCAGACCCCGGCCGCCGCCCCCGCCCCGGTCAAGGCCGTGCCCGCGCTGAAGCTCGCCTGGATCAACAGCGCCGCGTTCATCAACGAAGAGGGCGGCATCAAGCAGCTCGTCCGCGTCGGCAAGGAGCTCGAACTCGAGTTCGGCAACCAGCAGAGCGAGCTCCAGCTCCAGAATGAGAAGCTCCGGACCATCGTCGCCGAGTTCAAC
>Ga0114942_1000398_pt1 | contig 12444 bp, 11 predicted proteins | sample LowerColdCreek_FD_88674 | JGI IMG/M metagenome (GOLD analysis project Ga0114942, IMG submission 88674) | Groundwater microbial communities from Cold Creek, Nevada to study Microbial Dark Matter (Phase II) - Lower Cold Creek | ecosystem: Environmental > Aquatic > Deep subsurface > Groundwater ... | reverse complement strand
GCTCACCTGGCTCGATGGCCTGGCCGCCAGTGCCGAGGGCGTGCAGAGCCAGTCCAACGCCAGCAGCCTGCGCGTGTACACCGACGACGAACTCGACCACTTGGGCGAGGCCTCCATCGGCTTCATTCGCTTCTTGGCCACCGCCGGCGTGCTGCCACCGCCCATGCGCGAAGTCGTGATCGACCGCGCCATGGCCGTGGGCGGCTCGCCCATGGCCCTGGAGGACCTGAAGATCATCGTGCTGATGGTCTTTTGGAGCTTGGGCGAGGAGCCCGACGCCCTCATCCTCGACGAACTCTTCGTCGACCCCGAGGACCGGCTGATCCACTGACCCGAAAGGGTGCCTTACTGCAAGGCGCCGGGCTGTGCTTCCAGCATGGCCAACGCATCGCGCGTGGCCTTCACCGTCAACGTTTCCTCTTGGGCCGGCTGCAGCAAGCCCGCCTGGAGGAAACCGGCCAAGCGGTGCAGCGGGAACAAGATGGCGCGCCCTTGCGGCGAGACGAACAAGCGCAGGGAATGCTGCGCGCCCACCCAGGCCAGTTGCACCGTGTCTTCGCGGCCGCGGAAGTTCAGCCGGTACCAGCCGCCCACCGGCAGCTCGCGCGCCCACTGGTACATGGCGTCGGTCGGCTGCTGGCCGCCATCGGAGACGACCTCCAAGCCCTCGCGCTCGTGGCCCGACAGGTCGCGCACCAGGTCTTCGTCCAGGTCGATGTCGGCCACGTTGGGCAGCATCGACTCCAAGTCTTGCAAGCGCTCGAAGAGTTCGTCCAAGCGCTGCTTCGGGATGGGCGCGGCCTTGGTGGTGAAGGCGGTGGCCAGCACCGCGTTGAGCTTGCGGATGTGCTCGTCTTGCTTTTTGGCCGGGATGGTGGCGTGCCCCATGCCGTCGCGCAGCGTCTTCAACAAGGCGGGGAAGCGGCGAATGACCTCGGCACGCTCTTCGGGCGAGCTCTTGGCCCCGCCCGACCAGATCAGGTCGGCGGCGGCCCGCTTCATCCTGACCGTGGTTTCCGCCTGCGCACCATGGCGCATGGCCGTCACGGCCAGCACATCGGCCCACACCTGGAACAAGAACTCGCGCAGGCCGTCGTCAACCGGCATGTCGGCCAGCATCTTGCGCAACTCGATCGTGTACTGAATGGCCAAGGTCTCGCGCTGCTCGACCTGCTGGGCCAGAGACACGCCCTTCTTGCTGGCGTCGTTGTCCTCGGCAAAGAAGTGCGACAAAAACGACTCGAACTCGGTCAGTACGGTCTGGAACACCTTGCGCCCCGTGTCGGGGTAGGCCTCGACCACTTGCACGATGCGCTTGACCTCGCGCTCCAGCACGTCACCCATGGCCTGGGAAGGGTCGAAGCCCAGCGCACAAGCCCCCATCCGGTCGATCAGCGATCGCGCCGGGTGGTCGTTGGTGGCGAAGAAGTCGGGCTCCAGCACCGCGACGCGCAGCACCGGCATTTGCAGGCGCGCGAACCACACCCGGATGCTGGCGGGCAAGCGCTCGTCTTGCAGGATGCTCTGGAACATCATGGCCACCAGCTCGATGGTGGCGCGCTCTTCCGGGCTGCCCGCGGCCTGCTTCAGAACCTGCTTGAAAGCTTGGCTGCGGGCGCGCGTTTCTTCCAGCATGCCCACGGTGCCCATGGACTCGGCCGGCGCACCGCTGCCGGGCGCCTGCGGGCGCTGCAGCGCCACCTGCGCACGCTGAATCACGGCCTGCAGCCGTGGAGAAATGCGCACGAGCCCCGTCGCGTCCAGCGGCGCGCTGCGCGGCACCGCGTCGCTGGGCAGGTAGGCGTCGGAGGCTGGCGCCATCGCCAGCGCAGGCCGGGCCATCACCAGCCCCGGCGCTTCTCGTGCCAACACCTGCTGCATCTGCTGCAACACGTCGGCCGAGCGCACCGACACCGGACTGCGCCGTGACGATTCGCGCCCCACGGCGGCGCCGGACAGGCCACCGCTCGCCGTGGACACGGCCTGCCCGGCTTCGACCATCACCACCTCGTAGGCGGCAGGCATCCCACCCGCGTCGCCGCGGTGGCGGTGCTCTGCGCGCAGCGCGCCGGCCGCCGAGGTGGACTCGACAAAGCTGGCGCCCAACTGCGCGCTGGCCTGCAATCCGCGCGTGCGGCGGATGAATGGGCGCAGGTCCACGTCCGGCAACACGCCCTGCTCCAGCAACCACTGGTTGGTGTCGTGGTACGCCGCGCCCAGCCACAAGGCGAACTCGGCCTCCAGGGTTTCATGGAGGATTTGCCACTCGGTTTGGGTCAGTTCCGCCTTTTCCCAGGCGTCAATCCAAGCCAAGGCCGTGGTTTGTGGGCGCAGCAGGTCATCGGGCAGCAGGTCGCCGCGCCGCTCCAGGGCCTGCATGCGCGTGCGCAGGTCGGTGAACTGCCAGTGCGCATCGCCCACCAAGGCCAGCGACAAGCGGCTGCTGGCGATCTCGCGCTCGATCGTGGCGTCGCCAACGAGCGACATGCTGCTGGCGCCTTGGGCGGCCGGCGCCACCGCCGGCGAGGCGGCCGGCGTGCCGGCGTTGGCCGCCGCGCTGGCGCGGTACTTCCCGCGCAGGTCGGCCATGAGCCCCATCTGCCAGGTCGCCCCGTGCTGCTGCAAGCTGGACAAGGCATCCCGCAGCTGCGCCGGCCGCACGGCATCGGCCATTTTGCTCATCAGCCGCTGCTGCAGCGCCTCGATCAGCACCGCCGGCACGGCCGCCGAGCCGCGCACCAAGCTGTCCACGAAGACGCGCCGCGCAGACTGCGCCAAAGCAGCAGGAGCAGGGGCCGTGGTCATGAAAGCAGCACTCGATGGACCGGTCGCGCAGGGCTGGAGACCTTACACCACCGCCCCAGCGTTCGGGTCGTCGGGGTTCTCGGTTTTCACCGGGGCCTTCACCAAATCCTCGCGCTTGACGCCCAGCCACATGGCGATGGCCGCCGCCACGAACACCGAGGAGTAGATGCCAAACAAAATGCCAATGGTCAGCGCCACGGCAAAGTACTTCAACGTCGGCCCACCGAACACCAGCATGGACAGCACCATCATTTGGGTGCTGCCGTGCGTGATGATGGTTCGGCTCATGGTGGACGTGATGGCGTGGTCGATCACCTCGGACGGCGTCATCTTGCGGTACTTGCGGAACGCCTCTCGGACCCGGTCGAAGATCACCACCGACTCGTTCACCGAGTAGCCCAACACCGCCAAGATCGCCGCCAACACTGCCAGCGAAAACTCCCATTGGAAGTACGCAAAGAAGCCAAGGATGATCACTACGTCGTGCAGGTTGGCCACGATGCCCGCCACCGAAAATTTCCACTCGAAGCGGAAGGCCAAGTAAATCATGATGCCCACGACGGTGAAGCCCAAGGCGAACGCCGCATCACGGGCCAGTTCGGCGCCGACGGAAGGCCCTACCACTTCGCTGCGCGTGAGCTTGAGTGGCTCCACACCCGTCGCCGTAGCGCAAACCTGCTTGCTGACCTGCTCGCCCTTGTCACTCACGAACACCGTGGTCTTGACTTCGCCAGACTCGGCGGCGCACAGGCGCTGAAACACCTCAGCCACGACCTCCGTTTGCTTGCGCCCCTCCCGAACGGGCAAGCGCAACATCAGGTCGCGAGACGAGCCGAACTTCTGGACCTGGAACTCCCCGAAGTTCATGGGCTCAACCGTGTGACGCACCGCTTCCGGGTTGGCCGGCTGCGCGTACTCGACCTCCATCACCGTGCCGCCGGTGAACTCGATGGAGAAGTGCAGCCCTCGGGTGACCAAGAAGAACACGGCCACGGCAAAGGTCAGGAAAGAAATCGCATTGAAGATCAATGCGTACTTCATGAACGGGATGTCCCGTTGGATGCGGAACAGTTCCATGTCAGGCCTCCCCGCCCTTCGTTGCCGGCTCGGTGGCCGGACGCCACACCTGACCGATCGACACCTTGCTCAGCTTGCGTTGACGACCGTACCAAAGGTTGACCAGGCCGCGCGAGAACATCACAGCCGAGAACATCGAGGTCAAGATGCCCAGGCAGTGCACCACGGCGAAGCCCTTGACCGGGCCGGAGCCAAAGGCCAACAGGGCCAAGCCGGCAATCAAGGTGGTCACGTTCGAGTCCAAGATCGTCGCCCAGGCGCGTTCGTAGCCGATGTGGATGGCCGTTTGCGGCGGGGCTCCGGCCCGAAGCTCCTCGCGAATGCGCTCGTTGATCAACACGTTGGAGTCGATGGCCATGCCCAGCACCAACGCAATGGCGGCCATGCCCGGCAAGCTCAGCGTGGCCTGCATCATCGACAGCACCGCCACCAGCATCAACAAGTTGAAGCCCAACGCCACCGACGAGAACACCCCAAAGAGCATGTAGTAACCGCACATGAACACGGCCACGGCCACGAAGCCCCAAATCACCGACTGGAAGCCCCGGGCGATGTTCTCGGCGCCCAAGCTGGGTCCGATGGTGCGCTCTTCGATGATGTCCATCGGCGCGGCCAACTGGCCGGCGCGCATCAACAGCGCCAAGTCGGTGGCCTCTTGCGGGCTGTCCATGCCGGTGATGTTGAACGGCGTGCTGAGCTCCGACTGGATCGTCGGTGCGGTCAGCACTTCCTTCTTGCCCTTCTCGACCAAGATGACCGCCATCCGGCGCTTCACGCCGTCGCGCGAGGCCGCCTTCATGGAGGCTGCGCCTGCGCTGTCCAGGCCCACCACCACCACGGAACCACCGCCGCCTTGCTGGTCAAAGTTCGCGTCGGCGCGGTTCAGGTTGTCGCCGGTGAACACCAGTTGCTTGGAGATGAGCAAGGGCTCAGGGCCTGCGCCACGGTTGTCGCGGCCGTACAGCAGCTCCATGTCGGATGGGATGTCACCCGCCAAGGCCGCCTGCAAGCGGGCAGGGTCGTAATCCCGCACGCCAGGCTGGCCATGGGCCTCCACCATGCGGACCTCCAGGGTGGCCGTGCGCCCGATGATGCCTTTGGCACGCGCCGTGTCTTGCACGCCCGGCAACTGCACCACCACCCGGTTCAAGCCCTGCTGCTGAATCACCGGCTCCGCCGTGCCCAGTTCGTTGACGCGGTTGTGCAGGGTGTTGATGTTCTGCTTGAGCGCCGCATCCTGAACGGCCACCAGGGCCGTGGGTTTGAACCGCCCGGTCAAGGTCAGGCTCTCGCCGGCGCCGGCCTCCACCCAGTCCATGTCAGGGATGCGGTCGGACAGCAAATTGCGCGCTGTGGTGCGCGTGGCGGCATCGCCGAAGCTCAACACCAGCGCGTCGCCAACACGACTCACGCTGGCCCGCACTTTTTTCTCGCGCAAGGCCAAGCGGGCATCGCCCATCAAGGTGTCGATCTTCTTGCTGATGGCGGCCTTCATGTCGACCTCCAGCAAGAAGTGGACACCGCCGCGCAAATCCAAACCCAGGTACATCGGGAAGGCATGGATCGATGCCAGCCACTGCGGCGACCGCGAAACCAAGTTCAGGGCCACCACAAAGTCGGGCTGCGCGGGGTCGCGGTTCAGCGCCTTGGTGATCGCGTCCTTGGCCTTCAGCTGCACGTCGGTGTCGGCGAAGCGAGCCCGGACCGAGCTGCCCTCCCACTGCACGAAGTCGGCGTTCACACCGGCGGCGGTCAGCGCCTCGACGACGCGCTCACGGACGGCGGCGTCCACCTTGACGGTGGTGCGGGCCGCCGACACCTGAACCGCAGGAGCTTCACCGAAAAAGTTGGGCAGCGTGTACAGCAACCCGATGACCAGCGCGACGGCCAGGACCAGGTACTTCCACAGGGGGTATCGATTCATGATGGGCAGTCCTCACGCCTGGCCGGCGGCCGGGGCGCTGTCGCCCGGCGCCAGGCCGGGCAGGCGGTTTACTTCAGGGTGCCCTTGGGCAGCACTTGGGCCACGGCCGAGCGTTGGACCTGCAACTCCACGCCCGAAGCCACCTCGATGTGCAACACGCTGTCGCCCAACTTGCTGATGCGGCCCAGCACGCCGCCGGCGGTCACCACCTCGTCGCCTTTGGCCAAGGCTTCGATCATGGCGCGCTGCTCCTTCTGGCGCTTCATCTGGGGGCGGATCATGATGAAGTACAGCACCACGAACATGGCCACCAGAGGGAGCAGGCTCAACAAGCTCGACTCGGGCGAAGCCGCGGGGGCGGCGGTTTGGGCAAAGGCGGAGGAAATCAACACGGCAGCGGCTTTCAGGGCGAATGGAGCCGGGACAGACGCCCGGCGACAGAACCGGCCATTCTAGGTGGCCGGGTGGCCTTGGGATTTGGGGGGAATAGTCCGCCCATCAAGACCGGACAATCCCCAACATGCCCACGCCTCTGCTTGCCATCGACGGCCCCGTGGCCTCGCTCACCCTGCGCCGGCCCGATCGCGCCAACCGGCTCGAACTGGAAGATCTGGCGGTCTTGCACGACCACATCGGCAGCCTGACCGCGTCGCCGAGCGTGCGCGTGCTGGTGCTGCGGGGCGAGGGTCGGCACTTTTGCAGCGGATTCCACATCGACGCCGTTCCCGGGGCAGATGCACCGGCCCTGTTCGACGCCTTGTGCACGGCCTGGGAGTCACTGCCGCAGGTGACGCTGGCCGTGCTGCAGGGCGGCGTTTGGGGCGGCGCGACCGACTTGGCGCTGGCGTGCGACTTTCGGCTCGGCAGCCGAGCCACCCAAATGGCCATCCCGGCCGCCCGCCTGGGCTTGCACTACCACGCCGGTGGCCTGCAACGCCTGGTGTCGCGACTGGGCTTGGGGCCCGCCAAACGCTTGCTGCTGGCCGGACAGACCCTGGATGCGGCTGGCATGTTGGAGGCCCATTTCCTGGATGAGCTGCACGCCGACACCGACGCACTGAATGCCGCGGTCACCGCGTGGCAAGCCGAACTCGCCCGCATGGCGCCGCTGGCCTTGGCGGGCATGAAGCGCCACCTCAACCAATGGGCTCGCGGCCGATGGGACGCCGATGCCTTCGCGCAGGACGCAGCGCGGTGCGCGAAATCCGCCGACCTCATGGAAGGCGTGGCCGCTTGGCAGGCGGGGCGAACCCCCGAGTTCAAGGGCCAGTGACCGGGACCTGCGCGCATGAGCGACAATAGCGGGCTGCACGGGGACCGTGCGATCCACACCAACCATTCGAACAGGCGAGAACCAGCGTGGCCAAGGACACCACCAAAACGTTGATCGAGGCCGATGGCCTGCGCTACAAGTCCAAGGCACCGGGTTCGCCGTTTGCGGCGACGTCGTCGTTCGGCGCAGCCACGATGTCGTGCTTTTTGTGCGGCAAGCACCGGCCTCGCGCCATGCTCAAGTCGCGCAAGCTCTTGGGCAAGAGCCAGCCGGTCTGCGCACCTTCCTGCAAAGAGCTGGAAGAACAGCTGTCGATCAAAAAGTAAGGCGCTGTTGCCCACCGAGGTCGGGGGCAGGGCAAGCCTGTAGTCGGGACGTCATCAAGGCGCCCTAGCATGGGTGCCGGTTTCAACCACCGGTACGCGCATGACCCCCGACACCCACACTGCCGTCAGCGATGACGGTTTGCGTTTCGAGGCCAAGTTGAACGGTTCGCCGTTCTTCGGCAGCGGCAACATGCGCTCTTGCTTCAAGTGCGGCAAACACCGCTTGCCCTCGGCACTGCGCACCTTCAAATTCATGGGGCGGCAGGAGCGCGTTTGCGACCCCGCCTGCGAGCCCCGCTGACTCAGGGCTTCGTCGCTTTCGGACTGCGCTCGGGGCGGGGGGCGCGCTGGCCCTCCGGGCGTTTGCCAGGGCGCTGACCCGGTCGGTCTGAAGCCGGTCGTCGAGGCGCCGCCGGCGGCAAAGCCGCCAGCTCTGCTTTGGCCTGGGCCAGCAAGGCGTCCAGCGACGACTCTTCGACGCCCTTCAACGCACAGAAATTCGTGCGATTCAGGGCCGTTCGTTGCCAGTCGGCCAGCAGGTCCAAACGCCAGCGACGCGCGGTTTCCATTTCTTGCTCGCGCGCCTGTTGGCGCTCGCGCCGCTCGGCCAGCGCCTTTTTGGCGGCCTCGCGGTGCTCGGCGGCCACTTCGCCGGCAGGCTGACCGTCCAGGTCGATGCGGTTGGGCTCGCGCACCAGGGCGCGCAGGTAAGCGTTGCCCGCCGTGTAACGGCGCAAGAACGCAGTCAGCACCGGCTTGGGAAACACGCCGGGCGCGCGCGCCTCGATGTCGGCCTGGATCTTGAGCTTGATGGGCTTGGCCGGTCCGCCGAACAGCGCAGGGAACAAGCCCTTCAACCGTTCGGCCGCGGCCTCGGGGCTGCGCACCGCTGCCGGTGCGGCAGGGGCCTCAGGAACGGGCTCGGCGGGGGATTCGGACGACATGGCAACAACCAGCAAGGGAAACCCAGCATCCTAAGCCAGGGGCCTTGAAATGCAGCGGCCCCGACCCCAGGTGCCTCAGCACCTTGAACTTGCCAGCCTCCGACCCATGAGCAAACACACCCACGCGTTTCAAGCCGAAGTCCAGCAGATCCTGCACCTGGTCACGCACAGCCTGTACTCGAACAAGGAAATCTTCCTCCGCGAGTTGGTGTCCAACGCCAGCGACGCCTGCGACAAGCTGCGCTTCGAGGCCCTGGACAACGCTGCCCTGTTTGAAGACGCACCGAACCTCGACATCCGCCTGCTAGTGGACAAGGAAAAGCGCACGCTGACCCTCCGCGACAATGGCATCGGCATGAGCACCGACGAAGCGATTGCCCACCTGGGCACCATCGCCAAAAGCGGCACGCGGGACTTCATGGCCCGCCTGGGCGACGACAAGAAGGGCGACGCCAACCTGATCGGCCAGTTCGGCGTGGGCTTCTACTCGGGCTTCATCGTGGCCGACCGCATCACCGTGGAGAGTCGCCGTGCCGGCCTCGACAAGGGCCAAGGCGTTCGCTGGTCCAGCGACGGCACCGGCGAGTTCGAGGTCGAAGCCATCGAGAAGGCCGAGCGCGGCACCGACGTCATCCTGCACCTGCGCGAAGGCGAAGACGACTTCCTGCAGGCCTGGCGCCTGCGCAGCACGGTGGGCAAGTACAGCGACCACATCAGCCTGCCCATCCTGCTGAAGAAGGAAGTCTGGGATGCTGAAAAGAGCGCGTGCGTCGCCACCGATGATTGGGAAACGGTGAACAAGGCCAGCGCCTTGTGGACCCGGGCCAAGAGCGACATCACCCAAGAGCAGTACGACGAGTTCTACAAGACCCTGAGCCACGACAGCGAAGCCCCGCTGGCGCTCACGCACAATCGCGTGGAGGGCCGCAGCGAGTACACGCAGCTGCTCTACATCCCGGCCAAGGCGCCCTTCGACCTGTGGAACCGCGACAAGAAGCCGGGCGTGAAGCTGTACGTCAAGCGCGTGTTCATCATGGACGACGCGCAAGAGCTGATGCCGACCTACCTGCGTTTCGTGCGCGGCGTGATCGACAGCGCCGACCTGCCGCTGAACGTGAGCCGCGAGCTGCTGCAAGAAAGCCGCGACGTGCGGGGCATCCGAGAGGGCTCGACCAAGCGCGTGCTGTCCATGCTGGAGGGCCTGGCCAACAGCGAGGAGCAGGCCGACAAGGACAAGTACGCCGGCTTCTGGAAAGAGTTCGGCTCGGTGCTGAAGGAAGGCATCGGCGAAGACTTCCAAAACCAAGAGCGCATCGCCAAGCTGCTGCGCTTCGCCTCCACCCATGCCAGCGAGGGCGTGAGCCTGGCCGACTATGTGTCGCGCATGAAGGAAGGCCAGGAGGCGATCTACGTCATCACCGCCGACAGCCTGGCTGCCGCCCTGAGCAGCCCGCAGCTTGAAATCTTCCGCAAGAAGGGCATCGAGGTCCTGCTGCTGACCGACCGCGTGGACGAGTGGATGCTGGGGCACCTGCACGAGTTCGAGGGCAAGCCGCTGCAGTCCGTGGCCAAGGGCGCGGTGGACTTGGGCAAGCTGCAAGACGAGGCCGAGAAGAAGGCCCTGGAAGAAGCCACCGAAGCCTTCAAGCCCTTGCTGGACCAACTCAAGGACAGCCTGAAGGACCGCGCCAAAGACGTTCGCATCACCACGCGTTTGGTCGACAGCCCGGCTTGCGTGGTCGTGGACGAGGGCGACATGAGCGCGCACCTGGCACGCCTGCTGAAACAGGCCGGGCAGACCGCACCCGACACGAAGCCCACCTTGGAAGTGAACCCTGAGCACGCCCTGGTGAAGGCCTTGAACGGCCACGCCCGCTTCGACGACATGGCCCAGGTGCTGTTCGACCAGGCCTTGCTGGCCGAGGGCGGCACGCTGGAAGACCCAGCGGCTTACGTCAAGCGCGTCAACAGCCTGCTGCTGGGCTGAACTCAGGCAAACCCGTCACCGTCGAAATCGACGGCGTCATCGGGATCGATCGTCGGGGGCGCCACGGGCGCCCCCGGCTCGTTCTGCGCGTCCCACATGGCCTCCAACTGCTCGCCCAGCTTGGCGGTTTGGTCCTCCCAGTAATTGGGCGTGCCAAACCACGGGAAGGCGATGGGAAAGGCCGGGTCGTCCCAGCGCTTGGCGATCCAGCCGCTGTGGTGAACCATGCGCAAGGTGCGCAGCGCCTCGATCAGGCGCAGCTCGCGCCGGTCGAAGGGCATGACCTGCTCGTAGCCATCCAGCAGGCAGGCCATTTGGCCCCGCGCTTGGGTCGCGTCGCCACTGAGCAGCATCCACAGGTCCTGGACCGCCGGACCGGTCACCGCGTCGTCCAGGTCCACGAAGTGCGCGCTACCGCCGGGCGTCCACAGCAGGTTGCCCGGGTGGCAATCGCCGTGCAGGCGCTGCAGGCGCAGGCCCGGCTGGGCGTCGAAAGCGGCCTGGACCGCGTCCAAGCAGCGGTCCACGATGCCCAACCAGCGGTCTTGCACGCTCGGGTGCAACTCGCCACTGAGCAACACCGCCGCCCGCGCCACATCGCCGGGCGCCCGGCCCACCCAGCACGGGCGGTGCGCAAAGGCGCGCTCGCGACCGGTGCGGTGGATGCGGGCGATGAAGCGACCCAGGGCTTCCAGCACTTCGGGGTCTTCCAGCTCGGGCGAGCGTCCCCCGCGCCGGTCTGCTGCGGCGTAGCGCAAGCCCTGCCAGTGCGCCAGCGTGGGCGGCTCGCCCGCCAGCTCGGCACCGGCCTCGTGCAAGACCAGGGGCGCGGCCAGGGGCACCTCGGCGGCCGCCAGGTCCAGCGCGAAGCGGTGCTCTTCCAAGATCTGCGCGTCGGTCCAGCGGCCCGGCCGATAAAACTTGGCCACGACAGACTCGCCCTCTTCCAGGTGCACGAGGTAAACGCGGTTCTCGTAGGAATTCAGCTGCAGCAAACGCCCGTCGCCGCGCAGGCCGGCGGCGTCCAGGGCGTCCAGCACGCGGCTGGGGTCGAGATCGGCGTAGTCGAGGTTCACGGGGAGGGGTCCGGCGGCGGGGGCGGCGGATCTTCCCTCAACAGCTGCCGAACCTCGTCTTGCACCGAGCCCACCAAGCCTTGCAGCTGCCGCGCCTGATGCTTGAACCGAAAGTCCCATTCGCCAAGCTGCGTCTCGATGGCTTCTTCGGTGTGGCTGCGCCAGGTGTCGCTGGGCAGGTGCAGCCGCGAGGTGACGCTCCCCGCGTCTTGGGACTCGGGCCATGCCCCGGCCCGCTCGGCGATGCGGAGCATGGGCGCGTTCTCCGCCAGGGCGTGAATCAGCAAAAACCGCTTGTTGCGGTTGCGCGCGTGCAGGCAGGCCAGCTGAAACAGCCGACCGCCCAGCCCGCGCCCGCGGTAGCGGGGCAGCACCGACACGCCAAACTCGGCCGTGTCGTCCTGCCACTCCGCGTCCGGTGGATAGGCCACGTGGGCGGCCGCCACCAATTCCAGGCGCCGATTGAAGATGCCCAGCACCTCGTCGCGCTGGAAATCCACCGACAGGGCATAGCGCGTCACTTGGGCGTCTCCTGCGGCGTAACCGAAGCGCAGGTAGCGGTCGGCCGGACTCAGTGCCAACAAGTGACGCAGCAGGCGCCGCCGATGCCGGCGGGCCAGCGCCCGGATGGGCACCCAGGCGACCAGCTCGCGCCAGCGTTGCAAAGCAGCATCGAGGGAGGCAGGCATGGCAGAAGCGTCGCAGCTTGCCCGCCTGGGGTCAACCCTGTTATATTTGCAGGCTTTTCTGCGCCCAGCTGGGCTTGGTCGCGGGAGCTGGTTTGAGAGCCTGCCGGGGTGTTTCCCATAGAAACCCTTCATAAGCAGGGCCGAGAGTCAGTCTGGAATCTTCCAAAGAAGCCCGATACAGAGAACATCTCATGAAGACCTTCAGCGCCAAGCCGGCCGAAGTGACGCACGAGTGGTTTGTGATTGACGCCACCGACAAGGTGCTCGGACGTGTTGCCAGCGAAGTGGCACTCCGACTGCGCGGCAAGCACAAGGCCATTTACACGCCTCACGTGGACACCGG
>Ga0114942_1000397_pt1 | contig 12445 bp, 11 predicted proteins | sample LowerColdCreek_FD_88674 | JGI IMG/M metagenome (GOLD analysis project Ga0114942, IMG submission 88674) | Groundwater microbial communities from Cold Creek, Nevada to study Microbial Dark Matter (Phase II) - Lower Cold Creek | ecosystem: Environmental > Aquatic > Deep subsurface > Groundwater ... | reverse complement strand
CGCTGGCGATTCCGCTCACCCTGGCGATTGTGTTTGCCGTAATGAATGTGGTCAACATAGATCTGCACCGCATCTCCCTCGGTGCGCTGATTATCGCGCTGGGCCTGCTTGTCGACGATGCCATGACCACGGTGGACGCGATGATCCGCCGCCTCGGCGCGGGCGACACCAAGGATCAGGCGGCGACCTTCGCCTACCGTACATTGGCGGCACCGATGCTGATCGGCACGCTGGTTACTATTGCAAGCTTTGTGCCGATCGGCTTCGCGCAGAGCTCCGCAGGCGAGTACACCTTTTCGATTTTCTCGGTGGTAGGCATCTCCCTCATTGTCTCGTGGCTGGTGGCAGTGATCTTTGCGCCGTTGCTCGGCAAGGCCATCCTGACGGCGCCGAAGGTGGAGGCCAACCCCAAACCGGGCAGGATGCTGGCGGTCTACAGTGCCTTCCTGCAGGGTGCGATCCGCGCCAAATGGCTGACGATCGGCGTGACGCTGGGCGCGTTTGTCGTGGCAATATTCCTGTCCCAGTTTGTGCCACGGCAGTTCTTCCCGGCCTCCGACCGGCCCGAGTTGACGATTGACATGACGCTTAGGCAGAACGCGTCGATTTACGCGACCGAGGAGCAGGCCAAGCGCTTTGAAGCGCTGTTGCAGGGCGACCCGGATGTCGACCATTACAGCACCTACATCGGTCGCGGCGCGATCCGCTTTATCCTGACCCTCAATGTGCAGCTGGCCAATCCATTTTTTGCGCAGTTCGTGGTCGTGGCGAAGGACATCGAGGCCCGCGAGCGACTGCAGCTCAAGCTGGAGAAAATGCTGGCTGAGCAGTTCCCTGAGGTGGTGGCGCGTGTGTCGCCGCTGGAGTTAGGGCCACCTGTGGGCTGGCCGTTACAGTACCGTGTGTCCGGGCCGGACCAAGACCGGGTGCGCGACATTGCGCTCGATCTGGCCACCGTGGTGGGCTCTGATCCGCGCGCACGGCACGTCAACTACGACTGGATGGAACCGGCACGACAAATCCATATCAGCGTCAATCAGGAGCAAGCGCGGCAGCTCGGCATTAGTTCGAGCGCACTGTCCAGCGCGCTAAATGCCGCAGTGACCGGCACGGTTGTGACTCAGGTGCGCGATGACATTTATCTCGTCAACGTGGTGGCGCGGGCCACTGATGAGCAGCGCGCATCATTTGCAACGCTCAGTTCGCTACAGATACCCACACCCAGTGGGCGCATGGTGCCGCTGAGCCAGTTCTCGACATTTGTCGAGGAGCAGGAATTCCCGCTGGTGTGGCGGCGCGACCGTATCCCGACACTGACCGTGCGCGCCGATGTGGTGAGCGGCGTGATGCCCGACACGGTGGTCGGCGCGCTGGCGCCGAAAATCGAAAAATTTGTCGCCACGCTGCCCGCGCAGTACACCGTCGCAACCGGAGGACTGTACGAGGAGAGCAAGATATCCAGCGCTTCGGTCTTCGCCGTGGTTCCGCTGATGCTGGTGCTGATGCTGGCGATCATGATGGTGATGCTGGTCAGCTTTCGCCGACTCGCCATGGTGGTCTGCGTACTGCCGTTGGGCCTGATCGGCGTGGTGCTGTCGCTGCTGGTGTTTAATCAGCCGCTCGGCTTCGTCGCCATCCTCGGCATTCTGGCCCTGATCGGCATGATTGCAAAGAATGCGGTGATCCTGATCGTGCAGATCGAGACCGACCGGGCCGAGGGCAGGAGTGTTTACGATGCCGTACTTGCCTCTGCCACCTCGCGCATGCGGCCGATGATGCTGGCGGCAATCTCGACCGTACTTGGCCTGATTCCGATTGCGCCCACCGTGTTCTGGGGGCCGATGGCCTTTGCCATTATGGGCGGACTTTTGGTAGCCACCTTGTTGACGCTTATTTTCCTGCCAACGGTATACGTGGCGGTGTTCGGCAACGACGAAACGCCTTCCGGGCCAACAGGAGAGCGCAGCGAGCCCACTTTTGCAGGGCAGCTAAACGATGCGTGAAACCGCCGCCCAAACGACCATTTCTCCGGGACAGCCGTCACTTGGCCTGTACTCGCCGCGCCGCAGCGCCCTGCTGCGCGGGGCAGCCTTCTTTATTCTCTGGCTGGTGCTTATACAGAGCCTGAAACTATCCGATATTGCCATCGGCGCTGGCGCGACTGCCTTCGCAACCTGGTTGAGCCTGCGCCTGCTGCCGCCCGCCACGGGGAGTCTACGCTTTGGCAGTCTGCTGTTGTTGCTGCCGCATTTTTTGTATCAGTCGGTGCGGGCCGGCGTTGACGTCGCCCGCCGCGCGCTGGCCCCACGTTTGTCTTTGCAACCTGGATTGGTCAGTTGTCCTCTGGGCTTCGGGCCGGGATTGGCGCGTAACACCTTTGCCACTATCACCAGCCTGTTACCCGGCACAGTGCCCTGCGACGAAGTCGACGGGGTACTCGTCTATCACTGCCTCGACACCCGTCAACCGGTGGTCGAGCAATTGTGGGAGGAGGAGCGACGGCTCGCCAGGGCGCTGGTGGCAGGTCGCAGCCATGGCTGAGTTCCTGCTGATGGCGGCGGGTTTCGTGCTGGCCATGGTGGCGCTGGGACTGGTCCGCATCCTGCGCGGGGCCAGCGCTGCCGACAGCATGATGGCGGTGCAATTGTTTGGCACCGGCGGTATTGCCGCGCTGTTGCTGTTAGGTGCAGCAACCGGTGAAGCCGCTGTGATCGACGTGGCTTTGACGCTGGCATTGTTGGCCGCGTTCGCCTCCTTCGCTTTCGTTAAAGCCGCAGGCGATGCCGCCGGGCAGGATGCCAAAGTGAAGAGCGACACATGAGTACGCTTATTGACGTGCTCGCGCTGGCCGCTATCGCAGCGGGGTCGTTCTTTTTTCTCGCCGGTACCGTTGGCTTACTACGATTTCCAGACACGCTGACGCGCCTGCATGCGCTGACCAAGGCTGACAATCTCGGACTCGGCCTGATAGTGTTCGGGCTGCTGCTACAGGTAGACAGCGTGCTCGCCGGCCTGAAGCTTCTGTGTATCTGGTTGCTCGTCCTGCTGTCCGGTGCATGTGTGTCCCAGCTGATAGCGCTTAACACGCGGCGGGGCGACGTGCGGCGATGACCGACGTATTTAACATTGGCCTTGCGCTGCTGCTACTGGGTTTGGCGGCATGGACGATTGTAACCCGCGAGCTGTTTGTCGCGGTCGTCGGTTTCATCGCTTATGGTTTGTTGTCGACGCTGGTCTGGGTGCAACTGCACGGCATCGACGTGGCCCTCACCGAGGCGGCCATCGGCGGCGGCCTGACCGGCGTACTGCTGATTGGTGCAGCGGGGAGATTGCGCAACAGCGCGGTAGCATTGAACCTCGAAGTCCCCTCAATGCAGGTGCGCTGGCTGGCTGGCGTTGTGTCTGCAGCCGTCAGTATCGCGCTGGGCGTCTGTGTGCTGGCATTGCCTGACCCTGCACCCACGCTGGCGCACGAGGTTGCGGCCAATATCGCAGACACCGGCGTGGGCAACCCGATCACTGCCGTACTGCTGGCGTTTCGCTCCATGGATACGTTGCTTGAAGCCATCGTACTGCTGTTTGCGCTACTGGGTGTCTGGTCACTGGCGCCTGATCAAAGTTGGGGAGGGCGACCGGGGCTGCGCCAGCAGGTGGACCCGAATGGTATCCTGGCCTATGCGGCGCGCGTATTGCCGCCACTAGGCATTATTGTCGGCACCTACATTTTCTGGGTAGGCGCCGACCATCCTGGTGGCAAGTTCCAGGGTGCGACCATCCTCGCTGCCATGTGGTTGCTGGTCATGATGGCGGGGCTGGCGGATGCACCGCCGATCAGTCGCACCTGGCTGCGTCTGGGGCTGGTCGCGGGGCCGCTGGTGTTCATCGCCATCGGACTCCTTGGTCTATACACAGCGGGTGACTTTCTCGGTTACCCGCCCGGATTCGCCAAGCCGTTGATCGTCGCCATTGAGCTGGCTTTGTTGCCCTCGCTGACGTTGGTACTCGGTCTGCTGCTGCTCGGTGCGCCTCAGCGTGGTACGCCGCCATGACGCTCTTCACATTGTTTGGATTGTGCGCGGCGTTGCTGGTCGGGCTGGGTCTGTTCGGCCTGATGGTAAACCCGCACCCGCTGCGCAAGATTCTCGCGTTCAACGTACTGGGCACTGGCGTCTTCCTGCTCTTTGGTGCTATCGCACAGCGCGGCGCGGCTGCGGGTATGGGTGGTGACCCGGTGCCGCAGGCGCTGCTGATCACGGGTATCGTCGTCGCGTTTTCCGCGACCGCACTGGCGGTGGCGTTGCTACAGCGGCTGTTTGACGTAACAGGTACTGCCACGCTGGCCAATGATGCACCTGCGCAGGTGTCAGTCAACCCGGGCGAGGAGTAGATGTCCCCTGTCGCGGTCCAGTCTGTGACCACCCCCGGTGGGTTGCTGCTGGTGCTGTCCGTGTTGTTGCCTTTCGCCGGTGTGCTCATCGGCCTGGTGCTGGGAGCGAGTAGCGCGCGGCGCATCGCCCTGGTGACGCTCGTAGTCGGCCTGGGTATCGCTATTGGCATAGCCGCAGCATGGCTGCAATCCGGTGCGACCGTCGTCTACCTGCTGGGCGGCTGGGCGCCGCCACTGGGTATAGCGCTGCGCGCCGATGACCTGTCGGTAGTGATGCTAATGGCTGTTGCGGTCGTGATTGTCGGTATCGGAATTTACGCCCGCGCAGATTTCCCTGCATCTCCTGGCGCACCGGAAGCACGCGCGCCGTTCACGTTCTGGCTGCTGCTGCTCGCGGTGTGGGGCTCGCTCAACCTGGTGTTCGTCAGCGGCGACCTGTTCACCCTGTACGTGGCGTTGGAATTGCTCACATTCGCGGCGGTACCGCTGGTCTGCCTCGACGGTCGTGGCGAGACCCTGCGCGCCGCACTGCGCTACCTCTTGTTCGCCCTGTGCGGCTCGCTGCTCTACCTGCTGGGCGCGGTGCTGATCTACGGCGCCTACGGCACGCTGGACATTGCCCAGCTGGCGGCAGCGGTGCAACCCGGGCCCGTTACGTGGACGGTGCTGGCACTGATGACAGGCGGCCTGCTGGCCAAGACCGCACTGTTTCCGCTGCACATCTGGTTGCCCCCGGCGCACGCCGGTGCGCCGGCGGCTGCGAGCGCGATACTGTCGGCGTTGGTGATCAAGGGCTCGTGGTTCCTTGTCGTGCGACTCTGGTTTGATGTGATGCCGGGGGTGGTGACACTGCCTGCTGCGCAATTGCTTGGTGGGCTGGGAGCGACAGCTATCGTCGTCGGTAGCATCGTGGCGCTGCGGCAGGTGCGGCTGAAGCTACTGGTCGCGTATTCGACGATGGCCCAGATCGGCTACCTGTTCCTGATGTTTCCACTGGCGTTTGATGCCGGCAGCAACACGCTGGCGCATGGCTCGGCTTTGCACGGCGGACTGCTGCAGGCAGTGTCGCATGCCACCGCCAAGGCCAGTATGTTTATGGCCGCCGGCCTCATCTACGCGGCGCTCGGTCATGACCGCATCGCGGACATGGCCGGTGTGGCCCGCGCATTGCCGATAACGGTACTGGCATTCGGCCTGTCCGGTATCGCCTTGATGGGCGTGTTGCCCAGCGGCGCCTATCTCGCCAAGAAGTTACTGCTCGAGGCGGCTGACGGCTCGGGGCAGTGGTGGTGGACCATCGTATTGCAGGGCGGTGCCGCTTTCACTGCCGCTTATGTGGTGCTGGTGCTGGTCAGTGTGTTGCGCCGTCGCCCCGCGCCTGTACCCGTGGTAAAGCAGGTCTCGCGCCTGTCCGAATACGCGGCGCTGGCGCTCGCGGTGAGTTCGCTGCTGCTGGCTCTGGCCGCACTTGGCCCGCTGCCGTCTACGTTGCTGTCAAATCCGCTGGTACCCGGCGAGCTGCTGACCACAGTGCTGGTGATTCTGGGAGGCGCTTTATTGGCACAGGGACTGGCCCAGCGACCGCTACTGGGTTCGGGGCAATCTGCTACCAGTAGCGCGGGTGGCCCGCTGCGCCGCGCTGTGTTGTCGGTGGGAGTGGCGTTCGAGCAAATGGACGATTTTGTACGGCGCTGGTCGGTGGCCAGTCTCAGCCTGCTGACGCTGGCGTTGCTATTTGGCGGGCTGCTCAAGTTCGGTGCAACGACATGACAAGCAGGCTCGAGCTGGCGCAGGGTAAAGTTGTTACACTGTTGGCCAGTGCAGCCGCGCTGGCGTTGTACCGGAGGCAGCGTTCGTCGCTGCCGCGTATCGCAAAAAGGAAAGCACTATGAGGATCAGCACGTTGGCAGTGCTGCTGGCCACCGTTATTGCCGGTTGTACGATAGGACCTGACTACGAGCGTCCCGCAGTGGTTGCGCCCACCGCATGGCGTATCGACTATGGCACGGCAGTCGACGTCGCGAACACGCGGTGGTGGGAGCAATTTGGCGACCCGGTGTTAAACGAACTGGTGGAAACCGCGCTGCGGCAGAATCTCGATGTGCGTATTGCGGCAGCACGGGTCGATCAATTCATCGGTGCGTTGACCGCGACCCGCTCGCAGTTATATCCGCAGCTCGGATATAGCGCGGACGCAGGCCGCGCTCGCGCCAGCCGCGTGGGCCAGCCGCCATTGCCACCCGGGGCGGATCCTTACTTCTCGCTCTACGAGGGTGCACTGGGCGCGTCCTGGCAGCTGGACCTGTTCGGCCGCGTTAGGCGCCTCAGTGAAGCCGCGCAGGCGCAGGTCTATGCCAGTGAGCAGGCGCGGCATGGGGTGGTGCTGTCAGTGGTGACCGGCGTAGCGACCAGTTATATCACCTTGCGGGCACTGGATCGCCAACTGGAGATCGCGCAGGCCACCGCAGACAATTTCACTGCTACGGCGCGGCTGTTTGAACTGCGCTTCAAAGCCGGCGTCGTGGCCAAAACGGAAGTCATGCAGATTAACTCGCAACAGCAACAGGCGCTGGCCGCCATCCCCGCTTTCGAGCAGGCCATTGCCGCCACGGAAAACCTTATCTCTATCCTGTTGGGCCAGGATCCTGGTCCAATACCGCGCGGCAAGACTATCGACCAACTGATCGCGCCGCTGGTCCCCGCCGATCTGCCATCCGCGCTGCTGGAGCGTCGCCCTGACATCCTGCAGGCGGAGCAGAACCTGGTGGCGGCCAACGCGAATGTTGGCGCCGCACGCGCGCTCTACTACCCGACCTTTTCTATTACTGGTGTACTCGGCAGCGTCAGTACCGCCTTTGACGAGTTTTTAACAGGCCCCGCTGCCGCGCGCCTGATTGCCGCTGACCTCGCCGGGCCGATATTCACTTTCGGTGGCATTGAAGGGCAGGTCAGCTCAGCTGAAGCGGCCAACCGGCAGGCGCTGCTCTTTTACCAACAAACGATCCTCAATGCGTTTCGCGAGACGAATGATGCACTGACCGGTTCGCAGAAAAAAATTGAGCAGGCTCAGTTACAGGCTAATCGGGTAACTGCATTGCGTGAATTTGCGCGCTTGTCCCGGCTGAGATTCGACAAGGGCGTCTCGGGTTATCTGGAGGTGCTGGTGGCGGATAACGAATTGTTCGCTGCCGAGTTGGCAGCAGTAGGCTTGCAGGCGGAACGCTTCACGCAACTTATCAACGTGTACCAGGCGATGGGTGGTGGTTGGGTTGATATCGCGACTTCAATGGCCCCTCCACCGCAGGATTTAAAATGAATGAAACTCGATCTGTATCCCTCGCTCGGGAGTAAATATCCGGTCCCGCTCTTTGCCGCGTTGTGCAGTTTGCTGCTGGCGCTGGCGCCGATTATGGCGCGCGCCGATATCAACCTCGTCGCTCCCAGCCGCACCATTGATCCGGCAGCGCCGCTGCGGCTATCGCTGATGGTGACTGGTGAGGCTGACTCGCGTGACTATGCCCTGCCCGAGGTGCTGCGCGTCAGCCTCACGCCGGACCTGGGCGCCGCCGCGAATGTGGAGTTGCAACGGGCCATGCCGGTTCCCGATACGATCACCCTGCGCAGCGGCGAGTTCATGCGTATAGACTATGTCGGCACAGTGCCGCCCCACCTGCGCGGCCGGGTGCGCGTCGACGCGGTGGACATGGATGCTCCGGCGATGCTGGTGCAACTCTCCACGCCACGCGCAACGCCAGAACCCATGGTACCGTCGGCCAGTACTGTTGATAGTCTTGCGCAATTCAACGACGCAGTGGCGCCTGCCCCCGCGCCGGTCACGACCCTGAGCGTGCGCGCGGACAATGACCCCAACCGGCAGTTGGATAACCGCTTGAGCTTTTTCGAACCCATGTTCTTCGCTGTCGGTGACGGCAGCGACGCCAATGCGAAGATGCAGCTGAGCTTCAAGCTGCGGTTGTATGAACCCGGAGACAAGACCTCGCGGGACTTTGTGGATAACATGTACTTCGGCTACACACAGTCAGCCTTCTGGGACCTCACCTCGTATTCGAAGCCGTTCATAGATACCAACTACATGCCCAGTTTCTTTTATTACATTCCGAGCACCGACTGGCGCGTCGATGGCAATGCGGTGGGGTTCGCAGCCGGCATCGAGCATGAATCCAACGGCAAGGACGAGCCCGAATCGCGCAGTCTCGACGTGTTGTTCGTGCGCCCCTATTTTACCTTCGGCGATAGCCGCGATTTTCACTGGAGCGCATCACCCAATCTCTATGCCTACATCGAGAAGAGCGAAAACTCCGATATCGCCAAATACCGTGGCTATGGCGACTTTCACCTGAGTTACGGCAAAGACAATGACTGGCAGGCGGCGTGGATTTTGCGCAAGGGCACCAGGACCGAGAAGTTCAGCGCCGAGTTGCAAGCCACATACCCGATTAACCAGTGGTATCCCGGTGTGTCAGGTTACCTGATGCTGCAAGCCTTCACCGGTTACGGAGAGTACCTGCTCGACTATAACGAACGCGAACCGTGGAGCGTGCGGATCGGCTACGCAATCTCGCGCTGACACTTGTGCACCTCTGACGCGGACTGTGCCCTTCTTATCGCGCCGCGAAACAATGCTCGGGCGCATACCGCAGGTTTTCCTGTCAGTGCGCCAGACCGTTCAGCTGCGCCCAACCGGTCCACATGATCTCGATACCAATGCATAAGAGGATGAAGGCCATCATACGGATCATCACCAGCGTACCTATCCTGCCCAGTCGTGTGAGTACAGCCACTGAATTTTTAAAAATAAAATACAGTGTTACGGAGACTATCGCTGCGCCGCACGCGGCAATCGCCACGCCAAGCGCATACTTGACAGGATCGGGGGGTACATTTGCGGAGAGGGCGATCGAGGCGGCTATTGTCCCCGGCCCTGTGGTAAGCGGGAAGGTGATAGGAAAAAAGCTTCGCTGAATAACGTCGGCTTGCGATACTTCCGTCGCGTTTTCCACCGCTTCGGCGAGGACATCGTCTTCCTCGGTGTGATGCAGCATACGCCACGCGGTTGCGGCCACTAACAGGCCGCCGCCAATCCGCACGACAGGCAACGAGATGCCAAACAGCGCCAGCACATAGCTGCCAATCAGCATGGAGACGAGCAACACGAACCAGGCGTTAATCGCTACCTGTCGCGCCAACTGATGCGCCAACGTGCGGTTTGCGCCAACAGTTGCGGCGAAGACGGGTGCGCTAGCCAGCGGATTTATAATCGGCAACAGCGTCATCGGAACGAGTATCAGACCTTGTATGAACCAGCTGATGTGTGATTCCACCCAACCTCCAGAAGATTGCTAAATCGCAAGGGCGCGAACTTGAGTGGAAACAATGGGGTCAGAGTCGTTACTCTGACCCCATATTCCCAATGCTTAGGGTACGATGCCGCCATAGTCACACTGCCCGTCGTTACAGCTGGCGCGCTTGACAAGCACCGTCGCGATCTCGGTGCCGCGATCAGTCGCTGCATCGGTTCCGACTATCGCGATCACGCCGGTCGAGGGCGATACATATTCGTGCACCACATCGCCGAAGCCGTCGCGCTGCACGGCGATTTTCTGGCCCTCGACCACAGGATCGTTGAGCGTGACCAGCAGGGTCACAAAACCGCCGGCGACGGCACTGACCGTTTCCAGATCGTCGCCGACAAACGCGTTCATATCAGATGCAGTCTTGCCCACCGGGCCCGGCACCACGCCATAATAGGCCAGTACATTGGCGTTGCCGTCGACCCCCAGCTTTACCATGTCGGCAACAAAGCCGCGCGCCCCGCCAAGCTCGGTTGTAATCGCCGGTATACCGGCTTGGACCAGCGCGTATTCCAGCGTGCCGGGCAGCCCCGGATCCTTCATGATCTGGTCGACCGGAAACAGCCCGCCAAGCTTCAGCGATTCAGGATCATTCGCATAGGCAAAGACGAACCGGGCAAAATCAATACCGGTGCCACCGGTGTGGTGATCGATCCCGATATCGACATTGCCCAGGATCAGCTTATTGGTGATTAGCCAGGAATGACGCTCGACGGTGTTACCGTCCTCCCGCCCCGGCCAGGTCCGGTTGGGGTTGACCTGCTCGCCGCCGAGCACGTTGATCGTCCAGGTGCGGGTGATGTTCTCGACCCCCTGCCTGCTGGGGCCGATGAGTGCAATCGCCGTTCCGCTCATCTTCGTCGGATCGAGTGTTGCGAAGGTGGCCTGCACGGCGGCGATGGGGTTAAGCTCATCGCCATGGTTTCCGGCGACGAACAGGATGCGCTTGCCGGGCTTGGCACCCTTTGCCACCATCACCGGCACATACCAATACTGGCCGGTGCTGGTCTCGGCACCTCGAAACATGAAACGGTACATCTTGCCCGGCTCGAGGTCGGTGACGTCGAGCTGGCTGATCACGCGCTTCTCCTGGATCACTTCGCCGGTGTACACCGTGGCGGCGAACGCAGGAGACGCCGTTAAAGCCAACACTGGAAATAAGATTGCCGCCATACGAAGTGCTGAGTTCATTTTCGAGTTCCTTTTGTGAATGCAGTTGTTGGGATAAATATTTTTGCATCCGGCAGATGCAATTGATGAAGTCAGCCGACTCACTCATCGCCGTTGTATTCGCAGCTGCCATCCTTGCATTTATCAGAGTTGGTCAGAATGCTGACCACATCGACGCCTCTTTCACGAACGTAATCGGTGCCGATTATGGCCACGCGCCCGTCGGTTGGGGAAATGTATTCATGGACGATTTCGCCAAATGCATTTTTTTGCACGGCCACTTTCTGGCCTTTCGTCACCATATCGTCAATTTGGACAAACAATTCGGTGAAACCGCTATTATCGGCAAACAGATCGACCAGCTCATTTCCGATGAAGACATTTCTATCCATGGCTGTCTGGCCCATCGGCCGGTCTTGCATTTTGTAATAGGAGAAAACATTCTCGACACCCTTGACTCCGGCGTTGATCATATCCTGATCGAGGCCGCGGGGTCCGCCCAGTTCCAGCGTGAAAGCCGGGATGCCTGCCGCAACCAGTGCGGCTGCCAATGAGCCGCCAGTGCCCTGATGGAGATAAATCTGGTCAAGCGGAAACAGTTTCGAGAGCTGCAGCGCTTCCTTCTCCTTGCTATCGGTGAACGAAAACAGACCGAAAGCGATGCCATTGCCACCGGTATGGATGTCAACCCCGATATCCACATTGCCTTTGATCAGACGGTTCATCAGCAGCCAGGAATGCCGTTGTACCGTATTGCCGTTTTCAATCCCCGGCCAGGTACGGTTCGGATTGATCTGGCTGTGGCCAAGGTCCATCCACAGCCATCCGCGCGTGGTGTGTTCAACCCCGGGCCGGCTCGATCCGATGACGCCGATAACGGCACCTGAAAGCTTCGATGGATCCAGTTCCGCAAATACCTTCTGCACAGCGGCGATGGGATTGAGTTCGTCACCGTGCACGCCGGAGACCAACAGCAGGCGTTTGCCGTCTTTGACGCCCTTGGCCACCATGACCGGCACATACCAGCGTTGACCGGTGCCCATCTCGACGCCTTTGAAAAGTAACTTGTGTATTTGTCCCGGCGCCAGGTCGTCCACGTCGAGCTGGCTGATGACTTTCTTCCCTTCAATCATGTCGCCGGTATAGACCGTGGCGGCAAAAGCGGACGATGCCGACAATGTCAGGGCGGAGAAAAAAATTGCTGCAATGCGAAGTATGGGCTTCATCTTCGATCTCCTTGAGTCATGTAGTTCGTGCTAGAAGTCCTTGCGGATGGTCATCCAGATTTCGGTCGAGCTGTATTCATTGGCCAGGAAGTTGCTATCGTCGTAAATGTACAGGATCTCGGGGTTGAGCGACCAGGAATTGGCGAACTCCCAGGTCAATCCGCCGCCCGCTTCGTAGAGATCGTCCTCCCGATCAGCTATGCCCAGGATATTGTCAGCGGCGTCGACGTTCAGTTGCTCGATGTTGTAACGGTCGTGCTGCCACCAGCCGAACAAAAAGCCGCCGAGCG
>Ga0114942_1000396_pt1 | contig 12481 bp, 12 predicted proteins | sample LowerColdCreek_FD_88674 | JGI IMG/M metagenome (GOLD analysis project Ga0114942, IMG submission 88674) | Groundwater microbial communities from Cold Creek, Nevada to study Microbial Dark Matter (Phase II) - Lower Cold Creek | ecosystem: Environmental > Aquatic > Deep subsurface > Groundwater ... | reverse complement strand
TAGTGCGCGCTCAGGCTGCCGACGATGCTGGCGATGACGGCAGAGACGACGAAGATGCGCACCTTGACGCGCGTGGTCTGCACGCCAACGACCTGGGCTGCGACTTCAGAGCCGTGAATCGCCTGGAGAGCACGGCCCGGCGGCGAATCGACCAGGTTCAGCGCCAGCCATGCGGTCAGCACCAGCAGCACCGACACCAGCGCGTACCAGGCCTTCTCGCCCGCCAGTTCGAAGCCGGCGAAACCGAGCGCTGGCACGCTGATACCGTCCGGGCCGCCGGTGTACTGGGTCTCGTTGGTGATGACGATCGAAATGATGATGCCCAGGCCCAGCGTGGCCATCGCCAGATAGTGGCCCTTGAGTTTGAGGATGGGCCTGGCGATGGCGAACGCCAACGCACCAGCGGCCACTGCGCCGGCTGCCAACGCAATCATCGAGGGCCAGCCGAACTGCGTGGTGAGGATGCCGCTGGCGTACGCGCCAATGCCGAGGAACCCGGCATGGCCCAGGCTGATCTGGCCGGTGTAGCCGATCAGCAGGTTCAGCGCGATGACGACCATTGCGTTCAGTGCAATGCGGATCGCCACGTCGTAGAGATATGGGTTGACCATCACCAGCGGCAGCGCGGCCAGCACGGCCACCAGAAGGAGCAAGCCCTTGTTGCCGCCGCTCATTGAAGGTCCTCCGTGCTACGCACTGCGGGGCGAGCGCCCGAGTTGGGAAGCAGCCCCTTCGGGTCTGCGGGCGGCCGTGCGGCGCTCATACCCGCTCCGTCACCTTCGCGCCGAACAGGCCGCGCGGCATGAAGAACAGCACCAGCAGAATCAGCACGAAGGGCGCCGCGTCCTTGTAGGCGGACGAGATGTAGCCCGCGGTCATCGCCTCGAAGATGCCGAGCAGCAGCCCGCCGACGATCGCGCCGGCACCACTGCCCAGGCCGCCGAGCGTCGCCGCGACGAAGCCCTTGAGCCCGAGCATGATGCCCACGTCGTACGAGGCGCCGGTGATCGGCGCGACCAGGATGCCGCCGAGCGCACCCAGCGCAGCCGACAGCCCGAAGCTCGCCAGCAGGATGGTCTTGGTGTTGATGCCCATCAGTTGCGCGGCGAGCTTGTTGTGCGAGGTCGCCAGCATCGCCTTGCCCTGCAGCGTGCGCGTGAAGAACCAGGCCAGTGCCACGACGATAACCAGCGTCACGCCGAGCGCCCACAGGCTTTGCGGCAGCAGCGTCGCACCGCCGACCTCGATGGGCCGGTCGCTGCTGAAGGCCGGCAGCGCGTGCGAGCCTTTGCCGAGCACTACTTGCACCAGGCCGCGGATGAACAGCGACGACCCGATCGTGATGATGATCAGCGTCACCACCTCGGCGTTCTTTGCCGGCTCGATGGCGAACTTCTCGACCAGCAGGCCGACCAGGGCCACAGCCAGCACGGCGAGCGCCACGGCAACGGGCAACGGCAAGCCCAGCCCCACCAACACCACGGCCGCCATGCCGCCCAGCATGATGAACTCACCCTGGGCAAAGTTGATCACGCCGCTGGCGTTGTAGATGATCGAGAAGCCGAGCGCGGCGAGCGCGTAGGTGGCGCCGATGGTGACACCGGAGAACAAGAACTGCAGAAATGAGGACATGGTGTCTTTCGTGGGCTTTTCGAGCTCGTGGCCGTTCGTGTTCGCCGTCTCGACGGGTTCAGGGCGCGCTACGGCACCAGCACCCAGTCGCCCTTCTTGACCTCGAGAAGGCGGAATGCCGACAGGTCCAGCCCCATGTGATCGGCGGCCGACAGGCTGAACACCCCAGTCACGCCGACGAAACCCTTCGTCTGCTCCAGCGCGGCACGCACCTTTTCGCCGTCGGTCGATCCGGCGCGCTTGATGGCGTCGACCGCCAGCGCCAGCGCGTCCTGGGCGTAGCCGCCGAAGGTCGACGGATCTTCCTTGAAGCGCTCCTTGTAGGCCTTGAAGTAGCCCGTCACGACCGCCTTCTGCGCATCGCTGGCGGGGAGCGCATCGGCAATCAGCAGTGCCGGTGACGGCAGCCGCACGCCGTCGGCCGCGGCGCCGGCAAGCTTCAGGTACTCGTCAGACGCAACGCCGTGCGACTGGTAGTGCGGCAGCTTGATGCCCAGCTGCGCGACGTTCTTCGTCACCACCGCAGGGCCCTGGCCGAGGCCGAACACAAACAAGGCCTGGACGCCCGGAACACCCTTGATCTTGGTGAGCTGAGCTGTGACATCCGAGTCCTTGGGGCCATAGGTCTCGTCGGCAACGATCTCGATGCCGTACTTCGGCGCAACAGCGAGCGTTTCCTTGCGGCCCGACTGGCCGAAGCCGCTGGTCTCCGACAGCAGGCCGACCTTGGTGATGCCGTTCTTCTTCATGTCCGCGAAAACCTTTTCGGCGGCCATGCGGTCGGTGTGCGGCGTCTTGAAGACCCACTTCTTCACCGGATCGACGATCACCACGCCGCCGGCCAGCGAGATGAACGGCACCTGCGCCTTCTCGACCAGCGGCGCCATGGCCATCGTTGCGCCAGTAGTCGTGCCGCCGATGACGATGTCCACCTTGTCCGACTCGAGTAGGCGCTTGGCGAAGCTGTTCGCCTTGGAGGCTTCGCTGCCGTCGTCGTAGTGCACCAGCGCCAGTTTGCGGCCGAGCACGCCGCCCGCGGCGTTGATGCGCTCCACGTAGAGCTGCAGTGTCTTCAGCTCAGGCTCGCCGAGGAACGCGGCCGGGCCGGTCACCGACAGCACGGCACCGATCTTGATGTCGTTGGCTTGCGCCATCGCGCCGGTCGACATGGTCACGACGGCGGCGGCGGCCCATTGCAGGATGTTGCGTCGTTTCATTCGTTTGTCTCCAGTTGCGGTTTGTGAGGGTCAGACACGCTCGATCACGAGCGCAATGCCCTGGCCGACGCCAATGCACATCGTGCACAGCGCGTAGCGTCCGCCGGTTCGTTCGAGCTGGTTCAGCGCGGTGGTCACCAGGCGTGCGCCGGACGCGCCCAGCGGGTGGCCGATCGCGATCGCGCCGCCGTTGGCGTTGACATGCGCAGCGTCGTCAGGCAGGCCGAGATCGCGGGTCACCGCCAGCGCCTGGGCGGCGAAGGCCTCGTTCAGCTCGATCACGTCGATCTGCGACAGCGTCAACCCGACCTGGGCCAGTACCTTCTTCGTCGCCGGCGAGGGGCCGAAACCCATGATGCGCGGCGCCAGGCCGGCCGCCGCCATGCCGAGCACGCGTGCGCGCGGTTTCAGGCCAAAGCGCGCGACAGCGGATTCGCCGGCCAGCAGCACCGCGCAAGCGCCATCGTTGACGCCGGAAGCGTTGCCGGCGGTGACGCTGCCCTCCGGCCGCACCACACCCTTCAGCTTCGCGAGCATCGCGAGCGTGGTCTCCGGGCGTGGATGCTCGTCGGTGTCGAAGGACTTCGGATCACCCTTTTTCTGCGCGACAAGCACCGGCACGATCTCGGTCTTGAAGAACCCGCGCTCGTGCGCCACGGCCCAGCGCCGCTGGCTGCGCAGCGCGAGTGCGTCCTGGTCGGCGCGCGCGACATGGAAGTCGGCGGCCACGTTCTCGGCCGTCTCCGGCATCGAGTGAATGCCGTACTTGTCCTTCGTCAGCCGGTTGACGAAGCGCCAGCCGATCGTCGTGTCCTCGATCTTCGCCACGCGCGAAAACGCCGCGTCGGCCTTGGCCATCACGAACGGGGCACGTGTCATGCTTTCGACGCCGCCGGCGATGATCAGGTCGGCCTCGCCGGCCTTGATCGTGCGCGCGCCGATGCCGATGGCGTCGAGGCTCGATCCGCACAGGCGGTTGACGGTGTTCGCCGGCACATCCACCGGCAGCCCGGCAAGCAGCGCCGACATGCGGCCGACGTTGCGGTTGTCCTCGCCGGCCTGGTTGGCGCAGCCGTAGAACAGGTCGTCCACCGCCGCCCAGTCGACACCGGGGTTGCGCTCGATCAGGGCCCTGATCGGCAAGGCGCCGAGGTCGTCGGCGCGCACACTGGCGAGCGCACCACCGTAGCGGCCAAAGGGGGTGCGGATCGCGTCGCAAATGAATGCATCGTTCATCAGATCGCTCCCATCGGCAACTCGTGGACGATCTTCGGCCTCTTGTCGATGACGCGTTTGGCCTTGCCGGTGGTGGTGCGCTCGATGCTGCCGGTCGCGAGCACGCGCACCTTGGTGCTGACGCCGACGTAGGTCTTGATCGCATGCTCGAGCTGGCGGGCGATCGACTCGCTCTCGCTCGTCGTCAGCTGGTTCGACACCTCCGGGCGCGCTTCGACGATGACGTCGAGCTTGTCCAGGTGGCCGTCGCGCGTGACGACTAGCTGGTAGACCAGCGCCAGCTTCGGGCTCTTGACAATCAGCTCTTCGATCTGCGTCGGGAAGACGTTGACGCCGCGAATGATCAGCATGTCGTCCGAACGGCCGGTGATCTTGCCCAGGCGCCGCATCGAGCGCGAGGTCGGCGGCAGCAGGCGTGTCAGGTCTCGCGTGCGGTAGCGGATCATCGGCAGCGCTTCCTTGGTCAGCGACGTGAACACCAGTTCGCCCTCCTCGCCGTCGGGCAGCACTTCGCCGGTCTCGGGGTCGATGACCTCGGGGTAGAAGTGGTCTTCCCAGATCACCGGGCCATCCTTGCTTTCGACGCATTCGCTGGCCACGCCCGGGCCCATCACTTCGGACAGGCCGTAGATGTCCACCGCGTCGAGGCCGGCGCGCGACTCGATCTCCGAGCGCATCGCGTCGGTCCACGGTTCGGCGCCGAAGATGCCGATCTTGATCGAGCACTCGGCCGCGTCCTGGCCCTGGCGCAGCATCTCTTCGATGATGTTGAGCATGTAGCTCGGCGTCACCATGATGATGTCGGGCTTGAAGTCGGTGATCAGCTGCACCTGCTTTTCGGTCTGGCCGCCCGACATCGGGATCACTGTGCAGCCCAGCCGCTCGGCGCCATAGTGCGCACCCAAACCGCCTGTGAACAGACCGTAGCCGTAGGCGATATGGCAGAGGTCGCCGGCGCGCCCGCCGGCCGCGCGGATCGAGCGCGCGACCAGGCCGGCCCAGGTGTCGATGTCGTTCTTCGTGTAGCCGACGACCGTCGCCTTGCCGGTGGTGCCCGACGACGCGTGGATGCGCAACACCTGGTCGCGCGGCACCGCGAACAGGCCGAAGGGGTAGTTGTCGCGCAGATCCTTCTTGCCGGTGAACGGGAACTTCGCCAGGTCCTTCAGTTCCTTCAGATCCTCGGGGCGCACACCCTTGGCATCGAAGGCCGCGCGGTAGTGCGGCACGTTCTCGTAGACGTGCTTGAGCGTCGCCTTCAAGCGCTTCAGCTGCAAGGCATGGATCTCGTCGCGACTGGCGCGCTCTATCGGATCGAGTTCGTCCGGGGTGGGGTGCAGGCGGGGCATGGATGTCTCCTGTCAGCGAAGGTGCAAACGGTGGCTCAGCGGTGAAAGAGGCGGTCGCGGGCCACCAGGCGGCGCAGCGGCGGCGAGGCGCGGTAGAGGTCCTCGCCGTAAACCTGCGCCAGGTTGTCGAGCACAGTGAGCACCTGGTCGGGGCCGATCTCGCCGGCCCAGGCCAGTGGCCTGTGCCGCGGCGCGCGGCTGCGCTTCGAGCAGCCACACCGCGTGCCCGGCCTGGGCGGCGATCCGGGCGATGCCCGTGCCATTGGCACCGGCGCCGATCACCGCGACTGCGGAATTTTTCGGCAATGCCTGTCCCATGGCCTCAGGCCCCGACGAAGCGCGGTGCGCGCTTGTCCATGAACGCGGCCACGCCTTCGCGGTAGTCGGCGCTGCGGCCAAGTTCGCGCATGCCGTCGCGCTCCAGGTCGAGTTGCTGTTCGAGTGTGTTCAGGCCACTCGCCTGCAGCGCCTGCTTGGTACGCGCCAGTCCGAGCGTGGGCGCGCTGGCAAAATGGCGCGCCAGCGCGTCGGTCTCGGCGGCGAGTTGGTCGTCATCGACGCATTTCCAGATCAGGCCCCAGACCGCCGCCTGCTCGGCGCTGAGCTTGTCGCCCAGCATCGCCAGGCCGGTCGCGCGTGCATGCCCCAGTAGCCTGGGCAGAAAGTAGGTGCCGCCGGTGTCGGGGAGCAGACCCAGCTTGCAGAACGCCTGGAGGAAGCTGGCCGATCGCGCCGCGATGACGATGTCGCAGGCCAGCGCGATGTTCGCCCCGGCACCCGCCGCCGCGCCGTTGACGGCGCACAGCACCGGGATCGGCAGGCGCCGCAGCGCCAGCACCAGCGGGCCGTAGTAGCGCTCGATCGACTCGCCAAGGTCGGGTGGTGCGGCGCCCGGCGCCACGCTGCGGTCGGCCAGGTCCTGGCCAGCGCAGAACGCGCGGCCGGCGCCGGTGAGCACCAGCACGCGCACGCTACGGTCGTTCGCCACTTGGGCGAGCGCATCACGCACTTCCTCGTGCATCGCGACAATGAAGCTGTTGAGGCGCGCCGGCCGATTGAGGGTCATCCGAGCCACCCCGCCTTCGACGGCAAACAGGATGTGTTGGTAGTCCATTGCTGCGCCTTCAGTTGTCCTGGTCGAAATCGAGCACCACCCGGTCGGTCACCGGGAAAGCCTGGCAACTGAGCACGAAGCCGCGCGCGATCTCGTAGTCCTCGAGCGCATAGTTGGCGTCCATCTCGACCTTGCCCTCGATCACCTTGCAGCGGCAGGTCGAGCAGACGCCGCCCTTGCACGAGTAGCGGATGTCGATGCCCTGCTTCAAGCCGGCGTCGAGCACCGACTCCTGGTCCTTGTCCATCGTGAAGCTGCGATGGCTGCCGTCGATGACCAGCGTGATTTCGCTGCTGCGCTCGGCGGTGGGGCGGGCGTGCGTGACGTGCTGCTTCTTCTTCGGGATGCTGGCCGCGAACAGCTCGATCTTGATGTCGGCCTTGGCCATGCCGCGCGCCTGAAGCGCATCGGACACCGCGTGCATCATCGCCTCCGGCCCGCAGACGAAAGCCGCATCGTGATCGGCGACGTCGATCCAGCGCTCGAACAGCTGGTCGCATTTCTCGCGCGTGATGCGGCCGTTGAACAGCTCGATGTCCTGCTGCTCGCGGCTCATCACGTAGACGATGTTCAGCCGTTCGCGGTAGAGGTCCTTCAGTTCGGCCAGCTCTTCACGGAAGATCACCGCAGCCGAGGCCCGGTTGCCATAGACCAGCGTGAACTCCGACTGCGGCTCGGCGGCGAGCGTGGTCTTGATGATGGACAGCATCGGCGTGATGCCGCTGCCGGCGGCAAACGCCAGGTAGCGCTTGTGGTGGTCGGCCGACAGCGGCAGGTTGAAGTGCCCCATCGGCGGCATCACCTCGATGCCCACGCCGGGCTTGAGCGTATCGTTGGCCCAGGTCGAGAACTGACCACCCGGAGTGCGCTTGATCGCCACGCGCAGGCCGGCGTCCTGCACCGCCGAACAGATCGAATACGAACGACGCAGGTCCTCGCCGTTGACCTTCGCGCGCAGCGTGAGGTGCTGGCCTTGCGTGAAGGCGAAGCGTTCACGCAGCTCGGCGGGCACCGCGAAGGTCGCGACGATGGTGTCGCGTGTCTCCTGGCGAACGTCGGCAATCGTCAGCGCAAAGAACTTGCTCATCGGTGGCTTCCCGTCAATGGCACTTGAAGTAATCGAAGGGCTCGAGGCAGCTGTTGCAGCGGTACAGCGCCTTGCAGGGCGTGGAGCCGAACTGGCTCGTCAGGCTGACCTCGCCCGATCCGCACTGCGGGCATTGCAGCCCCGCAGGCACGGCTACGGACGCCGGTCGGGCGCCGCGACCGATGTCCACCAGAGAGATCGACTGCTGCGCGGCCAGGCCCACCGGCGGCGCTATGCCGTAGTTGCGCAGCTTGCGCTTGCCCTCCTCGCTCATCCAGTCGGTGGTCCACGGCGGAGCGATGCGGGTCTCCAGCCGGACGCGTGTGAGCCCGTGCTGCGCCAGCCTTTCGATCACGCTGCGCGCAATCACATGCGTGGCGGGACAGCCCGAGTAGGTGGGCGTGATCGTGACCACCCACTCGCTGCCTTCGGCATCGTTCAGGCACCGCACGCCGCGTACGATGCCGAGGTCGACGATTGAGATGACCGGAATCTCGGGATCCTCGATCTCATCGAGCCAGGCCCAGACCTGGTCGAGCGAAGGTTGCTTTGGGGCGGACACCGTGCTTCCGTCCGGCTCCGAGATCACCATTGCAGCCCCGGATAGGCGCGCTGCAAGAACTGCATCTCTGCCAGCAGAAATCCCAGGTGCTCGCCGTGACGCCCCTGCTTGCCGCCTTTTTGCATCCAGGCATCGGCCGGCGGCATGTTCAGCGTCGCGGCGGCAAGCGTGCGGCCCACCTGCGCCAGCCAAGGCGAGCGCAGCCCGCTCACGCTGCCCGCGATGCCGTGCGACTCGAGAATCTCGTCGACGCTGTCGACTTCGAACATCTCACCGGTGTACACCCACAGCTCGTCCAACGCGGCCTGCATGCGGCGGTGACTCTCCTGGTTGCCGTCGCCCAAGCGCACCACCAGATCCGCGCTGCGCCGCAAGTGATAGGTCACCTCCTTCTTCGCCTTCTCGGCGATGGCGGCGATGCGTTCGTCCGAGGCGCGCGTGAGTTGTTCGAGCAGCAGCAGATGCCAGCTGTCGAACAGGTACTGCCGCATTAGCGTGTCGGCATAACCACCGTTCGGCCGCTCGACGATCAGCAGGTTGCGAAACTGGTGTGCGTCGCGCAGGAAAGCCAGCTGATCTTCCGTGCGGCCCATGCCCTCGACCTCACCCGCGTAGCCCAACCACAGGCGGGCCTGACCGATCAAGTCGAGCGCGGTGTTGGCCAACGCCATGTCTTCTTCGAGGGCCGGTCCCTTGCCGACCCATTCGGTCAGGCGCTGGCTCAGCACCAGGGCGTTGTCGCCCAGTCGCAGCAGGTAGTCGAATTTGTCGTCGAGCATGGCGCGGCCTTCAAAGGTTCTTGACTTCTTCCGGCATGGGGAAGAAGGTGGGATGGCGGTAGACCTTGCTGCTCGACGGTTCGAACAACGCGGCCTTGTCGCCGGGGCTGCTCGACGTGATGTCGCTCGCACGCACGACCCAGATGCCCACGCCCTCGTTGCGCCGGGTGTAGACATCTCGCGCGTTGTTCACCGCCATCTCGGCATCGGGCGCGTGCAGGCTGCCCACGTGCTTGTGCGCCAGCCCGTGTTGGCTGCGAATGAAGACCTCCCACAGGGGCCATTCCCTGGATGGACTCTTGCTCATCGGTCGCTCCTTGTTCGAAGGTATCGCGCTCAGGCCACGCGCGGCTGCGGCTCGGCGTGCTTGTCGGCATGCGCCACCAGGGCGTCGCGGAACCACTGCCCGTCCTCGTAGGCCTTGACCCGCGTGCGCAGCCGCTCGCGGTTGCACGGGCCGTTGCCCTTGAGCACGTTGTGGAACTCGGACCAGTCGATTTCGCCGAACTCATAGTGGCCGGTGTCCTCGTTCCAGCGCAGGTCCGGGTCGGGGACGTTCAGACCGAGGTACTCCACCTGTGGCACGGTCTGGTCGACCATGCGTTGGCGCAGTTCGTCATTGCTGTGCAGCTTGATGCGCCACTGCGCGCTCTGCGCGCTGTTCACCGACTCGGCGTCGGATGGGCCGAACATCATCAGCGCCGGCCACCACCAGCGGTTCAACGCGTCCTGCGCCATCTGCTTCTGCTCGGGCGAGCCTTTGCACAGCGCCATCATGATGTCGAAGCCCTGGCGCGCGTGGAACGACTCTTCCTTGCACACGCGGATCATGGCCCGCGCATACGGCCCGTAGGAGCAGCGGCACAGCGGGATCTGGTTGATGATGGCCGAGCCATCGACCAACCAGCCGACGGCACCCATGTCGGCCCAGTTGATCGTCGGGTAGTTGAAGATGCTCGAATATTTGGCCTTGCCGGAATGCAAGGCGGCAAGCAGCTCGTCGCGCGAGACGCCGAGCGTCTCGGCGGCGCTGTACAGGTACAGGCCGTGCCCGGCTTCGTCCTGGATCTTGGCCAGCAGGATGGCCTTGCGCTGCAGAGTGGGCGCGCGCGTGACCCAGTTGCCCTCGGGGAGCTGACCGACGATTTCGGAATGCGCGTGTTGGGAGATCTGGCGGATCAGCGTCTTGCGATAGGCCTCGGGCATCCAGTCCTTGGGCTCGATCTTCACGCCCGCGTCGATGCGATCCTGAAAGGCGCGCTCCTGCGGCGCCAGTTCCTCCAGTGACCGCAGACTCTGTGTCCCGGTATCGACCAGTTGTGCGTACACCTGTGTCCCCTCTTGTTCATCGAGCGATGTCGATGAGGGAACTTTAGGTAGGCGCTGCCTGAAACGTCAGGTGTGCAATTCTGACTGGGGATCAGGGTTACTACTGATTCGTGCGCAAGATCAGTGCGTGATGCGGTGTGGTGTCGCGGAACACCACTTGGTACAGGCGCCCGGTGCGCGGTTCAGCAATCGGTCATCCCGCTGCCATTTCGCGCGCGGGCAGCAACGGCAGGCTCAGAACAAGCTCCGTACCGCCCACGGAACCGCGTCTGATATCGAAGCTGGCACCGATCTCTCGGGCACGTTCGGCCATGCTGAACAAGCCGATCGCACCAGGCCTGCGCGGAGCCGAATCAATGCCACAGCCATCGTCGGAGAGCCTCAACTCCAGGCCGCCGGCCCGATGCATCAAAGCCAGCCGCACGCTCTTGGCGTTGGCATGACGCGCGATATTGGTCAGCGCCTCCTGCACGATGCGAAAGACCTGCATCGCTGTGGCCTCCGGGACGGCAACAGCTTCGCCCTCCGAATTTGTCGACGCCAGCAGTCCGTGCCGCGCCCCGAACCTCTCCACCAATTGCCGCAGCGCGACGTCGAGCCCCAGCAGATCGAGGCTGGTCGGGCGCATCTCATCGGAGATGGCGCGTGTCGTGTCGATCGTGTCCTGCAGCAATCCGACCAGATCGCTCGCAATTTGGTGCAGCTCCTCCTGCCCTGGACCGGCTGTTCTGCGCACGATGCGAGCGAGGTCGAACTTCGCGGAACTGAGCATTCCACCGAGCACGTCGTGGACCTCACGCGCCAGTCTGGCGCGCTCGACCTCGCGCGTCGTGTTGATGTGCTTCATCAGCTTGCGCAGCTGTTCGCGCGACTGTCGCAACTGTTCCTGCCGCAACACGCGATCCGTGATGTCCAACGCCACGCCAGCCAAAGCCGGTCGGCCTTGGCATTCAACGCGCGAGGCATGCAACTCGAGATGGACGATCTTGCCGTCCTTGCGCAGCCCCTTCGTGGTGTAGTGGATCGACCTGACCTCACCGCCGATCCGGCGACGGTAGTTCTCCATCACTTCATCGGCCGAGTCCGGCGTCACGCAGTCCACCATGCGTCGGCCAATGAACTCCTCGCGAGAGTAGCCGAACATCGCCGCAAAGGTGTTGTTGGCGTACATGAACCGCTCGTCCACGACGACGTAGGTCCCGGCCAGCGATTGTTCGACGATGCCGCGAAAGGGGACGTCGTCAAGGCTGACTTCCTTGCCCATGCTGTTCTGCATTCCAGGCTCCACTCGCACGATCAGACTCAAGGTAGATTGTGGAACAGTGTGAGGTCGGGAAGAGCACAGAGGTGCCCGATTCACCCGGAGTGAAGCGTTGCTGAATGATGGGCGCGAGTCCGTCGTGCTCCACTTCGATCCCGTTACTCGCAATCGCATGCGTGCCGGGACAGCCCGAACAGCTGGGCGTGATCGTGACCACCCACTCGCTGCCCTTGACATCGTTCAGGCACCGCACGCCGCGCACGATTCCGAGGTCGACGATCGAGATGAACGGAATATCGGGATCCTCGATCTCATCGAGTCAGGCCCAGACCTGGTCGATCGAGGGTTGCTGAGCCTGCCCGGTGCCCGCGTTGAAGAAAGTCGCCTGGCCCCAGACCCAGCTGCAGGTCCATGGGTCAACAGGGCGCTACCAAAGCAGTCCGATGGACCTCTTGCGTGTTCACCGCCCACCCTACAACAACGGCGGCGACCAGAAGCAGCACAGCGCCAGCCATGAACGCGGCGGAGTAGCCGCGGGCAAGAGCCTCGACGGCCTGAGCGGCTGCGGCGACGTCCGAGCCTGCGGCCGCAAGCACGGAGGCAACCTGAGGTACTTTCGCTCCGGTGACCGCCGTGGAGATCGCCGTCATCGACGCGATGCCCAAGGCCGCCCCGATCTGCTGCGCCATGTTGACAACGGCCGACGCCACCCCGACGCGATTTTCCGGGACCCCATGAACAGCCGACAACGCGGTGGCGATAGCAGTGGCCCCCAGGCCCGCCGAGACCGCGATGACGCCGGGCATGATGTGCGCGAAGTAGCTCGATTCAGCATGCAGGCGCGAGAGCAAGAACATGCCCATTGCGCCGACGAGCAGTCCTGGAACGGCAACCACGCGCGGAGCAAGGTGCTCC
>Ga0114942_1000395_pt1 | contig 12483 bp, 10 predicted proteins | sample LowerColdCreek_FD_88674 | JGI IMG/M metagenome (GOLD analysis project Ga0114942, IMG submission 88674) | Groundwater microbial communities from Cold Creek, Nevada to study Microbial Dark Matter (Phase II) - Lower Cold Creek | ecosystem: Environmental > Aquatic > Deep subsurface > Groundwater ... | reverse complement strand
TGGTTGGGCACCAAGCACTTGTAGCTTCTGTTTCGCCCTGTGTCCATATTTGTGTAGGCTTAGTTTTGTCGCTTCCATCGGGGTTTATAAAGTACAAACCCTTTGCATCTTGTATGGCGGCACTGCCTTGTACAGATAGTTCGTTAGGCTTAGCTGTGTAATCAATGTATACCATGTATTGCTCGCCTTTTTTATAGGTTTTATCTAGTGTTATGGCTAGTTTTAAGCTATCGTAGGTATAAGTTAGTGGCTTTTTTAAGTTGCCCTTTACAAGTGCTACTTCATTAATATTCATTCCTTTAGCGTCTAGCTTTAAGCTATCGGTTGGGTAAAAGTGTGGGGTAAGCGTTATCCATACTTTACCATACATATACTGTTTTTTGTAGTCAAATTTTGCCTCCACCTTGGTGTGTACTAAGTTGTTAATTTTTGTTTCACTAGCTCGGTACAGTTTTTTCCAATTATCGGGAATGGTTGTTTTAGTGCTATGTTGTGCACTTGCTAATGTGGCTGTAACAAAGCAAATTGCGGTTACCAATAACTTCATGTATTTATATTTTTCACGAATATATTACACCATTTTATTGTGCAATAAATTAATATGATTAATGGTATGGCTACATTATAGGTAGTTATAAGTGCACCATTTAGCTGCTTTATTAATATTTTTGTGCAAACAGTAATTAACACATGCTCATTTATAAATATTTGTACTCCTTAATTTTTCTCCTTTTTTCTTTTAGTATTTTAAAAGCACAGCCATATTATATCTATGTTCAGTCAGCCGAAAAAGCAAACTATTCCGTACAAGTAAATGGTAAAAAATATACTAGTAATGTTGCCGGAGAAACCATGATTGCAGGGCTAAAAAATGGAATCCATTCATTATTATTTCTGTTAGAATCTGGCGCAAAAAAACTACCAGTTGCAGCCACAATTAAAGATAAAAATGTAGGATTGTTACTAAAAAAGGAAGGAGCAAAAGGCTATAAGGTGTTCGCAATTAAGGCAGATAAAACGGCAGTAGCCAAAAAAGAAAATGCTTCGGTTGCACCAGCGAATGTAGATGTGGCTTTTGGTAATATGCTTGCAGAAGTTACGGGAGATTCTACCTTATTTAAAACAGAACCTATACCTGTTGCCGCAAAAAATATAGAAAAACCGTTAGCTACCGAAACAAAAGTGGATACGTTAAATACTACCGAAGCGGTGGATACAGATGCCTCAACTACAAAAGGCGTAATAAAGGCAAATGAGCAAGCAATTAATGGTGCTACGCAAATAACATTTATTGCATTTGAAGGAAATAAGGTAGATACAGTTACCATTGCACTTGCTAATAAGCCTGTTGTTGCACCAGAAAGCCCTGTAACCATTTTAGAAAATGAAGTGAAACCGTTAACAAACACTATTAATAAAGCTACCATTTCAAAACCACAGGTTAACCCAACTGTCCCACCAATTAACGAGCCAACAGCGGCTAAGCAGGATAGTTTTATTGTAAAATCTATTACTGATACTACTGCTAATCCTTTTTTTGAAAAAGAAAAACCTGCCATTAGCACCAGCACAAAGCAATATAATTTTTCTAATAATACCTGTGCTGTTATAGCCACAAAAGAGGATTTTCAAAAGCTTCGGAAAAAAATGGTTTCTACCAGCGTAGAAACTGATATGCTAAAAATTGCCAAGAAACAATTTGAATTAAAATGCTTTACCACAGAGCAAGTAAGTAGCCTTGCCAATATGTTTTTAAGCGATGATGGCCGATACGATTTTTTTGCATTATCCATTAAAAAAATAAGTGATATTGCCAATTTTCCACAACTTAAAAAGCAGTTGATAGATGATAACTATCAGCAAAAATTTGAGCAACTTTTAGCCGAGCATAGCCAACAATAACGCATGGCAAGATATTTTATAGAAGTAGCCTATAAAGGCAGTAAATACAGTGGTTTTCAAGTACAGGAAAATAGCGATACCATACAAGGTAGGGTAGAGTCTGCAATACTAATTTTGTGCAAAGAAAAAATGGAACTCACCGGCTCCTCCCGCACCGATGCTGGCGTACATGCCTTACAAAATTTCTTTCATGTAGATACTGATTTACCATTTGCCCAACAACATATCTATAAGCTAAATGCATTATTGCCCAACGATATTGCCATAAAAGGTATTTACCAAGTTGCTAGCACAGCACATGCCCGTTTTGATGCCTTAGGAAGGGCTTATGAGTACCGTATTTACCAACAGAAAAATCCTTTTTTGGTAGATGTGGCTTATTTTATGCCATACCCAATTAATAGGCAATTATTGAATGAAGCAGCAGAAATAGTGTTGCAGCAGCGAGATTTTACTAGCTTCTGCAAAAAGAACGCACAAGTATTTACTTACGAGTGTACCATACACCAATCTGTATGGCAGCAAAAAGAAGACTATATCACTTTTAATATTCAGGGCAATCGTTTTCTACGGGGTATGGTTAGGGGTTTGGTAGCTACCATGTTGCGGGTAGGTAAGGGGCAATTATCCATACAAGATTTTCAAGCTATTTTCAGTGCTAAAAATTGCAACAAAGCTTTTTTTGATGCGCCAGGGCAGGGCTTGTTTTTACAGCAAGTTATATATCCTCAAGGGCATATGTTAGCCGTATAAAAAAAGCCTCACAATATGGTATTGTAAGGCTTTCAGTTATAATTGTTTTGCGTTTAAGCGTTTCTGTTAATGCAGTTTAAATCGTCAAAAGCGGTTTCTAATCTTTTTACAAAAGTTTCCTCGCCTTTTCTTAGCCACACCCTTGGGTCGTAATGCTTTTTATTTGGTTTGTCGGCACCTTCTGGGTTGCCTAACTGGGCTTGCAAGTAGCCCTCGTGTTTTTTGTAATTTTCCAATACACCTTCCCAAAAAGCCCATTGCAAGTCGGTATCAATGTTCATTTTAATAACGCCATAAGTTAGTGCTTCTCTTATTTGGTGTTGTGGGCTACCACTGCCGCCGTGGAATACAAAGTACACAGGTTTGTCGTCGCCACCCAATTTAGCTTGTATATAAGCTTGGCTATTCTTTAATATTTCGGGTCTTAGTTCCACGTTTCCGGGGCTATATACGCCGTGTACATTACCAAATGCTGCTGCTACGGAAAACATATCACCCACTTTGCTCAATGCACTATAGGCCTCCCACACATGCTCGGGCTGTGTGTACAGTTTGTCATTTTCAATGCCGCTATTGTCTACACCATCTTCCTCGCCGCCTGTTACACCTAATTCTATTTCTATTCCCATACCCAATGGCTGCATACGCTTAAAAAAGGCTACTGAAGTATGAATATTTTCTTCCAAAGTTTCTTCACTAAGGTCTAGCATGTGAGAGGAGAATAAAGGCTGACCTTTCTCTTTGTAATACTGCTCGCCAGCATCAATTAAGCCACTAATCCATGGTAACCATTTTTGGGCTGCATGGTCAGTATGCAGTATTACTGGTACGCCATAATATTTTGCCACATTGTGTATGTGTAATGCACCAGAAATACCGCCAGAAATATTCGCTTGCAGGGCATCATTTTTCATGCCTTTACCTGCTATAAACTGTGCTCCACCATTTGAAAACTGAATGATAACTGGTGAGTTTACTTTGGCAGCAGCCTCTAACGTGGCATTAATGGTGTTGGTGCCAATTGTGTTAACCGCTGGCATAGCAAAACCATTGGCCTTTGCATCATCCATTAAAGCTTTCAATTCTGCTCCGTGTAAAACCCCTGCACTATATTTTCCCATAAAAAAAGGTTGATTGTTGTAATTATTTTGTTGCTGCTAAGATAAGGTTTGTGTTGATAAAAATAAACAGGGCATTTATCAATCCTACAAAGGCTATTTGTTTTTTTTATAGAAGCTATTTCCTTCTTTCCGCTATTACTCCGCCACAAAGCCTTTGCACAAATGCCTCAGCGGGGTAGCCGCTACAATAAGGGCTAGGGTTAATGTGCTAATTAGCCAATGTGCTGATGTGCTAATTGAGAGCCCGATGAAGCGTCCTTTCGAATGCATCATGCAATGAGCAGAGAAATCTCAATTTTAATGTGCTAATTAGCCAATGTTCTGATGTGCTAATTGAAAGCCCGATGAAGCGTCCTTTCGAATGCATCATGCAATGAGCAGAGAAATCTCAATTAAATGTGCTGATTAGCCAATATGCTGATGTGCTAATTGAAGAAGGTAAAAGGGTTAGGGTAAAGGGTTTGAGGAAGAAGTTTGTGTTATTTGAAAGCTTGATGAAGCGTCCTTTCGAACATCCTTGAAAAGGAGTGAGAAATCTGTCCAATTTGTTACGATTATGATTGCTAATCGCTATTCGACATTTGAAATGTCGAATTAATATCAGTGGATTTGTATTCCATAAATACAATAAACAAATTATTTTGCTGATATGTAATAAAGCAGAAGCAACAACTTTGATTTAGTGAAGAATTGTTAGATAAAACCAATAACTATTATTTAAGCACACGCCACAGGCGTGCGCTAGCGGGGTGCTGCTTGGTGTACATAAGATAGACATTCATCAACTTTATTCAACAACCGTAATATCTTTTATAATGGCATTGGCGTAATGTTGATAGGCTTTTGTATTCCAAGCAACATTACTATTTACTAATGAACGAAAAATTTGTCGAGCATTCGGTAAGTTCAGCGGCTGTTGCCATATTATATTTAGCGAAGGATAAGTCAAGTAAAAATCTTCCAAATTTTGCGAATAGTTAAATGCAAATTCCGTATCCGTCTCTTTTGATTGGTCGAAATGATAAGCACCAAAGGGGCAAAAATACTTGATGTTAATCTTCAAACTATCTTTTAAAACACTAAATGATTGTCCAATAAACTGCTGTTTGTTTGATACAATATAACGGAGGTAATTTAGTGTATCGGTAACATGTATGCCTTGTGCTTGTGTAGTGCGACTTAGTAAAACAAGCACGCCCATGAATATATATTTCATTTGTGTCTATATGTATAAAAATCAAGCAGTATTGGGTGGTGTTTTGTGTAAGGGCAACTATCTAATAATTGCCTCAACTACCCTTATATTTTTTATAATACCATTCGCATAATGTTGATATGCCCTTGAACCCCATGCGATGCTGGAATTCTGGTATCCGTGAGCAATTTGATAAGCAACAGGAAGATTAAGTGGCTGCTCCCAAGTAACTTCCAATCGAGGATAGGTTAAGTAAAAGTCATCTAAATTGTTAGAATTATTAAATGCGATTTGTGTATCTGTTTCTTTGGACTGGTCAAAGTGAAATGCACCGTTTGGCGCAAAGTATTTCAAGTTAATTTTTAAACTATCATGCAATACACTAAACGGGAGCCCTATGAATTGTTGTTTATTGGATACTATGTAACGTAAGTAGTTAAGGGTATCTGTAACTGGAGTTGGGTATGTTTGGGCTTTAGTACGGCTAGTTATGACTAATAAAAACAAGATAAATGTGTATTTCATATACCAACATTTTTACTAATATACACTAAGTAGCGTTTTAGGTGACTGCTTGGTGTATAGTTTAGCAGCTTTTAATAAGCCTTTACTCTACCAAACTAATATCTTTTATAATTGCAGAAGCATAGTGTTGATAAGCTCTTGTCCCCCAAGCCGTTCCTGTGTTTTCGTATCCTTGTGCAATTTGATAAGCAAGCACCAAATTTAGTGGTTGTTGCCAAGTTATGTTTATACCTGGATAGGTTAAGTAAAAATCTTCAAGGTTATCGCTAAAATTAAATCCGAATCGAGAATGTGTCTCTTTAGATTGATCGAAATGATAAGCTCCAAATGGGCAGAAATATTTAATATCAATCTTCAAACTATCTTTTAACACATTAAAAGGCTGGCCAATAAACTGCTGTTTGTTAGATACGATATACCGGAGGTAATTTAGTGTATCGGTTATATGGGTTGGGTAAGATTGACTAAATGATTTGTTGGTACTTAATAAAATAGTTAAGAAGAATAAAAAGAATAGCTTTTTCATTGTAAATGGTTTTAAAAGTTAAAGACAGTCTTGTTCAAATGTGAACTTTTTTGGTCTGCTTGGGTTTTGCTGCTGGCTTACCCTTATCGGTTCGAACTTTTTGGTAACTGGGTTTCGCTTGTTAAGCGTTATGCCAGTATTTCCTATTGTTAGTGCAGCCGCCATAGCCATTTCGTAAGACTTTTGGACACCTACTGGTGAATTACCAAATCTACGTAAAAATGCTTCTTGTGCTTTTTGGAATAGCTTTCCAATTTGAGTATCTTTTTTAAATCCGTTAGTAGAATCATCTAAATTATCCCTTTTAGTAGCACCAAAGGCCTCTGCCTGTGCCAAATTGGTAACGGTTAACGCATATTGGCTTCCATTGAACGCATGTACAAAATTACCAACTAGCCAATTGGTTTGGTCGGGCCAATCTTGGTACAATCCAATTAATGAAAATACATCTGTACCAGATGGTGCTGCATAGTTCCCATTACCTGAGCCTTTAGGGTGCGTATGTAAGGTACCTAAGATAAAATATAATCGTGGCCTTACAAGTGGAATCTCTACACCTGTAAGTGATCCTGGTGTTATTGCATCAGTTTTATAATCGATTATAGTTGTATCGTGGACGTTAAATGGGTGAACCCTATATTCCGCTTTAATCCCAAAACCATGTTCATTGGGGTGGGTGGCAGGGTCTGGCGTATTTTGTATGGCAGAATCCATATTGGCATTTGTCCAAACACTATCTAGCCTTTTGGCTTGCTCTTTTGCAGTTTCGCAAGGGTCTTGGGGTGGTTCATGTGGGTCGGTTGGTTCGGTGGGCATGGGCTCCCAACCTGCCGGTGTTGTAGGGTCTACGCCCCCTGTGCCGCCTCCACCGCCACCGCCTGTGGTTCCAGCAGGAGGTGCACCCACTGTACCTCCTGAACTACCACCGCCACCACCAGGTGCTTCTTCCCAATTACCCGAACAGTATATACCACTTGGGGTGAATGTAACGCAAGAACCACACCAATCACAATAACCTTGTTCTAAACACTTACCAGATTTTGTGCAATGAAAACTTGCGTTATAGGTAGTTTCACAGTTGCCTGTATACTGCTTTTTATTTGCTGTACTGTTTTGGCTTAATTTAACCATGTGTATTCTAGTGCTTTTACTTGCAGTATTTATAGCTTTGTGAAACAAATTAGTATCTAATATTTTGAATTTTGTGTATCCATATACGCTTTCATTTAAGTGCATAAATTTTATTGCCATTTTTTCCCCAGTAGCTTGTTGATTATGGGTACTATCTTGGTAGGGATATTTTTTATAATCACTTGCCATATACAAGCTAAGGCTTATGCTATCGTGTATCACTGCCTTAATATATGCTTTAACTTCTGCCTGCCTTGGTGGGGAAAGTGGCACGTATACAATAGTATCTGCACCATTACCTGATTGTGTACCTCTTGCTTGGGTTATAATCTTATTGTATTTGAATAAGCTTTTATTCCAATGGGGTTTTCTGTAACTGGCAATTACACTTTTTAAACGTTTGGTATGTATATCATTTTTCTCTAATCGTTCTATAATTCTTAGCAGTTCTTTATCTGTTACCACCTCATCATCTTCTTTAATTGTATTGGGTTGTAATAAAGGTTGTTCAATTTTTGTACAAGCAGCTATGCTTATAATTATTAGAGCTACAAGGTACTTTTTGTAATGGTTGTGCCAATTGTTAAGCACACAAGCAGTGTAGTTGGTGTATTGCATATAGTAAAGCGTTGATGGTTGAATTTATGCAAAATTGTTATTACACTAACGCATTTATTAATAAAAAACTTATCCACACTGTTGATTTAAAATAATAGTCCTTGATAATGAATAAGTTGCACATATTTTGTACCCCGCTATCCTGAGTTTGTAACTCAGGATTTTAAACATATTTCACAATAAAAGTATTCAAAGTCTCTTTACAAATCGTTTTATTCTCTTTTCATTTGCACATCAACTAATTAGCATATTAACCGCGTTAGGGATAGCAGCGGAAATCCTTTTGTGAGGCACGAAACAAAAGATTGTAGCGGATAGCCCGCCACCAACATAAGATTGGTGGAACGCCTTAAAAAAATAACTCGCTTTATTGCCTAACAATACAAAGTTGCCATAACCAATACTTAAATACTGTATATTAGAACTTATAATATAATTATCCCTAAACATGGCATTGTTAGATAGAATTAACCCTTTTATTAAAACCACCAACGATACCGGTTTTGGCGCTAACGCTAGCAGCTATGGAGGCCGATTTGTAAATAAAGATGGTAGCTTTAACCTACGCAAAGAAGGAGTAGCAGGTTGGAAGCGTGCAAGCATATATTATAACTTGTTGGTAATGCCCACTTGGAAATTTCTACTGTCGATTCTTGTGTTTTTTATTGCTATTAATTTTGTTTTCACTGGCTTGTATTATGCAGTTGGGTTGCAGCAATTGAACGGTTTTTACAAGCATCCGGATACCAATGTGTTTTGGGAAGTGTACTTTTTTAGTTGCCAAACATTTACCACCGTTGGCTATGGAAGAATGAACCCTGTGGGCTTGGCAGCCGACTCTATTGCATCGGCAGAGGCTTTAATGGGTTTTTTGTGTTTTGCCTTGGCAACGGGTTTGATATATGGAAGATTCACCAAGCCAAAATCGTTTTTATCTTTCAGCCACAACGCATTAATTGCACCATATAAGGGTGCAACTGGCTTAATGTTTCGGGTAGTGCCTTTTAAAGATAATCACTTATTAACGGATGTAGAAGTAAGGGTGAATTTGGCATTTACGGTGCAAGAAAATGGACAGGCTACCAATAAGTTTTACAGCCTTCCGCTAGAGCGTAGCCATGTAGATACCCTGAGTATGAACCTAACGGTGGTGCACCCAATAGATGAGCAAAGTCCCTTCCTTGGGTTAAAGTATGAGGATCTACAGCAGGGTGATGCGGAAGTATTTGTACTTATTAGGGGCTTTGATGATGTGTACTCTTCTAACGTATTACAACGTACATCATATACCTACGAAGAAATGGTATTTGATGCTAAATTTTTACCCATGTACCGAGAATCGGAGGATGGCAAAACCACCATTTTGGAGCTTGATAAACTAAACGATTTCATAAAACTGAATTGATTATTGTTTATTTGCAATTATGGCAATAACAATTACTATTGAGCAATGCATTTGCTGCGGAAGCAGTAAGCTACAAAAAGTATTATTGGTTAAAGATTATACCGTAAGTAATGAAAATTTTGAGGTATGGGAATGTGGTGATTGCACCTTTAGATTTACTCAAAATATACCAACAGCAGCAGCAATTGGTGCATACTACAAAAGCGATGCATATGTAAGCCATTCCAATACCAACAAGGGTTTGGTAAATAAATTGTACCATAGTGTAAGAAAAATAACCCTGCGTCAAAAGCTAGGACTACTTAAAAAAGTAACAGGCAAAAAAATAGGAAATTTATTAGATATTGGTGCTGGTACGGGAGCATTTGCCCATACTATGCAAACAGCTAATTGGCAAGTGGTTGGTTTGGAACCTGATGCAGAAGCAAGGGCAAATGCGTTGAAAGATTTTGGTGCGGAATTGTTGCCCTTAGAAGCATTGTCGGCACAAACTAGCAATAGCTTTGATGCAATAACCTTATGGCATGTGCTGGAGCATGTACATGAGCTAAAAGCCTATTTGCAGCAGTTTCATGAATTGTTATTACAAAATGGCAGGTTAATAATTGCAGTGCCCAACTATACAAGTGCAGATGCACACCATTATGGCGCCAATTGGGCAGCTTATGATGTGCCGAGGCATTTGCACCATTTCTCCCCCAAAAGCATGGAAATATTGATGCAAAATAATGGCTTTGAGGTGGTGAAGAAATTGCCCATGTGGTTTGATAGTGTGTATGTAAGTATGTTAAGTGAGCAGTATAAAAATGGAAAAGGTAATATACTTTCAGCGCTTTACTATGGTTTAGAATCTAACTTGTATGCTTGGCAAAAAGCTGCCTTAGCAAGCTCCATCATTTACATTATTAAAAAGCAATAATAGCTCTTCTAAAAGCTAGGAATGGCGGCCAATAACTGCTGTGTATACGGGTGCTGTGGCTGATGGTAAATAGTATCGGCATTGCCCATTTCTACAATTTTTCCTGCTTGCATTACAGCAATATTATCGGCTATGTAGCGTACCACATTCAAATCATGCGAAATGAAAATGCTGGTAAATTGATAGCTATTTTTAAGATCGTTCAGCAGGTTAAGTACTTGTGCTTGAACGCTAACATCTAATGCAGATACCATTTCATCACATACAATAAAACTGGGTTCTACGGCAAGTGCTCTTGCAATTACAATCCTTTGCCTTTGCCCGCCACTAAAAGCGTTGGGGTATCTGTCATAATGTATTGCTTGCAAGCCTACCTGCTGTAATAAGTGTATTGCTTTTTCTTTTGCTGCTTTTTTATTGGGCATTAATTGGTGAAAAAGTATAGGTTCTGTTATGGCATCTCCAACGGTTTTTCTAGGGTTTAATGCACCGTATGGATCTTGAAAAATTAACTGTATTTGCTTACGCAAATATTTCTGTAAATGCGGTTGGTGAATTGATTGGCCGTTATAAATAATATTGCCAGATTGTAATGGTAATAAGCCCAATATTGCCCGACCCAGGGTAGATTTTCCGCAGCCACTTTCGCCAACAATGCCTAGCGTTTCGCCCTTGGTAATGGTGAAGCTTACCCCATTAACTGCTTTGTTGTAATGTGTTGGAGTTCCAAAAATATTGGTTTGTTGCACATGCCAAATGGCTGCATTACTTACTTGAAGAATAGGTAAAGGTTCTTCAGAAAATTTGGCTTTAGTAGCTTCAATTTTGGGTATGGAAACACTTATGTTAGTCTGCAAAAAATCATCTACCACCGGAAGTCTAGTACCCTTTTGGTGATTGGCGGGGCGGCAGGCTAGCAATGCTTTTGTGTAACTGTGTGCTGGGTGGTAAATAATTTGTTGGGTGAGGCCTTCTTCAACTAATGCGCCTTTGTACAATACCATTACTTTATCTGCATAGTTTGCTACAACGCCAAGGTCGTGGGTAATGAAAAGCACCCCCATATCTCGTTGTTTTTGCAGTTGCTTAATTAGTAATAAAATATTTTGCTGCACCGTAACATCCAAGGCAGTAGTGGGCTCATCGCATATTAATAAACTTGGGTTGCAACTAATGGCCATTGCAATCATTACCCGCTGTTTTTGTCCACCACTTAGTTGGTGTGGGTATTTATTATAACTAAGCTCGGGTTCAGGAATTTGCACATCGTTAAATAAATTAATAACCCTTGCTTTTGCTGCTTTTTCACTAATTTTTTCGTGTGCCAATATTGCTTCGAGTACTTGGCCGCCGCAGGTTTTTACAGGGTTTAAAGCCGTCATTGGTTCTTGAAAAATCATGGCAATTTTGTTGCCTCTTATTTGCCGAATGGCGTTTTTTTCTAAGGATAAAATGTTGGTTGGTTCAGCATCAAAAAACAAGATGTTTCCGCTACTGTATCTAACTTTTTCTTTTGGTAATAATTGTAAAATAGATAGGGCAGTAATGGATTTTCCCGAGCCACTTTCCCCAACAATTGCCACAAATTCACCTTTGGCAATATTAATGGTAACCTGTTTTATGCCGTAGCTTATGCCAGCATCGGTATTAAAGTAAATAGATAAATTGTTGATGGATAAAATTGGCTGCACGCTTTAAAATTGTAGGTGCCTTACGGTAAGCCCATTGTTAATTAACTGGTGTAGAGATTCTATGCCAATTTTAAGGTGATTTTCTACATATTGGCTAGTAACTTTTTTATCGCTTTCGGCAGTTTTTACACCTTCTGGTATCATGGGTGAATCGCTTACTAATAATAAAGCGCCGGTAGGAATTTTATTATAAAAGCCTAAGGTAAAAATGGTGGCGGTTTCCATATCAATAGCATAAGCCCTAATTTTTTTTAGGTATTCTTTAAATTCCTCATCATGCTCCCACACACGGCGGTTGGTGGTGTATACAGTGCCTGTCCAATAATCTAATTGGTTATCTCGAATGGTGGTAGAAATAGCTTTTTGTAGTGCAAAAGCAGGCATTGCCGGCACTTCTGATGGGAAGTAATCGTTAGAAGTTCCCTCGCCACGTATTGCTGCAATGGGCAGTATTAAATCGCCAATTTTGTTGCGTTTTTTTAGTCCGCCACATTTACCTAAAAATAATACAGCTTGCGGTTCTATAGCACTCAATAAATCCATTACAGTGGCTGCACCAGGGCTGCCCATGCCAAAGTTAATAATGGTTATGCCATCGGCAGTTGCACATTGAAAAGGCTTATCTGCACCAATAACTTTTACCTTATGTTGTGTTGCAAACATTTTTACATAATTACTAAAATTGGTTAATAGTATG
>Ga0114942_1000394_pt1 | contig 12491 bp, 12 predicted proteins | sample LowerColdCreek_FD_88674 | JGI IMG/M metagenome (GOLD analysis project Ga0114942, IMG submission 88674) | Groundwater microbial communities from Cold Creek, Nevada to study Microbial Dark Matter (Phase II) - Lower Cold Creek | ecosystem: Environmental > Aquatic > Deep subsurface > Groundwater ... | reverse complement strand
GCCATGCGGAAGAGGGCTACAGCTGGTCGGTGGGCGCAGACTACAGCATCAGCAAAGACCTGACCGCTTATCTGATTGGTACCCAACTTGAGCTTGAAACCCAGCACGACAGCGCCGCTGCTTTGGGGCTGCGCTGGGTGTTTTAACCATCATTGAACCCAAGGCGGGCGCGGTCGTCGATCGTGCCCGCGCGGCTTTTCTATCAAACGTTGTTGTCGTACAGAAAAGCACCGCTTGTTCAGCTGAAGTTTAAATTTCCAATGTTTAACTGCAAAAGTCCTGTTACCATTTTGCAACTTTCACTAAAAAAGGAAATTTATATGAAAAGTACTATCCGTACCTTAGCGCTGGCATTACCCCTGGTGGTTTTAGCTGGCTGTACCGCTACCGAATCGTCCCGTACTATCGAAGCCCCGAAAGTCAACGCCGCCTACCAGTCCTACCAGGGGCAAAAAAGCAAACTGGTGGTTGGCAAATTCCAAAACCGCTCTAACTTCCAAAATGGCATTTTTAATGCCGAAACCGACCAGCTGGGCTCACAAGCCAAAACCATTCTGATGACGCATTTACAACAAACCAATCGTTTTATCGTGATGGACCGCGCCAATATGGCCGAGCTGTCGCAAGAAGCGCAGTTTGCCGGCGCCAAACAAAATGTGATCGGCGCGAAATATGTCGTGACTGGTGATGTCACCGAATTTGGCCGTAAACAAACCGGCGACAAACAACTGTTTGGTCTGCTCGGCAAAGGCAAAGAACAAATCGCTTACGCCAAAGTAGCGTTAAACATTGTTGATGTGGAAACTTCAGCAGTCGTTTATTCGGCGATGGGTGCCGGTGAATACAGCCTGGCCAATCGTGAAGTCGTAGGCTTCGGTGGCACCGCAAGCTATGACGCCACGTTAAACGGCAAAGTATTGGATCTCGCCATGCGTGAAGCAGTGAATAACCTCGTGAACGGCATTAACAATAATCAATGGCAACCGCAGTGAGTCATGTTGGAATGAACTTAAAATTCTTAACACTGGTGGCCGTGGCGGTGGCAACACTGAGCGGCTGTCAGGCGACCAAACCGTTGTATAACTACGGCTCTTATCAAAGCAACGTTTACGCGCACTTTAAAAACGAAGACTCTTCGGTCACCCAGGAAATCGAAGATCTGGAAAAAACTATCAGCGAAAGTTCGGCCAAGAATCTGAAAATTGGCCCGGGTCTGCATGCCCACTTAGGCTACCTGTATATCGAAAGCGGCCAAAAAGATACTGGGATTGCTCACTTACTGAAAGAGAAAGCGCTGTACCCGGAATCAACACAATATATCGACTTTTTATTGAAAAACGCTCAAGCAGGTAAATCATGAGAAACATCAAATTATCTGCTGCCTTAGCACTGTCACTGATTTTGACTGGCTGTGCCACAACCCAAGCACCAATGGATTACACCGCGTTTAAAAAGAGTAATCCAAAGTCGATTTTGGTGTTGCCACCAACGAATCAAACGACCGAAGTGATCGCCCCGTATGGGGTGTTAGCAAATGTCACTGTCCCACTCGCGGAAGCTGGTTATTACGTATTTCCAGTGGCACTGGTCAATGAGACATTTAAAAACAATGGTCTGACTGTCGCCGAAGATATTCATGCGGTGCCATCAACCAAGTTAAACGAGATCTTTGGTGCTGATGCTGTGCTTTATATCAACATTGAAGAATACGGCACCTCGTATGCTGTGCTTTCCAGCGATACCGTAGTTGTGGTGAAAGCTCGGTTAGCCGACACAAAAACCAACGACATTTTGTGGGAAGGCCAAGCGCGCGCAGCGAGCAGCGAACAAAGTGGCGGTAACGGCGGCGGCATCGTCGGCATGTTGGTTGAAGCAGCGGTCAAACAAATAATGGAAACCGCCATGGATAGCGGCTTCCAAATCGCTTCCATCGCGTCAGGCCGTTTGTTATCACCAGAAATGCACAACGGGCTGTTGTACGGTCCACGGTCACCGAAACACGGCAAAGAAAAAGCGACAAAATAACGCACTTTGTTGTTGTGACCTTGCAAAAGCCCTCGTCTCAGCGAGGGCTTTTTATATCCAGGGATGGATGGTCTATTTTGCTTGCCGCTGCTGCTCCAGCTGTAGCGCCTTTTGCAGCGCCTGCTCTGCCGGTATTTGCAAATCCGGGATCACGCCGCGCTGTTCAAAGTTATCACCACTTTTTGGAAACAACGGCCGTGCCAGCGGAATGCGCACAAACAGCCAGTCTGTCACCGCCATCGCGCCAGTGTAGTGCGCAAGACCGGCACTGGTTTCGCCAATCACAGTGGCGCGTCCTTGCTGTTGCAGGGCATAACTGAAGAACTCCGCAGCACTGGCCTGGTTGGCGGATTGCAGCACATACAATGGCATTTGCAGCTGTTTTTGTAGTATTACTTTTGCCCTGACATCCTCCGGTTGGTCGGTGCTTCGGCTTTCCAGCTGCCACAACAAGGTGTCCGCCGGCACAAAATGACTAAGCAGATAACGCACCAGTTCCGGCGAACCACCGGCACTTTCCCGCAAATCGATAATCAGCGCATCAGTTCGGCTTAAAAACTGCAGCGCTTGCGACGCTACGTCAAAAGCCTCATCCGCCTGCACAAACTTGTTCAGCTTCAGATAACCAATATTGCCGGGCAGGATTTGCAACTGTTCAAAAGCAAAGTTGTTGCGGCGTTTTTCATCGGTTTCATGGCGGATATAAGTGACTTCACCATAGCTTTGCGTCAGTTCCAGCCCGAGATGACCGTCTTTACCCACAACACGCAGCCAATCCCCTACTGCATCGACCAACTGGGCTTTGCTCTGCAGATGGTTAAAAGTACCGGCAGCCTCAGCCTGGATGAGCGCTGTGGATAGCTGCGCCGCCATCTCTGGCAACACATAATGCTGGGCTAACACATTAGCCAGCTGCGTCAGCGCCGCTTTGCGGTCAAATGCTGTCAGCGCTTGCTGCGCTGGAGCAGATTTGGCCGGAACAGTCGTTTGCGCGGCCGCCGGCAGACCAATGGATTGCAGCAGAATGATCAGGAACAAAACGAGCAGGACCAGCAAACGCCAGCGGCTTTTCACCGGCGTTTTTTTTGAATTTGACATAAATACCTCTATTGATTGGAAAAATTTAACTTTTCAAATGCAACAGAGGACATCAGTGATAGAGCTGACTTTTACAGCACAGGTTCGCGTCCCGCCAAAACCCAAGCCGAAAACTGCGTCTGGGTCCGGCGCGGATAAACCAGGCCACGACCAGCACCAGCGGCATCAACATAGCCAGCAGGCGCAGCAACAGCAGCACAGGTTCCGCGATGAGCACATACAGCGGTTGTTGTTTTGGATGTAAAAATAACTGCGGACTGCTGCGTTCACTTTGCGCCTGCAGCAATATCGGTTCCGCCTGATCCGCTGCGCTTTGCCACATAGTCGCAACAGCAGATGGCGCTGGCGATTCTGCACCGCTTGGCGGCGCGACGACAAAAGCCAGCAACCACACCAGCCACAATGCACAAAGCAACACAGCCCATTGCCGGCTCAAGCCGGCCGGCACTATGGCGTCGTCAGAATGTGGGCGGTGAAAAACTGACATTGGCAACTGATCTGGTAATCGATGAATACTGGATTTGGGGTGCCAGCCTGCGGTTTACAAGGGGGCTACAAGGGCGGCTTAAAAGGGGGGCTTGCAAGGTGTGTCACTCAAGGTTGATTTGCAAGCGCGGCCATAACTGCACCCAGCGTTTCGCCGCAACCCGTTCAGCAAACACCTCAGGCCGCGGGAAATCAGCATTAATCGCCACTTGCAGCGACCAGTTCAGTGCCAGGCCGAACGGGGCAAAAAATTCCAACCTGTCATCGTCCAACAACCGCACACCAACACAAGTTGGCTGCTCGACCCAGCGCCGGATGCCGTCGCCGCAGTGCTGATACGGCGGATGGCCATGTTTGCGATGCATCCGCGCCTGATTACGCACTTCAAAGCACTGGCCGGGAAACTGCGCCTGAAGCTGTTGCTCCAGCTGCGTTTCGCGATCAAGGCTCAGATCGAGCGGGTCAAAAAACACCAAATCAATGTCATTGAGCGACGTCTGCGGCAACTGATGCACCGCATCCCAAATGGCATTCCGTAAAAAGCCGGCCGCCAGATACCAGTCCGGTAATTGCAGCGCCCGCACGGCCTGCAGGCAAGCCATCCGCCAGGGATCCGCTCGCAGCAATGCCTCGGTCTGTTGATGCCATGGGTCCATAAGGTTATTCCTGCAGTCCTGCTCTGAATTGCTGCTGCAACTGCTGGTACAACTCGAGGTGATGCTGACCCAGAACCTTTGCATCAACCCGTTGCAGATATGCCAGAGCGGTGTTGGTATCTTGTAATTGACCAGACAACTCGGCCAATCGTAGTAAATGCGTGGCTTGTTGCACTTCATCAGTAACGGGGCGCATATAAGGCAGTGATTTTTCATAATAATCAGCTGCCAAGCCAAATTGCCCCAACAGCTGATAAGTGCGGGCCAGATTGCCGTAGGCCACGATTATCTTGCCGTTTTGGCCGCTGGGTAAAATGGCATCCAGCGCCAGTTTTCGCGAATAGGCGGCCTCTTCCAGTTGGCCTTTCGCATGCTGCACCAGCGCCTTATTGCTGTTCAGTTCAAACCCAAACACCGGATCTTTGCTTTTGCTGAAACGATGCTCCGCCGACAGCAGCAGTGCCCAGGCTTTGTCATGCGCACCAAACACGGCTTGCAAATTTGCCAGTTCCAGTATGCGCAAAGGGTCGGCAAACGCCTGATACATATCAGAAAGTTGTGCTGAAGCCAGATCGGCATAATGCCGGGCCTGCGTCATCCGGCCAAAGGATTTCAGCATTTTGGCATGGTAAAAATACAGCTGAGTGCGAAATACCGGCGGTAACGCAGGTTGTTGCAGCAGTTGTTCGGTTTGTTGTAACAAGGCGGCAAACTGATGTTTATCGTACAGATAATCCAGCTGATACGAGGTCAGCTTAAACCACTGCGCCGACTGCGGCTTCACGTCAGCCAACTTTTGGCTGAGCAATTGCAGGCAGGGGGTCGCCGGCTCGACCCGGCAAAACTCTTCATGATCACTCAGATGCTCAGCCGCCAACAGCCGTTGACCAGGCAGCAGCGCGGTCAGACCAAGCACAAACAGTATGAATTTCAGGTCTTTAATCATGCTTCAGGTTGTAACTCAGTCCAGCTCCAGCGTCAATCAGCACTGCAATGCGGCACTGGCAGTAGTAGTTGTTGCTGCAACAGGCTATGAGCCGGCCGGAATACCGCTTCCAGCAATGCAGGCTCGATGCGGGACAATACCTGTCTGGCCTCGGCATACTGTTGCAGTTGGCAATGCAGCTGCGCCGAGCGTAATAGATGCTGCTGCCGGCGCACGTCGTCCGCGCCCGGCAACATCGCCTGCAACGACTGCTGATAATAGTGCAGTGCCAAACCGTATTGACCCAGCAATTGATAAGTGCGACCCAGATTGCCGGACGCGACACTGATTTTGCCTGCATCACCGGTGGGTTTGATCGCGTCCAGCGCCAATTTGCGCGAATAAGCCGCATCTGACAACCGGCCGTTGGCCTGTTGCACTAAAGCCTTATTGGTATTCAGTTCGAACCAAAAAACCGGATCTCTGCTTTTGCCATAACGGCTGTCGGCCAGCACCAGCAATTGCCAGGCTTGTGCCTGTTCCCCCATCACCGAATGCAGATTGGCCAGTTCGACCAATCGCAGCGGATCAGCAAAGGCCTGAAACAGTTGTTCTAAATCGTTGGCGGCTAAATCGGCATAGTGCAGCGCCTGAATACGCTGGCCTTTGGCATGCAGAATTTTCGCCTGATAAAAATACAACTGGGTGCGAAAGACGGCAGGCACATCTTCCAGCTGCAGCAGCTGGGTCGTTTGTCTCGCCAGATCATCTTCCAGATGTTTATCAAAAAAATAATCCAGCTGATAGGATTTCAATTGATACCAGCGTACCGAAAACGCTTCCGTCTGCGCCAGAGTCTGTTGGAGTTGGTCCAGGCAAGCTGTCGCTGGATCCTGCCGGCAAAATGCTTCGTGATCATTCATATGTTCTACCGCGCCAGCGACCGGCAACAACAGCCATACACCAATGAACAACCACAGAATTGGCTTATACATGCAGAACTTCTAAACAACCATTTAATACTGTTGTACCGCGTGACAGGCCTGCGGGTCAATGATTGAAATTTGGCGCCGGTGGTTTTTATCACTTTGAAAGCAACGGCGAGCTATACAACAGCCTGATCCTGAGTCTGAAAGAAAATACGACCCTGCAATAGAGCGGATTATTGCGTCACCGCCGCGCATCGATCGGCCCAGTCCAGCGCGGCGGCTGCCGGTGCAAACACCACTTCACCGGCCGGTTGCAGCAGCTGCAGCAACTGATTGGCTTTCTCAGCAGGCTGACTCTTCGCGCTGATGATCCGGCTGAACTGCTGTTGCTGTCCGAGCAGCCGTTTCAGCTCTGGCGAGCCTGTGGCAATAACCGACAACCGCTGTTGCTGCTGCATAAAAGCGCGTTGCCACACAGGCCAGTCGGCTGGTAGCTGACAAGCCGCAGCGTCGGCAAAGCCTTGCTGCAATGCCAACAGCGCCGGCGGTTCCAGTAGTAATGCGTCAGCAAGCTGCGTCAGCGGTTCATCCAGGTGATAACGGCCAGCAGCAGTTTTTAAATGATGACGACCATAATAATGCAGCGGCTGCAGATACTGGCTGAAGTCTTGGAGCGCCTGACGCTGCGCCGGCGTCAGCACACCGGATACACCAGTCAGCTCGCGCGCTGCCCATTGTTGCAAACTGGCGCTGGCCTGCGCCCGATGCTGCAGACCAATCTGTGCGGCATAGTGGTCCAGCTCGATTAACCGGGTCGGTAAGCTCGCTGCCGTCGTATCCGCTGCCGCCGGCGACCAAAAGCGCTCAGCGACAACAAACAACCGCGGCCATAACTTGGTATCGAGCAAATCCGGCGACACCAGTTCAGTCCAAAGCGCCGCTTCGCCGCCCCACAGCAGCTGTTGCTGCGCCGGCGTCAGCGCGGCCGTGGCGGCTAATGCCTGATAGGGCTCAGCGTCTAGTTCCAGCGGATAACTGTGGTTGCCAATCAGCGCCTGTGCGCTGGCGACTGTGCTCTGCTGCAGATTAAACCGCAGCTGCACCGGCCCAAGATAATTATCAGCATCGACCCGCACTTGCAGCGCGCCAGCACCCGGTGTTACCGACCAGACCCGCACCTGAGCCGGTACCACACCCCGGCCCGTTGCAGCGAGACTGCCCTGCCACTGACCATTTTTGCTTTGATACAGCCGGACCGTGCCGGTCACAGGCTTACCGTTTAAACGTTGCAAGCGATAAGCAAATTGCAGCTGCTGCCTGACATCTGTCAGCACAGGCAAAGGCGCAGTGACCAAGAGCGGATCATTTTGCCAGTGATAGGCTGCCGGCTGTGGCATATCGAGGTAAAAACCGGCCGACAATAACGCCGGATGCCCGGCGCGTACAGCTGCACCCAAAGCATCCTGACCCTGCCAGCTTTGCACCAGCGTAGTTTCTGGTAATTGCGGGTGCAGCGTTTCGTCCCAGCCGATCATCCGCCGCTGGTGTTGCTGTAATAACTGCGCCAGCTGCCGATTAAAATACGCCTGCAGCGCATGACCATCCGGCAATTGCTGTTGCTGCATCAGCCGCTGAATTTTACTGCTCGCCAGCCAATGATCGGCTTTAACTTCATCGCCACCGATGTGCAGATAAGGATCGGGAAACAACTGACGCCACTCAGCCACTAATGCCTGAATAAACTGCCAGGTCGCCGCATTGCTGATATCCAATACCGGCGCAAAGACACCAAAACGCCGCTCCGCCGGCAGCGGTTTTATACCTTGTTGATCCAGCACCACATCGGGCCAGGCCAGCAACTCCGGATAGGCCATGCCAATGGCTGAGGCATGACCCGGCAAATCCAGCTCCGGCACCACGCGGATGCCACGGGCTGCGGCATAAGCAACAAGTTCCTGCACTTCAGCCTGGGTATAAAACTGACCCTGACTGGCTAATTGCTGTAGTTTGGGATAGGCCTTGGAATCAATCCGCCAGCCTTGATCATCAGTTAAATGCCAGTGCAGCACATTGAGTTTGGCCGCGGCCATGCCATCGAGCGTGCGACGGATATCGGCCAGTGGGATAAAACGCCGCGCGCTGTCGAGTAACAAGCCGCGCCAGCGAAAACGTGGCTGATCATTAATGGTCACCGCTGGCACTGTGCAGCTGCTATTTGCTGTGGCACTGGAGTCGCAGCGGATCAGCTGACTCAGCGTCATCAGGCCGTACAACATACCCGTGCTGCTGTGGGCGCTTAAGCTGATACGCTGCTGGCTGATCTCAAGCTGATAACTTTCATCATCGTCCGGGCCCGGCAGATGAATAGCCTGACGCACCCGGATCTGCAATTGCGCCTGGGCCGGCTCAACCTGACGTAGCTGCAATTGCGGCTGAAACTGCGCCAGTAACGGCAAGGCCGCGCTTTGCGCCAACTGGTCCGGGCCTTCTACCGCAACCCGCAAAGACTTTGGTATTGGCAACAGAGTAGCAGCGCCTTGCAGCTGCGCCGGCTGCGGCATCAGTACTGGCATCTGTACTGGCAACTCAGCTCGCGCAATGCCGCTGTACCCCAAACAACTAAACCAAAAGCAGGCGCACAGCAGAAACTTAGACCGCATCGGGATCCTCCATTTGCAGCGACAACAATGGCATCAATGCCAGACTAATAATCGCGCCATGCTGCTGCACCACCGCCGCGGCTAACTGATGTCCTGCCCGCGCCGCATCAGACAGCGCCGCATCAGCCAGCGCGGCATCCGCCACTACAGCAGGTGCAGTTAAAAAACGTGCTAAAAAACCGGCAGCAAACGCATCGCCGGCCCCACTGCTGTCCACGACTTGTGGCACCTGTTGGGCGGGTATCTGCAATCTGGTAGCACCCTGCCCTACCCAGCATGGCGCCGGACCGCATTTCAGCACGACAGTACTAACGCCGGCCTGTAGCGAAGCATCGACTAAAGCGGCAGCACCGGCGCTGGGTTTTTGCCAGATCAGCCGCTCGTCACTGTCGGTGAGCAGCGCCAGATCACACAGCGGTAACAGCAATTGTTGCCAGCGCGATGCCGTGGTATTGACCCACAACAATGGCCGGAAATTATTATCAAAGATCAGTCTGCCACCCCGACGGACAAAGCCCGCCACAGCGCTGTAGAGCCGCATCCGGTCAGGCTCGGCAAGGATCGCAAGGCTAATACCGCTGAGATACAGCACGTCCAGGCTGCCGTCGCTCAGCGCTTGTTCCAAATCAGTCGTTGTTCTGCCATAGGAAGTGCCAAAAGCGGTGCAAAAGTACTGCCGTGCCGCACTGTCGTCACGCTGATAACGGAAACTGCGCTCGCCGGCCGCATCGATATCAATCCAGTACTGACCGATGGTTTTATCCGGATGACGGCCAGCCCGCAGCAACAGCCCTTCCGCCGCCAGCGTTACGGCCAGCTGCTCGCTCATGTCGTCCTGCCCCAGCATGGTGAAATACTGCACGACCACATCAGTGCCGGCTTGCCGGCTGAGCCGGTGCAAATACAATGCGGTATTCAGCGTATCGCCGCCAAAACCATAACCCAGACCATCAGCCCGGTGTTCGCGCATCACCTCACCAAAAAAACCGATCCGCATCAGCGCGCCTCCGCCTGAGTTGTGGACGGCAATGGCGCTTCGCTGGCGCTGGTTGCCAGTGCAGTCGCTGTTTGATCGGTCACCCGACCGGCCGCCAGCAGCGCCAGCGCTTCGCTGCGGCTGACTGCGACAGGTTTAGTCAACAGACTGCCGACAATAGCGGCCAGCAGGCTCAGCAGCGTTGCCGGGATCACCGGATTGCCCCAGAACGCCTGCGCGCCCGGCCACCACAACACCAGCAACGACACCAGTGGCGCCGTGATAAGCGCCGCCAGCGCGCCGGTTTTATTCAACCGGGTCCAGCGCAGGCCCAAGACCGCCACGGCAAATAAACCCGATAACACCATGCCGACCATCGTCGTGATATAGCCGATGATATTGTCGGCCAGCAGGGCAAAACCAAGCGCCAGTGCGACTACAGCCACCAGCCCCAGCCGTGACAACAACACCACCTGCTTTGGCGCCGGCAACCGGCCAAACACCACTTTGTACAAATCACCAACCAACACCGACACACCGGCAATGGCATCAGAACTGGCGCTGGATAAGGTCGCCGAAATACCGGCCAACAGCACCAACACACCAAGCGCCAACGGCAAAGTATTCAGTGCCAGAAACGGGAAAGCATAAGACGGGTTGTCCAGCGTCGGCGCCAGTTGCAGCGCAGCAAGGCCCAGTACCGCTGGGATCAGCGAGAAAAACAAATACAGCACGCCGGACCAGACAAAGGATTTACGGATCGCGCCGACATCTTTGCCGGAGTAAATGCGCTGGCGAAAACTCGGGGTAGCCAGCACACCAATCGCCACGGCAACTGCCAGCGATAAGCCTGGCAGCCAACTACTTCCACCAGCCGAGGTTTGGCGCTCGGCCAGCGCCGTAGCCTGCTGTTGGATTGCGTCAAAACCACCGACCGCCACCAGCGCAAACGCGGCCATCAGTACAAAACCAACAAATAAAATGATCGCCTGTACCGCATCGGTCCAGACTACTGCGGTATATCCACCAATCACCACATAAATGGCAAAACCAGCGGCAATCAATAACTTACTTTCGGTCAGGCTCAGGCCGGTTAACCAGGCCAGATACATACTGCCGCCGAGAATATGCGCACCCAACCAACCGATGCAGGCAATAAAAATCAACACACCGACGACATGACGCACCTGCTTATCGGCGCCGGTGTAATAACTCAGCTCTTCCGCCATCGTCAGGAAATTAAAACGCCGCAGCGGCGCGAACCACCAGGCCAGCAATAAAATGCCGATGCCACCGCCGAGGCCATATAACACGCCACCCCAGCCATGCTGATAGGCATAGCCGACCGCGCCCATCGACGAACCGGTGCCGACCATAGTCGCCACTGTCGTACCGAGCATTAGCCAGAACGGCAGCGCACGGCCACCGAGTAAAAAGTCTGCGCCACTTTGCTGTGCATCGCCGCGCTGGCGACGCGACACCCACCAGCCGAGCGCAATCATCGCCAGCAAATAGACGGCAAAACCAGCCAGAAACAGCCATTGCTGTTCTGTTTGTTGCATTGTTTGTTGCATAAAATTTCAGTCCCTGTGTAACGCTGTCTTGCGGCTATCACGCTGACGGCTCTGTGGCCGTCTTGTTTCATGCGGTCGCCTTGTTTAATGCAGGATCAACTGCCTTTGTAGCAGGTGACGTCGACTTCGACTTTGCAGTCCACCACCAGATCGGCCACGGCGCAGATGCGGGCCGGTGGATGCGCGCCAAACACTTCGCGGAACACTTTATTGAATGAACCGAAATAACGCGGATCGGTCAGTACCACTGTGACGTGCACCACATGCTCAAGGCCATAACCGGCTTCCTGCATGATGTCGAGACAGTTCTGAATGGCCAGTCGCGACTGTTCAACAATGCCACCTTCAACCACTTCGCCATCTTTCATCGGCGTCTGGCCAGACACATACAACCAGCCGCCGGCTTCCACCGCGCGGGAAAAAGGTAAAAACTGACCACCGGTGCCGGTGCCGCCTTCAGCGCCAAATCTGCGGATCATGGGTATTACTCCTGTATATTGTTGGAAGATAAACGCGGCAGGAAACGGCCGGCCCGAACACCGGTCGCCGCCCCCTGCTGATAACTGAGTACGCCATTGACCCAGACCGCAGCAATACCGGCGGCACAGGCCACCGGGCTGGTGAACGTCGCGGTGTCACGCACCAGCGCCGGGTCAAATAACACCAGGTCCGCCTGATAACCTTCTTGCAGCAAACCGCGGCCGGCCAGATTAAAATTTGTCGCTGACAACGCTGTCATTTTATGCACAGCTTCAGGCAGGCCAAACAGTTGCAGATCGCGGCAATAATGGCCCAGCACGCGCGGGAAAGCGCCCCACAGCCGCGGATGCGGCTGCGGATCACAAGGCAAACCATCGGAGCCCATCATGCTGTAAGGCGCCTGCAGAAAACGCTGTACATCGGCTTCATTCATGCCGTGGTACACCGCACCGGCCGGCATCAGCCGTGCAGCGGCTGCCGGCAGGCTGCAGTGCCAGTCGGCGGCGATCTCCGCTAATAAACGCCCGGCCATCGTTGGCTCCGGCTCAGACCAGGTGATGAAAATATCGAAATCGCCGGTGACCTGTGCCATATCCAATGTGCTGGAACTGGCCGAATACGGATAACAATCACAGCTCAATGCTTGCTGTTGCCGTCTGGCGGCGAAAAAGTCGAGGATCTC